>Ga0316187_10001428_pt1 | contig 20577 bp, 20 predicted proteins | sample CroRivburrow1_MG_FD_204927 | JGI IMG/M metagenome (GOLD analysis project Ga0316187, IMG submission 204927) | Coastal sediment microbial communities from Maine, United States - Cross River worm burrow 1 | ecosystem: Environmental > Aquatic > Marine > Coastal > Sediment | place: USA: Maine...
ATCAGCGGCAAGCCGCCCTGGATCAGTTTCTTGATCGGAATATGGGGATTGTCGTCAAGCTGGCTGCTGGAATCATACGGCACCAGCGGATTGATACCGAGCAATAGATCGACACCTTCGTCCAGGGCCACCGAGGCGTGCATGGTCCTGCGCAAGGCGCCATCGACGTAATACTGGTCTCCGATTTTAACCGGCGGATACATGCCGGGCAGGGCAGCGCTGGCCTGCACCGCCCTGGAAATGGAAATGTCCCGGTGATCATCGCCGCCGAACCTGACGGCGGCGCCGGTATCGAGGTCAACAGCGACGATATACAGTTTCTTTTTCAGGTCGGCGAAATCATTCGACCGGCCGCTGGATTCGAAAACCCCCATCAGGAATCTGTTGATCGCCTCGTTGTCAAATATTCCGCTGGGAATGGCCTGTCCAAGCGACCCCATCAGGCGTGCCACGCTGGCGTTCAGCGGGTGCTTGACGATATCAATGAGGCTGTCGGTAACCACACCGGGTACCTGCCGGGCCCGTTGCAGGTACTCGCGATAGGCCGGTTTCAGCAGTTTTTCGGGTTCAAACAGGTATTCGGCATGATTGTGACCGGTGAAAATCCGGCACATGTCGGCGGTGGTGATGTCATTGGCAAGGCTCGCCGCGATAAACGCGCCGGCGCTGACACCCACATAGATGTCCAGGTCGTGCAGTCGCAGGCCCCTGATGGCCTCATCCACGGCTCGCAATGCGCCCAATTCGTAAATCGCGCCAACAGGCCCGCCACCGGCTATCGCCAGGCCGATGCGGGGTGTGTTGACAGTAGTCTGTTTTTTCGCCGGATGTAGGGTTAGCATAGCTTTATAGTGTACGTAATATCGGGCCTGTAAACATGTTTCAGGTCAACCAGATCAGACCGTGTCTGACGGTCCGTATTGCCAGGTTCGGATAGCAAAAAAATGCCCAAGCGCGGCGCAGCGAGGCTGCATGAAATGCTCGCCAGAAATCATCATCTGGCGGGTTTGCTCGACCAGCCGGAGTTCCCGCTGGCGGAGTTCGAATGCCTGCAAAGCTGGCAGCAGGCCCGCTTGGCCCGGACCTTTGATGACTTCATCAGGCAGCAACCCTACCGCCCGGCCGTCACGTTTTTCCTGACCGAGATATACGGTGGGCTCGATTTTCGTGAGCGTGACCAGGACATGGGTAAAGTGATGCCCGTGATGCAGCGCTTCCTGCCGGACAAGGTGCTGTATATCATGTCGGAAGCCTTCGAGCTGCAGGCCATCAGCCTCGAATTCGATATGCAAATGGCTCGGCAGATGAAACGCAGGGGGCTGACCGAACTGGACATGTCCGGCTATTGCGATATCTACCGGGCCGTCGGTGATCAGCCGGGCAGAGAGCGGCAAATCCTGTTGATCAGGAAGTTGGGATACGACCTCGAGCGACTGGTGGATAAGCCGATGGTCAACATGCTGGTACGGCTGCTACGCGGACCGGCCCATGCCGCCGGTTTTGGGAAATTGCAGGAATTCCTGGAGGCGGGCCTGGGCTCATTCCGGGCGTTGGGGGACATTACCTATTTCAATGAAACCATCCATACGCGTGAATGGGGCGCGATGGAAAAACTGTTCGCCGGGACGGAACAGCCTTTTGGCTGGTGACCGGCTAGGTGAAGGTACAGCCAAAGTGGTTTTGCAGATAGTCTGAGATTTCGGTTTCGATCACCGGCTTGAGAAACACCAGCATCAAGCCCAGGCGGGCCTTGATTCTTATTTCATTCTCCCGGACAGTGATCATGCCATTGACTCCGGGACGTTCAAAGTGAATGTGGTCGCCTTCCCAGCCATAATTGATCTCGAATTTGCGGGCCAGGTCGCCGGCCAGTTCATCTGCTGCTTGTTGTGCTTCTTTCGCTGGCATGGAATGCCGTGCGACCATATCGATATGAGACATCGTTTCAATCCAAACACCCCGGGACGCATCAGTTTAGACGCGGTACAGGAATTTAACCAGTTTGTGGTTGCGGTGCTTTTGCCATGACACACCGCTTGCGCAAGCTGCTGTTGGTGGTGCTGGCAGTGTTGCTGCTGCTGCCGTTTGTGGCTTACTGGGCTATCGATGCCTGGCTGGAGTCGTCCGGTGGCAAGCGGATGCTGGAGCGCAACCTGTCCGCGCGGACCGGCATGGAGGTGCGTCTGCAGGGAGATTTCGACCTGATGCTGTTGCCGGACATCGGTGTATCCGGGACGCAACTGATCATCCGCAGCACGGATGAGAACGAGACGCTGGCCCAGAGCGCGGAGTACGAGATTTCCGTTGCGCTCAAACCCCTGATCGACGGCCAGGTTCAAATCGACTGGATTCGGCTGACCGACGGCGAATTCTATCCTGGCCGGTACCGCAGCGGTGCGGCCACAGGGGACCAGTCGCCGCGTGAGGAAAACAGAATCCCTCAAATCGACCAGTTGGCCATTCGGGATTTCAGCCTGGTTTTACCGGGGAGCCCCGGCCAGGCGCTGCAAATCAATCGGCTGGAACTGAACGGTTTCGCCGATCGCCGGCAAGCGCCGTTCAGGCTTGAGATCGAAGACCTGGTGGATGCCGAGGGATGGATGCTGCTGGACGCTGCCGCATCACGCCTGGATCTGGGTTCCCTGCAGATCCGCCGCCAGGAGCAGAGTCTTGCCGGACGGGCCTGCCTGTTTATGGGCGAGCCATTTTCGGCGCAACTGGTTCTGGAGGCTGGCGTGCTGGACCTGGACCGGCTCACGCAGGACCTTCCGGACCTGGGTATGGGCGCCGGGGATGGTGATGAATCGGCCACGCCGGATGTCAGGATCCAGCTGAGTGTCGCCGAATTGAAGTCGGGCACGGTAACGGCGAGCGGCGTGGTATTGAACCTCGGAGACGATCCGGAGTGTGCGCCGGCAGAGGTCTCGGCCGCGCAGGCAAGATAACGCTGGCGAGTCGAAATTTAGACGATACAATGGTGGATTGAGCCTGGTTATCAAGGAAGGACTTGCGGCTGGTGAAAGATAAAAAAGCACAACAGGAACAACTCGATTCGGTGCGGGGGGAGATTGATCGCCTCGACGAAAAGATCCAGCAGCTGATCAGCGAAAGGGCGCGGCTGGCTTTTCGGGTTCGACAGAGCAAGGATTCGTCGAACGAAGCCGTGGACTACTTTCGGCCGGAACGTGAAGCGCAGGTCCTCAGGGCTGTTTTGGAACGTAACGAAGGACCGCTCAGCGACAGCGAAATGCTGCGCCTTTTCCGTGAAATCATGTCGGCCTGCCTGGCGCAGCAGGAGCCGCTTAAAGTCGCCTACCTGGGTCCGGAGGGCACCTTTACCCAGCAGGCGGTGCACCGCCACTTCGGGCACTCGGTTCATGCCCTTAGCCTGCCTGCCATTGACGATGTATTCGAGCAGGTGCAGGCGGGTGATGCCGATTTTGGGGTAGTCCCGGTGGAGAACTCCACCCAGGGGATCGTCAGTCATACACTCGATATGTTCCTGCTGTCGGACCTCAAAATCTGCGGTGAAATCGAACTGCGCGTGCACCAGAACCTGCTGACGCTGGCTTCCTCGGTGGAGCAGATCGAGCGGGTCTATTCGCATGAACAATCCCTTTCCCAGTGCAAATCCTGGTTGCGTGCGCACCTTCCGGGCGTTGAATTGATTGCCGTGGGCAGCAACAGCGAGGCCGCCCGGCGGGTGCGAAATGCGCCCGAGGCTGCCGCCATTGCCGGCCGGCCGGCAGCGGAGGTTTACGGACTGCCGGTGCTGTTCGCCGATATCGAAGACCATCCCGACAACACCACTCGATTCCTGGTCATCGGTCGTAAAATATTTGCGCCTTCAGGAAAAGACAAAACCACGCTGTTGCTTTCCGGGCACGAAGGGCCCGGACTGCTTTACAGCCTGTTGAAGCCGCTGCAGGAACACGGCGTCAACATGACCCGGATCGAGTCCCGGCCTTCGCGTCACGGCAAGTGGGCCTACGTGTTTTTCGTTGACCTGGAAGGCCATAAAGAAGACGCTAATATCAAGGCGGCGCTTGCCGACCTGGAGAACGTCAGCAAGTTGACCCGGGTGCTGGGTTCCTACCCGCGCGCGATACTCGCTCCTTCATGATGCTGGAAACACAGCCTGCGTCTGCGCCACTGCAAGGCGAAGTGACACCGCCGGGTGACAAGTCCATTTCTCACCGTGCGCTGATTTTCTCCTGCCTGGCCGAAGGGGAGTCCCGGGTGACCGGCCTGTTGCAAAGCGAGGACGTGAAGGCCACTGAAAAAGCCTGCGTCCAGCTGGGTATGGGCGTCAGGCGACAGGGTCAAACCCTGTTCCTGCAGGGCGTGGGTAGCCGTGGGCTTTCGGCGCCGGGCGCGCCGCTGGACATGGGCAATTCCGGCACCGCCATGCGCCTGTTGGCGGGTGTTCTCGCTGCCCAGCCGTTCGACTCGGTGCTGTTTGGCGACGAGTCCCTCAATCAGCGGCCGATGACCCGCATCGTCAAGCCGCTGACCCTGATGGGCGCAACCATAGAGACTGGCAAAAACGGAACGCCGCCCCTGCGGATTGCCGGTACATCTGCCTTGCATGGCATTGACTACGAGTCACCCATTGCCAGCGCCCAGGTGAAATCCTGTGTTTTGCTGGCCGGGCTTTATGCCGATGGCCAGACCACGGTCAGCGAGCCTCTGCTGAGCCGGGACCATACGGAACAGATGCTGCCGGCGTTCGGGGCAGAACTGGTTGGCCCATGCGGTGTGGCAGGAGGCACCCGCCTGACCGCAGCAACCGTTCATGTGCCGGCTGATATTTCATCAGCCGCCTTCTTCATGGTGGCTGCCACATTGGTGCCGGGCTCTGAGCTGTTGCTTCGAAATGTCGGCCTCAACAGGACGCGCGACGGTATCGTCCAGGTCCTGCGCGAAATGGGCGCCGACCTCACGGTTCACGACCTGCGCCGGCAGGGAGGTGAGCAGGTCGGGGATATCCGGATTCGCTGCGCCAGACGCCTTCGCGGCATTGACATTCCGGAAGAATGGGTGCCGTCACTGATCGATGAAGTACCGGTGATCATGGCGCTGGCAGCGGTCTCGGAAGGCACCACCCGGATCCGGGGGGCGGCGGAATTGCGGGTCAAGGAAAGCGATCGCCTGGATGTCATGGCTAAAGGTCTGCGGCAGCTGGGTGTTCAATTGAAGGAATACGAAGACGGTGTGGACGTGACAGGCGGCAGCGTCAATGGCGGCCGGGTTGATGGCGCGGGTGATCATCGCTGCGCCATGAGTTTCGCGGTACTGGGGCAGGTCGCCAGCGCCGCGGTGGCGATAGAGGGTGCGGAGCATATCAATACCTCTTTTCCCTCCTTTGTGCGCGACCTGGCTGCAGTGGGAGGCTGTGTTGATGAACGCTGATAATCCAGCGCCTGCCCCGGTCATTACCGTTGACGGACCGGGAGGTTCGGGCAAAGGCACGATCGCCATGCGCCTGGCGGAAAAACTGGGTTGGCATTTCCTCGACAGCGGCGCGCTGTACCGGCTGGTTGCGGTGGCGGCGATGGATCGTGGTATCGAGGCTAACGCGGAACAGGCATTGGGCGAAGTGGCCGGAAACCTGGATGTAACCTTCGGCATTTCCGATGAGGGCATGGTGATCCTGCTGGACGGTAATTACATCACCGGCCGATTACGATCAGAACAAGTCAGCGTCATGGCATCGAAGGTCGCCGCTTTCCCGGTGGTTCGCGCAGCCCTGGTGGAGAGACAGAGAGCATTCCGGAAACCGCCGGGACTGGTCGCAGACGGCCGTGACATGGGTACGGTCATCTTTCCGGACGCCATACTGAAAATATTTCTCACAGCGAGTGCTGAGGCACGTGCTGAAAGACGCTATAAGCAGTTGAAAGAAAAAGGAGAAAGTGTTAATCTCTCGCGCCTTTTCCGGGATATCAAAATGCGTGACGAACGGGACAGCAGCAGAGCGGTTGCGCCGCTGAGGCCGGCACCGGACGCGCACGTGATTGATTCAACGGAGCTGGGTATCAACGAAGTACTACAGGTAATTGATAATTTACTTGATAAAATATCAATATCTAATTGATAATATTATATATTTAGCCGCTACTCATGAAGTAGTGAAATTTAAACGGGTAGAATTGACTACCCCACAACCCTGGGTAGGTGGATGCGTAATAAGCATTACACCTGTGAGTAAACAACAACATGACTGAAAGTTTTGCAGAATTATTTGAAGAGAGCCTGGCGGCACAAGATCTGAAGCCGGGATCCATCGTAACCGGTACCATCATGGAAATACGCGACGATGCAGTCGTGGTAAACGCCGGTTTGAAATCCGAAGGAATCGTTCCCATCAGCCAGTTCAAAAACTTGCAGGGAGACCTGGAAGTTGAAGTGGGTGATGCAGTGCAGGTTGCGCTGGACACCGTCGAAGACGGTTTCGGCGAAACCCGCCTTTCCCGCGACAAGGCAAAGCGTGCCCTTGTGTGGGACAAGCTGGAAGGTGCATTCGAAGGTGAAGAAACCATCGAAGGCAAGATCAGCGGCAAGGTCAAGGGTGGCTTCACGGTAGATATTGAAGACATCCGCGCTTTCCTGCCGGGTTCACTGGTCGACGTACGTCCGGTGCGTGACCCCGCATACCTCGAAGGCAAGGACCTGGAATTCAAGATCATCAAGCTGGACCGTAAGCGCAACAATATCGTTGTCTCGCGTCGTGCGGTGGTCGAGTCCGAGTTCAGCGCAGAGCGTGAGCAGTTGCTGGAACGCCTGGAAGAGGGTGTGATCGTTAAGGGTGTGGTCAAGAACCTCACCGACTACGGCGCGTTCCTTGACCTGGGTGGTATCGACGGCTTGCTGCACATCACCGACATGGCCTGGAAACGGGTGCATCACCCGAGTGAAGTGGTCAACGTAGGTGACGAACTGGAAGTGCGCGTGCTGCGCTTCGACCGTGAGCGCAACCGCGTCTCACTGGGTCTGAAGCAGCTGGGCGATGATCCATGGAGTGACCTGGCCCGCCGTTACCCGGTTGGCACCCGCCTGTTTGGCGCAATCTCCAACATCACCGATTATGGATGCTTTGTTGAAATTGAAGACGGTGTTGAAGGCCTGGTTCATGTTTCTGAAATGGACTGGACCAACAAGAACGTCAATCCGGCCAAGGTGGTCCATACCGGTGACGAAGTAGAAGTCATGGTCCTGGATATCGACGAAGAACGTCGTCGCATCTCGCTGGGCATGAAACAGTGCAAAGTGAATCCGTGGGAATCTTTCGCCGCCATTCACAACAAGGGCGACAAGGTAACCGGTGCAATCAAGTCCATCACCGATTTCGGTATCTTTATCGGCCTCGAAGGCGGTATCGACGGACTGGTTCACCTGTCAGACATTTCCTGGCAGGATACCGGTGAAGACGCGGTGCACAATTTCCGCAAGGGCGAAGACGTCGAAGCGGTGGTGCTGGCCGTTGATCCCGAGCGTGAGCGTATTTCACTGGGCATCAAGCAACTTGACCAGGATCCGTTTGCCACTTACATGGCTGAACACCCCCGCGGCTCCATGGTGCAGGGCGTGGTGAAGGAAGTTGATGCTCGTGGCGCGGTTATTGAACTGGTTGAAGGCGTTGAAGGTTACCTGCGTGCCTCCGACATCAAGGAAGAGCGTGTCGAAGATGCCACGCGTGAGCTTTCTGTCGGCGACAAAGTCGAGGCGAAGTTCATCAGCCTTGACCGCAAGAACCGTACGCTGAGCCTGTCCATCCGGGCCAAGGAAGACGCGGAATTGGCAGAAGCGCTGAAAGAGTACAAGCAAAGCAGTGCCACGGGCGGTACGACCTCCCTGGGCGACCTGCTGAAAGAGCAGTTGGAACAGGATTCCTGATTGCTCGAGGCGCTTTGATAAAAAACGCACCGGGGGCCGATTCTGGCCCCCGGGGTAAATAAATGGTATTACAATAATAATCAGGGAATTAGCGAGTTTTCTATGACTAAATCTGAACTGATCGATCAACTGGCAGAAATTCAAAGACACCTGGCGCACCTGGATGTGGAGCTTGGCGTCAAATCCATTCTTGAGCAGATGAGCGCCGCCCTGGCCAGTGGTGACCGCATCGAGATTCGCGGTTTCGGCAGTTTTTCCTTGCATTACCGCGCACCCCGCATGGGCAGAAATCCCAAAACCGGCGAGGCCGTAGCGTTACCCGGCAAGCATGTGCCACATTTCAAACCGGGCAAGGCATTGCGCGAGCGCGTCGATTATTCCGAGAGCTGAGCCTCCTTGTACAGGATTGCCTTCATTGTCGTAGCGGTCCTGGCGTTAGCGCTGGGTCTGCTGGTCGGCACCCTCAATTCGGACACGGTCAGCGTTGACCTGTTATGGATACAGCTACAGTGGCCGCTCGGGCTGCTGTTGCTTTGTATTTTCGCCGTTGGCCTGCTGTTTGGCCTCCTGGTTAGCTGGTTTTTTGGCATCGTGCCATTGAGAGCAAGGCTCCGCAAAGCCCGTAACCTGGAACCATAAAACCCTGATGACTGAGCTTTTGTTGCTCCTGCTGCTCCTGCTGCTGCCGGTTGCGGTGTATTTGGGCTGGTGGTTTGCCAGGACCCTGGGCAGGCGTTCATCAAAGAAAAGTCAGCAACTATTCAGTAACCAGTACTTCCAGGGGCTGAACTACCTGCTGAATGAACAACCCGACAAAGCCATCCAGGTGTTCCTGGAACTGGCCGAGGTCAACAAGGATACGGTAGAGACTCACATGGCGCTGGGCAGCCTGTTCAGGCGCAGGGGTGAAGTTGACCGTGCCATCCGTTTTCATCAGAACATCATCGCTAAACCCGGGCTTGAGCCGGAACAACGCACCCAGGCCTTGCTCGAGTTGGGTGAGGACTATATGCGCGCCGGGTTGCTGGACCGCGCAGAACGCCTGTTTTCGGAATTGATTGAAACCGGTGCCCACACACCCTCGGCTCTGCGCAGCCTGCTGGATATCTACCAGCAGGAGAAAGATTGGAAAAAGGCCCTGGAGCAGGCACAACAACTCGAGCAGGTCAGCGGCGAGCACATGGGCGATGTGATGGCCCAGTTCTGTTGTGAAATGGCGACGGACTGCCTGGCCGCGAAGGACCGCGAAGGCGCGCGGCGGCAGTTGCGCAGGGCACGAAGACATGATCCAGCCTGCATCAGGGCTCGCTTCGTTCTCGCTGATATTTGCAGCCAGGAGGATGATTTTCTGCGGGCGATGGATCTTTACGAGGAGATCGCTGACCTTGACGCCGACTATATTCCTGAAATCCTCGACGACTACCTGGAGGTTGCCGAGCGGACCGGACAAGCCTCGAGGAGCCGGCAAAAGCTGGATGAATGGGCTGAAAATTACAAGGGAATCTCACTCATTCTGAAGGTGAGTGAGTTCATTGCCGAAGAGCAGGGAGGCGCGGCCGCCGGACGCTTCCTGGTCGAGGCGCTCGCATCCAAACCGTCGGTGCGGGGGTTGGATCACCTGATTGACCTGAAAGCAGAGGGCTACCTCGATGCTGAATCCAGCGATGACATCCTCAAGGCAGTCACTGCCCGCCTGATGTCGCGTCAACCGGAGTACCGCTGCCATCATTGTGGCTTCAGTGGACAGACCCATCATTGGCAGTGCCCCAGTTGCCGCAAATGGGGTACTACCCGGAAAATTCACGGGGTCCTGGGCGAATAGCCCCCGGTCTGAAGAATGACAGGGCCAGCGGCATGGGGTTATCCGGGGGTCATCGCTGTTGCCTTCCTGGTGTCGTTCCTGCTGACCGGCCTTGCGGCCTGGTACGCCCGTCGCCGGGGGTTGCTCGACCACCCCGGTGAACGTCACAGCCACACGCAGGTTACACCGCGTGGCGGGGGCGCCGGCCTGGTGTTGGCCTTCGTCCTGATGCCTCTGCTGGTTTTCCCTGGTGGCTATCCTGAGTGGTGGCTGTACGCCATTTTGCCGGGCGTCGTTGTGCTGGCGCTGACCGGTTGGTGGGACGACCACGTGTCGCTCAGCGTGCGCTACCGGTTGATGGTTCAGTTGGCGGTCACAGGCTGGTTGATGGGGTACGCCGTGTATGCCGGCTGGCATCCCGGGTTGTCGTTGATGTTCGCCAGCGGCCTGTTCGTGATCTGGATGGTCAACCTGTACAATTTCATGGATGGCAGCAACGGCATGGCGGGGCTGCAGGGCGTATTCGCTGCCGCCATTCTCGCTGTGCTTTTCCATGCCGCCAATGACTCGTCGTTTACGCTGTTGTCGCTGGTTCTGGCCGCTTGCTGTGCCGGATTCCTGCCCTGGAACCTGGGTCAGGCCAGGGTTTTCATGGGGGACGTGGGCAGCCTGGCGCTGGGTTTCGCCTTCGCATCGATGTTGTTGTACGGCGTGGCTTCAAAGGCTTTTTCTTACCCGGTCGCATGGCTGGTCATGCTGCTGTTCATTACTGATGCCAGCCTGACATTGCTGTGGAGAGTAATCAGGGGAGAGCGGTGGTATAATGCGCACCGGCAACACCTGTACCAGCGGATGATTGCGCATGGGTTGACACATGGGCGTGTCGCCACGGTGTACCAGGCCGTCAATATGATCATGGTGCTGCCGGGCATCGTACTTGCCGTGAGATTTCCAACGCTGGCCTGGGTGATTGCCCTGGTTCTGACCCTGACTTTTGTGCTGGGTTGGCATTATTTGCTTAGACACTATAAAGAACCGGCCACGGCTGGATAGAATGATGAATCTTATGCGAATTGTGCGACATCCAAGGGCTGCGGTGATCATCCATGACATGGTCATGGTCGCGGTTGCGTGGCTTGCAGCAGGCTACATTGTCAACCGCGGCGGATTTGCCGGCATTCTGGACTCTGTTCCCCTGGTGGTTGAACTGGCGCTGATTTTAGCGGTGCAGGGCCTGGTGTTGTGGTCCACGGGTTTGTATAAAGGCTTGTGGCGTTTCGCCAGTTTCCCTGACCTGTGGAACATCGCCCGTGCGGGGATTTTCGGAACCCTGTTTATCCTGGCTGTGTTGACGGTGTTTTACGGGGTATCCGTGAAGCAGATGCTCGGACCCGTCATGATGTATCCCGCTGTCCTTTTTCTCGCGCTGGGCTTGCCCAGGATGTGTTATCGCTTCTGGAAGGATTCCAGGGTTCCGGCCAGGGCGGACGGCCCTGAAACCTCTCGCGCTTTGATTTTGGGCGCCGGGCGCTCAGGCGCCTTGCTGGAACGGGAATTGAGACACCGCGGTGCTTTTGACGTGGTCGGCTTCCTGGATGACGATGACCGCCTGAGAGGCGCGCAGGTGCATGGTATCCCGGTGCTGGGTAAGATCGACCAGTTACCCGGTATCTGCCTGGAGACGGGCGCTGATATTGCGATCATCGCGATGCCGTCCGCCACCAATCAACAGATGCAGCGTGTGGTGGAGACCTGCGAGAAAAGCGCGATTGAATTCAGGACTCTGCCAACCTTGAATGACCTTGGAAACAAGGCCACCCGAATCGATGACCTGAAGCGCGTTGCGATTGACGATTTACTGGGGCGTGAACCCATTTCCCTGGTCTGGGATTCGATCCGTGACGGCCTTGCCGGCAAGCGCGTGATGATAACCGGCGGAGGCGGCTCGATCGGTTCCGAGTTATGCCGCCAGATCGCCAGGCTGAATCCGGTTGAACTGATCGTGGTCGATAACAGCGAGTTCGCGCTTTACCGCATTGATCACGAACTGCGCAGCGATTTCCAGGACCTGATTTTTCACAGCGTGCTGGGTGATATCTGTGATTCCGCGACCGTGGAAAAAGTCGTGGGCGAATACCGGCCCGACATGATTTTCCACGCGGCGGCTTACAAACATCTGCCCATTCTGCAAACCCAGGTCCGCGAGGCTTTCCGTAATAATGTGCTGGGCACGATGCGTCTGGCAGAAGCGGCTGAACGCCACGACGTGGGCACCTTTGTACTGATATCCACGGACAAGGCCGTCAACCCGGCCAACATCATGGGCGCCACCAAGCGGGTGGCCGAGATGTACTGCCAAAATGCGAACGCTCGCGCCAGCACCCGGTTCATAACCGTGCGTTTCGGCAATGTCCTCAATTCCAACGGCAGCGTCGTTCCGTTGTTCAAGGAACAGATCGCCAAGGGTGGCCCGGTGACGGTAACCCACCCTGAAATTTCCCGCTACTTCATGACCATCTCCGAGGCCAGCCAGCTGATCATGCAGGCGGCCGTGCTCGGCGAAGGCGGTGAAATTTACGTACTGGACATGGGCGAGCCCGTGAAGATTACTTACCTGGCAGAGCAGTTGATCCGGCTGTCAGGCAAACAGCCCGGCAAGGATATCCAGATTGTCTACACCGGCCTGCGACCCGGTGAAAAGCTGTTTGAAGAACTGTTCCACGAACTGGAGCCTTATGAGCAAACCCAGCATGAGAAGATTTTTCTGGCACAGCCACGGCCGGCTGACTGGGAGGGGCTGGGTGCCGAATTGCGCGAAGCCGAACTGGCCGTCAAACGTTACGACACGGGTCGCATCAAGCAAATCCTGTTTCGCCTGGTGCCCGAGCTTGCCAAGACCTCTATCGCAGACCGTCCCGACGAACACGGGGTCGTTTCGATTCACCGCATCAGAAAAGATCGCTAAATGAGCCAACGCAAGCCTGTCAGAAAAGCCGTTTTTCCGGTTGCGGGACTGGGCACCCGGTTCCTGCCGGCGACCAAGTCGATTCCCAAGGAAATGCTGCCGATCGTGGATAAACCACTGATCCAGTATGCAGTGGAAGAGGCGCTGGAAGCAGGTATAGACACCCTGATCTTTGTTACCAGCCGGAAGAAGCATGCTATTTCGGATCATTTCGATTCCGCTTTCGAATTGGAGACCCGGCTGGCGGCAGACGGCAAGACGGAATTGCTCGAACGTATCAATACGATCGTTCCGGATGGCGTCAGCCGGGTGCACGTAACCCAGACAGAAGCGCTGGGCCTGGGGCACGCGATCCTGTGCGCGGAATCTGTCGTGGGTGATGAACCCTTCGCCATTTTGCTGGCTGATGACATGATCAGAAATGATGGCCCCGGCGCCCTGTCGCAGATGGTCCAATTGCATCGCGAGAGCCGTTCAAGCGTGATTGGCGTGGAAGAGATTCCGGATGAAATGACAACCAGCTATGGCGTCGTTGGTGTTGATTTCGATGATTCCGGCCATCGTGCGATTCATACCATAGTGGAAAAACCAAAGCTGGAAGATGCCCCTTCCAGGCTGGGGGTGGTGGGCCGCTACATTCTTGATTCCTCTGTGTTCGCCTGCCTGGGAAACGTGAAACCCGGTGCGGGTGGCGAAATCCAGCTGACTGACGGCATCGCCGCCATGTTGTCGAGCCATCCGGTGCTGGCTTACCCTTTCGAGGGTCAGCGTTACGACTGTGGCGCCCGCCAGGGATTCATCAAGGCCACCATCGACTATGCGCTGGAGCAGCCAGACCTGCGTGACCCGGTGCTTGAGCACCTGCTGCAGGTTCTGCGCGAGTCCGGCCGGATCTGACAGCGTCAATGGCGGATTACAGACCGAAAGTTGACTGGCCGGCGGGGCGTATCGTGCCGTTACCGCACCAATCCACTGTCCTGCGGGGCAACCCGTGGGGTGACCCGACCGAGCGGGAACTCAATGTCTACCTGCCGGCGGCTTATACGTCTGGCGGTGCGCCGCTGCCGGTGTTGTGGGACCTGGCTGCCTATACCAACTCCGGACCCGGTCACCTGAATTGGCGCAACCAGGGCGAAAACCTGCCCGCGCGACTGGACCGCCTGATCGGGCAGGGTGAGATGGAACCGGTGATCGTGGCCTTTCCGGATTGCTATACCGCCCTGGGCGGGAACCAATACGTCAACTCGGAGGCCGTGGGCCGTTACGCGGATTATCTGAACCTGGAACTCATTCCGTTGCTTGCGACGGAATTGAACGTCATCGATGACCGTGAAAGCCGCGGAGTTTTTGGCAAGTCCTCGGGGGGATTTGGTGCCTTGCACCTGGCCATGAACTACCCCGACTTGTGGGGTGCGGTTGCCAGCCATGCCGGGGATGTCGGCTTCGAAATGGTTTTTCAGAAAGAATTTCCGACGGCTGCCCAGGTGCTCGCGGCTTTCAAAGATGACTTTACCGATTACATCCGGGCATTCTGGAGAAAGAACCGGCCTTCCGGGCGCGACTATACCGCCATGATGGTGCTTGCCATGGCGGCCAGTTACGATCCGGATATCCAGGATCCCACCAAAATACATTTGCCGTTTGATGTGCGGACCTGTGAACTGGACCCGGAGCGCTGGCAGCGCTGGCTGGATTTCGATCCATTGCTTGCGCTGGACAAACAAGGTGAGGCTTTGAAATCACTGCGCGCACTTTACCTCGACGTGGGTATTTACGATCAGTACCATATCCAGTACGGTACGCGTCGGTTTACCGATCAGCTCAACGCCAGGGGTATTCCGCACCGTTATGAAGAATTCGAAGGAACCCACTCATCTATTGACTGGCGCCTGGACCATTCCCTGCCTTACCTGGTCGGCGCTCTGAAAAAGGCTTGAATACGACATGATCAATATCACTGACACTGCCCAACAGTACTTTCTGCGGCTGATTGAACAGCAGGACGATGATGGCCTTGCACTGCGCATTTCGGTCAATCATGCCGGCACCCCCGGCGCCAGTTGCGACCTGCAGTTCTGTCCTGCAGGCCACAGTATGCCCGATGACCTGGAATTGCCTTTTTCCGGCTTCAGCCTGTTCGTTGCAAAAGCCAGTGAGGCCTGGCTCGAGAAAGCGGAAATAGATTTCGAGTCAGATGAAACCGGAGGCCAGTTGACGATCAAGGCGCCTGGAATCAAGGGTTCACAACCCTCGAGTGAAGCCGCGTTGGAAGACCGCGTGGGCTGGCTGCTGGAAACCGAGATCAACCCGGCGCTGGCATCACATGGCGGACGGGTCGCGTTGGTGGAAATCACCGAGAACAAAGAAGTTGTCCTGCAGTTCGGTGGCGGTTGCCACGGCTGTGGAATGGCGGACGTCACCCTCAAGCAGGGCATCGAGCAGACCCTGACCCGGAATATCCCCGAAATCACGGCCGTGCTGGATGCCACCGACCACCAGTCAGGCACCAACCCCTACTACGCCGGCGACGCCAGCGGCGAATCAGCCGTCTAAAAAAGGTGTTGAGTGCAGCCGCCTTCCGGCGAAGCAGGGAGCAGGGAAGCGAAACTCCATAACTTTACTTGATGGAGAGGTCTTTCAGCCCTTCCTGCGAGGAATACCAGGCGGCCAGATCCTTGATGTCCTGGTCGGTGAGTGGACCGGCGAAACCGGCCATGATCACATTTTCCCGGCGGCCGGCGCGATAATCGGCCAGCGCTTTTTGCAGGTAACTGGCGTGTTGCCCGGCCAGGTTTGGATAGCTGGGGTCGACACTCTTTCCGTCCAGCCCGTGGCAGGCCTGGCAGACGGCTGATTTTTGTTTACCGGCAGCAGGATCGCCCTTGGCGAAAGCAGTGAAGGGCAGGCAGATCAGCGCTAATAGCAGAATCGTGTTTTTTATCATGATTATTCGCCACCCAGTGATGCGAAATAGGCAGAAATATCTTCAATATCCTGATCGGACAAGGCCTCCGCCTGCAGCCCCATGGTGGGGTGATCACGTTCGTCGGCCCGGTAAGCCTTCAGCGCAATGACCAGGTATTCGTAGTTCTGACCAGCGATCTTCGGCACATGATAGGTCGGATAGATGTTCTTGTAGCCGGGAATGCCGTGACAACCGGTACAGGTATAGGCTTTGACCTGGCCGGATTCTTTGTCGCCGGTTGCGTACGTGCTCTGGATCGGAAGGATCAGGCCGGCCGATATCAGCAAGGCTGAAAAAATCAGGTTTCGCATGAATGTCTCGTCAACTTTGTAATTTGTGCTGGATCAGCCAGCGATTATACCTTTCAGCTTTCCGTCTAACCAACGATTTTTGTTCTGGGAAAAATGCTGTTTTCTTCTACACCTATTATAAGTTATCTGGATTTGCTTATAAGGTATTGAAAATTTGTCAGTTACAAAATAAATGCGCCCCGCAGTTACAGCCATGAATTTTTATATATTAAAAATATTAATCATTTGATTTAATTAATTTGATTCATGTCATATCTATAAGGTCTTGATCTGTTTCAGAATCGATTCTAGTTTGCGGGTACTTTCCCGCCAAGTCCGGCCTGGAAACTTCCCGCTTTGCGATCAGCAACTGATCGTTTTTGAGGGAATCTGCCATGCTTAGTGATCTCGATCTTCATCTTGAACCCGCCACCGGTATTTCGCGCAGAGGCTTTCTGAAGTTCTGTTCGGGCGTTGCGGTGACCATTGGATTGTCTCCCGCGGCCGGGGCCCGGATTGCACAGGCGGTGATGGATCCAAAACGTCCGCCGGTCATCTGGCTCTCGGCGCAGGAATGTACCGGCTGCACGGAATCCTTGTTGCGGGCGCACCACCCCACGCTGGAAAACCTGATTCTCGACATGGTTTCGCTGGACTACCACGAAACACTCAGCGTGGCCGCCGGTCACCAGGCCGAAGCGGCACGCAAGGCATCGATGGACGAGAACTTCGGAAATTACCTGCTGGTGGTTGATGGTGCGATCCCGACAAAAGACGGTGGCATCTATTGCAAGGTTGCAGACCGTACTATCCAGGAGCATCTCGAAGAGGCGGCGGCAGGCGCAGCGGCGATTGTCGCGATCGGTTCCTGTGCCTCCTGGGGAGGGATTCCCGCAAGCGGAATCAATCCAACCGGTGCGGTGGGCGTTGCCGAAATCCTGCCGGATAAAACGATTATCAATATTCCCGGTTGCCCGCCCAATCCCTATAACTTCCTGAGCACCGTGCTGCAGTTCGTGGCGTTCGGCAGCTTGCCGGAGCTGGATGAGAAGGGTCGTCCAAAATTTGCTTATGGCCGCCTGATTCATGAAAACTGTGAACGGCGCCCGCATTTCGATGCCGGCCGCTTCGCGATCGAATTCGGTGACGAGGGGCACCGCCAGGGCTGGTGCCTGTACAAACTGGGTTGCAAGGGTCCGGAAACCTACGCTAACTGCCCGGCCATTCTGTTTGGTGACGTGGGCTCGGGCAGTTGGCCGGTGGGCACCGGACATCCCTGTTTCGGCTGTACCGAAGAAGGCGTCGGCTTCACCAAGCCGATTCACGCCCTGGCGGATGTTGAAACGTTGACACCACCCACGACCTTCGCAGCAGTTGACCAGCCAAAGGGCGTTGGCATGACCCCCGGAGCGGCCGGAGTAGTGGGCGCAGCGGCGGGCGCAGCGGCAGGGGCCGCTGCCGTGATGGCGAGCCGGTTGGGCAAAGTCGAACTGATTCCTGAAAAGAAGAAAAAGAAGAAAAAGAAAAACAAGGGTTCAAAGAAAGAATCAACCGCCGCAGAGGAATGAGCGGATGAGTATCAAGCGAAGAGATTTTCTCAAAGCGGCTGTCACCGGCAGCGCCGTGGCTGCCCTGCCGGGGCCGGCCGAGGCGAGACCCAACCTGGAAGTCCCTCCCAATGCAGTAGGCATGCTGTACGACGCCACCCTGTGCATCGGCTGCAAGGCCTGCATGGTGGGCTGCAAGGAGGCGAACGACATGCCGGTGGAGTCTGCCGACATATCCCCGATCTGGGACACGCCACTGGATACCTCGGGCAAAACCAAGAACATCATCAAGGTTTATACCGACGGCACGGCCGAAGTGAAGGACCGCGAAACCGACGGTTTCTCGTTCGTCAAGCGCCATTGCATGCACTGTGTCGACCCGGGTTGCATCTCCGTTTGCCCGGTGACGGCCATGCGCAAGGACCCGGACACCGGCGTGGTGACCTATCACGAGGAAGCCTGCATCGGCTGCCGCTACTGCGTCTGGGCCTGCCCCTACAACATACCCAAGTGGGACTTCGAAGACGCCTTCGGCAAGATCAACAAGTGCGAGTTCTGCAACCACCTGCTGGCCGAGGGCAAGCTGCCGGCCTGCGTGGATCGCTGCCCAACCGGCGCGTCGCTGTTCGGCACGCGCGAGGAAATGCTGGAAGAAGCGCACCGGCGACTGGCCCTGGAACCGGGTGACACCTATGACTATCCGCGCAACACGCTGGATGACCCGAACCGTCACGAGGCGGTCGTGCCGCACTATGTCAACAAGGTATACGGGGAAACCCAGGGCGGCGGCACGCAGGTCATGGTGCTGGCCGGTGTGCCCTTCGGCAAGCTCGACCTTCCGGAAATCGCTGAACGTTCGTTTGCCAGTGTGTCGGAGACCATCCAGCACACGGTGTACAAGGGCCTGATCGCGCCCCTGGCGCTGCTGGGAGGATTGATGTTCATCAGCCGCCGCAACATCGAGAAGGGGGGCACAGAATGAAACGCCAACGTCCCGCAACCGAGCCGATGGGCGGCAATATTCTCACACGCCCATTCGTATTCCTGTCCCTGCTGGTGCTGATTGCCGTCGGTCTGCTGTTGTTCCGCTTCGTCTACGGGCTGGGCGCTGCTACCAATCTGAACAACGGCTATCCCTGGGGCCTCTGGGTGGTCCTGGATATCCACATCACGGCCGCCATCGGCTGTGGCGCCTACGTGCTGGCCGTGATCATGTACATTGCCAACAATCGCGAGTTCCACACGCTGCTGCGCCCGGCCCTGATAGGCAGCACCTTCGCTTATACGCTGGCCAACCTGGCGGCCTTCGTTGACATCGGGCGCTGGTGGAATTTCTACCAGATCATGTTGCCGTGGAACATCAATCTCAATTCGGTGATGTTCGAGATCGCGATCTGCATGTTCCTGTACATGATCGTGCTGTGGATGGAGCTGGTGCCGCCGGTGCTGGAAAAATTCGGCTGGGAAAGGTTCCACAAGCCCTACAACAAGGTGCTGTTCATCATCGTGGCGCTGGGCATCGTGCTCCCCACCATGCACCAGTCCGGACTCGGCGCGCTCATCGTGGTGGCCGGGGAGAAAATCTCACCGCTGTGGCAGACCCCGTGGATCGGATTTCTGTTCCTGATGTCGGCCATCGTCATGGGTTTTGCCATCGTGCTTTTCGAAGGCGCACTGACCGTGCTGGGACTGGGCAGGCGGCTGGAACTGCACCTGTACCGGCGGCTGGCCAAGCTCGGCCGCTGGGTGCTGGCGTCCTACCTGGTGGTGCGCTTCGCCGACCTGGCTTACCGTGATGCGCTGGGGGGGATCATGCAGAACCCGGTGCAGGGCGTGATGTTCTGCATCGAAAACATGCTGTTCCTGCTGCCCCTGCTGATCATGCTGCACCCGCGCTGGCGGGGTAACGCGCGCTTGCTGTTCTTCTCGGCGATCTGCCTGGTGCTGGCCGGCGCGGTGCTGCGTTTCAATGCCCTGATCATCGGCTACACGCCCTCGGCCGGCTACGTGTACTTCCCGTCGGTCATCGAGATCCTGGTTTCCGTGGGACTGCTGGCCGTCGAGGTGGTCGGCTTCACCTACATCGTGAAGCGGTTCCCGATCCTGCCGCCGAGAAAGAAAACCATCGCACCGGGTTCGGCTCCGCCGGCTTCTGGCCTGGCAAGCCATGTTTGAAAAACGGCCAATGGTAGAAAACCTTATTAACTAACCGGAGAAATTCCGTGGCAACAAGAATCACAGTAGATCCAGTCACACGCATCGAGGGCCACTTGCGCATCGATTGTGAAGTGAATGACGGCAAGGTCACCAACGCCTGGTCCTCCGGCCAGATGTGGCGTGGCATCGAGTTGATCCTGCAGGGCAGGGACCCCCGCGACGCCTGGGTGTTCACCCAACGGATCTGCGGCGTGTGCACCACGGTTCACGCGGTGGTTTCGGTGCGCGCGGTGGAAAACGCGCTTCAGCTGGAAATCCCGATGAATGCGCAGTACATCCGCAACATGATCATCGGCGCGCATTGCGTGCATGACCACATCGTGCATTTTTATCACCTGTCCGCGCTGGACTGGGTGGACGTGGTTTCGGCGCTGCAGGCCGACCCGGCGGCAACCGCGAAGCTGGCCTCGACCTTGTCGGAGTGGCCACGCAACACGGTACAGGAGCTGACCGCCGTGCAGGACCGCCTGAAAGCGCTTGTAGAGTCCGGACAGCTGGGAATCTTCGCAAACGGATACTGGGGCCACCCGGCGATGAAACTGCCGCCAGAGGTCAACCTGCTGGCTGCAGCACATTACCTGCAGGCGCTGGAATACCAGCGCATCGCCAACCAGATCGTGGCGATCCTGGGCAGCAAGACCCCGCACATCCAGAACCTGGCGGTGGGCGGTGTGTCCAACCCGATCAACCTGGATTCGCAATCGACCCTGACGCTGGAACGGCTGTACCACATCAAGAGCCTGATCGATGAAATGGCCGCGTTCGTGCAGCAGGTGTACCTGCCGGACGTGGCGGCGGTTGGCGCCTTCTATGCCGACTGGACCGCATACGGGGCAGGGGTGACCAACTACCTGAGCGTTCCGGAAATGCCGCTGGACGGCGCGGGCACCGAGTTC
>Ga0316187_10001429_pt1 | contig 20575 bp, 15 predicted proteins | sample CroRivburrow1_MG_FD_204927 | JGI IMG/M metagenome (GOLD analysis project Ga0316187, IMG submission 204927) | Coastal sediment microbial communities from Maine, United States - Cross River worm burrow 1 | ecosystem: Environmental > Aquatic > Marine > Coastal > Sediment | place: USA: Maine...
ATTCCAATTGGGGCGAAGCCCCTAACTTGTTAAACCTTTGCGTTCTTGGGGCCTTTGCGGTAAATAATAACATCTCGTTGACAATCCAAATACTTATTTAACCGCACTGCTTGCAAATATTCAATCATAACAGGGTATCATGTTAAAAAAAATCGAGCGATTAACAAAAATATTGGATGATGATCAGAAACAAAAAATATATTCGTGCATTCAAGACCTGTTGTCCAACGGGATTATTCCCGAACGTTTCAAAGCCGATGAATCCTTCCCAACACGGCAGGATGTCACCCACTTTATTCTAGCCTGGTTGAAACATATCGGCGTTCCTGCGGACAGTTGTCGCAATTGGATAATACGCTATAGTGAGAAGGAATTGTCCCAAATATCATCTTCTTCACCTTCCAGGATTCGCCATAGCACCAAGTCTCTCATAAAATACATCTATCGATCTGAAGCTGTGTCTTTTGATTGCGGCTGCGAACAAAATAAACTGAAAGCGGCCTGTGAGCCAAATTGCCCCATTTATGGCGAAATGAAACATAAGCATCAGATAAGAATGAAGCAGTTGTATGATGACATGCATTACGTCCGCCCGAAGGTTCAACCTTCCGTTGAACCACCTCTTCAAGTTAGGGAACGCTATAAAGAACAGTTCGACAAGGCCATGGAGGTTGTCAAAGAGCACTTGAATCAAGTTTCATGCATTGATGAAATGACACAATATTTAAACGATCAGGGGTATAAAACCCGGAACGGCAAATCCTGGACATCCTCCACTTTGCGCAATGAAACCAAAAAGCTCAACTTACAGTTTGCCCGAAAAACGAATGAGAAAATTAAGGCCTATGAATCATTGAAAGACAACTATCGAGCGCAATATCAAGAGGGCACGAAGTTAATGGCTAAGCTATACAAGGAAGGCGTTCAGATCAGCGAAATTTTTGACGCCCTGGAAGCACAAGGGTACCAAACCATAACCGGCAGAAAATGGACGGAAGCAAATATCAGGAGTACGATCAGCAAGTTTCGGAAGCAATAATTCAAGGATACCGTTCACAGGTTCGGGGTTCAACGTTCAGGGTTAAGGACAAAGAAGGCATTAAGGACCCGGAGTCCTCGTTAAAAAAACCTATTTGACTCCAATTTTTTGGATTAGGCCTGGCGAAGCTGACGCTTTTTTCGTGAATACGCATCCCAAATGCAATCCAGGAACGAGAATGGAGCCTTGAACCTTTGAACCCTGAACCTGGAACAAATTACTTTAAGAATGATGAGCCCTACAAACGACATTCAGACGCCCGAGCAATTGATTTCCCGGGCATTACGCACTCTTGATAAGGATTTGCGGCAGGTTTTAATTCTGCACAACGGCAATGGCGATACGCCTGGTTTGTCTTTCGAAGCGTTGACGGCTCGATTGGATCGGCCGAGCCAGGATTTAATTGCAGCGGAGAAAACCGCGATTAGAAATTTGCGACGCCCGTCCGCAGCCCGGTTGATAGTTGAAGCCTTAAGAAAAAGCGATAATGCAATCTGGCAGGCTTTGGCAGGCGATGACAATGTTGTTTATAAAGACAATCTTCATCAAATAATCGCAGCCAACCTGCCGGGAGAATTTTTGATCGGCATCAAATGCGTATATGACAATGTTCCCAAATGGCTTAACCATCACGCTTATCATAATCGTATTGCCTGGTATCGCAGTGAATATTCGAAAAATGTCATACAGGGTGTCATCAAACAATTAAAGGGGTTGGAGGGCCGGCTTCAAACTCCGATGCCGTATCGGCGTTTGGCCGAACAAATGAACATTGAAAGGCGTTTGCTGACGCAGGCTTTGGCGCTTTCGAAAAACCGGTTTGAGACCTACCGGGGATATGTCTGTGGTTTACGTAATGGAGCGCGGAATTTACGCGCTGTCAGGCTCCATCTTATGTTTTTTTACCGCTACCCCAGCCAAATTTTGTCCTTGGAACAGATTCATGCCGAATATTTAGACACCTATTCGGATGATGATGCTCTCCCGCGTGATATTTTTTGGGCCATGATGGATAACCCCCACATGTTTATGAAACTAGGCAGCTTCGGCTGGTACTGTATGATGCCCGTAGCCGATCAGGATCCCTATCAGCACAAAAATACCTCCACCAAGCTTCACCGGCCCGATAAAGATAAAGCGCAATTCTTTTATAAAAGACCTGATATTGAGTCTTCACTGCTAAATCTTATTAGGGAATTTGTGACAAAACAGGGAATGGCCAGGCCTAAAGAAATTGAGGCCTATATTAAGGAAAAATACAAGGACCGGGTTGATGAAAGCACGCAAATCGCACCTCATGTCGCCGTTTTACATGATTTGCTTCAAGTTGCCCCGACTGTCTATGCTCTCCGTGAAACGCACGGCAATCTCGATCCTCAAAGTTCACAGGCTGAAATGCTGCTGACCAAGAGCGACCTCAGATGGTACATCATGTCCCGATATGCCGGTGAAGCCATGAATACGTTTCCCTTGTGGACGCCTGCAATGGAAAGCATGTGGTGCCGCTGGGCGCAAAAAAAGGCGACAAATTCGGCCGGGAGCAAACTCTTTCAGTCGATAATGTACGTCGCAGACCCTCGTTGCTGGCCGGTGCCGGATGATGAAAAAAGGTCCTGGCTGGAAATTAAAAAATGGAACAGCAGTTATTATCTTCGGCATGATTGTAAACATCGCATTTGGACAAAAATTCCGCCTTTGCGCGATTTGCTGGCCCTGTCCGTCTGCATCAGCCGGACAGCCGGCATGAACTGGATACGGGTTAATCGGGCGGCCGGATATTACCTTTTCGACCAGCATTCGGTCACCCATTTGGCCATAATGATCGCCTTGGGGGCTTTGAAATCGACGGATCACTGGCAGAATCCGCACCAAATCGGACCTGCGGCCGAATATATACTTAAAAAACTGATGGATGCTTTTCAGATCGACCCAACCGGTAATTGGGATTCCGACGTCGGTTTGGAACTGCGCAAGCATCTTTTAGATCTAGAGGTAGACCAAGATCTAGGGTGGGTAAATGTCGAGGAGTTAGCCTTGCTATCCAAAACCCTGGCTGGGGAACCTCTTATTCCACCGGTTGATGATGCCTCAGAATCAAAGCCTGCACCGAATCTCTTACCGAAACAACTTGAACTGCCATTTTAAGGAGGCCGAAATGAAAAGCTACCGCAAAGAACTGTGGTTTGAAGTGCCCACCCGCCGTGCTTTCGTCAACATAACGCCGGAGGTCGAGGAATGTCTGCGGGCAAGCGGAATCAAAGAGGGCCTGGTGCTGTGCAACGCAATGCATATTACCGCCTCAGTTTTTATCAATGATGATGAGTCCGGGCTGCATCACGATTACGATGTCTGGCTGGAAAAAATCGCCCCCCATGAGCCGGTTTCCGGTTACCGGCACAATGTCGGTGAAGATAACGCCGACGCTCACATGAAAAGACAGGTCATGGGACGGGAAGTTGTCGTTGCCGTCACGGATGGCAGACTCGATTTCGGTACCTGGGAACAGATTTTTTATGGTGAGTTTGACGGTCGCCGGCGTAAACGGGTGTTGGTCAAAATCATTGGTGAATAATAAAGAATAGAACGATAAGGGAAAAGTTCAAAATTTTTAAGGAGGCTTTATGCAGGAAAAAACGATAATGCACGGCTGGTGCGGCAACGTATTGAGGGTTGATTTAACCGGCGGCCAAATCCGCACGGAGAAGCTTGACCCCGGGGTTGCCAAAACCTATGTCGGCGGTCGCGGACTGGGGATCTATTATTTGTCAAAGGAAGTGGATCCCGGATGTGACCCCATTTCACCCGCCAATAAAGTGATCATGTCGACCGGCCCCTTGACCGGAACTGCGGCACCTACCGGTGCGCGGTACATGGTCACAACCAAATCGCCGTTGACCGGGGCGATCAGCTGTTCAAATTCCGGCGGTAATTTTCCGGCCGAACTTAAAAAGAGTGGCCATGATGTCATCATTTTGGAAGGTAAATCACCGCGGCCGGTTTATATCTGGATTAACGGGGAACGGGCCGAACTACGTTCCGCCGAGCACCTGTGGGGCCTGACCACCCATGAGACTGACGATGCGCTGCGCAGGGAAACCGAAGACAAAGCCAAAACCGCCGTGATCGGACCGGCCGGGGAAAAGCTGGTGCGGATGGCTGCCATCATAAACGATCGGGATCGAGCGGCCGGCCGCTCCGGCGTGGGAGCGGTGCTGGGCGCAAAGAATGTAAAAGGCATCGTCGTAAAGGGGCATCAAGAGGTCTCTTTATTCAATCCCGAGGAATTTAAAACCGTCAACGGTAAATATAGAAACAATTTTAAGGATGCCACCAAGGACAATCCGCCGCCATTGCGTCTGCACGGTACGGCAATTACGGTGGTCGGCACTCAAAGCCACGGTGTTTTCCCGACCCGTAACTTTCAACAGGGAACTTTCGAAAGCTGGGAGTCCATCTACGGTGAGACCCTTACCAAAAAATATCTGGTGCGGGCCAAACCATGCTTCAGCTGCCCGATTGCCTGCGGCCGTGTGACGAAGATTCCGGACGGCCCCTATCAGGGGGAGGGTGAAGGCCCGGAGTATGAAACCATCTATGCCCTTGGATCCGACTGCGAAGTGGATGACCTGGCAGCCCTGACAAAAGCCAACTACGAGTGCAACGAGCTGGGTATAGACACCATCAGCATGGGCTCCACCATTGCCTGTGCCATGGAATTATTTGAGAAAGGATATCTGCCGGAATCCGATGTCGGCATGGCGTTGAAGTGGGGAGACGCTGAAGCACTGGTAAAACTGGTTCGCCAAACCGGATTGCGGCAAGAGTTCGGCGACAGCCTGGCCGAAGGCAGCCTGCGTCTTGCTACCAGGTACGGGCATCCGGAACTGGCGATGGTCGCCAAAGGTCAGGACTTCGCCGGTTATGAGCCCCGCGGAGAACAGGGGATGGGGCTGGCCTATGCCACCTCTCCCATAGGCGCATCCCATATGCGGGGCGACCCGGCCTATTTCGAACTTCTCGGTGTGCCCACGACCATTGATCCGCTGACCTGGGAAGACAAGCCACCGATTGTCGCCAAATGGCAGGATGTATTTGCCATTATCGATGCGGCCGGGTTGTGCGTGTTCTTTTCCGTTCGTTATCTGACGGATCTCACTCTGGATGCGCGCCCCGTCGGCATCATGGAGCTAGTAAATGCCGCCACCGGCGCCAATTACACCCTCGCGGAACTGGAAAAAGCCGGTGAGCGAATTTGGAACGCTGAACGTTTGTTTCTCACGCGGGCTGGCTTTTCCCGCAAAGACGACAGCCTGCCGCCGCGAATGACCCGTGAACCAATGCCCGCCGGCCCGGCCAAAGGGCATGTCTGTCATCTCGAAGAAATGCTGGGACCGTATTACAAATACCGGGGTTGGACGGACAACGGTATCCCCACGCAGGAAAAACTGCAAGAGCTTGGACTAATATAGATGGAAACCGGAAATCCAATGCAAGTACATGTCGATACCTACGCCAATCTGCGGCAGTATTCCCCCGCAGGCCGGGGAAGCTTTGACCTGACCCTGAACTCCGACGCTACGGTGAGCAGTATTATTGATGCGCTGAATATTCCCTGCGCAGTGAAAATCGTCATCCTGGTGAACGGACGCCGCGCCGCAGAGGACACCAGGCTTGAAGCCGCTGACAAAATTACCCTGTTTCCACCGATAGAGGGAGGGTGAATCGGATAAATCTCGTAGAATGGATCCAAATTAAGCATCTAAAATCCAATTCGAATTCCGCGCCGGTGATGGAATGGTCCATCGTCATCGTCCCACAGCCACGGGGTTTCTGTACGAATCGCCACCGTTCTGGCTTCGTTATTGACCGTAATACCTACCGACCGCAAACTGGAATACCAATATCCGATTTTCTTCCCCTGGGGATCCATTATATATGATCCATACGTACGCCCGTAATAAACCGGAAAACCTTCTACCAGATCAACGATTTTTTTCAACATGTTCGAATGAGGATCAAATTGCCGCCACAGGTTTTTACCATGGAAGGTGTAATCGTCTTGCAAGGCAATAGCCGCGAATGGATTGTTTTCCTGATTCAGATAATAGTATCGATGTTCTTGAAAAACATGATAGGTTTCAAAAGCCCGGGCGACATCCCGGCTGTGTTTCAGGCCGCCGTAATTTGCCGATGAGCATCCGCTCAACAAGAGCAGTCCATACAACGCCAGCATCCCTGCGATGATAATGCGGTCATTTTTATGTTTGCATTTGCCTTTGACGGTGGTCATGTTGTCTCCTCCAAGCAGCCCCGAGCATGATGTCAACCCCAATGTTGCATGTACAACGACGACTAGTTGCCGAAATTTAACCGGCCGACAATATCATAGGGCGCATCCTCGTTAAGTTTAAGGAGCACACCTTCTCCGGACGAGATGCCCTCATCGGCGATTGCTGAGATAGTAACCAAATGCGTCACCAGAATGATCAGTAACCCCTCAGAGGGTTGTTCCGCGATGAATTTTCTCAACGCTTTCAAATTGGGTTCACGATCCTGCGTCAGCTCATAAAACGAATTTAGCGCCGGCAGTTGCGCCACCGACCCCATTCCGAGCAGTTTTGCTGTATCAAGGCAACGGCACCACTGGCTTGAATAGACCCTGGCCGAAGTTATACCATTTGAGCGCAGCCGATCACCGATGGCCCTCGCCTGCTCCCGGCCGCGATCATTTAGGTTGCGCTGGGTGGAACAATCCCCGACGCAAAAATTGGCTGGATCGCCGGTGCCGGGTGCGAGCGCGTGACGTATCATCAGAATGTGACCGCCGGCCTTCATTCTTTCAATCATTTCAGTGCGGTCTGAATCGACGCCTGCCATTGCATCGTCATCAGACCTGTAAAACAAACCAATACACAACCCCATAGACGCATTTTATCCCTCCTTATCAAAATTTTGTGACAGCGGTTGAGGCGTTCGGGTGCAGATCTCTAAATCCTCTGTTTTTCACAATGCTTCGACGTCACCTAAAAATAGTAAAGAATTCTGGCCCAGAGGACCAGGATTTAAATGTCAATAGAATTAAATTAAGGCTGAAATGACTTCGAATCAATCCCGACGCAATTGGCCATGAAGAAATCGCTGCATTTTGCACCTTTTTGCAGCCATATCAAATTGAAAAATTAAACGACTAATCGCTCTGCCTTCGGTTTCAAGCTGGGCCATCGTCTCACTTTTGCGTTGCTTTCAAATCGATAATGATTAGATTTTTTATAATGCCCAAGTTGAGGGGCTTCCGCCGAGGCGGAATTTGACTTTTGGTCGCCCTCGGCAGCGCCGGATGTATTTTGAAAATACCATATATGAAACATCTAAAGAGTGACATAACAATCCAAAGCCATGTCGACCCGTGAGAGAAAGCTCAGAATTTCAAAAAATGGACCACCCCTGCGCATCGTGATTGTCGGTGCCAACTTTGCCGGGCTGACAACAGCAATTAATCTCCCCCGGAAGTACAGGGTGAACGTCATCGATTGCCGGCCTCAGTTTGAATTCCTGCCGAATATTCACGAATTGCTTTCCGGCATAAAAAAAACGGGTAGTCTTCGGATGGATAGAAAACGGCTGATTGAGCTCGCCGGACATAGATTTATCAGAGATACGGTCACTATGATCGATCCTACAAAAAAGAAAATCTACACGAGCGGCCGTAAACGGATGCCGTATGATGTCTGTGTGGTGGCAGTTGGTGGTGTCAACAACACGTCCGGTATCGCCGGAGCGGTCAAGTTCGGCCTGCCTTTCAAATCGGTTGATCAGTGCGAAAACATCGCCCGAAGACTGAAAGCGCTTTTCCACCGTAAAGATCGCGCAAAGGTTGTGATCGTGGGCGGCGGATTGGAAGGGGTGGAGGCTCTGGGCGAGATTTTACGCCGATATCGTCGCCATCCCGGCCTTGAAATCCACCTGATCGAAAATAGGAAAAGACTTCTTGCAAACAGGCCGAAGGCGCTGGATCGAAATATAAGGAAGATATGCAAACCATATAAAGTGCGTTTTCATACCGATACCCGCGTCACCAAAATGTCCCGCAATAAAGTTTGGCTCTCTTCCCGGGTAACCCTTGACTCGGATGCAACCATTTGGACGGGCGGCGCCATCCCGCCGCATCTTTTGCATAAATCCGGCCTCACGGAGTATCGCGGAGATTGGGCGCCGGTTAATACCTGTTTACAGAGCAAGTATTATGATTCCATATTTATCGCCGGCGATGTTGCCGAATGGCCGGGACTCAAAGGCAAGCAGGCCTATGATGCGATGGATATGGGCGAGTGCGTTGCCCAAAATATTAAATTGCTGTCCGCCGGGGAAGATTTGAAAGAATTTCGTCCTTCCAGCAAACCAACCGTAATCTCATTCGGGGATCTTCAAACTTATGTGATCATGGGAAACATTGCGGTGGCAGGCCCCCTTTTTGCAGGCGCCAAGGAAGGGATCTTTCAGGCAACCATGGCAAAGTTCGATCCTCCGAGTGGATTGACATCTGCCATAAACTTTTGCAGCCGCACCAGCGAGAGTATATTTAATTTGGCAATACCCACGCTGACATCATTTTCATCCTTAAGGCGGCTTGCACAGGTTCAATTCCTAAGCTGAATAAAATTGTGCTGAATCGAATTTTCATTTTAAATTACGCAGTCTGGCTTAAAACAAGAAAGGAGGTTTGCCATGCGATATAAGCTTTTGGGCAAGAGTGGTTTGAAGGTTTCCGAGCTTTGTTTGGGAGCCATGACCTTTGGAGACGACTGGGGTTGGGGGTCTACCAAAGATGAAAGCCGCAAAATCTATGATGCCTTTGTGGAAGCCGGCGGCAATTTCATCGACACTGCCAATCTTTACACCAACGGAACCAGTGAGCTTTTTCTCGGTGAGTTCATCGCTTCCGATCGTGACCGGATCGTTCTGGCAACCAAATTTACCAACAGTACGCCGGGCTCAGACCCCAATGCAGCCGGCAACCACCGTAAAAACATGATGCAGTCGGTGGAAGCCAGCCTCAAACGCCTCAAAACCGATTACATCGACCTGTATTGGCTGCACGTATGGGATTTTATGACGCCGGTTGAAGAGGTAATGCGGACATTTGACGATCTGGTCCGCCAGGGCAAGGTTTTGTACATCGGCATTTCCGATGCACCGGCCTGGATCGTCTCGCGGGCCAATACCCTAGCTGAACTGCGAGGCTGGACCCAGTTTATCGGCCTTCAGATCGAATACAGTTTGATTGAACGTACTTGCGAGCGTGAGCTTCTGCCCATGGCCCGGGAGATGGATTTGGCGGTTACAGTCTGGTCGCCGCTGGCAGGCGGTCTGCTGACTGGCAAATATGCCGAAGGCAGTAATGCTGTTAAAGAAGAAAAACGGCTGGAGCATCCCATGGTGGCGCCGTTAGTCGACATTGACGAGCGTAAGCGTGCCATTTCCGCTGCCGTGGTGGAAGTTGCTGCAGCCATTGGGAAAACGCCGGCGCAGGTGGCCCTGACGTGGCTGCGCCGGCAGCCCGGCGTGGTCATCCCGATCATTGGCGCCCGCCGGCTATCCCAGTTAAAAGACAATCTGGCCTGCGTCGAATTTACTCTCGATGAAAAACACCTGCAAAAGCTGAATGAAGCTAGCCGCATCGAATTGGGCTTTCCCCATGAATTTTTTGCAAACGAGATGGTGCAAAATTTTGCTTATGGCGGCATGCGGGATTTGATCGACAATCATCGTGGGGTAGTGAGAGGTAAGTAGATACCCAACCCGGAATGCTGGAATTGAATATTGACAATAAAGCCAACTTTCGTTATCCGCATCTTATCTTTTTAAAAAAGCCGATTTTATCTTGACAATGGGGTATCCCTTAGAAAAATAATAATCTGATTGGGTTACGTAACCGCAGGAGGAGATCATGAAGCTGTTGGGAAGCGTTTTTTCCGTTCTAGTTGTGCTGGCGTTTGCCCTGACTGGTGTATCATACGGCAGTGAAGGGGAGGTTACCATCAAAAGAGATAATTTCGGCGTGGGTCATGTCTATGCCGACACGGTCTACGGTGTATACGACGGGTATGGTTACGCTGTGGCTCAAGACCGGCTGTTTTAGATGGAAATGGCCAAGCGAAGCACTCAAGGCAAAGTGGCCGAGGTTCTGGGAAATCGCGCCGCCCGGACAAAGCGGCTTCATCGCTCCGGACGGGATCAAAAGCCCGCATTACGACGATCAACTCAAAATGTATGAAACTTTTGGCAAAAAACGGATGTGGATCACGGCAGAGGACGTGGAAAAGAACAAAGCTTCCGAGGTGGTCCTGAAATACTAGTGTAACCAACAAATCCCCGTCCCCAGGCCCTGCCTGGGGACGGTGCCACCACGCCATCATCCATCGCTTGATCATTTCATTTCATTTCACTCAGCATTGTAGTATTGAAATTTAGGCGATGATTCAGAATTGTAAAAGAAATTTTCTTTAGGGTCGTTTGAAATTATCGGAAAGCTGAATTGCAGCTATTAAACTCAGGCGTCGACAGTATCGAAAACAATGTGAAATCGGTTTGTTATCTCGATGCAAATGAAACACAAAATACGGTCATCTTTATGCTTCATAGCTCCATTCTCGTTGATGGTTTTGGCCCCGAGTACGGCCCTGGCTACCCAGGGACACGGAGGGATAGAAGGCGTCTATGCCCATCAGATCGCCCATCTTTTTTTCATCATCTCCATGGGGGGCCTCATATACTGGTCGAGACAGCGCGGGCTTGTTCGAGAAAGAGGTTGGCAGCTGATACAACTTTCAGCATTCTTTTTCATCCTGTGGAACTTGGACGCATTTCTGGTTCATTTATTAGATGATCAGATGAAAATAGTTCAAGTGCAACGAATCGGTCTTTGGGAAATTCAACTGACTGATTTGTATAACAACCATGCCCTTCAAAGATTATACTATTTCGCCAAACTGGATCACTTGCTGTGTGTGCCGGCCATAGTTTTTCTGTATCTGGGGTTAAAACGGCTTGTAAAAGAACAGCGTCTTAACGTTGCCAAACAGGGGAGGCCATGACCCTACCCGCCGTCCACATATGGTTTGTCGACGTCGCCGGCTCCGTTCTGATGATTATCTTTTCTTTCCTGTGTCTGCTGCTGGCCCACGAGCTCAGGAGTCACGACCGCAACAATGTGATTTGGACCTATCTTTTATGGGTCAGCTATGGACTGGCACTCTTTGCGATTTCACGTTCCGCCGGCCACATTCTCAAACAGGCTCTTTTGATGTCCGGGAAAACAGCAACATGGAATGTCATCAAACCGTACAGTGGTGCCATCAATACGTTGATGTTCGTTGTTGTCGCTTCGATCACGCTTTTCTTTGAACGGATCTGGGTAATTTACCAGCAAATTTTAAAAGATAAACAGGCGCTGCAGTCCGCGCACAAAGAGCTGGTTTATATGAATCAAAACCTCGAGCAGATGGTCTCCGAGAGAACCGGGGCCTTGACCCGATCCGAGCATAAATATCGCCGAATCTTTGAAGTCTCAAAGGATATGATCCTGGTCACCCAAAAGGATGGTTCGATTGTCGATCTAAATCCGGCCGGTTATAAATTACTGGGATTTAATGAGACGGATGCAGCCCGGGAAAATAAAAAATTTCAGGATTTTTTCGTCGATAAAGTGCATTGGGATCAAATTAAAGGGGTGATCGTCAAACAAGGTTTTGTTTCAAATTTTGAAGTCGATTTGAAAAACTCGCATGATTTAAAAATCAGGTCTCTCGTCAGCGGAAGTTTCGACAGTGGAACGGAGGAAACGGGAAGCACCATCCACTTTCTGGTAAGGGACATCGAACAGAGAAGATTAATGGAAAAACAGATGGCCCAGGCGGAAAAACTGGCCTCCATCGGACAGCTTTCCGCGGGATTCGCCCATGAAATAAACAACCCGCTGGGAATCATACTCGGCTACACGCAACTTATATTAAAAAATAAGGGCACCGAAGCGGAAAGGCATGATGACTTAAAGACCATTGAAAAAAATGTGAGAAACTGCAAGACAATTGTAGAAGATCTTCTCAGTTTTGCCAGAGGATCGGAATCTAAAAAAGAACTTACCGGAATCCACAATATCATCGATGACGTCTTAAGCTTTATGCAGCACCGCTCCAATTTAGACAATATCCAGATATCAACCGAATATGATCCGCAGGTGCCTCCTATGGAACTCGATGAAAAGAAGATGAAACAGGTTTTCATCAATCTTTTAATGAATGCCACGCACGCGGTAAGCCAGAAAGGGAATATAAGAATAACAACCGGTCTCAATCGTGACGCTGATCAACTCCTGGTTAAGGTAACGGACAACGGGCATGGAATCGATAAAAATAATCTATCCCGCATTTTCGATCCTTTTTTCACAACCAAGCCCACCGGCGAAGGGACCGGTTTAGGACTATCGGTCAGCTACGGTATCATAAAAAATCATGGCGGAGATATCGCGGTGGAAAGTGAAATCGGCAAAGGCTCTACATTTACGCTGATACTGCCCGTCGCACCTAAAACAGTGGGATAGGCACTTAGCGGGCTTTATCCGACAACCTGTTGTAAGGAATGTAAGGTGTCAGGTGTCGGGTCTCAGGAAAAAGAAGTGTTAGATACTGACACCCGACACCTGACACCTGAAACCAAAATAAACAGTGTCCTTATGGGTGAGAAATTTTAGTGTCTTTATGCCTCCGTGGCTGAATTGTTACGTACAAAGGAATTATCCCATGACCCCGTCATTATTAATTGTCGACGACGAACAGGACATGCTGCAGCTTCTCAGGAGAAGTCTGGAGTCCGAACTGGACTGCAAAGTGCAAACGGCTTCATCCGGAGAGAAAGCCCTGCAGCTGCTCGACGCTGATATATTTGATCTGGTTTTAGCCGATATCAAAATGCCGGGAATGAACGGACTGGAATTGCTCGAATCCATCAAAAAAGATACGTCTGATCTCACCGTCGTCATGATGACGGCATTCGGTCACATCGAAATGGCGGTGGAAGCCATGAAACGCGGCGCTTATGATTTCATCACCAAACCCTTCGAGCTGGATTCCCTGGTTTTGCGATTGGAGAAAGCACTGGAACGTAGCCGATTGATCAGGGAAAATCTGCGACTCCAGCGGGAAGTCCGGCAGGATAGTGCCTTTCAGAATATTGTCGGCAAAAGTTCGGTTATGCAAAGGATATTCGAAACCATTCAGATGGTGGCCAAAACAGAATTAACGGTGCTGATCACGGGAGAATCGGGAACCGGAAAAGACCTGACCGCCCGGGCCATCCACGCATTGAGTTCCCGCAGCAAGGAATCGTTTGTGGCGGTTAACTGCCCCACGCTTCCTGAACAGATCCTGGAAAGCGAGCTGTTTGGCTATAAAAAAGGCGCCTTCACCCACGCCACCCAAAATAAAAAAGGGTTGTTTCAAGAGGCGGACCACGGCACCATTTTTTTGGATGAAATTGGTGATATCAGCCCGGCCATTCAGGCAAAGCTGTTGCGGGTGCTGCAGGAAAAGGAGTTTAAACCGCTGGGCGACACCAGATCGGTAGCGGTGAATGTTCGTATTATCGCCTCCACCAACCAGCCTCTCAAAGAAAAAATAAAAAGAGCTGAGTTTCGAGAGGATTTCTTTTATCGATTAAACGTTCTGCCCATTCACCTGCCCCCGTTGAGGGAACATCGCGAAGATATCCCCCTGATTGCCAATCATCTGCTGTTAAAACATTGCCGGAAATTAAACAAACCCGACAAGAAAATATCCACCGAGCTTTTTGATATTTTTATAAACAGAGCCTGGGAGGGCAATGTCAGGGAAATGGAAAACCTCATTATGCAGGGCATTCTGTTTTCTTCCGGCAATCAAATCCTGCCCCGCGATGTCGGCCTCAGCAAAGAAATCCAGGCCCCCTGTCTTGTAGACAACTCTTTTCAGGAGCTACCCTATAAGGAAGCCAAAGAGCAAACCCTGCAATCGTTTAATACCAACTATATCAACCATCTTCTTGCCGGAAGCAAAGGCAATGTGACCCAGGCCGCCAAAATCTGCGGACTTGAACGCCAGGCGCTGCAACAGGTCATGCGCCGCTACGGAATCAAAGCCGATCTTTTTCGCAACCGGGAATAAGAAGTGTCTCGGAATTTCTATATTATATTGAAATCATGTAGCTTTTAACGACACTGGTTTTATGCCGCTGTTCCATTATTCCAGTTCATATGTTATTTCCCAATTCCGCCACCATTTTCGAAATACCATCAAAGTCAAAATCCTCTGCCAGTTGTATGAGGTGATCACAAATAGGTGCCATTTCATTTGAGCGGGATTTCAGGTCCCCGGCAATCGAGCTGATTTGCTTGAAGTCCCCCATCTCGACAGCTTCCTGGATACGACTGATCAGTTTTTTTATCAACTCGGGTGGGACTGCCGCGAGCTTAACGGTTGAAGACGCAGCAGTTTTCTTTTCAGCCGGGGAGCCCAAAATTTGAACGGCCTGCAAGGCTCTGAAAATAGCCTTTTCCAGTTCCACGAACTTCTGATCCAACTGTTCCGGTGTTGATGTCTTCTTTTGGCCACCCTTTATGAGTTTTTCCATTTCTACGGTGGCAGCCAGAAGCTCCGTGGCTGCCAGATTGCCGGCTAAGCCTTTCAGGTTGTGTACCAGGCTGTGGGCCTTCTCAAAATCCCCGGCATCCAGCGCATGATGGATTTCACCGGCAGTTCCCGTATATTTGCTGCCAAAATCGAGCAGTAATTTGCGGTAAAGACGTTTGTTCCCCATCAGCCGCTGCAAACCCACCTCAAGATCAAATCCCGCAAGCGATTCCGGAAAATCATCCTCAGACAATTTCGGCGGTGCCGGTGCCGATGGTTCAGTGGTAAGATCCTGCTGACGGTCTGCAACCCGCTTATCAGGTGGCAGGATCCATTTTTGCAAAGCAGCAAATAATTGATCCGAATCAATGGGTTTGGTCACATGGCCGTTCATACCGGCTTGCAAGCTTTTTTCCTCATCGCCGGCCATGGCATGGGCGGTCATGGCGATAATTGGTATGTTGGAGGCTGGAGGTTGGAGGTTGGAGGCTTGAATGCGGACTTCTGTCATCTGACTTCCGTCCTCTGTCATCTGTCTTCTGCCATCTGTTTTCTGACTACTGTCTTCTGCCATCTGTCCTCTATCTTCTGTCCTCTGCTCTCTGACGTCCGTCCTCTGTTCTCTGACGTCTGATTCCCACTTCCGAATTCTTCTCGTGGCCTCGTACCCATCCATCACCGGCATCTGCACGTCCATAAGAACAGCATCGTAGTTCGTTTCTTTGACAGCGTCGACCGCCTCCTGACCATTGTTGGCTATGGCAACAATAAGGCCGGCACCCTTCAGGATTTCTCCGGCCACCTGCTGGTTGATTTCATTGTCTTCCACCAGCAATATCCGGGCACCCCGAATCTCCTGCAGAGCGTCGGCTTCCTTTTGACGTCTGGTAAGGCGTGATGTCTCGGGTATCTCTTCACCAAAGGCCTGCATGACAGCATCAAAAAGCACGGATGCGTTTACGGGCTTGATCAGATATCCATCCAGACCGCTATCCTCTGCTTTTTGCATAATTTCTTCCCGGCCGTAAGCCGTCACCAGGATGATGGCGGGAACTTTGCTGAGAGAAGGATGATTTTTGATGCGGCTGGCGGCTTCGATACCGTCGATGCCCGGCATCTTCCAGTCCATCACGACGAGCTCGAATGGCATTTCCCCGGCGGCGCCTTCAACTTCGGTGATGCCTTCTTCTCCCGAAGCAGCCAGTGCGACATCAAAAGAAAAGGATTCCAGAATATCTTTCAAAATCTCTCTTGAGGTGACATTGTCATCCACCACCAGGGTTTTCAGGCCTCGTAAATCGGTTGAAATTGCAAAACGTTTCTTCGTTTTTTCCTTTCCCAAACCAAAATTAGCCGTAAATATAAATGAGGTGCCCTGTCCATATTCGCTCTCCACCCAGATCTCTCCGCCCATCATATTGACCAGTTTTTTACTGATGGCAAGACCCAGCCCGGTGCCGCCGTATTTTCGGGTGGTGGAGGTATCGGCCTGGCTAAAGGACTGAAAAAGTTTGCTTACCTGCTCTTCAGTCAGGCCGATGCCGGTATCGCTGACGGCGAACTTTAATATGACCTGATCCTTCTTGCGCTCTACCGTATTAATAGAGACGACAATTTCACCGGAATCTGTGAATTTAACCGCATTGTTCGCTAAATTAATGAGCACCTGCCCCAATCGCAAAGAATCCCCTACCAGATAGCGGGGCACATCGTGGGCCGCTGCAAAGAGGACTTCCAGGTTCTCTTTTTCCTGAGCTTTAACTGTGATCAAATTCGCAAGATTATCCAGAACGTCATCCAGATTGAAGTCCACCGCCTCCATATCCAGCTTGCCGGCCTCGATTTTAGAAAAATCCAGAATATCGTTAATAATTCCCAGAAGAGAATTGGCTGACGATTGAATTTTTTTCAGGTAATCCCGCTGTTTGGGGTTGAGGTCGGTCTTCAGTGCCAGATGGGCCATACCGATAACGGCATTCATGGGTGTGCGGATTTCATGGCTCATGTTGGCTAAAAAATCACCCTTGGCCTTATTGGCGCCATCGGCGGCCTGCTTAGCGCTGATCAGCGCCGCCTCCATTTGCTTACGTTCTGTTATATCCTGTTTAACTGCAACGAAATGGGTGATTGCGCCCTCATCATTTTGAATGGGAGAAATAGAAGCGCTTTCCCAAAATTCCTCCCCGTTTTTCTTTTTATTAATGAAGTCACCTTTCCAACTTTTCCCGCCAAGAATTGTCCGCCACATTTCTTTGTAAAATGATGCAGGCAGACCACCGGATTTTAATATTCTCGGATTCTGTCCGATCGCTTCTTCAACTGAATAGCCGGTAACTTCGCTAAATGTGGGGTTGACATATTCGATGGTTCCATTTTGGTCGGTGATCACCACCGAAGCCGGGCTGTGCTCGGTCGCCAGGGACAGCTTACGCAGTTCATCCTGGGCGATTCTTCCTTCGGTGATGTCGACAATGGAACCGGCCATGCGATAGGCCTGCCCGTTATCATCCCAAATGGCCTGTCCGCTAATTCGAAACCAGCGATACTCCCCGGATTTACATTGGAGGCGGCACACTTTATTAAAGGGAACACGATTATCCAGATGATTTTGCAAAGATGCCGTCACCGCTTTGCGGTCGTCCGGATGGGTGATATTGACGATGTTGGAAAAGGATTCATCAAACTCATCGTCGCCATAACCGAGAAGTTTTTTAAACCGCTCGGATGACCAGCCCTTGCCGGTTTTCGGAACCCAGTCCCAAATCCCGGCTCCAACCCCACGAACCGCCAACTCAAAGCGCTCTTCGCTTGCTTTAAGGTCTGCCGTTCTTTCTTGAACCCGATGTTCCAATTTGTTATGGGACCTTTGTAAGGCCCGGTTCGCGCGCTCATCGATGAAAACAGCAACCGCCAGGGAACTCAGAGCAAGCAATACCGTAATGCCCAGAACGATTACGATCACCTTGCGTGCCGTGTGATAGGGGCTTAGCGCGTCTGCCGCATCGATTTCCGTTGCCAGTCCGATGCCTAGATTACGATCCCACAGCCAGGCACCGTATACCGGCACGCCTCTATAGTCGCGATAGCCTGTTACATTTGCACCGGATTTGCCTTTGGTTGCCTGGTCGGCCATCCGTGTCAGGGGCTGCTGATACCTGGGAACCGTAGGTGTAAATCCTTTCAACATGTTACCGCCGGGATCACGGATGCTGATGTTTAGAATCGCCTTTTGGCCTGCCTTTACCAGGCCTATTTTGCGCAAGTCGTTGTCAAAACGGCTCTCGGAAAGTAGTTTGCCATATTTGCCGAATGCATAGGTTTCACCGGATTTTCCGATCCGCCCCAGCTGAATGAGTCTTGTAAAATCCTGCGAAGGATCGATTCGCTGGGAAACCACGGCAATGACTTTACCCCGATTATTTTTTATCGGCGCCGCGAAGAACATGGTGGGCGGAATACCCGCGGCCAGACCGGAAGATTCGTTCAAAATCACATCCGACCAGATTGGCGAAATCATAACGGTCTCACCCCGAAATGCTCTGTTGAGAAGATCCAGGGCCTGGTTGGCAATCAAATTTTTTGCGCCGATATTACTGTCACGCATGGAGGCAATATTGATAAAGTCCGGGGCGATAACAAAAAAACCGGCCTTGCCGAAGCGATCCTTATTACTCTGGAAAAATTTACGCAATTCCCTCAACTCCCAGCTTTTCAGCAAGGCGTCTTTATCACGGGGCGTTTCCAGCAGGCGCTCAACCAGAAGCACGCCGCGTGGATCGGCGGCGAGTTGGCTGAGGTCAAACTTTTTATTTTCGGCCCAGAGGTTGAGGGATTCCTGGGTTGTCTGCAGAACCGTTTGAAGGGCGTCACCGGCGTCTGCCTGAACTTTTTCCTGTACATTGCTCAGCGCCATCCAGGCTATAATTATCACTATTGCTATGAAAGAGATGGCTAACCCGATGATAAGGATTAAGTTTTGGGTCGATCCGGTCTGAAACGACGGTTCATTTTTTCGGTAAGGTGACATAATTTAAGTCTCTGAATTACTACAACTTAATGGAATTATATCTCTTTTTGTGGCCATTTTCATTCGTAAGCCACATGGAATGATGGAATGGTGGAATATTGGCCTCCGGCTCGTAGAGCCTACGTCTCGGAGAGAAGACTGGGTATGAAAAGCGGAAAAAAATTTATTCTACAATAAATGTTGACCACACGATACTGCATCAGAACAAAAAAATCAATGCAAAAAAAGGCGCGATTACTCAGTGAACTCCCTTTTCAAGCTAGATATCCGGTCTGATATTTTCCCCAGTTTAGTGATCATTCTGGCCCTGCATAGTTGCGCGATACTCTTAACAAACTCAAATAGTCTCGTTTCAGCTGTCCCGGACCAAAATTCTTCATCATCATGGATATGGACGTATTGATCCTCAATGAGTTCCTGCCATTCAGATATCGAAGGATTTATATATCTCCCGGTCAGAATATCTTCCCAATAAATCTTAATGGCACTTTTGGTTTCAATCTCTGCTATCTCTTCCGGTTTGGCTTTGAGTCTAACTTGCATAATGAAAGATTCCGTAGGTTTGCTTCTAAATAATCCGACAGCACTTAAAAATAATCATCATCCGGATAATGAAAACGAGCTTTTTTGTCAACAGTAATTAATTTTTACGCCAGGGTTCCAATTTCAGGCCAATTTGATTCCGGCCCAAAATTGGCCTGAAAAGATCTGGTAATAAAATCCTTTTCAGATGTTGTTCCGTACAACTCGACATGCATACGCCGATATTGAGGTTGTTGTCAGTGACGTTACGAAAAACTTGCCGTATTAGGGTGCTTTTACCGTATTTTCTAAGGGATTCCCGGATCCCATCCTATGAGGATCATCTCCTCTGCGATCCATAGCCTTCAATTTTTCTGTCCCCCACCTTCCCCGCTTCCAAACTTCTGCTTCTCTTTGCCCTATGCGCCTTGCTCTCTGGTTAAAACCTCTCTGTATTCATTGCGTCCTGTGCGATGAATTTTTCCTTTGAGCTTTCAGCTTTGAGCCTTCAGCTTCCTAACTTCCGCTTCTCTATGCCCTATGCCCCATGCTCTATGCCCTAGCGCTGACACCTTAATTCTGTTTTCTGTCCTCTTTTATCTGCCTTCTGACCTCTGTCTTCTGTCATAATCCCATAAACTTCGCCGCAATATTCTTCATAATCTCGTTGGTCCCCGCAAAGATTGTCATAATTTTGGCGTCCCGCCAGGCCCTTACGATGGGACATTTCTCCGACATCGCGAAGTCTCCGCAAAGATCCAGGGAACGGTTGGCAACACGGTTTAACATCTCGGTGGTCCAGTATTTGGCCATGGCGGTTTCAACGATGATATCTTTTTTTTCCATGTGCTCTGCGACCAGCTTGTCGACAAAGGTCCTGCCGAGCTTTACATCCGTGGCCATTTCCACCAGCGCAAATTGGACCGCCTGGGATTTGGAAATCGGTTTGTCCGCAACAGAGGTTTGCTTGCAGTAATTCACGATCCATTCCAGGATCTGCTCGGCGCCGGTAACGCCCATGATGGCACACACCAGCCGTTCCTGTTGAAGCTTTTGCATCAGCATCAAAAACCCCATGCCCTTGTCACCGATACGATTTTTTTTGGGAATACGGCATTTGGAAAAAAAGAGTTCGGCGGTATCCTGGCTCCACATGCCCATTTTTTCAAGATGGCGTCCCGTGGTAAATCCGGGAGTCCCGGACTCAACCACGTATAAAGAAAGCGCCTCGTAGGGGTTTTCCACTGCCGGGTCTCTGGCGGCTACTACCACCAAATCCGCGTTCAGACCGTTGGAAATAAAAGTCTTGGAACCATCGATGACGAC
>Ga0316187_10001430_pt1 | contig 20571 bp, 17 predicted proteins | sample CroRivburrow1_MG_FD_204927 | JGI IMG/M metagenome (GOLD analysis project Ga0316187, IMG submission 204927) | Coastal sediment microbial communities from Maine, United States - Cross River worm burrow 1 | ecosystem: Environmental > Aquatic > Marine > Coastal > Sediment | place: USA: Maine...
CTAAGTACCTGGCAGGCCGTGAGCACGCATCTCATCGCCGGCCTCGGAAACCCGGGACCCAAATACGTCGGCAATCGCCACAACGTTGGATTCATGGTGGTCGACGAGCTGGCGCGGCGCTGGGGTGTGCCGAGCTTCCGCGACAAGTTCAAGGGTGAGTTTGCCAAGGTCGCCGTCGGCGGCGACGACGTGGTGCTCCTCAAGCCGATGACATTCATGAACCTGAGCGGGGAGTCCGTTCAAGCCGCCATGCGGTTCTTCAAGGTGCCGCTCGGCCAGGTCATCTGCGTGCACGACGAGCTCGACCTCGAATTCGGTGTCGTGCGGCTCAAGGTGGGCGGCGGCACGGCCGGCCATAACGGGTTGCGCTCGATGGTTGAGCACTGCGGCGGCCCAGATTTCGTGCGCTGCCGGATGGGCATCGGCCGGCCCCCACGAGGGCGGCCGGAGCACTATGTGTTGAGCGATTTCAATAGCTTGGAGCGAGTTGAGCTCGTCCCCGTGCTCGACTTGGGCGCTGACATGGTGCAGACGGCCGTTCGCGAGGGAGCCCGCCCGGCCATGAATCGTCATCACAGTCGATCGTGACGACTGGCGTGAGGGCGAAGATCGGCTATGCCTCGCCTCCCTCGCTCCAGCCCCCGGCTGGGGCCGACTAGACCAGGAGGAAAAATGGCAACTGCAGCGGCAGCGCCCGCCACGCGATGGGCGCGCGAATACGAGACAATCTATATCCTTCGCTCCGACGTCGACAGCGCCGGTGCTGAAAAGGTCGTCGACCGCGCCAAGGACGTCATCGCACGTCTAGAGGGCACGCTCACGAAGCTCGACAATTGGGGCAAGCGCAAGCTCGCGTACCCGATTCGGAAGAGCAACCGCGGGATCTTCGTCTACCTGAAGTACGTGGGTTACAGCGACCTGGTCGCCGAGCTCGAGCGCAATCTGCGCTTGCTCGACGAAGTGGTGCGGTTCCAGACCGTGCTACTCACCGAGGACATCGACCCCGCCTCGGTCTCCGTCGACCCCGAAGAGGTGCAGTACCTGCACGTCGAGGAAGAGGAAGCCACCGTAGACGCCGAGCTTGAGCGCGCACGCAGCCTCGGGATGGCGCCGCGAGCGCCGCGTGGGGTGCCTTCGGATGCCCGGCAACCCGTGTCTGAAGGCGATGCACCGGCTGCGGCCGAGGCAGCTCCTGAGGGAGCGGTAGAGGCGCCAGCGGCAGAGGCGCCAGCGGCAGAGGCGCCAGCGGCAGAGGCGCCAGCGGCAGAGGCGCCAGCGGCAGAGGCGCCAGCGGCAGAGGCGCCAGCGGCAGAGGCGCCAGCGGCAGAGGCGCCAGCGGTAGAGGCGCCAGCGGTAGAGGCGCCGGCGGCAGAGGCGCCAGCGGCAGAGGCGCCAGCGGCAGAGGCGCCAGCGGCAGAAACGGCTGCTGAAGAGGCGCCGGGAGCAGAGGAGCCCGCTGAGGAATCAAGCGAAGCGGAGACCGAAGATGACAAGCGCGAGGAGGGCTGACCCATGGCCGACGATATCCAACAAGATTTCGACGTAGAGGCTGGTGGACGCGGACGCGGTGGGCGCAAGAAGGCGCCGGGCCACGCTCTCGCCCCGGACTTCAAGTTTGATTACAAAGATCCCCAGCAGCTTCGGCACTTCATCACCGACCGTGGAAAGATCACGCCCCGTCGTATCAACGGTCTGAACGCGAAGCAGCAGCGCGATCTGACCCGTGCAATCAAGCGAGCCCGCAATATTGCGTTGCTCCCCTACACGGCGACGAAGTGAGGTAGCCATGGCATCCACGGTGGAAGTCGTACTCAAAGACAATCTCCAGCATCTGGGCTCGATCGGTGACGTGGTGCGTGTGCGCCGCGGCTATGCTCGCAACTTCTTGCTCCCGCGTGGCCTTGCGGTCGTCGCGAGCCGTGGGAACGTTCGGCAGATCGAGCATGAAAAGGCCATCCAGGCTCAGCGCATCGCCAAGCTTCGCGGGGAGCAAGAGAAAATCGTCGCCGAGCTGGCCAAGATCACCCTCATGGTCGCCAAGGAAGCGGGCGAGGACGGCAAGCTGTTCGGCTCGGTCACCTCGAACGATGTGCTCGAAGGGCTCAAAGCCAAGGGCGTCGACGATGTCGACAAGAAGAAGCTCGTCATGCCGGAGCAGATCATCAAAGAGGTGGGCAGCTATGAGGTTGGCGTGAAGCTGCCTTATGGCTTGACCGCGATCGTGAAGCTCGAAGTCAAGACTCGGGCATAACGGGGAGCGGTTACGCTTCCACTCGGCTGCCGTTAGAGCTAGAACCAAGGCTCCAAGGGAGCGACGCCATCAGTTCACAGCAACAAGCCGGACAGGTCCCCCCCAACGCCCTCGAGGCGGAGCGGGCGGTGCTCGGGGGGATCCTCCTCGAGAACCAGGCGATGAACATCGTCGTCGAGACACTGTCCGTCGAGGACTTCTACAGCGAGGCCAACGCCAAAATCTTCGAGGCGATGACCGAGCTGTCTCGCCGCGGCCAACCTGTCGACCAGGTCACGCTTCGAGAGGTGCTGGTCCACAGTGGGAAGCTCGGGTCCGTCGGGGGCGACGAATATCTGCTCTCGCTCAGCAACACCATCCCGAGCGTCTCGAACATCCAGGCGCATGCGCGGATCATCCGCGAGAAATCGGTCATCAGGGCGCTCATTCTCGCGTGTCACGAGGTGGTCTCGCGGGGCTACGGAGACTACGGGCCCATCGATGAGTTTCTCGATCAGTCCGAGTCATCGATTTTCGCGGTAGGAAGAGAGCGCGCACGAAATCCTTACGAACACGTGAAGGATGTCGTGATGCGGACGTTTCAGGAAATCCATGAAACGGCCAATCGCGGCGAGGCGATTACGGGCCTGCCGACGGGCTACAAGCAACTCGACAAGATGACCGCGGGTATGCATCCCGGCGATCTCATCATCGTCGCAGGGCGTCCCGGCATGGGTAAGACCTCGTTCGCGCTCAATGTTGCACATCACGCGTGTGAGAGAAGCAAGTCGCCGGTTGCGGTGTTCTCGCTCGAGATGCCCAAAGGGCAGCTGGTTCGCCGCCTTCTCGGCAGCGAAGCCCGCGTCGATGGCAACCGCATTCGTACGGGGCAGTTACAGAAGGACGACTGGCCAAAGCTCGCGGATGCCGCGGGCACATTGAGCGACATGCCGATCTGGATCGACGACACACCGGCGATCTCGATGCTCGAGCTACGGGCCAAAGCCCGCCGTCTCAAGTCCGAGGTCGGTCTCAGCTTGATCGTGGTCGACTACTTGCAGCTCATGCGCTCAGGGTCCCGCAACGACTCGCGCGAGCAGGAGATCAGCGAGATCAGCCGAAGCTTGAAAGCGCTCGCGAAGGAGCTCGAGATGCCGGTGATCGCGCTTTCGCAGCTCAACCGCGGAGTCGAGTCGCGCGGCGTGAAGGACAAGCGACCGCAGCTCTCCGACCTTCGCGAGTCGGGTGCGATCGAGCAGGACGCCGACACGATTTGGTTCATCTATCGCGACGAAGTCTACAATCAAGACAGCGACGATCGCGGCATTGCCGAGATCATCATCGGCAAGCAACGCTCCGGCCCCACCGGCACCTGTCGAGTCCGATTCTTCAACGAGTACACCAGGTTCGACGACCTTGCAGAGTCGGATTACTACGGTGGCGGCACCGCGCCTGGAGTTGCGGACTTCCAGGATAACTGAACGTTTTAGTTACACCGCCCGCCCACCCCCACCCGTAATCCTCCCTGCCGCGCCGGGCGCTTTGCGCCGGCTTGGCGGCGCTTCGCGCCGGGCTTCGCCCTTCGGGCTCGCGCTGCCGCGGGTGGGTTGGGGGTGGGTGCTATGACTAACCGTGCGCGCGTTTTCGGTAGGCGCGCGGCGTCTCACCGGTCCAGCGTCGAAACGCCCTGATGAACGCGCTCGATTCGGAATACCCGAGCAAGAAGGCGACTTCCGTGAGCGTGACGTCTCCCCTCGCCACGTTCTGGCGCGCAAGCCGTTCGCGCACTTGGTCGACGACATCGTTGAACGTAAGGCCCCTCTCGCTCAGTCGGCGCTGCAGCGTGCGCTCACCCATCCCGAGGGTGCGTGCAACGTGAGTGATTCGGGGCTGTCCGCTCTGTAGGGATTGAGCGACGGCCTGCTTCACGCGGGAGTGCAGCTCGTCTCCGCCGGGAGCCTGCTCCAATAGGAGCCGTGCGTGCTGTTCCAGGATCGGTAGCAGCTGTTGGTCCGCGCCGACGACAGGTTGGTTCGCAACGTGGGGGTCGACCAACACGGCATCGACGGGCTGATCGAAACGTATGGTCATGCCCGGAAGAACTTCGCGATACGCTTGCTGGTGAGCCGGCCTGCTTCGCCGAAAATGAATCTCCGCTGGGGCAAACTTTCACGCGCCGATGTGCGTCATCCCGGCTCCCAGCGTCCCAATCGTGCACTCCGCGTCCTGGTAGAATTCCGACGCGCCGGGATGCAGCACGCGGTAGGCGAGGCGCCAGCATCCGCGGTCTTCTTTTGCTGTGACTTCGGCCCCCGTCTGGTGGAATCCAAGGTACCTCACCAGGTTGTCGACTGCAGCGCCGACCGTTGGCGAATTGAGCAAGACGAACCCGAGTGGCCCGATATCTCTTGGGTGGGTGGCAAGCCCGACGCGAAGCCCGAGGCAGGGGTCGCCGAGCTCGCGTGCGGCGTCTTCGAGCATCTGGGCGAAGCGTCGAAACGGGACGAAGGCGTCTGGATCGGGGTCCAATCCGTCGGCCGCGGCCTGGAAGCGGGTTCGGGGGAGTACCCGAGGGCCTCGAGCGCGCGGGCCACGTGGTCGAACATGCTGCGACGGATCTGCGGTTCCTGCGGATTGTCGCCGAGTGTCAATTTTCCGTCGCGGGCGGTTAAGAGCCGCGCCGCTTCCTCCACTAAGAAGAAGGAGTACCATCGGGAGTCCACCCCTCGGGCTCTCAGCAAAGGAGATGAGCCATGGCCGAGAAGCGAATTGATGACTGCTTGAGCAACCGTGATGGCGTTCTATTCGTCGAGGAGCTGGCGAGCACCGAGCTAGTCGAGCGCTTTGGGTCGCCTCTGTTCGTGTTCTCCGAGAACCAAATTCGTCGCAACGTCCGACGCTTCAAAGATGCCTTCGAAAGCGGCTGGACCGCTGGCCCGGTGAAGGTGATGCCCGCAGTGAAGGCGAACTGGACGTACGCGATCCAGCGAGTCCTCGCTGACGAGGGGTGCGGCGCCGACATCTACTCTGCGGGCGAGCTAGACGTCGCGCTTCGCGCTGGGGTCGAACCGCGTTTCATCTCCGCCAACGGCGTGCCGAAGGAAAAGGAGCACATTCGGCGAACGCTAGAGGTTGGGGCACGGCTCACGATCGACAGCCTCAGGGATGTCGAGTTCCTCGAGGAGCTCGCGCCGACCCTGTCGAAGACCGCCCATGTTCGGCTCCGCATTCGCCCCGCTATCTCGGGCTTCGTGAAGAGAAGCGATTTCGTCGCCGAGGGCATGGTAGCGACCGACATCACGGCGCTGCTCTACAAGGGCGGGCTCTCGATCGACGAGGTCATCGAGGCGGGCAGGCGCGTGATGAATCTCCCGAATGTCGAGCTGGTGGGCTTCCATCAGCACCACGGGCGACACAAGGCCACGACGGAGTACTGGGAGGCGCAGATGCATGCCTACGCGCGGGACATCGGCCGGGTCTGTAAAGCGCTCGGCGGATATCAGCCCCAGGAGCTCAGCATCGGCGGCGGGTTCGCAATTCCAAGAGATCCGCACAACGCAGCTACGCACTACAGCGATCCCGTCGCCTTCGGAGCGCTTCATCTGCTTTCGCTCGGACTGAAGTATCTCGGGTCGAAGATTCGGTACTTCGTCATCGACAACGTGATGGGAGTGGCGCTCAAGGGCGGCCCCAATACGATCCCGGCGCCGAGCATCGAGGACTACGGACGGGCCACGACGGCGGCGTTGCTCCAGGCGCTTCCGAAGCACGGGGTCGATCCGACGGGCATCATGCTTCAGCTCGAGCCCGGTCGCAGCATTCACGGCAACGCCGGCGTTCATCTGACGACCATTGAAGCGACGAAGAAGATGACCTCTCCGATCAAATGGAACGTGGTCACGATCGACACCACCGAGTTCTGGCTGGTCGGCGGCCGGTACGAACACCACTTGCACGACTTCCGTATCGCCAATAAGTTGGATGCGCCCCCCGCGATGAAAGCCGACGTGGCTGGCCGGAGCTGCTACGGAGACCGGCTGCTCGGTGCCGTCGCGCTGCCGGAGGTCGAGGTTGGTGACCTGTTCGCGCTGCTCGACACCGGCGCCTACCAGGAGGTCTCTGCTAGCAACTTCAACGCAATGCCGCGCCCGGCGTCGGTCCTGGTCACCGACGACCGCGCCGCCGTCATTCGCCGCGCGGAACACCTAGACGACGTTTTCGCCCGCGACGAGCTCCCAGAGCATCTGGCGCTAGCCGAGACGGCGGAGCCTCGAGAACAGCACGGCACCGTGACCCCGCTGGCCGCCAAAGGCTAAGCTGGCGCTACAAGACATGAACCTCGACTTCATCCCGCTAAGATTTCTGAAGCCTTTCGCGCAAGGGGTAGTCCGTCTTCCGAGACCCTTGCTGCGACTCGCCGCAGGAAAACCGACTCGCGTCGATGGCCAAGAGCTCGATCTCCTCTGCCAGGTGATCGCTCGACATTTCTACATTCCCTCAGAGCTGCTGGAGTCGGTAGAGGCCACCCGAAACGACTATGAGCGCACCGGCACGCTACTCGGGCACGAGCCAACGTCTCCCGTCGCGCTGCGCGCGTTCAAGGTGGAGGGCCCCGCAGGCCCGGTGCCCTGCGAGCTGCACCGGCCGGCGCAGGTTGCGGAGACCAACGCGCCGGCGCTCATCTATTTCCATGGAGGCGGCCACGTCACCGGCTCCTTGAACACGCACCGGCTTGCTTGCCGGCAATTGGCGGTCGAGTCCGATGCGGTGGTGATCGCGGTGGACTATCGTTTGGCGCCGGAGAACAAGTTCCCCGCCGGCATCGAAGACGCGCTCGCAGCGTACGATGAGATTGCAGCGCGAGCGGATGAGCTCGGCATCGATCCGAATCGGATCGCCGTGGGTGGCGAGAGCGCGGGCGGCAACGTCGCCGCTGTGATCGCCCAGCATCGACGGGACGCGAACCCTGCACCGCGTTTTCAACTCCTGCTCGTGCCCTGGTTGGACATGAGCCGGTACTCGCGGTCCTATGAGCTATTCGAATCAGGGTTTCACCTCAGCAAGGAGCTGATGGATTGGTACACGGGCCACTATCTCCCTGGGCCCGAAGACGCGTTGAATCCGCTCGCGTCGCCCTTGCTGGGAGACGTTCAGGGCGTCTGTCCTGCAGCGGTCCTCGTCGCCGGATTCGATCCACTCCGCGACGAAGGGCTAGCTTATGCGGAAAAGCTGGACGCTTCCGGCGTTCCAACGACGCTGAGGCGCTTCGACAGCTTGATTCACCCCTTCATGAACTTCGCTGGACAGGTCCCAGCCGCCCGCTCCGCCTTCGAAGAAGTCGCACGCGTCTTGAAGGTGGGTCTATCGAAGCCCGCCCACCCCCACCCGCAGGTCTAGTTACACCGCCCGCCCACCCCCACCCGCAGGTCTAGTTACACCACCCGCCCACCCCCACCCGTAATCCTCCCTGCCGCGCCCTGTGCTTCGCTTAGGCTTGGCGGCGCCTTCGGCGCCGGGCTTCGCCCTTCGGGCTCGCACTGCCGTGGATGTTTGGGGGGCGGGTACTCGCAGATCACATGGCGCGCACCACGCCGTTCCGCCCAGTCCGTCGCAACGCTCGACGGGAGCAGGCGGTAGCGCGAGCCCGAAGGGCGAAGCCCGGCGCAAAGCGCCGCCAAAGCGGAGCGCAGCGACGCTGCGGAGGGAGGATTACGGGTGGGGGTGGGCGGGTCGGATGTAACTAAACCAAACCAGGCCAGCGTTCCTGCAACCCCCTAAGCCCGCAACCCCCGCAAGCCACCCACCCTACAAATCCTTAACCTCACCAATCAAGCCCTGCACGACCTTCTTGGCATCGCCGAAGATCATCATCGTGTTGTCGTACTCGAAGAGCTCGTTCTTGATGCCGGCGTAGCCGGGGCTGAGGCTTCGTTTGACGACGAAGACCGAGCGAGCCTCGTGGGCATTGAGGATCGGCATGCCCGCGATGGGGCTGCTCGGGTCCTTGGTGGCGGCGGGGTTCACGACGTCGTTGGCACCGAGGATGATCACCACATCGGTGTTCTTGAACTCGGAGTTGATCACGTCCATCTCGAGGAGCTCCTCGTAGGGGACGTCGGCTTCGGCCAGCAGGACGTTCATGTGGCCGGGCATGCGGCCCGCGACCGGGTGGATGCCGTAGGTGACCTTGGTGCCGCGGGCCTTCAGCATGTCGGCGAGCTCGCGGACCGCGTGCTGGGCCTGCGCGACTGCCAATCCATAGCCCGGAATGATGATGACGGACTCTGCGTTCTCGAGGATCATCGCTGCTTCTTCGGGGCCGCATGAGGTCACGCTCGTGTATTCATCGCTTCCACCGCCGCCGCTGGCGCCGTCCGCGACGCCAAAGCCGCCAACCAGGACGTTGAGCAGTGAGCGGTTCATGGCCACGCACATGATCTGGGTGAGGATCAGGCCGGCAGCGCCGACCATCGCGCCTGCGATGATCAACAACGGATTCCCGATGACGAACCCAGCCATCGATGCCGCCAAACCGGAGTACGAGTTGAGGAGCGACACGACCACGGGCATATCCGCGCCACCGATGGGGATCGTCAACAGGATCCCGAGGGTCAGCGAGACCGCGCTGAGAGCGAGCACCCAGACCACCGAGTCCGACGCGCCCGCTGTGACGGCGATCCCCCCAAATGCAAAGGAGGCAAAGAGCAGTACAAAGGTGATGTAGTGCCTTGCGGGAAGGAGGATCGGCGCGCCCTTTTTCAGCTTCCCTTGAAGCTTGAATAGGGCGATGAGGCTGCCGGTGAAGGTGATGCCGCCGATCAGGATCGAGAGCATGACCGTGATGGCCTCATCGGTGCCAAGCGCCTCGTAGACCTTTCCCGCGGGCCCTTGCTGAACGACCAGGTCCCAGTAGACCGAAGTCGCAACCAGCGCGGAGGCGATGCCTCCGAAGCCGTTGAAAAGGGCTACCATCTCCGGCATCGAAGTCATTTGGACGCGGATGGCGAACACGGCGCCGATGATCGTGCCGATCAGCATGCCGCCGGCGATCCAGCGATAGTCGACGACACCGAGCTCGAGCAGCGCGCCGATGATGGCAAGCAGCATGCCGACCGCAGCGATGGCGTTACCACGTCGCGCGGTCTTCACCTTGGCGAGTTGCTTGATCCCGAAGATGAACAGGATCGTGGACAGAAGATAAATGACCGGTACGACAGTCGAACGGATGACCTCTTGACTCATTTGCTCACGGCCTCCCGTCCCTCGGTTGGGACGCCCGCGGTTTCAGCTTTCAGAGCCTTTGGCTTCTTTCGTCCAAACATGCGCAACATGCGATCGGTCACTAGAAATCCGCCAACGACGTTGATAGTCGCGGTGACGATGGCGAGCGCGCCGAGGATGTTCGCCACGGTCGGTGCGCCAGTCGTTGCCGCTGCAACGGCGCCGACCACCGTGATGCCGCTGATCGCGTTCGCACCGCTCATCAGCGGCGTGTGCAAGGTCGGCGGCACCTTGGTGATCATCTCGAAGCCGACGAAGCCAGCGAGCACGAACACGTAGATGCCTATGAGCAGAGGTCCCAAAGTCATGGTCGATCTCCTTTCCTAGAGGGCCTCGGCGGTCGGTCCGTGACGGACTTCGCCGTTGTGGGTGAGTAGGACTCCGTCGAGGATCTCGTCCTCGAGGTTCAAAACGACCTCTCCCTCGGACAGCGTGCTGAGCAGGAGGGCCAGGATATTGCGCGAGTAGAGCAAGCTGGCGTCCGCCGGGGTCGCGGCAGGCAAATTGGGGTAGCCGATGATGGTCACGCCATGTTCGACGACCACTTCACCGTGCTTTGAGAGCTCGCAGTTGCCGCCTTGCTCGACGGCCAGGTCGACGATGACGGCGCCTTCACGCATCTCCTCGACCATGTCCTTGGTGATGAGCTTCGGGGCCGGGCGTCCAGGCACCAACGCGGTCGTGATGACCGCGTCTGCAGCGACGACCTTCTTGCGGACGATTTCCTGCTGCGCCTTGAGTTGCTCCGGGGTGAGCTCGCGCGCGTAGCCGCCTTCGCCCTCGCCACTCTCGTCCATCGGAACGTCGATGAATCGTCCGCCGAGCGATTCGATCTGCTCTTTGACGGCGGGCCGGATGTCCGACACTTCGACCACTGCGCCGAGGCGGCGCGCCGTCGCAATCGCTTGGAGCCCGGCCACGCCGGCACCCATGATGACGATCTTGGCGGGCTGAATCGTGCCGGCCGCCGTCATCAGCAGAGGGAAGTACTTGTCGAGGTAAGTCGCTGCCATGAGCACGGCCTGGTAGCCCGAAATCGAGGCCTGCGAGCTGAGCGCGTCCATCGATTGGGCGCGGCTGATTCGGGGCACGAGCTCCATCGCCATGGTGCTGACCTTGCGGTCGCGCAGAATCCGCACCGAGTCGAGATTCTTGTGGGGCGACATGAACCCGATGAGGATCGCACCCTCCTTGATCTTGGACGCTTCGTCCGGCGTGATCGGATAGACGCGCAAGACGATGTCCGCGCTTCCCCACGCGGCTTCCGCCCCGGCGCCGGCGACGATCTTGGCACCCGCGTCGCGGTAGTGCTCATCGGTGAAGTGAGCGTGCTTACCGGCGTCGCTTTCTACGACGACGTCGAAGCCTTCTTTCACATAGCGCTTCGTCGTTTCGGGTGTGCAAGCGACCCTGGCCTCGCCCTCGACGACTTCCTTAGGTACGAAAACCTGAGGCATCCCTTCCTCCTGCGCAGGCGTCGCCAGATCGGCAAACCCGATTGAAACAGTCAACAATCGGCTGCCCGCGTTCGGGGTTGTTAGTGGCGATCCGGGGTGATGTCCAGCGGTGGCCCAAAAACCCCTCGGCGCACCTGTTGCGTCTTCGCCTGGCCTGCTAGATCCGGCCCGCGAACCTGGAGGACAAGACCATGGGGAACCCCGCGAATCACGACGAGCTCGCCATCAAGACGATTCGTGGCCTGAGCATGGATGCGGTCCAAGCCGCCAACTCGGGCCACCCGGGCACGCCCATGGCCCTGGCGCCGCTCGGCTGGGCGCTCTTTTCCGAACTACGCCGGCACGATCCGGCCAATCCGGATTGGCCCGATCGCGACCGGTTCGTCTTGTCGTGCGGTCATGCGTCGATGCTGCAGTACGCGCTGCTCCACCTGAGCGGCTATGCCGTCTCCCTGAACGACATTCGCAACTTTCGGCAGTGGGGAAGCCTCACGCCAGGCCATCCCGAGTCCCATCTGACGCCAGGGGTCGAGACGACGACTGGCCCGCTCGGACAGGGAATCGGGAACGGCGTCGGGATGGCGATGGCGGAGCGACATATGGCCGCGCGCTTCAACAAGCCGGGGCACACCCTTTTTGATCACCGCACCTGGGTGATCGCGTCGGACGGCGACATCATGGAAGGCGTGGCGTCCGAGGCCGCGTCGATCGCCGGCCACCTGAAGCTTGGTAAGCTCACCGTCTTTTGGGACGACAACGAGATCACGATCGACGGCAGGACGGACCTGACCTTCAGCGAGGATGTCCTGGCGCGCTTCGCGTCCTACGGCTGGCATACCGAGAACGTCGATGATGGCAACGATCTCGACGCACTGATCGGTGCGGCCAGGGAAGCGGTCGCGGACGACCGTCCGAGCTTCATCCGCGTGCGCACCGTCATCGGCGATCCTGCACCGAACAAGCGCGACACGTCCGGAGCCCATGGTGCGCCGCTCGGTGAGAACGAGATCATCGCGACCAAGCAGATCATGGAGTGGCCGACCGAACCGTTCTTCGTGCCCGACGAGCTCGCAGCGGCCGCGGAAGCGATCCGGGAGCGCGGCGCGAAAAGCCACGGCGCATGGGAGGCGCGTCTTGCCCGATACCGGGCGGAGTTCCCGGAGGCGGCGAGCGAGCTCGATGTGGCGTTGGCTGGGGAGCTGCCCGAGGGTTGGGATGCAGACCTACCGATCTTTGATGCCGACCCGAAGGGGACCGCGACGCGCAAAGCGAGCGGCGCCGTGCTCAACGCGCTGGCCGCCAAAATCGGCGGGCTTGTCGGGGGCTCGGCCGATCTGGCAGGCTCGAACAACAGCCACCTCAAGGGCCTGGCGAGCTTCTTGCCCGGGGCGGACGGCATTCCGCGCAACATGGACTGGGGCATTCGGGAGCACGGGATGGGCGCGGCGATGAACGGCATGGCGCTTCACGGCGGCGTGATCCCGTTCGGAGCAACATTCCTCGTATTCAGCGACTACATGCGGCCCTCGGTTCGCCTCGCCGCGCTGATGAAGCTCCATACCCGTTACATCTATACGCACGACAGCATCGGCCTCGGCGAAGACGGGCCGACGCACCAGCCCGTGGAGCACCTGGCGGCGCTGCGCGCGATTCCACAGCTTGCAGTGTTTCGGCCCGCGGATGCCAACGAGGTCCGCGAGTGCTGGAAGGCCGCCCTGCGCTGGGACGGACCCGCGGCGTTGGCGTTGACGCGGCAGAACGTGCCGGTGCTCGATCGGACCACGGTGGCGAGCGCAGAAAAGGCCGCCCGCGGCGCGTACACCTTGCGTGAGGCTGGCGGCGGTGGCCCTGACGTCATTCTCGTTGCGACCGGCAGCGAGATTGAGATTGCGCTTGCCGCTGCAGACGTGCTCGAGCAGGAGGGCGCCGCCGTACGTGTGGTCAGCATGCCGTGCTGGGAGCTCTTCGAACAGCAAGACGAAAGCTACCAGCAAGAGGTCCTTCCACGCGGCGTCGCCGCCAAGGTCGTCGTCGAAGCCGGCATTCGCCAAGGCTGGGACCGTTGGGTCGGCAACGACGCCGCGTTTGTCACCATCGATCGGTTCGGCGCATCGGCGCCGTACAAGGTGCTCTACGAGAAGTATGGCATCACGGTCGAACGCGTCGTCGCCGAAGCGCAACGCTTGCTGTCTTAACTGACCGCTGCGATGGCTGCGTCGTAGTCAGGCTCTTGGACGATATCGGCGACGAGCTCGGTGTGAACAACGCGGTTGTTCTCGTCGACGACCACGATCGCGCGGGCGGCCAGGTCCTTCATGGCCCCGTCCACCATTTTGACGCCGTAGTCATCGAGGAAGCTTCCGCGGAAAGTCGAGAGTGGGACCACACCCTCCAAGCCTTCGGCGACGCAGAAACGCTTCTGTGCGAATGGTAGGTCGGGGCTGATGACGAGCACGACGACGTCGTCGAGACTTGCAGCGCGTTCGTTGAAGGAGCGCGCCACCGTTTGGCAGACCGGCGTGTCGTAGCTCGGGTTGATCGTGAGGATCTTCTTCTTCCCTTCGAAGCTGCCCAGCGTGTTTTCGCTGAGGTCAGCTCCGATGAGGAGGAAGTCCGGGGCGGCGCTGCCATTGGCGGGCAGGTCGCTGTTGGTTTGAACCGGGGTTCCCTTGAGCGCGGTGGTAGCCATGATTCTCCTTCTGAGGCACGAGTAGGCCGCTTCTATAGGGACCTTGCCCCAAAATTCCAAGCGGTTGCGAGCGAAAAAGAAATTCATTATCAGTAGTGGATGAGGCCCTCACTCGCCGATCTGCCCCTCGGGCAACACGCGGAAATCGCGTCGATCGACTGTGAGCGCCGTCTATCGCGGCGCTTGATGGAGATGGGCCTTCTGCCGGGGACCCGCGTTCGAGTGGTCCGGGTGGCGCCACTCGGCGACCCGATCGAGCTGCGGGTGCGCAACTATTCCTTGTCGCTGCGTCGCGCCGAAGCAGCCAAGATCGCCGTCAGCCCCGAGGAAGCGGTGTGAGCGGCAGCGCGGCCCTCCCGCAGGTGCTGATCGCGGGCAATCCCAACTGCGGAAAGAGCACGCTCTTCAACGCCCTGTCTGGCGGCAGTGCCCACGTCGGGAACTACCCAGGCGTGACGGTCGACCGGACCAGCGCGCGCTTGCGGCTCGGTGAGCAGGAGCTCGAGCTCGTCGACGTGCCGGGTATGTACAGCCTGACGGCGAGCTCTCCCGAAGAGCAGCTCGCGGTCAACGCCCTGACCGAAGCGGATACGCGGGCAGTCATCTGCGTCGTGGACGCGACGACCTTGCAGCGAGGCCTCTACTTGGCGTTGCAGCTCATCGAGTCGGGCGTCTCGGTCGTCATCGCGCTCAACATGATGGATTCGGCGGAACGTATTGGGCTCCGCATCGACACCGAACGATTGTCGCAGCTCTTTGGCTCCCCCGTCATTCCCGTCGTCGCCACCAAGCGGCGCGGCTTGGATGCTCTGCTCGCGGCGCTCGACGAGGCGCTAGAGCCAGACAGCGGCGGGAAAAAAGCAAATGTGACCTACCCGCCCGAGCTCGAAGCCGACGTGGCGAAGCTCGTTCCCGTCGTCGCTCAATGGCGTTCCGGAACGGCCCCGAGCCAGCTCCGCGTGGTCGCACTTTGGTGCCTTCTTTCTCTGGGGGAGGACAGTCTTCGCGGAGTCCCCGACGATGTGCGGAAGGCCGTGCACGGCATTCGCGAGGCCGCCATTGCCCAGGGCCGCAACCTCGACCTCGAGATCATCTCTTCTCGGTATGTTTGGCTGGACGATGCCCTAGGTCAGGCGTGCTCTGCGCGCGACCCTCGTCCTTCGTGGAGCGAGCGGATTGACCGAGTGCTGACGCACCCGATCGTCGGGCTGGTCATCTTTGCGGTCGTGATGCTCGGGATCTTCGAAGCGCTCTTCGCGGGGGCCGAGCCCTTGATCAGCGCAATCGAGAGCCTGACCGGGTTCATGCAGGCGCAGGCCGCCGCGATTCTCCCTCCGGGAGTGTTCCAGGATCTGGTCGTCGAGGGCATCATCGCGGGGGTTGGCAACGTCATCGTGTTCGCCCCTCAGATCCTGATGCTCTTCCTCTTCATCGGGTTCCTCGAAGATTCTGGGTACCTCGCACGCGTCGCGTTCGTGATCGATCGCGTGATGAGGGGGGTGGGACTGCACGGAAAAGCGTTTGTCCCGCTGCTGTCCGGCTTCGCCTGCGCGATTCCCGCCGTCATGGCCACGCGCACCATTGAACGCCGTCGAGACCGCCTGGTGACGATGTTGGCGCTTCCTCTGATGTCTTGCAGTGCGCGTCTCCCCGTCTACATCCTGGTCGTCGGCACGGTCTTCGCGGGACAGTCACTCGGTTGGTTCAGTGCTGGGGCCGTCGCCCTATTCTCGATGTACACGTTGTCGGTGCTGGTGACGCTTGCCGCCGCTGCGGTCATCCGCCGCACCGTGCTTCCTGGCCCGGCGCCTACGTTCGTGCTCGAAATGCCTCCTTACCGCTGGCCCTCGGCGCCAATCCTGTGGCTCAACGCCTGGCGCCGGTTGCGCATCTTTCTCGTCGATGCGGGGACGATCATCTTGGCGATGACCATCCTTCTTTGGGCCCTGCTTTCGTTCCCGAAGTCGGCTGACGTAACCGAGCACTATACGGCTGAGCGCGCGCGTGTGGAGCAGATGGCGGGGTCGGACTTGGAAAAGGCCGAGGCGCTTCGGTCCATCGACTCGCAAGAAGCGGCCGATCAGCTCGCCAACAGCCTCGGTGGGAGGTTCGGCCATGCCATCGAGCCGGCGATCAGGCCCATCGGCTTCGACTGGCAAATCGGAGTGGGGATCATCGGTGCGTTTGCTGCGCGTGAGGTGTTCATCTCTACGCTCGGGGTGGTCTTTGGCATCGGCGAGGCCGACGAGGAGAATACACCGCTCCGGCAAGCTCTCCGAGACGCGCGACACGCCGATGGGACCCCCGTGATGACGCCGCTCAGCGGTGTTTCGCTCATGATCTTCTTCTTGCTCGCCTGTCAGTGCATGAGCACAATCGCCGTAGTGAGAAGAGAATCCGGGTCGTGGAAGTGGCCAGTGTTCCTGTTCTCGTACATGACCGTACTTGCATACATTGCCTCCTTCGCGGTTTATCAGGGCGGCCAGCTTCTGGGTTTCGGATAGGTTTGGGTATGCCGTGGCAGCAAATCATGGCAGGGTTCATCGTCGCAGCCGCCGGGGCTTATGTGTTCTGGCGGCTCCGCCGAAAAAAGACCCGGCGCCGTTCTCAGGGCCCAGACGTGCCCGTCTCGAGATTGACGCAAAAGCGCCCGCCGCCAGGTTCGTGCGGGCATTGAGCGCAATGACTACATTGATTTAGACATGGGCCGATCCGCCACCATCGAAGGGCTCCGGAAGTTTCGAAAGACACTTCTGCGCGAGCGGGACCCTTGGCACGACACGTCGCGCCGGTTTCGCATTCGTCGGTTTGCCGGTCCGGAATGCTTTCTCGAACACCTAGAAGGGGTGCGGGTAGCGCATTTGACCGACTTGCACGTCGGTCGCGTCACGCCGATGGAGGTCCAATACGACGCGGTCTCGATGACCAATGCGGGCAAGCCCGATGTCGTGGTCATCAGCGGCGACTTCGTCTGCCACAGTCAGGTGTACCTCCACGATCTCACCGACGTGATTAGTCAGATCGACGCGCCGGTGTTTGCGTCCCTCGGCAACCATGACCACTGGGCGGGCGCGGAGCCGGTTCGAAAGGCGCTCATTCGCGGCGGGGCCGAGGTGCTCGACAATGCGAACACGACGATCAGCATCGGGCATCAGCGGCTGCAAGTCGTCGGGCTAGACGACGCTTACACCGGGCATGCCGATCAGCGTGAGGCGCTAAAGGGCCTACGCCGCGATTTGCCAGTCATTGGCATTTCGCACATCGCCGAGGAGGCCGACGCGCTCTGGGAGGCTGGGGTCCCGCTCGTGTTTTCCGGTCACACCCATGCCGGCCAGGTCACGGTCGCTCGGCTGCACGAGCTTTCGGTCGGGAAGCTCGCCGGCCACAAGTACATTCATGGGCTCTACGGCTCCCGCGGAGCACAAGACCCGAAGGGCGCCGTTTACGTGGGCGCCGGGGTAGGGGCCGCGTTGGTTCCGCTGCGCTTGGGTGAACGTGCCAAGCGCGAGGTGGCGTTCTTCGAGCTCGGCACGCAGCCCGGCACGTTCGACGAGCATCACCAAGAGCAAGCGGCGCATCAGGGACGAGTTCCTTCCCTCAAGACCAAGGAGCGCCGAGCGGAGGCCGTGCGGCGCAAGCACGAGCGCCGCGAGCGCAAAAACGGCGATGGCGATGGCGCCGGCAATGGTCCTGGGTTCAGCTCCTGAGGCGGGACCCCGTCACTGATTGTCGGCGAGGAAGTGTTCTGCCTCGAGAGCGGCCATGCAGCCCGTGCCTGCCGCTGTGATCGCCTGTCGCCACTTCTTGTCCTGAACGTCGCCTGCGGCGAACACACCAGGGATATTGGTTTGTGTCGAGTCGGGCTTCGTCACGATGTAGCCCTGCTCGTCGGTGTCGATCTGGCCGTTCAAGAACGCGGTGTTCGGCGTGTGGCCGATCGCGAAGAACAGCCCCGCTACGGGGATGTCGCGCTCCTGATCGGTCTTCAGGTCTTTGACGCGAATCGCTTCGAGGAAGTCGGTGCCCTTGGCCTGCGTGACCGTGTGCGACCATAGCATCTCGATCTTCGGGTTCTCGAGTGCGCGTTGCTGCATGATCTTCGAGGCACGCAGCTCATCGCGGCGGTGGACGATGTACACGGTCGAACCGTACTTCGTGAGGAACGACGCCTCCTCGACCGCGGAGTCGCCGCCGCCGATCACCGCGAGCGGCTGATTGCGAAAGGCGGGCAACGCGCCGTCACACACGGCGCAGGCCGAGATGCCCTTTTGCCAGAGCTCTCCGTCGTTGGCGCCGGCGATGTCGAGCCGCTTGGCTGTTGCTCCCGTCGCGATGATGACGGAGTCGGCGCTGCCTTCTTGGGAGTCGGCCTTGAAGCAGAAGGGCCTGCTGGAGAGGTCGATTTCGTTGATGGTCTCGGTGTGGATCGTCGTGCCGAATCGCTCCGACTGCGCGCGAAAGCGATCGGTCAGCTCGGGGCCCATGATGCCCTCTGGGAAGCCGGGGAAGTTCTCGACGTCCGTGGTGGTGGTGAGCTGGCCGCCGGCGGCGATGCCGCCTGCCATGAAGCCCTCGAAAAGCACGGGGCTCAGCTCGGCCCGTGCTGCGTAGATCGCCGCGGTGTGGGCTGCAGGTCCGCTGCCGATGATCAAGACTCGATGGCTCATGAGACTCCTTTTGAGGCCCCGGTTATGCATACCCGTAGGCGGGTGCGCAACCCCTAACCGACCACGTCGGACACGCGTGCGCCGATGGCAAGGGCGGCTGTAAGCCCCGGAGATTCGATGCCAATCAGGTGCACCACCCCCGGTTGGGAGGTCGGGTTAGCGATGACGAAATCTGCGAATCCGCCCCCGGGCCCGACGAGCTTGGGTCGGATCCCGCTGTAGTCTGGGGTCAGGTGCTCGGGTCGGATAGCCGGGAGGTAGCGTGCAACCGCGTTGGCAAAACGCTCGATTCGGGATTCGTCGACCGAGTAGTCGATCGTGTCGACGAACTCGGCGTCCGGACCGGCGCGTCGCGCACCCGAAATGTCGGCCGTGATGTGAACGCCCAGGCCGCCGCCTTCGGGCAGTGGATAGATCAAACTGTTGCGTGTGGGTGGGGCACCTGTCCCGAGTGCGAAGTATGAGCCCTTGCAGGGATACAAGCGCCATGGTCGTTCCGCTTCGGGCAGCCCCGATTTGGCGGCCACGTCGAGCGCCGAGAGGCCAGCGGCGTTGATGACCCGCGGCGCCTCCAACTCCATTTGGCTTCCCGTCGTGTCCGTGGTCCGAACGAGCCACCCATTCTGGCACTTCCGGATTTCGTCGACCGTGGTGTGGTACACGACCATGCCGTCGGCTTCTTTGATCTCATGCACGAGGCTGGCGATCAGCTCGTGGACGTCCACTACGCCTGAAGTCGGGGAGTGAAGCGCTAGCGCGCAACGGAGCTCGGGCTCCTGCTCCATAGCCTCGCTCCGCGTGAGCAGTCGGAGCTCGCCGGCGCCGACGTCTTTTGCATGGCGAGCGATCGTCTGAAGACGCCGCTCGTCCTCGGCGCTCGTTGCGACGATCAGCTTCCCGGTGTGTTTGTGGGGCACCTCGTGAGCCTCACACCACGCGTAGAGACGCCGGTTGCCTTCGATGCACATCCTCGTCTTGAGCGAGTCGTTCGGGTAGTAGATCCCGGCGTGAATCACTCCGCTGTTTCGGCTCGAGATCTCGCGCCCGGGTCCCACTTCTCGCTCGATGACCAGCACCGAGTCGAGCCGCCGGGAAAGCTCATGGGCGCAGGCGAGGCCGACGACGCCGGCTCCAATCACCACCGCGTCGACCTGTTCGGACATCGTCATCCCCCTAGAATGCCAGCGGGTCGATCCGCTGGGCAGGCAGCTGAACCGACAGCTGCGGCATCGGCAGCTCGCGCTGTTGACGGTACGCCTCGTAGTGCACCAGCACTTTGCGGACGTAACGGTGGGTCTGCGTGAATGGAATCCGTTCCAACAAGACGTCGAGCGGCGTTCCATCGGCGCTCTCCTGAATCCAACGCCGAACGTTGTGCGGCCCTCCGTTGTAGGCAGCGATGGCCAGCGGCAGGCGTCCGTCAAAGCGATGGATCAGCGAGCTCAGGTACCAGGCGGCGAACTCGAGATTGAGCCGTGGGTCGAGGAGATCGGCTGGTGTGAAATCGTCGTGGCCCAGTGAGTGCGCGATCAGTCGTCCCGTACGCGGCATGATCTGCATGAGGCCGACGGCGCCTGCGTACGACACGATATGCTTCTGATAGGCGCTCTCGACGCGCATCACTGCAAGCAGGACGTTCGGGTCGAGGCCGTATCGGTTGGCGGCAGGAACCGCGAGCCATTCGTAGGCACGCGGCAACGTCTCGATGAAGTCGGGCCCCGCGAAGCCACCGGCCGTTCCCACGTCGCCAAGCGCGGCGGCGACCGCAGCGAGCGTGGCGCGGTCTTCGACCGAAAGCTCGAGTCGCGCGGCGCGAACGTCGCTCGCGATCGGTCCGTTTGTTCGTCCGTCTGCCCGGGCCACGCAGGTCAAGCCCGCCCTGGCGATGGGCTTGCCGAGCGCGTGGCGCCACGTCAGGTAGGCTTCGAAGAGCTCGGCGGTCGCTGCATCTCGCTCCCCCACCCGCAGCAGAGCCGTTGCACGCGCGATCCACGGATAGCTTTCCTCGTGAAGCTCGCCGATCGGTTGGAGCCGGCTGGCGAGCGTCCGGCTGGATGCCCGGGGTGGCTTGAGAACCGTCCGCGCCTGGCCATTGGAGAGGCCCTCTTCGCCCGAGCTACGGTTGCCGAGCTCCAGCCGCCTGAGGCCGTTTTCGGCCCAAAGCGCGTAGTATCGGTCGCCGTCGAGCTCGGCGGTGGCTTTCGCCTGCCTGAAGAAAAGGGCTGCCTGGGTTGGGTCACCGGCGCG
>Ga0316187_10001432_pt1 | contig 20556 bp, 16 predicted proteins | sample CroRivburrow1_MG_FD_204927 | JGI IMG/M metagenome (GOLD analysis project Ga0316187, IMG submission 204927) | Coastal sediment microbial communities from Maine, United States - Cross River worm burrow 1 | ecosystem: Environmental > Aquatic > Marine > Coastal > Sediment | place: USA: Maine...
TGTCCGTGTCGTTTACTACGACGAATGGGTGGAGGCAGGCCGACCCAGGCTCGGGCCCCGGGTCTCCCTCGTGATACCCGTTCGCAACTACCACGACTACCGCATGGGCATCCGCACCCTCCGGGAGGACAAGCGGCGCATGTTCAAGGGGTTCGGCATAGACTCCCTGACCCGTGTGCAGGAGCTGATGAGCGAGGAGTTGTCGCCGATCAACACCGAGGTGATCCAGTCTCGACACACCTCCTACGACCACTTCCGCACCATGCTCGACTACATGAAATCCGATCTCCAGTGGCTGCACGATCAAACCGCAGCCGACGAGCGTGGACTCCAGTTCGCCTTCGTCTGCCAGATCGACCGAGAGACCACCCCGATGCGCCCCCTTCTGGAGGGAGCACTGCGCAAGCGGGTGCTCAACATCCCCGACGTGGCGGGCTTCCTCCGTGTCGAGAAAGAGATCGACGATAACGGTGAGTCCGTCGAGACCCGGTACTTCGACATAAGCTCAGCCGAAGGCTCTCTGGCTGAGACAAAGTGCCGACGACGCAGGGTCACGAAGAAGTGGGGAGATACCATCCCCAACCCCAACCTCTCCCGGATTGCCGCAGTGGCAAGTCCTCAACGAAAGAAGACAACCAAGTGAGCAACAAATCCCTTAAGGCACTACTCGCAAAGCAAGCAAAGGAAGACGACGGAAGTGGTGGCGCACGGTGGACTCCACCGGACGGCTCCAAGTTGGTGTTCAAGATCGTCAAGGTGAACTTCCGTTCCACCGAAGATAAGCCTGTGGAGTGGGGTGTCTACCTGGAGGTAACGAAGGGGGAGCACCAGGGCAAGAAGTTCTGGGCCAACCTCACGGTCAACACCAAGCACGCCTTCATCACCAACCGCACAGTCGACAACTTCAAGGCGCTGGGTATCAACCTGATGGCCTACATCGATACCCCGGAGGTCGTCCGGCCCATGCTGGAGGGCAAGACCGGGGTCGCAGTGGTCCAGGTCAGGGCCGGTACCCGCCCGGGCAGCTCCTTCGTCAACGTGTTCTTCGAGGCAGCCCGCAAGGCCAAGACCGACGACGAAGACTTCGAGGATGACTACGACGACGGCGACGACGAAGATTGGGAGGAGGAGAAGCCCAAGAAGAAGAAGAAGAAGAAGAAGAAGGCCAAGCCCGCCCCCGTCGAAGACGACGACGACGACGATGAGGATGAGTGGGACTGATGCAGAACCTCCCCGAGACGAAGACGAGCACCCAGGTCGACGTACCGGAGCACCACGTACTCCTGGCATTCCAAGATGAGGCCCACGTCGATGCGTTCCTCAACTGGTGGTCGGCCAGGGGCAAGGACGCCTTCTCCGACTGGGGCGAATGACCAACGACGTCACCTACGCTGGGGGTCCGGGCGGTTCACGCCCGGGCCCACCGGCCCACGGAGTTACCAAGATGGACCTCGCACACCAGCTGATCAGCGTGGATGACCTTCGATCCGGTCTCCCGATCCCCTTCGTGATGTACCACCACGGCCACCAGCCCGTCCGGGCCACCGAGGACCGGCTACATTACCACTCACCCTTCCGCCCCGATGAGGACCCCTCATTCGACGTCTTCCGTAACGGTGACGGGGTGCAACGGTGGGGCGACTTCGCCGTTACCGGCGATGAGTCGCAAGGCTCGGTCATTGACCTTGTCGGCAAGTTCTCCGGCGAGACCCGCACCGGCAAGATCATCGAGCAAACTCGCAACCTCTACAACCTCTACCTCCAAGCCGACGACACCGAGCTGGCCCAGGTCTCTGTACTCGGCGGCCGGGACGACGTGGCCATCGAGATCGAGCCCGCCGTTCTCGACAGCGACATGGCCCAGGACCTGGTCTCCTCCGAGGAGCCCAACGTTGTGGCTTCTCTGCTCGCCACCCGGCCATCTATCACCATCGACACCCTTCGGACGTTCGGCGTTCGTATCCAGGACGAACAACTCCTGGTTCCCTACCCCGATGGCAAGGCCATCCGGGTGCGCAATGCCACCGACAAGTGGATGCGCCGGGGTTCCAAGCTCTCGCTCTACTACGCACCTGGCGAGGGCCCCGACGATTACAAGTCCCGCCCTATCCTGCTGGTCGAAGGCGAGTCCGACACCTGGGCCGCCTACGGCGTGTTCCATCGTGAGATGGTGGTGGCAGGGCTGCCCGGCACCGGCCAGGTATCGAGCAACTACGACCGGTTCTTCTTCGGCCGGGACGTGGTTCTCGGGTTCGACGGCGACGCAGCCGGGCGCCGGTTCTCCCGGTTCTGGGCGGCCAAGCTCAAGGACCTGGACTGCCAGGTATCCATCCTCCAGATCGCCGAGGGCAAGGACCTCGCTGCCTACCAGGTAGACGACTTGTCGTATCTGATGAACAAGCGGCGTCGGGCGTTGGTCAACACAACCAACCTTCGGGCCACGAAGGACGGGTACTACCTAGGCACCGACGACAAAGGGGAGCTCGTCTCCAACTGGACACTCGAAGTTGCCGAAGTACTCCTCGGCGCCGAAGACCACTCCTACCGGTGCCGGGTTGGCACCTCCGAAGGCAAGGGCAACGAGCTGGTAGTGCTAACCGCCAACGATCTAGAGTCGACGGCGGCGCTGAGCCGCTGGTGCCGGCAGTTCCATGGCGCATGGTGGGGCCCGACGTCGGCTGCCCAGAAACTGGTGGCCGTGATCGAAGAGCAGACGGTCTACGTCCCAGCGACCCGCACCGTGATGAGGCCCCAGCTGGTGAAACCGGGAGGCTTCGTTGTGCCGGGCCGATCCTTCGCCACGGATGTGCAGCTCGACCCCGACAGCCCAGCCTTGAGTGACGACACGAAGACGTCCTGGCCAGCGCCGTCGGTGGAGAACTCCAACGTTCGCACGCTGACCCGTCTCATCGATATGCACCAGCCGGAGGTCATGACCCCCATTCTGGCTTGGCTGGCTATTGCCCCGCTGCGCTCCCTCTACGACCAATTCCCCCAGCTGTTTGTATCGGGGGCCAGCGGGTCGGGTAAGACGACGCTGGTCGAGAAGGCCCTGCCCCGGATGTCGAACGTCCACTCGTGGTCGGCGCTGACCTCGGCCACGCCCTTCGCCGTGGCCAATCGCATGGGCTCGACCAACATGTTGCCGGTGTGGTTCGACGAGTTCCGACCCGGCGGCCGGGTGGCCACACTCGACACGCTACGCCAGATGATGCGTGACGCTTACACCGCCACGCCCTCCATCCGGGGCGGGATGCACGACAACAAGTCACTCGTCGACGCTCTCCCCACCGATGCCCCGCTGATCATCTCCGGCGAGGACATGGCCGACGAGCAGTCACACCGAGACCGGCTCATCCGTGTGCTGGTGCCGCTCGATGGCAAGGGCCTGCTGCCGAAGGACTCGGGCTTCGATCGGCTGTGGGCCCCGACCTACCTGGACTGGTTAGCCACCCGTAGGCCGGGGATGCGTAGCTCCTACGCTATGACCCCTCCGAAGGTGCGGCCTCAGCAGTACCTAGATATGGGTAACCTCAACGAGCGGCAGGCTTGGAACATGGCCATCCTCGATGTCGGGTGGGATCTGCTCGAAGAGTTCGCTCAGGATGTCTACGGCATCGACCTCCCTGTTCGCAACTGGTCAGGGGTTCTCGGCATGGCGACATCGGACTCCGGCGACAAGATCGGGGAGTTCCTCGTTGACATCCACGAGATGCTGGGTGACCACACGGCTATCTGGACTGACCCCCAGTTCGCCTTTATCTCCCCGTCGCAGGTGCTGCAACAGGCGCAACAGATGAAGATGGATCTACCCTTCACATCCAGTCGAGCGTTGCAGATCCACCTCACCATGAATATGGGCGGGGTGAAGATAGTAAGCGGGGGTCCAATCCCCTCGGCCAAGAGAATCCGATATGTACGAATCCTCAGGAAGAGGATCTGGAAGGACAAGAACAGTGACTGAAGGAATCATCGCACGATCAGAGTGGACCTCCCGCCAAGTGGACGCCGAGGACTTGGACCCCGGGCCTCTCTCCGAGGGGTTCCTCCACTGGCCAGCCATCGAGGACACCCCTTCGGTGGAGAGAGTGCCCGAGCTGCTGCGCCGCATCCGCAAGTCCCATCAGGAGGAGCGAGGGTTCCGAGACATCGGCTACTCCTTCGCCACAATCCACAACCACATCTGGGAGCTGCGTGGGTTTGGCAAAGAGGGAGCTCACACCCGGGGCTTCAACCGCTCGGCCTACGGGCTGGTCGTACTCACCGGCATCCACGACCCAATCTCAGTGGAGACCTACAATGGGATTGACCGGTTCTTCCAGATAGCCGAGGCCGGGGGCCACATCCGGCCCTGGCCCGACACCCGCATCCACTCGCACAACCAGGTCAAGGCCACGCAGTGCCCAGGGCCACTCCTGTCCATGTACTCCGATGCTTTGAATGGCGAAGGATGGGCCCCCCCCGAGCCGGAGCCGGAGCCCGTCGTGGTCTCCCGGGAGCTGGCCGAGCTCTACCGCAACGTTCTCGGCACCGAACCCACCCCTTACGCAAACGAGTGGCAGGCTCTGATCGACCATGGGCGTTACACTGTCGATCAGGTCTGGAGGAAACTTGTCGAGCATGAGTTAGGCCGACTCCGAAGCGAGTAGATGGGCAATGCGTGTGGTCATCGACATAGCGGTAGCAATCGGTGTCACAGTCATCTCTGGCACCATGCTCACCGGTCTGACCTTGCTCGTAAATCTTGTCGGCAAGGTCGGGGCCATCGGGGCCAGGGTGGAAGCCCTGGTCCTTCACTATGACCACAGATTCGATGCCATCGAGAATCAGCTATCATCAAGGACATGTTCACCAAGCGATTCTGGCTTGATACGACCGAGCGGGCAGTCAAGACCTTCGCAGAGGTAGCGATCTCCCTCATCCTGATCGAGGGCACCGTCGTGGATCTCAACTTCGAGGCGGCCCTCAGCCTGCTCGCCACCCCCGTCGTGCTATCCATCCTCGCCAGCGTCGCAAGCGTTGGCAAGGGCTCAGTCGGCTCCGCATCCTTGGTGGACTGATGATCCTGAGCGACATCATCTCCGAAGCCAGGCTCCGGGCGGGGGAAGCGTCCAACGATCGCTTGTTCTCTGACGACGCCATGACCGTCCTGGTGAATGCCGCCATCCGTAGGTACAACTCAGAGCACGACTGGCCGTGGATGAAGGAGACTTCCACCGTGACCACGGTGCCTGGTGATGCCGTGCTGACTCTGGCCGCACTGGCCAAGCGGGTAGAGCGGATGTCATACGAGGACCGAGAGGTCCGGTACCGAGTGCCTCGTGACCAGGCCGATTTCTACGGAATCACTGGGTCCCCCCGCTACTACACGCAAGCGGGGGCTGACATCGTAGTCCTGCCCACTCCCGATGCAGCCTACACGCTCGACTACACGTACCTGATCGGTCAGAACGTGGTCACGGACCTCAGCCTGGCCCCCCGCACCCCGGACTGGGCCATCGACCCGATCATCTCCATGACGAACGTCTTCATGGCCCGCCGAGCTCGTAACGAATCCCTCTCCTCCCAGATGTTCGCCGAGTACGCTCACTCCCTGTCGGTGGTGAGGGACGAGCAGACCAAGAGCATGGAGGGGCGCACACCACGCCGCACCCGGGCTGAAGATCGGCCGGCACAGGCCCGTTTCGGGTAGGGTCTGCATCGTGCTGGAACTGAACGACCCAAGATCTACCGCCCTCGTTGGAGATCGGATGCAGGCAGCGATCCAACAAGGTCTGCCCGAGGTTGGATGGAGCGGGGACCCCCTCCTGACGCTCACCTTCAACCGTCGAGCAGAGCAATGGGAGGTCCTGGACCGGGCTGTCACCCCCCCGGTCCGGGTCCTCGCCAAGAAGGCAGAGGGCCTACGGGACCTCGACGTTCGAGCTCTGTGCACCCGCCTACGCAAAGCGCAGGTGCCCCGGGACGGCGGCGCCACCACGATCTACGATCGGATGAACGCCCGACAGCTAGCCATCGAGGAAGAGAGCCGTAAGGAGATGGCGGACCTGTCCTTGGCCACAGCGTTGGCACTCCAGGACACAGCGTTCCACCGCCGCACATTCCTCTTGTAGGCTGGGCTCATGCCCCAGCACGAAGACGCACGAATTTACTCCCTACGGGGCGACACCGAGACTGAGCCTGAGATCACTGGCTCGAAGTTCCCCTTAGCCGCCGCCCTCGGCGTGAAAGCCGTTCGCAAGGTGAAGAAGCCTACGAACCAGGATCGCATCCGCCTGCTCGGGTTCATTCAGGACCGATTGTGAGTGAGCTGGGCAAGGGGTACCAGACCTTTGGTCCCGAGACGTGGGCCAAAGGATCAAGCGGGAAGGCCGGACCTTTCAACCCTGACGGCATGGCCTACATCGAGAACTTGCTCGTTGCGCACGACGGGTCCCTGGTCGTCACCCATCCCTGGTACAGGTGGGGCTGGCACGCCAACTCTGCTACGTACAAGAACCTGATCGGGTTCGACCAGACGACCAACTTGTCTGGCACGAACTTCGCCATGATCGTGCCCATCAGGTACAGGGACCAGGCTGTTTCACCTACTGTACATCGTGACGCCTTGGCCCTGGTAGACGGCGGGGGCACCAAGATATTCGATGCCTACATCATTGCCGACCCCCTCACTACCTACTTCGAGGACAGCACCGTCGATGCCCGGGGTGCTATCCAGTTCGGGTTCGGGTTCCTGGACTACACCAACCGCTACTCTGCCTTGATCCAGGGTATGGCCCTCAAGTCGGAGGGGGTCGGAGCTCTCGACGGATCTGTGGAGAACGGCCGAATAGCCCTGGGCAGCAGGTTCATCCTGTCTGGAACCTCGTTCTTCTACGTGGGCTCCACCATCCACCAGTCCCGGGCGTTCTACTGGGGGTTCGTAGTTGACACAGCTACGGGCACCTCCATGTTCAGCAATCGCATCTGGTACTCCGACCCCTTCGACTACGTCAACTTCAGCGAGGATACGCAGTGGTTTGAGGTTGACGGGGAGGTTCGAGGGGCCGTCAGCCTTGGGCCGAACCTCTTGATCTGGACCGTGGAGGGCAACTGGTTCGTGATCCAGGGCCGTGGTGATCCCTCGAAGGCCACCAAGCACCACAAGGGCCAGGATCGAATCCTCCCTCTCGACAGCCAGGCAGCTATCTACCAGGACGTGGCCATCTTCCTCTCCGAGGATGGCTACAAGTTGGTTGTCATCGACCGAGACGGGAACCCGGACTACGAGACTTTGGCCCGCTTCGGAGCTGAGGATGTCAGCACCAACGTTGGCCGACGGTGGAGTGTTAGCTCCTTCCCCAAGCAGGAAGTGATCATCGCTCCAGGCTCGACCCTCGGCGAGGCCTACGCTCTCTATCGTGGGGCCTGGGTTAACGAGGTCTGGAGCATGGGGGCCACGGCCTTCACGGATCGAGCGGTCCACCGGGGGTTCCCCGAGGCCAATCGGGAGTACCTATCCGTGCCCGTCGAAGTCTCTGCCGGAGTGTGGGAGCACGAGGTCTACTACCGGTCTGCCCTGACGAGCGAGCCATCTTCCTACGTAGACTCCGCCGGCACTCAGCCGGCATCCACCGTCCAAGGGAAGATCGAGCTGCCACGGTTGTGGCACCCCGAGAGCGACATCAAGATCCTCGAAGTCACGATCGACGTCCAGTACTGGAAGGCGGCCAGCGACCCCGTCTACGACGACGTGGCCATCGAGGTGGAGGTGGAGGACTCCAAAGGGGACACCTACCCCTTCACGCTGGGCCCGGACTCCACCGTGATCTCTGGGCTACCAGCCGCCTCCCCGGGCCATGTCCGCATCACGGCGACCCCTACAGCAGAGAGCTTGCCCTTCGAGAGCTGGAGCTTAGTTCGCATCCAAGGCATCCAGGCCATGGCCATCGAGCAAGTTACCGTCGGGTACGAAGCACGGAGCCCCGACACCATCCACTAGAGTGGAGTCGCCAACCGTCAGTAGAGGCCCACCCCCCCGCCGAGGGGTGGGCCTCTCTTGTTTCCGCTACACTTCGATCCGTGGGAGTCGGAGTATTCAACGTAGCCAGAGGCAGAGAGATCGAGCTTCACGACCGGGTCAATGACAACGACCCAGCAGCGTCAGAGCTTGTCGGGATGCTCTGCACCGGCGTCGTCACCGATGCCGTGCTTGAGGACTTCGACACCTTCGCCGCCATCCTGGCCGGAACCTTGGCCGAGACCACGGCTGGCGGCTACGCCCGGATGATCCTGAACGACAGCGACATCGGTGCGTCCACTGTCGACGACACCAACAATCGTCGAGAAGCTGACATACCGGACTACACCTTCACCTCGTTGACCGGCACCCACAACCTGACCCGCTTCATCATCGGATACGACCCCCTAGGTACCGGCGTTGATGCAAACATCATCCCCATTGCGTACTACGACTACGTGAGCACCACCGACGGCACGGACCGTGTGGTTCGGTTCAATGCTGCGGGGTATATCAGGGCCGCATAGGTCGGTGGCGTAGTGGCCATCACTGTTCACCACATCAATTCGGGGCCTTCGGTAGCCAACGCCCATGCCTCGGTCTCGTTCACCCCGACCGCCAACGCCGCCATCCTCATCTTCGCATCCGGTGGTTACGTGTCGGGCGGGGCGGGCATCACCTGGTCGATCACCGACAACCTCGGGACCTCGCTGACCTACACAAGCGAAGGGAACGTCGCAACTAGTGACACCTACTCCGAGGCACAGTTGTGGTCGGCGAAGGCTCCTGCATCCCCGGGGGCGATGGTCATCACGATCAAGCTGCACGCCACCAACACCTCGGAGATGGGGTTCACGGTGTGGGAGGACACCGACGCCGACCCCGACGCCCCTGTCGCTCAAGCTGTTATGGCGATGCGGGATCAAGTCTCAGCATCATCGGTCGCCACATCGGGGAATATCACCAGCGGGTCACTGTCGTCTCCTGCTTCTGGGTCGGATCGACTGTGTATCTTCGGGGTCCAGGTCAACGAAGACACTGGCACCTACACAACCGACACTCCGCTGCCCGCCGGCTGGTACGCAGTAGACGAGGAACTTGGCCAGTGGAACGGCCAGGTGCTGATCTCGTCGAACACCCAGACTTCGGCCACGATGGCGTGGTCCGACAACTTGGTGGTTTACCAAGATATTGGTTCGGCGATCATCGAGATGAGCCCGGCGACGGACCTCCCCTACCTGGTTGGGGTGAGCACCGCTTCTGAGTCGTCTCTGACTGAGAACCACACGATCAACTATCCGACTGTCGCCGGTGGTATCGAAGCCGACGATTTCATTGTCCTCACCGCAGGTGTTGATCAATCGACTAACCCCGGGAACATCTATCCCCCTAGTGGTTTCGCAACGTTGATCGGTGTCGCCCATGGTGCGACCGGCCAGAAACTGTATTCGTGGTTCAAACGTGCCGATGGTACTGAAACATCGTCCGATACCGAGACATGGACTACGAGCGCCAGCGATTCGGCCCTATCCCAAACCCATATGCGGCTCTACCGGGGGGTTAACAACGGAGCCGATGCGAATTCGTGGAAGGTAAGCGCCAATCTTGGCGGTACCAGCACCGCACCGGACCCCAGACAGGTGCCTAACGTACCTTGGTACACGCCGGACGGTACCCGTTGTGTGGCTGTCGGTGTGGCTTATTACAACGGGGTCGATGTCGATGCTGGCCCGACTGGGTACTCCCATTTGATCGGCGATCCCGCCAGTAACACTGTTACTTTGTTCACGGCTGACAGTGCGTTCGTCGGTGCATCTCCCAACCCTGGACCGTTCACTATCAGTGCGTCGGATGATTGGCGTGTCCACTCAATCGCCCTAGCTCCGGTTTCTGCGGCAACGACCATCGAGGTCGGTCTACCTACGAGCGTGAACACCGCCCTGGCGGTGAGCGTCGAGATCGAGGTCGGTCTACCTACGAGCGTGAACACCGCCCTGGCGGTGAGCATTGCCAAGATCATCGACGTGGGGCTGCCCACCTCGGTCCACACCGCCTTGGAAGTCGAAGGCGTCACCAGTATCGGCGTCGGCCTACCTTCAGGGGCGCACACCGCCCTGGATCTGAAGCCTCTCAACCTCCCGATTGTGCTGTCGACGCACTGGGCCCTGGCCGTGTTTGCCGAGGTCGTCATCGATGTGGGGTTCGCCTACTCCACCCACCGGGCCCTGGCCTTGGTGCCCGACACCCTTGAGGTCGGTATCGCCACCAGCACCCACTACGCCTTGACGGTGGAGGTGGAGGCGGCCGACCCACCCCCCGAGCTGGCCACCATCGACGACTGGTTCAACTCCCCCCACTCCTACTCCCCCCAGTTCGGCCAGAAGCTTAATGACTGGATGAACAACCTGGTGGAGGTGATTCGCCAGGGTGCGGACGATGCGTCCCGGCAGGGGATGCTGGTCTGGTCCCAGAAGTACTTCCCCGGCGCTGGCTCCACCACTTCCACGGCGGACCCGGCTGTCCAGGTGCTGGGGCAGGGCCTGGAACCTATCCCCAAGTTCCCCTTCCCCACCGTGATGACGGTTACCGTCACGGGTGTTCACCAGAGCACAGCTGCCCCTGGCGGAGGGTACTGGTACATCGAAGATGGTGCAGTTCTGGACGGTGCATCCATGTCTGGTCACAGCTCCATGAAGGATCACTCCCGGTTCCTCATCCTGGGGGTAGCCAACGAGTGGCAGCCCATGATTATGGTGGGTACAAAGATCCTGGCAGCGAACGAGCAAGGAGAGTTCGGTGTCGGGGCCCGTGCGTCGACGGGGACGTACAGCTGGGATATCGCAGTCCTCGTTGAGGTGCGCCGAGGCGAACTAGGCTAGAGACATGGCCAACCTCGGGAGCGACCCCGGCTTCAATAGCTTTATCCAGCAGCTCGAACAGAACCGGGCCGCTGCGTTGGCAGAAGACGCCCGGCGACGAGCGTCGAACCAGGCTGCCCGAGACCTGACCTTCGGAGAGCTGGTGAACCGGGAAGAGCAGGGCTTAGATCTGGTCGACGATGACTTCGAGGGCCGAGGTATGTTTCGATCGGGAGGCAGGCTCGAGGGCAGAGCCGACCTCGTGCAGGGGATCAACGAGCTACGAACCCGAGCCGACTTCGACCTCGCCGAAGGCAACGCCCAGTCCGGCCGGGACACGGCACGCATCCTCAGCGACCTGGCCACCCGCCGGATTGCGGAGGAGAACGCAGCCCGAGGCCGCATCACCCAGCGTGAGTTGGCTGAAGCGGCCCAGGCCCAGGCTGAGCGTCTGGCCGCCGAAGAGCGCCAGCGTTGGAACGAGGAGCAGAAGCGGCTCCAGACTCTCTACGATGCCCAAGCCGCAGCGGCCCGAGCCGCCGCCGCAGCATCCGCTCGCCAGAACAACAGCGGCGGCGGAGGCTTCATAGGGGGCGGAGGAGGCGGGTACCGGCCACAGCCCGCACCCCCTCGATTCAAGCCCAAGTCCAAGTCCAACACCACAGCCAATAACTTGCAGCGAGGCAACCCGCCGCCGCCCCGTCCCCCTTCCTACTACCTCCCACCCTCCAAGCGCCACACACTTGGGGGACCCTCATCGAAAGGGAGCAACATCTTCTGATGGCCGTATCTGAGACCCCCGAGAACCCCTTCGCCGGTGGCGAGCGGGAAGCAAACATCCGACAAGAGAAGTCTGACGTGCTCTCGGCTATAGCCAAGTTCGGCTCCGATGGCTACGCCACGTACGACGGCGCCCGTGCGTCCATCCAAGAATCTCTCGATTCAACCTCCGGTCGCATCGGCGGGAACCGGTTCGACACCGTGGCCTCGCTGGACTCGATCTCGGCCCGCCACGTTGAACACCTCCGGAGCGCCATGGCCTCCATCAAGGACCTCCAGGTCGCCGACTCCGCCTTCTTCGATACGATCTCTGCCGGGGCCAGCCGGGCCATGGACCTGGCGTTGGCTGACGACTCCGGCAACATCCAATTCCAGCAAGGTCTGGCCCTACTCAACTCACGTGGCCGGGAGGCTGTGTCGAACACCCGTCCCTACGACGAGCGGGCCATCCAGGACCCCCTGCTTGACCTGATCGGCCGGAGTAGTGGCGGTGGCGGTGGCGGTGGCGGTGGCGGTGGCGGTGGCGGCCAAGGTGGCGGGGGGTTCTCGGGGTTGGACACGATCCCGGCGGACCTGTCGGGTTTGATCAATGACGACTTCCAGGCTGCGGACATCGGGTCTTTCAATGCCAGCACGGCGCGCACACTTCGTCGCAGCGACGGGGGTGGGAGGAGCTTCGTCACCGGGAAACGATATGCACCCTTGCCGCCCCTCGGAGGTGACCATGTCGTGCGCAGGTCCTACAGGTCCTCCCCCTTATCCCGGGGCCAGAAGGCGGGCGAGGAAATCCGCAGGCGTCACAACAACCGAAGTGTCTTTGACCGCATCCAGGACACCCTCGGCTCCCTTGGCCGGTACTTCTAGTGGCCCGAACCCGCAGCCTGGTCGACATCATCGGAGAAGTCCAGGAAGAGAAGCGACGCAGGGAACGAGAGGCCATCGAGAGCCTCCGTCCCACCATCCAGCCCCCGGGTATCCAGGGTAGGGGTGAGCTCACCTTCGAGAACTACGCCCGGCTGGCCCGTCAGCGGGGGGTCGAGAACCCCATGACTGCCGAGCAGTTCCAGAACCTCGCCCGCAGCACGGAGGTGCAGCAGCACCGCCAAGATCGGGTACAGCAAGCCGCCGACTTCCGCATCGCCAACCAGCCTTACGAAGAGGCCCGGGCCGGTTTCGAGGAGCGAGAGGTCGAGAGGGAGCAAAGCGCACAGCTCACCGAGCGGCTCAACTCCACCCGGGAGTCCTTGGCTGCCCTGGGCCAAGGCACTCCCCTTTCCGCCGAGCGATTCCGAGACATCGCTCTATTCTCCGCCGCCCTGCTCGACGCCGAGGGAGACGACGACGAAGCAGTTCAGGCGAGGGCCTTCGGGGCCCAGCTCCTGTCTGAGGAGGGGTCCCGCTTGGCGCCCCACCTGGATTTGGAGCTGGGCCCCGACTGGCTGGCTGCCAACTCCGGCCGGATCGAAGATGCCATCGAGGCCGGGCAGCCCCATGGGTTCGACAAGGTCAAGGACATCGGCGCCAAGTTCCTGGTCGGCACCATCCAGGCCCCCGGGGTGCGGCACGTTCTCGAAGGCCTGGCTGAGTTTGAGCAAGGTGTGCTCCACACAACAGCTAGCTTGGCGGGAGCTACCAGCACCCAACGGAACACCGATAGGGTCGCCGCCCTCAAGCACGGCGTGTCCTCCGCTGCCCGCACGGTGGGTACGGCAGTCACGCTAGGCCTCAGCGACACTGTGGGTATTGGCGAGGGACGCCTCGTAACCCTTAGTGATGGCACTATTGTCAACCCTGACTCTGACCTCAGCGGGGACATCAACCTGAGGGAAGCCCTAGGGGCTGACCCCGAGCTCGGGGGCATTACCGGCGACGTCCTGGACTTCGTCGGAACCATATTGATCGACCCAACCACCTACATAACTCTTGGTGCGAAGCCGACTGCCCGTGTGGTCGGCAAAGTGTTAACTCATTCCGCAGACAACGTGTCGGTCCGGGCTGGCAGCCAGATCCTCAACGGGGCACGGCTGTCCGAGCTCGATGCTGTCGCTCAGAAGGCCGTACGCAGCGAGCTGCTGCGCTACCAGATCGATGCCGTCGGCAAGCCCGGCAACGCCAACCTCGTGCGCCAGACCTTCGGTCAACGACCCGATGATGTGGTGCGCACCCTGGCCAAGGATCTCAGGGACAGTGACAAGGCGCTCGACAACCTGATCGAGGTCCGAACGGATCGCATGGCCCGGGCCGCTGAGCGGGGGGTTGTTCCCTCGATCCGCATCGGCAACAAGGTGGTCGGCCCCCGCAAGCTATGGAACGCCCTAGGCATCATCGACTCCTCCTTGGCCCGTAACGAAGCTTGGGCGCAGCGGTTGGTGTCCACGGCCGACATCAAGGACCCCGGGGAGCTGCTCAACTTCATCCAGACCTACCGGGGCGAGGAGATGCCTCAGGCCCTTCGGGAGGACGTCCTGAAGTGGGAGTCCATGCTGGACCTGGCGGAGGGCAACCCTCAGGAGTGGCTGAACAACCTGCTGGATCAGACGAAGGCCGACCTGCCCTTGGAGGTGCAGGAAGACTACCGCATGCTGGAGCCCGCCTACCGTAAGATCGAGGCCTTCGGCCGGGAGCTGCTCGGGGACAGAGGTGTGGCCAACTGGCGTGAGTACGTCGAGGAGTGGGCCCGGCCAACCATCATCTCCGACCCCTCGCTTCGGGGAAAGACCTACGCACGGATCAAGGGCTTCCTGGTGGAGGATGAGACCTACGCTGACCTGCTCGGCGTAGCCCCCGACAACACGGCCAAGCTCACCCTGGAGAAGCGCCGCTTGGCGATGGCCCAAATCCAGACGAACCCAGACCTGAGCGACGCTGTGCGCCAGATCATGATCGACTCAGAGGACTTGCCCCTTCGGGAGGCCGTGCAGGCCTTCGACACCGAGAACCTGAGCTACGTTGCGCAGCTTCGCCTCCAGTGGAACCTCGATGTGTTCGAGTCGCCCCTTGTGTGGTTGGCCAAGGACGGGATCATGCCCACCGGCATACGTTCTCTGGCCAACAAGGACACCATCCTCGGCAACCTCATCCGTAGGGTGTCTGACCGGGGATCAACCCGGGCGGGCATCCGCCGCACCGGTGATCTCGGGGAGCAGACAGCAAACCGGACCGACAACCTCGAAGCCATCGCCAACGCCAAGCAAGGGTTCTGGTCTGACCACGTAGCCCAGCTCCAGGTCGACAAGTGGGGCCAGTCCGCACTCTGGAAGAAGGCGGCCAAGGAGGCTGGCCGAAGCGACAACGAGATGCGGGCCTTCATCAACAAGGTGCTGTCTCAGGGCCCCGATGGCGTTGACATTGCCGTGAAAGAGGCCGTAGCCGACGGCCACACAGAGACGGCCAAGCTCCTTACCACCTTGGAGGCCATCCGCCGGGACATCTTCAACATGTCGGTGTCGGCCGGGTTCGACGAAGAGGTGCTGTTGGCCAGCTCTGGGTACCTACCCCGAGTGTTCTCCGATCAGGCCAGGGACCGAGCAGAGGTCGCCGCCAGGGCTGGCTCCGGCACGTCGTGGGAGCGAGAACAGCTCGGCAAGTTCGGGTTGATCAACGAAGACGGATCGGCAGCAGCCACCCGCTCCAACCCCCTGAACCAGGGCGGCCGAGCCGAGGCCCGAACCTACCGGAGAGACCTCCAGGATCTCTACGAAGTGAACGAGGCCGCCCGAGAGGACCTGGCCGAGGCCGGGCTTTCCGGCGCCGACGGGTTCAAGCTCTACGAAGACGACCCGATCCGGGCCATGCTTCTGCGATCTCGACAAGCGCACGAGGCCCTGGCCTACACCGACATGTTGCGGGGCATGGCTGACACCACCGACTTGAACGGTCGGCCCCTCGCCTACGTGGCTACCAACAAGATCGACAAGACCGACGCCTTCTTCAGGAGAGCTCTCGACGACAAGACCTTCGGAAAGTCGAACTACGCCAGGGTCAACTTCCCCAACGGGGGCACCGCCTTTGTGCGCCGGGAGATCATGGACAACCTGGAGAACTCCCGCCGGGTGCTCCGGGACCCTGCCACACCCGGGCGGATAAAGCAGTTCATGACCACCTGGAACAACATCTGGGGGGCCGTCGTCACCACACCCCTGGTGGGCCTCGCCTTCCACATGCGCAACGCCACTGGCAACGTCTTCAACATGATCCTGGCCGGGGCCAAGAACCCCGGCGTAATGGCCGATGCCTTTAAACTGCAACAGAACCACACCAACATCCTGAGGCGGATGACCAAAGACGGGATGAGCTTCACGGACTCCCTGGCCGCTGAAGGTCTGGACGATTTCTCCTCTCAGATCATCAGGGACGCTCGGGCCCACGGCGTGATCGGCTCGGGCCAAGTCTCCGACATCTTCTCCGACACCACCCCCTTCACTGAGCTGCGCAGGGGCGGCAAGTTCAACCCCCTGGACCAACGCAACGCCATCTACACCTCCGGCCGCAAGGTGGGCGAGGGGATCGAGAACAACGCCCGTCTGGCCCTATTCCTAGATGGCCGCATCCACAAGGGGATGAAATCCGACGACGCCGCAGCTCGTGTCCGGCAGTTCTTGTTCGACTACACGGACCTCACCGCCTTCGAGAGCGAGAATGTTCGGCTGTTGAGCCGGTTCTACACCTTCACCCGGAAGAACACCGCCCTACAGGCTCGGATGCTGCTGACTCAGCCAATGCGGGTGTACCACACCCAGCAGGCAGCCGAGGGGCTTGTCTCTCACATCATGCAGACCACTGGGTTCACCGACGAAGGACGCCAGGAAGCTGGCATCCAGGACGACGGGAGCCGAGTCCCGGACTGGGCCGCCGACACCCTTAGCCGGTTCACCAAGGGCGATAAGTCCGTTCTGGCCGGGGTCGATACCCCGCTGTTCGCTTCGCAGGAAGTGCTGAGCGGCATCGGGGGCCTGATCAAGGCGCCGGCCACGCTGGTGTATCAGGCGACTCGGGGTACCGAGTTTGAGCAACGAGAAGCCAACGAGTCCTTCCGGGACCAGATCGGGCTGGGCCTTGGCCTGCTCTCCGGAGGACCCGTCGAAGCCATTAAGACCACCGGCGAGTTCGCCACTGGCCGAGACCTCTTCACCGGGGGGAAGCTCACCGACGTAGACCGCAACTGGCTCGACACCCTGACCAGGATTACCGACACCGTGATGCCCGTGCTCTCGAAGGTCGACCGGGAGGCCGAGGCCGTGGGTGGGTACGAGGCCTTGGGGATCTTCCAGGAAGAGGGCGAAGAGAGACGCAACCAGGGCCCGGTCCGGCTCCTCAACCTCCTGTTCGGCCTGACCACGCTGCCCGACATCAACGACCCGGCGCAGATCGAGCGCAACATGGTTTCAATGACCTTCGAGATGAAAGAAGCCGTAAAGGAGATGCAGCGCCTGGCCGAGGAGGACGGGGTCGAGTTCCCCTCCGTCGATGAGCTGCTCGACGTCGGCGATGGCTACCGGCGCAATGAGGCCTTCAACTTCTTGATCTACAACGTGGCCTCCGGCGAAGAGCCCACGGACAAACAGAGGGAGTACCTACGGAGCCAGATCCCTCGTGACCTGTTGGCCGAAATCGGTATCGATGCACCGGCGAGCGAGAAGGCCGAGTGGTCAGCGGCCGACAAGCGTCAGAAGATCGAGAAGGTACGCACGCTTCTTCAGATCGAAGGGGTGGCCATGACCGAGCAGATGGTCCACGCCCTCGTGATGAGGGAGTCCGGCATCAACCAGTCCGACCTGGCCCGGGCGGGGATCGAGGACCTCAACAGGAAGAACGGCTACCTCCCTGGAGGTGAGCCGGAGACCCCCGAGGCCCGCTTCGAGCGCAGCCTTCAGCAGCTGAAGCTGCTCTCTGACATCTACGGCATGTCGATCAACGATATGCAGGACATGTACCCCCTGATTCAGCCTGCCGAGCGGCAGGCGCAGCAGATGGCCGAGGCCGGGTACACCAACCAGGAGATAGCGTCTGAGTTGATCAGCGGGTTCTCTCGCCAGGAGCGGGCCATGCTCTTCGGCGAGGACTCCCTGGACCAGACGTTCTCCGTGGACGACATGACGCCGGAGGAGATCGAGAAGTTCGGCCAACGGGCGGCGGCGGCTGAGTCCGAGCTCATCACCATCATGATGATCTCGGTTGGGCGGATGCCGACCCAGTATGAGACGGATGAGTGGTTGAGTGAGGTCCTGTTCACTGCGCCAGACCAGCGTGCGCTTGGGTTCGACAACTACGTGGCCCCGAGCCGGGTCAACGTGACCCCTGACTCTGTCTGGGACGAGAGACGACGCCAGAAGGTGGGGATCACCCAACAAGAGACCAACTTCTGGGCTGGCCTCGACGGATAACGCAAAGAGCCCCGGGGCAGCGCCCGGGGCTCAGTGCATCACCATGGCAGGCGATTGTCAGGCCTCGTTCAACATCTCGATTCGAGCGTGAGCGTTGCGCTGTGAGGTGGTTAGAGTCTGATAGCTGAACATGGTTGCCTCGTAGGCATCCTTGTTCTGGATTCGGCTGAACACCGAGCCATCTTCGTCCATCCACTCCCAGTCAGCGGCCTGGTTCCAAGTAAGGTACTCGGGGCTGATGAGGTTGACCTGGTTGCCCGGGGTCCAACGATCCGAGATCAGGCCGACAGTGATGTCGCCCGAGCTGATCGGCAGAGCCGAGTAGCCGCCCTTGAGCTCCACGTTGTCGACGTAGCGCTTCTGGCCAGCGAGGCCGTCAGCGTACTTGCGCACGACACCATGGGGGCCAACGGCCAGAGTAGGGCTCATGCCCGACTCGATCTGCACCTCATCGAGAGCGGTCTCGAACAGCAGCTCGGTCGGGTCCCGTAGGGAACCAGCGGTGCTGATGTAGGAGTTCCACGGGGGGACCGTGGCGCCGTTGATGGAGTGGAGGGAGTCACCCGAACCGATGATCTCACCGATACCGATGGACTCATACGTCCGCTGAGCGGAGTCGTCGTATGAGTTCTTGATGCGGATGAAGTCCGAGCTCAGGATGGTACCGGTCAAGGTGCCGACGACCGTGATGGTCTCGGCCGTGCGGTCCCAAGAGGCCAGAACCACACCGTCACCACGGACCTTCGACGAAGCAGCGGTGCCGATGTCGAGCTCCATGCCGACAACCAGAGACAGGTACTGGTTGCGGGTGGCGCCCACAACGGGGATGACGTTGGAGGTGTGGTTGCCAGACGGCTTCATGATGAAGCCGTCCTTGTCGTTGAACACCTGACGCTGCATCATCTGCTTGGCGTCAATGGAGAGTCGGTCGGACTCGTGGACGGTGGCGTTCACGAAGGCGCCTGGGTCCGAGCGAGCTCGACGGATGACCTGGCCAGTAACGCCCATGCGGCCGTAGTGGTAGGCGAGGTCGGTCTCGAACTTCTCGTAGCCCTGGCGGCCGATGGTCGGCAGGTCGCCATACTCGGCGATGGACGCAACCGAGGGGTTGCGCTGAGTGTGAGCAGAGCCCACGACCTTCTCGCCCACAACCTGGTGGCTGGAAGCCTCCAGAGCGGCGTAGATCGGGCCGGGCTTGTCGTTGAGCTGCATGCGCAAACGAGGAAGGTACTGATCCTTCATCACGTTTGAAGCAGCAGCGAGGTCTAGATGCGCCATTGGCATCCCTTTCGCTGGAATAGGTCAGATGTGATTCGGGATCAACCCGGGGGAGGAGCGGACCAGCCGCTTCCTGATACAGATCGTATCACTTATCTTGACCGAGCCAACACTCGGGCTCGCTGAGGTAGGGTGTTCGAGCCCACACTCACGAGGTGATGGGCACCCCCGCAGAGATCGGACTCGTGATCTGTTCCTCCGTGGGGCCAGCAGTAACTCAGCGGAAGAGTGCTCCTCACGGGGATGTCGGGGGTTCGAGTCCCTCCTGCTGGACAACGAGAAAGGCCCCCCACAACCCAGGGGGGGCCTTCTCTGTCTGCACGCAACCCACAGCGTCCAAGCAGCTGTGGACAGTCTACCTACTACGATCCGTCTTGCGATGTAGCTTTCAACTGCGCCAGGGCTCGTGCGCTGACGGCGGCGAGCGAGAGGTCGACATCCGCTCCTGCCTCCGTCACCGGGTTGAGGTTGGGACCGCCGCTACTCCCCTGGCCAGAGGTCAGGGGGAACGAGGGGGCCGCCGGGGCCGCCGGGGCCGCTGGCGCCTGTCCAGCAGCGGGGGCTACGGGGATAGGGGGGGCCCCCGCCGCTGGTGGCGTCGACACCGGGTTACCGTCAGCGTCGACATTGGCGCCGGGGTCATCCGGGTAGAAGATAGGGAACAGTCGATGAGCCTCAGCGATCCGGCCACCAGCCATTTCGGAGCGGGCCAGGTTGACGAACCTCTCGAACCGATCGGTGCCCTCGGCGTAACCCAAGGTGGTGATCTCGTCGATGATGACCTGCTGCTGTTGGCGCTCGACCTCTTCCCTGGCTTCTGCCTGGGCCTTCTCCATCTCCTCGATCTTGGCCTTCAGGGCAGCCACCTCCGGGTCGGCGGAGACTGCTGGGGTGACGGGGTTTGCTGGCTGTGGGATCATATCGAGTTCGCTTCCTGGGGCTTCCCCCGGCTGGGTGTGGAGATCGGCAACTTGGCGGAAGAGGTCGGCGGCCGCCACCTTGTCCTCGCTGTAGGTCTTCACGAGGTGCAACATGCCCCGCTGCTCCTCGGGGGTGAGGCGGGAGAACGAGGCCTCGTAGCCCTGATTGGCGACCCGTAGGTCCCCTGCCTCCTGACGAAGCGCCTTCACATATGCACGCAACTGTTCAGGAGTTGCATCTTCCAGGGAAACACCGGCCATGGTCAGTACCTCAGATTTCGTTCATCAGCTGGTCCACCATGCTACCCGGATCATCGATCACCTGTTCGGGGGGACCA
>Ga0316187_10001433_pt1 | contig 20546 bp, 17 predicted proteins | sample CroRivburrow1_MG_FD_204927 | JGI IMG/M metagenome (GOLD analysis project Ga0316187, IMG submission 204927) | Coastal sediment microbial communities from Maine, United States - Cross River worm burrow 1 | ecosystem: Environmental > Aquatic > Marine > Coastal > Sediment | place: USA: Maine...
CCCAACTCCAATGAACAATTGGAACGTTGTATATTGCCGGAAAATACACCTTGATTCAGCGCTAACCTCTCCTGCTTGAATGTTCCGCGATCGTGCCGCGGTGTCGAACTGCAGTCTCCATTTAAATGACCCCCACCAGGTCAGGAACTGTCGTCGACCCGAATCAGACGCGCAGTTCCGGCAAGGGCTCACCGTCAGCAACGAACTGCAGTGCAACACCGTTATTGCACCAGCGTTGCCCGGTAGGCCTGGGGCCGTCGTCAAACACGTGCCCCTGGTGACCGCCGCAGCGGGCGCAGTGATATTCCGTACGTGGCAGAATCAACTTCCAGTCACGCTTGCTGGCAACGTTCGATTCGATCGCCTGGTAAAAACTGGGCCAACCGGTACCACTGTCAAACTTGGTTTCTGATAAAAACATCGGCAAGTAACAAGCCGAGCAAATATAGGTGCCCGCACGCTTTTCGTCGTTCAACGGGCTGCTCCAGGGCCGCTCAGTGGATTCCTCGAACAGCACCTGGTATTGCAGCTCGCCCAACAACCTGCGCCATTCATCTTTGCTCTTGTTGATCGCTGGAAAATCTCCCTTCATGGCTGCCGAGTCCGAGGTGGCAAATACGCTTTTGCTGGCAATAACGGCCGCGCCAGAAGCGATCGCTCCGGCAATAAATAATCGGCGTTCCATAATTTATTCTCCGCTAAGTTCATGGATGTTGTGACACAAAAAACCACATTTAATTCCCTTGAGCGTCGACAACCCGATGCGAAGGCAGCGCTAAGATTGGAATTAAATGGTGACCACGAGTTTGCCGAAATGGCTGGCTTCACGCATGACCTGATAGGCAGAGCGCGCGTCGTCGAAAGCAAACAGCTGATCGATCACCGGGGTAACCTGGTTCAAGCTGAGCGCCGCATTCATCTCTTCGAACATACGCCGATTGCCCACATAAACACCCTGCAATCGGATCGATTTGCGCATCACGTTGGACGGATTGATCGCGCCTGCCGTCAACACACCGATCAGGCTGACGGTACCACCGACCCGGGTGGCCTCGATGGTCTTCTCCAGCGTCCCGCCACCACCGGTTTCGATGGTCACATCGACACCGACGCCGGCGGTCAGTTCCAGCACCCTCGCCTGCCAGTCAGGGGTCTGCCGATAGTTGATCATCTCGTCCGCACCGAGACTTGCCGCGCGCGCCAGTTTTGCATCACTGGATGACGTGATAATCGCTCGCGCGCCGATCATTTTGGCGATCTGCAGACCGAAAATCGATACCCCGCCGGTACCCAGAAACAGCGCTGTTTTGCCGGCCGTCAAGCCCCCTTGTTCGATCAGGCAATTCCACGCGGTGAGGCCCGCACAGGGAAGCGTTGCGCCCTCCTCGAACGACAACTGCGGCGGTAGATGCACCGCGCCCTGTGCGCTGAACACGACCTCCTCGGCGAGTACGCCATCGACAGGGCCGCCGAGCGCACTCGCCATCGCCGTGGTCGAAATCCGACCATCGCTCCAGTTCTGGAAAAAACAGCCGGCAACGCGATCTCCCGCTGCAAAACGGGTAACACCGGCACCGACTTCAACCACCTCGCCGGCACCGTCTGAATTAGGAATACGCGGATAGGGTATGCCACGCGCCGCGGGATCCAGAATAGTCGACAGATCTCGATAGTTAATCGCCGAGGCGCGCATCCGCACCAGGATTTCACCCGGACCGGGTTGCGGCGTCGGGCGGGAATTCAAGGCCAGCGCTTCGACACCGCCATCCGAAACAATTTCATATGCGCGCATCTAGTCTCTCCATAAAATTCGCAGCGGGAAAATTCCGTGAACAGTATACCGATTTTCATTTTACGGGAGCAAAGCAACCGACTTCGGCGGCGCAACGGTACATCTGCGCTGGTTTATCGTCGATGACGATTCGTGGCAAATGTATCGGCAAGGCCCTGTTGTCGCAGGCGACCGGTGGGGAACCAATATCCTCGACCGGCAGTTTGTCAGTCCGAGTCAAGCGCGCAGCGAAGCCTGCGCGATAACCTGCGGAAGCTCGCCCGGTGCAATCACCGCCTCAGGGAAAATGCGCACGGAACGCACTAACCACGGTGCGGTAGACGGTTTTCTTGAACGGGGGAATCTGGGCGACTAACCATTCGGGTTCGACCCAGCCAAAACAGCTGAATTCCTGCTCCTGCACACTTGTAGCATCCGGCAGGGGTCCGTTATATTCGAGCAGAAACCACTTCTGTCGCTGGCCCACATAAAACACACCGTCCTTGTACTGCGGTTTGCGAAACAGGTACTGCAACCAGCCATCGTGTTCACGAATCAGGCGAACCTGCGCGAAATCCAGGCCGGTCTCCTCGAACAACTCTCGGCGCATGGCTTGCTCGGCCGATTCCTGTGCATCGATGCCTCCTTGCGGCATCATCCATTCGCCGGGATAGTGGAATGCATCACCGGCGAGGATTTTACCATCGCGGTTGACGATCATGATGCCGACATTCGATCGGTAGTTTTGCACCGCTGGTTGCTGCGGCTTCATCGGCCCGCCATCACGGTACTACGGCAGGAGCAGCGAGCCTCGGCGACTGCGGTGTATACCCTCATGCGCAGCGGCCGTGACGGCGCATGATATCGACTAGTTGCTGCTGCGGTAGCGCGCGACAAACGCGATCCGCCGGGTTCTTGATGGTCGGCGTATCCTGCGCAGCGATCAGCGCATTGACTATGGCTTCTTCAACTGAATCGACTGCCCCCGCATATAGTCCATCAAAGTATTCGTCATTGATGAATTGCGCACTCAAATGCGCCCTGTTGTGCATCGCAAGCGGCGCGTCATTGGCCACGCTGAAGGCCAGGAATATATCACCGGAACTGTTGCCACCTGGCGAACCACAACGACCGATACCCAGCGCACCGCGTTTGGCAACGCGCTGTAACTGATGCGGCAGCATCGGCGCGTCGGTAGCAATCACCACGATGATGGAACCGAGTTCGTGCTCCTGGCGAATGCGATCTTCGGTCAGGTATTTTCCTACCGGCACCCCGAGAATGGTGAGCCACGGTCGAATGCCATAGTTGGCCTGCACCAGCGCCGCGATGGTGTAGCTTTGACCGTCAATTTCGACACGTCGAGAGGCCGTGCCCGTGCCACCTTTGAACTCGAAACACATCATGCCGGTGCCACCGCCCACATTACCTTCGGCAATCGCACCGCCCGCCGCGCTATCGAGCGCCGCGCGCACGTGCTGCTCGGTGACGTGTCGGCCATTGATATCGTTCAGCGTACCGTCGTAGGTTTCTGCAATCACCGGCATCGCCCACAGATGGTGATTGTAGAAATGCTCGCGGTAGGTATCCAGCATCCAGCCGACACTGGCGTGGTGCGCAATGCCGACACTGTGGGTATTGGTGATGCACACCGGTCCAAGGAAATAACCACCATCTCGAATCCAGTGCGTTCCGGTCATCTCGCCGTTGCCGTTCAACGCATAGCTTCCGGCAAACACGGGGTTTGGCCGCGCATCGTGGCCGCGCGGCAAAATCGCCGTCACCCCGGTACGCACCGGTCCCTTACCGACCACCAGCGGGCCTTCGCCGGAAACCAGGGTCGAGTAACCGACCAGCACTCCCGGCACATCGGTCAGTGCATTGTGCCTGCCCGGCGTACCCGGGAAATCAAGCCCCAGGTCGCGCGCGCGGGGGGACTCAGATCGGTATGCTGTTGCGGTCACCACGTTTCCTCCTGAAAACAGCCGACAGTTTAGCGGATTCGAAACCGGTTGACAGATTCACGCAGGCCTTAGTCACGGTCAATATCGCCCGCCGCTTCGCGCAGCCAGTCGATATAACTCGCCAGTGCCTCTGGCAGTGGTGTGGGCGACCAACCCAACGCGCGCAGGCGGCTGTTATCGTAAGCCCCCCAGGCACCGCGCCGCTTGTCGGGGTGGCCGATCAGGTCGGCCAGCGGCGCAGACGTCTCCTGCCACCGGGTACCGGCAACCCTGCTGGCCACGAGTTCAATCAGCTCGCGAATGCTGACGGCTTCACCATAGGCGATGTTGAACACGGCAGGTTCGGCATTCTTCGAATCGATCAGCGCCAGCATGCCCCGCGCCGCGTCGGCGACGTGCAACCAGTCCTCCACTCCCTGCGCACCGCAGACGCGGATGGCCTTGCCCTGCAACGCGTGCTGCACGATGAGGTTTGGGGCGCACTGGAAATCTCGCCCCGGCGTCCAGCGATCCATCGGCCCGTAGATGCTGGAAAGCCGACACACCGCGAGCGGCAGTTCGAACAGCTCACGATAACGCAGCGCGAGCAGCTCGCCGGCGCGCTTGGTGATGGGATAGAGTGAATCCGGGCTGCGCATTTCGAAACCGTCCTCCGGCAATGCTCCATCAGGCCCGTCGTCGCCATAGATCGATCCAGTGCTGACGTGCAGCATGCGCTTGAGCGATTTGCAATTGCGCGCCCACTCGAGCGCATTCAACACGCCCTGGATATTGACCTCGACCACAGTGCGCGCCTGGCTTTTCTCCGAGCCGTTACGATTCGGCGTCATCGCAGCACCATGGATGAAATAGTCGGGTTCAAGGTGACCCAATTCCCCTTCCCATAACGAGCGCTCGGTCACCGACCCTTCGAGCAAATGTATTTGACCCGCATAAGGTTCGAGAAAAGCCCGCAACGCGCAATCGGCCGCAAACACATCGACACTGGTCACGCGATAATCGGCGCCGCGTTCAACCCATTGCCGCATCACGTGACTCATCACAAAGCCGCAACCGCCGGTCACCAGTAAATGCATTTTTACCTCCCGGTTTCGTGCGGATTCTGGCGGCTATGAGGAGTGATCGCTGTCTCGTCGGTTTGCGATCACCACCTCGGCGCCCTCGCCTCCCGGCTCATGATCGACGAGGTATTCGGGGAAACCCGGCGCGCGCAAGTCTTCGCCACAATCATCTTCGAGACGCTTGACCACCTGGCTCGACCACACCCGTGGGCCGTAACGCTCAAGCCCGTCACGCACCGCGGCGACCACCACCGGCGACAGTTCCAGCGGTACGTCGAGCGACTTGCCGAGTTGGTCGAACAGCGACACATCTTTTAACTCGTGATCCATGGTGAAGTTGATGTCGTAGCTGCCGTTCAGAATCAACTGGCCCTCGGTTTCGTGGACGAATGAATTTCCGGAAGACACGCGTATGGCGTCGTAGGCGACGGCAAGATCAATACCGGCCTTCTTCGCCACCATGAAGGCTTCCCCGGTAGAAATCAGTTGTACCCCGGCCAGGTAATTGGTGATGACTTTAAGAATGGATGCGGAACCGAGTGCGCCGGTGTGCACGATTTGACGTCCCATCACCGTGAGCAGCGGCAGCACGCGCTCGAAGTCGGCGCGCGCGCCACCGGCAAAAATGGCGATATTGCCGGTCGACGCACGATGACAGCCACCGGAAACCGGCACATCGAGCGCAGTCGCGCCGCGCGCGCGCACCAGTTCACCGAGGCGGCACACATCGGCGGCTTCGGTGGTCGACATTTCCATCCAGATCGCACCTTCGCCGAGACCTTGCAGGATACCGTCCGCTTCCTCCAGCACCTGCGCCGAAACCACCGGTGACGGTAAGCAGGTAATCACCACTTCGCTGGCAGCGGCCAGCTCGCGGCCGCTATCGGCCCAGATCGCACCCGCCGCCAGCAGCTCCGCCGCCGCCGCCCGCTCGAGATCGCGTACGCGTAGCGTGTGCCCATGGCGCAACAGGCTGCCCGCCAGCTTCGCGCCGACGTTACCCAGACCGACAAATCCAACCTGCATTTCCGCTCTCCCGGGGTCTAATTGAATCGGCTAACCGTAGCTCGCAAGCCTTGTGCGGTCAATCGGATTTAGCTGCGGCCAGCAGCGCCACCGCCGCGGTGTCGAATCGGGGACCTCTGCGCAATATCCAGAAAGCTGAAAGCACTTTCAATCCCGAATCGACTACACCTTTGTTTTTATTGAATATTCATGTTTAACCGGGCAGCATTCCGCGGAATTAGCTAATCGGTTTTTAACAACGAAGTCCCGTGAAATAAACGCCGCCGTACGCCTTTCACCTGGCGCTTTTCATAGGCTGAGTGATGCGTGTTTTTGTGACTCAGCGAATCCTGCGTTTTCCGGGTCAGAATCTGGAATTCACAGGGGAAGAATACCTTGCGACCGCTGCCTGTGGTCACCAGCACGCGCTCGATAATTTTGATCATCTTGAACTTTTTGCTGGAATATTGATTTTTTGCCGGCGGCCAGACCTGCTCACCGCGCGCCTTTATCGCGCTCTCCGTGGGTTCGCTGAATTCGGCAAACAACGCCTCGATCTGATGAAATTCGGCCAGCGAGTTTTTCGCTTCCTGCGGCAGCATATTGGCATACATGAACACGTGGCGAGTGCGCAGAAACTTGATCAGCAAAATCGCTGAAAAAATATCGTGGGTGACGAAGCGCATGCCAATGTGATCGTAAATTTCACTGCTGAGGTTGCCTTCCTTGACCAGCAGCTTGGTCACCAGGCGAAAAAAGTGCTTCTCCGTTTTGATGCCGTATTCGACAATGGGAATGCGGCAGCGATCATCACCGATCCAGGGCCCGTCACTGGAGTGGGTCAGATAGGGTTCGAGCCGCGCCTGAACCAGGGCCAGAGCACCTCGATAGGCGTCCTCGTCACGCGTCCAGCGGGCATGCGCAACAGCATGGCAGACCTTGAGGGTCACGCAGGACCACTCGCAAATTGCGGTTCGGGGCCGTTTCGACGCCGTCACCATGAGTTGCACCAACGAAAGGTCATGTAACGCCTGCGGCAGGCACAGTTCGCTGTCCGCCAACAGCACGGTTTCGATATACTCGAGCGCTATGCTGCGCAATCCTTCAGGATCGTCGCCGTCCCCCATCCCATACGCCAACAAAAATCGGCGCGCCTCATCGAGGTTGGCAACCTGCAATTCAAGCGTATCGATTAGCGACCTGCCGGCAATGATGGTTTGCAACGTTTGCCAGGGGATACTGAATTCGTCGGCGTTCGCTATTACCGGAACGCGGCTATCGACTTTAATCATCGTAAATTATCCAATGCTACATGATTGCTGAGTTTAGACGTTAAAATCCCGAAAAGGTCGGGGCGGCATTTGCCACCACCGCCCGATCTCGACGAGCGGACGCAACGGCCTGGCGGTCAAATTCCGCACTAGCCGCGGTGCTGGTTCCGCGACAGGTGGGCGATACTGACTCGTTCCAATGCGGTACAGGGTCAGCCGTGGACCTGGCCCAACAACGCTATTTTGCTCTTCGTGACAACCAATGCTAAATTGACCTCCCTGACACCTACTCCCCCGGCAAGTGGTAATCCCGACACAATACTCACCTGCCGATATACCATACAGAAAGGAAGAATTCGTCTGATGAAAAATATAACTTTAGCTCTTGGCATCCTGTTTGCCTTCGCAAGTTCACTGGCAGTGGCGGCCGACAAGTGGGACCTGCCCACGCCTTACGGCGATGGCACCCATCAAACCCAGGTAGCGCGCAGCTTCGCCGATGAAGTCAATGCCAAATCCGGCGGCAAGCTGACTATCAAGGTCCACTCCGGCGGTGCGCTGATCAAGCATCCCGAAATTCACCGTGCGGTAAAATCACGCCAGGTGCAGATCGGCGAAGTATTTATCGGGCGCCTCGGAAACATCAATCCGATTTTCAAGCTCGATAATATCCCCTTCCTCGCCACCGACTTCGACAGTGCGGAGAAACTCTACCGGGCCTCGCAACCCGCGCTGGAGGCGGAACTTGCCAAGGACAAGCTGATGCTGCTGTATACCTCGCCCTGGCCGGCGCAGGACCTGTATTCCAACAAGCCGGTCAACAGCCTGGCCGACCTGCAAGGATTGAAGATGCGCGCCTACAGCCCGACAACATCGCGGCTCGCCGACCTGATGGGCACCACCCCGGTGAACATCCCCTTCAGCGATGTCGCCCAGGCCTTCACCACCAACGCGATCGACGCCATGGTGACTTCGCCAAGCACCGGCGTAAATAGCCAGAGCTGGGATTACATCAGCCACTTCACCACGATCAACGCCTGGATTCCGAAGAACATGATGTTCGTCAACAAGAAGATCTTCGACCGCCTCGACAAGGATACCCAGGCAGTGATCCTGACGGCCGCCGCCAACGCCGAAAAGAAAGGCTGGGCGCTGGGTCGCAAGCTTGCAGTCGAGCACACCGATCTGCTGCGCGAAAACGGCATGCAGGTATCCGCCCCGAGCGCCAAGCTGGATGCCGAGTTACGCGCCATCGGCGCAGTGATGGTCAAGGAGTGGCTGGAGGAAGCCGGCGCCGATGGCCAGAAAGTTATCGATGCTTACAATGCCATGTAGTGTGGCGTGCTCGGTAGCAGACACATGCTGAATCGCTATCGAGATAGCGATTTCGGCGGCCGCGAAAACTGCGCTCACCAGGCGCAATTTCAGCCAGGTACAAAGCGATCATGAGCCCGATACGAAAATACTTTTACCTGTCCTCGGCGGTGCTGTCCGGCACCTCGCTGGTGACTATGACCACGCTCATCCTGGCTCAGATCGTGGCGCGCTTTATGAACACCGTGATCCCTTCATCGGAGGATTTTGCCGGCTGGTTGCTGTCAGCGACGATATTTTTCGGGCTGGCCTACACCTTCCAGCAAGGTGGTCATATCCGCGTCACCATGTTGGTGGCGCGCCTGGCGGGCAGGAAACGCCGCTACCTGGAGTTCTTTAACCTGGTCTGCGGCCTGCTGATCAGTGGATACCTCGCCTTTTACACGATTTTTACGGTCTACGATTCCTTCGACTACGAAGAGGTTACCGATACCTACCTGGTGATTCCGTTGTGGATGGTACAGACACCGATGGCGGTCGGCTCGCTATTCCTGTTCATCGCGATGCTCGACAGCTTTCGCATCATGCTGATGGGCGAGACACCGCAATATGTGCTCAACGAAGACGACCTCAGCAACAGCGGGGCGGAGTAAACCATGGATATGACAGTCGTCGGCGGAATCCTGGTGGTGTGCATGCTGTTGATGTTGACCAGCGGAATATGGGTCGCCCTGACCCTGACGGGGCTCGCCATCATTGGCCTGGCGCTGATCGAAAACAGCAGCATCGGTTTGCTGCTTGGTACCTCTTCGTGGAGCGCTACCACGGGTTGGTCGCTAACCGCGTTGCCGCTGTTCATCTGGATGGGTGAAATCCTGTTTCGTACGCGTTTGTCGCGCGACCTGTTCGAAGGCCTGGCCCCGGTGCTGTCGCGCCTGCCCGGCAAGTTACTGCACGTCAACATTCTGAGCTGCGGTATTTTTGCCGCGGTTTCCGGATCATCGGCGGCTACCGCCGCTACCATCGGCCGCATGACCTTACCCGAGCTGTCGAAGCGTGGCTACGACGATTCCATGGCTATCGGCACGCTGGCAGGCTCGGGAACACTCGGGCTGTTAATCCCGCCGTCCATCATCCTGATCATTTACGGGGTCGCCGCAGAAGTATCGATCGCACGCCTGTTTCTCGCCGGTGCATTGCCCGGGCTGGTGTTGATCCTGTTATTCATGGCTTACACCATTGGCTGGTCCATCGTTAGCGGCAATCGACACGGCGTGGTGGATGACATCAGTTACAGTTTCAAGGAAAAAATACTCGCACTGAAAAAGCTGTTGCCGATCGTGATTCTCATCGGTGGCGTGCTCGGCTCCATCTACCAGGGCGTTGCGACCCCGACCGAGGCGGCCGCGTTCGGCGTCTTCGGTGCCCTGTTGTTATCAAAAATCCTCGGTGGCTTCACCATCCAGAGTTTCCTCGACAGCGTCACCGGCGCGGTCAAGAATTCCTGCATGCTCGGATTGATCCTGGTGGGCGCGCATTTCCTGACGCTGGCGATGGGTTTCATCGGCATCCCCAACGCGCTCGCCGAATGGATCGCCTCGCTCGGACTTTCTCCGGTGCAGTTGATTATCTGCCTGACCTTTTTCTTCATCGCGATGGGCTGTTTTCTTGACGGTATCTCGGTCATCGTACTGACCACCTCGGTGGTGCTGCCGATGGTCACCCAGGCGGGCATCGACACCATCTGGTTCGGGATATTCCTGGTGCTGGTCGTGGAAATGTCGCAGATCACTCCACCGGTCGGCTTTAACCTGTTCGTGATTCAGTCGCTCACCGGCAAAAATATTATTTATATTGCCAGGGCTGCCCTGCCCTTCTTCTTCATGATCGCAATCGCGATCGTGCTGATCACCATCTACCCGTCGATCGCGTTGTACCTGCCGACACTGATGTCGTCCTAGAAACGGGAAGGGCCAGAAAACGCCTTCGCCGCATGCCTAATCCAGCGGTAATGCGGTGTTTTTCACCAGGTAGCGCAATACAAAACTTGAATGTACGCCAGTAACCCCGTCCAGGCGCGTCAAGTTACCGAGCAGGAATTTCTCGTAGTGTTGCATATCACGCACCACCACCTTGAGCAGGAAATCGGCAGTTTGCCCGGTGACGATGCTGCACTCGATCACTTCCGGCATGGTCGATATCGCCTTTTCGAAGGATTCGAAGCGATCGGGCGTATGGCGGTCCATTGCGATGCCGACGATGGCGGTCAGGTTCAGCCCCAGCGCCTGGGGGTCGAGTAGCGTCACGTGACCGGTAATCAATCCCGATTCTTCCAGGCGCTTGACGCGGCGTGAACAGGGCGTGGGTGACAAACCAACCTGATCGGCCAGCTCGAGGTTGCTGATGCGCCCGTTGGCCTGCATCAGTTGGAGGATGTGTTTGTCGATGCGATCCAGCGATACACTCATAATATCCTCTAATAAATTAAGTAATTTTAGATATATTATCTAATATTTTTTATATTTAAAATCATATTATCTAAAATTTACGCCAAAATGGGGCATAAACGCGATCATTAGCTAGTCCGCATCGGTTATATTGCTTCACTAGTAAATAAACCCCTTTGAACTAACTCAACAAACAGGATAAAGATCGTGTCTTTCTATAACTTCAGGAAATATCGCCCCTTCCCACCGGTCGCCAAACCCGCGCGGCGCTGGCCGGATCAGGTCATCGACGCGGCGCCCCAGTGGTGTAGCGTCGATCTGCGCGATGGTAACCAGGCGCTGATCGAACCGATGAACCCGAGCCAGAAACTGGCGATGTTCCAACTGCTGGTCGATGTTGGCTTCAAGCAGATCGAGGTTGGCTTCCCCGCCGCATCGCAGCCTGACTTCGATTTTGTACGCCAGTTGATCGAACAGGACCTGGTACCGGATGACGTCACCATCCAGGTGTTGACGCAGGCGCGCGAGTCATTGATCGAGCGCAGCTTTGCCGCGCTCAAGGGCGCAAAGCGCGCCATCATGCACCTGTATAACTCGACTTCGACAGTGCAACGCGAGCAGGTATTCAAAATGTCGCGTGCTGAAATTAAGGGCATTGCGGTACAGGGCGCAATCTGGATACGCGACCGCGCGGCCGAACAACCCGAAACCGAGTGGCAGTTTCAGTACTCGCCGGAAAGCTTCACCAATACCGAACTCGACTACGCCATCGAGGTCTGCGACGCGGTCATCGAGGTATGGCAACCGGTCACGCATAACAAGATCATTATCAATTTACCGGCCACCGTCGAAGTGGCCACGGCCAACGTTTACGCCGATCAGATCGAGACCATTTGCGATCGCATCAGCCATCGTGACCAGGTGTGCGTGAGCCTGCATACCCACAATGATCGCGGTTGTGGCGTGGCCGCCGCCGAACTCGGCGTGATGGCCGGCGCCGACCGCATCGAGGGCACCCTGCTCGGCAACGGCGAGCGCACCGGCAATATGGATATCGTCACCATGGCGATGAATATCTACAGCCAGGGCATCGACCCCGAGCTCGACCTGTCGGACATGGACCGCATCATCAACGTGGTTGAACGTTGCACTCAATTGCCGGTACACCCACGTCATCCCTACGCTGGCGATCTGGTGTTCGCTGCCTTTTCCGGCAGCCACCAGGACGCCATCAACAAGTGCCTCGCCATCGACGCGAAAGAGCGCGAGGTCAACGGCCCCGACAGTCACTGGAAGGTCGCCTATCTGCCGATCGATCCGCGCGATGTCGGACGCAGCTACCAGGAAGTCATTCGCATCAACAGCCAGTCGGGCAAAGGCGGCGTGGCCTACGTGCTGGAACAGGACTATGGATTGATCTTGCCGCGCTGGTTGCAGGTCGATTTCAGCCCGCAGGTACAACGCCATGCCGAGGCAAGCGCAAGCGAAGTATCGACCAACCAGATTCGACAGATATTCCAGGACACCTATATCGATGTCGAGGGCGCGATGACGGTAGACAGCTACCAGGCCGCACGCTCCCAGGGCACCGACCAGCTTAGCGCGGTACTGTTGACCGACAGCGGCCCGATCGAGATTTCCAGCGCCGGCAAAGGGGTCCTGGACGCGTTCGTCGGCGCGCTCAACGCGCACCTCGATGCGCGCATCGTGATCGTCGATTACAGCGAGCACACCCTGGGTGACAACGAGCAATCCGAGGCCATGGCCTACGTGCAACTCAACATCAACGGCCAACGCGTCTGCGGCGCCGGTAGCAGCGAAGACATAGTCGGTGCGTCGCTGCGCGCCGTGTTGGCGGCCGTCGCGCGCGCCGGCGTCAGCATCAAAACTGCCGGCCCCGTCCAGCTAAAGGCCGTCTGAACCAGCTCGCAGCCTCACGCTCATCGCTCTGGGTCGAGGGATCGGCCTGTCGACAATGCGAACCAGCGCGCTGTCGTTTTATCCGCTGCTTTGACCGTCGCCAGGCCTGAAGTCTATCGTTACCACATACCTGACCAGGGAATCGAGGCCTGCGACCAGGTCTGGCTCGTCGCGATCACGCGAATGCTCTAAGATGTGATTCGATGAAATACGCCACTTATCGTAAATCCGGATTTGGGCACCGCATTGCCCGTGCGCTGCGCTGGAGCTTTTACCTGCTGCTGTTACTGGCGTTGCTGGATGTCGCATACCTGGCGTGGATATGGCCCGACTGGCAATCTTTTCAACAGGGGCCGATTCAACGTTCCAGCTTCATCCGCGACTACGAGGCCGAACAGCGCCTCGATCCCGACCTGCCCGAACTCGACTGGAATCCGGTCGCGCTGAATCGTATTCCGCAACATATGGTGCGTTCGGTCATCATTGCCGAGGATTCGCGCTTCTACAGCCACGGTGGCATCGACTGGCAAGCTCTCGGGGAGGCGATGCAATACAACCTGGCGCGCGGACGCCTGATTTACGGTGGCAGTACCATTTCCCAGCAAACCGCCAAGAACCTGTTCCTGAGTCCCTCGCGAAACCCGCTGCGCAAGTGGCATGAACTGGTGTTGACGCTGGCGATGGAACATCACCTGAGCAAGCGGCGCATCCTTGAACACTACCTGAATGTGGCACAGTTCGGCCACGGCCTGTTCGGAGTGGATGCCGCGGCACGTCATTACTGGGGCATCCCTGCTTCCAGCCTGTCGAAACGCCAGGCGATCGAGCTTGCGGCGTCCCTGCCATCGCCGATGACCACCAATCCGGCAGCGCGCAACAGGACTTTCCTGAATCGCGTCACCAAGATCAGTCGTCATTTCCGGCGCTGGGCGAGCGATTGAGCCGGCGCCAGGATCTGCCGCCGGGCTAAGGTCAATCGTCGAAAGTGAAGTTCTTTTGCCCGGCCTGCTTACGGATCGCCGCGGTAAGCGCATCGCCGACACTCGGGGCCGCTGCAGCCTGCTGCTGCTCGGCGACATAGCTGGACCTCGATTCGCTGAGCTCGACAATTTCCGCGCGGATTGACTCTCGCTCAAGCTGCTTTTGTTGCAGGAAGTCGAGTTTTTGCTGGGCCGACAGGCCCTGCATCGGTCTGGGCAGCTCGGCATCTTCCATTTCCACAATTTGCTCCTCGGCCACTGCACCATCCTTGAGAGCATCGACCAGGTCCCAGTCCGCGTTTGCGTAGAATTCGGACGCTTTGGAGCGGGCACGCCTGGCGAGTAAACCCGTCGAGATCTCGCTACTCATCTGATCCTGTTGCCACTGGCGTTGTGCATTACCGGCGCCCTTCGCCCCGTAGGGCACGTAGGTTTCGTTGAGCCGTGCATTGAGTTCATTGATGCGCTCATCCTGCGGTGCTTCGATGTGAACCACCTTCTGATCGGTGTCGATGCTCAGATATTCTCCGCCGGCAAGAATGGCGCCTGCCTGCCAGCCATCGCGCACGCCCTCGGCATGGCTGCCGGCATGAATAGTATTGATCGAGATACCGTATTGTCGCGCCAGTTGAACAGCGTCCTGGTAGCGCACCGGCCCCTGCGCGAAAGACTCGTTTCCGGCGATGAAAATAGCCTTGATGTCGGTCGCTGACTGACTCCATTGCAACGCCTGCAGCGCGCGTTCAATTGCATAACCGCAATACTCATCGCCACCGTTGGTGGTCAACGAAAAAAGCCCCTGTGACACCGCGTCGAGCTCGCGGGTGAAACCGCTGAGCTGGCGCAGGTATCCAGAGCTTTGGGCATTGCCGCTGTTGCCATACTCGAACAACGCTATTTCGAGTATCGGGGTTACATCGTGCTGTTTCGCTGCGGCAAACTCGTTGACTAGCTGCCACAACTGGTTGCGCGTCTGGTCGATCAGCCCGTCCATGCTGTTGCTGGTATCGAGCAGGATGGCGAGTTGAATCCGCGGCGCCGCGTTCAGCTGGCTGATCGCGACGGGATTGTTCGCTGCTGGTTGTTGCGCGGCGAAAGTTAACCGATGAGCGCTGCTCACCTCGCTAGCCAGCGCCGGCACGCTGCTGGCTGCCAGCATCATGGCGATGGCCCCGGCGATGCCCGCAGGGCGCAACAGGACGGACTGATTTCTCGGTTTAGCGACTGATCTGCTGTTCATGGTCGACTCCTGTAAAGGTATTGCTGTGAGTGGAAGTACAGGGCCAAGAATAAGTGTCCAAAGACACTTCCGTTAGACATGAGCTGGTAAACAAAGAGTGCAAAAATTTACCGCCTGTTTACATTCGAAGCCGGCAGGAAGCGGAGTGAATTGCTGGCACTTGCGTTGATTCTGAGCCTGGCTTGCGCGGGAGTTCACCATAGTCTTTAAATTTTATCGCCCTTGCTGCAGAGCCAGACGCCGATGACCAGCGCCCCCTGGGTTTCAGTATCCTGCGGTGACGGTGACTCTTGCCTTCGTTGCCCGAGCGATATCGGATGCGCTAAACCGCTGCTGCTACTGGCGCACCGACCGTTCAGCGCAGCGCAGTTCCAGGCCGAACTGGGACCGATCTGGCCGTGCGCCGATGGCTGTATACGCCATCCCGGAACGGGTGGAGTAGCCGGGCTTTATCGTAATCGTGAGATGCTGATTCGAGGCTATGGTTATGACGCACGAATTATTTACGGCGCCGGCAAGGTCATCAGCATGGCCGTGATCGCCGGGGGAAGCCGGTCGCCTGTTCGAACGCAGCGAGTTGTCTTCTATTCATCTGCGATCACCGACGAATAACTGTTACCACTTCGGTATTGAACCTTAGCCACAGGCATTTATCATTTTATGCGGCTGTCAATAGCTGCCGAGTCAATGCGACTGTAAATATACTCCCGCATCCGTTAACCTGCGACTTCTACCTTCGTGGAGGAAAAGTAATGGCCACAGGCGTCGGCGGCTCGACCGCAAGTATAGAACTCCAGGGATTGACTTCAGAGCGCGACGAGGCGATTGCGATCGGTCTCGACGAGTATCACCAGCGCCTTGCAAAACTGCGCGAGATAATGCGTGCGACCAGCGTCGACGCCGTGTATCTCGATGCCACCACCAGCTTGCGCTATTTCACCGGAATGCAGTGCTACGCGAGTGAGCGCCTGCATGGCGCCATCGTCTCCGACAACGGCGAACTACTGTATGTCTGCCCGGCCTTCGAGGAGCAGAAAACGCGGGCCGGTATGCTCGTCGAAGGTGATTTCGTGCTCTGGGAGGAACATGAAGACCCGACTGCCAAGGTCGCCGAAGCCGCATTGCAGTTTGCGCGACAAAACCACTGCACTCTCGCCATCGACCCGCAAACGCCGTTTTTTACCGCCAGTCGACTGCAGCGTTATGATTCCAGCCTGCTCATCAACAATGGTGAAGAATTGATCGCCGCCTGCCGACGCATCAAGTCGAATGCCGAGCTGACTTTGCTCGCCCAGGCCAAGGCGATCACGCTGCGCGTACACCGGGCCGTCGCGCGCATCCTGCACCCAGGTATCGACTCGCGCGAGGTTCAGACCTTCCTCGACGATGCCCATGTCGCCTGCGGCATGGACGGCCGCTCCACCTTCAAGATCGTGCTGTTCGGTGAACCTACCGCCTACCCGCATGGCGTACCCTACCCGCAGACACTGGCCGAAAACGACATGGTATTGATCGACACCGGCGCCACGCTGCACGGCTATAACTCGGACATCACCCGCAGCTACGTGTTTGGTGAGGCCAATGCACGCCAGCGAGAACTATGGGAACTGGAACAACAGGCGCAACTCGCCGCTTTCAATGCAGCGCAGGTCGGCGCGCCCTGTTCGGCACCCGATCTGGCAGCACGTGCAGTAATCGAGGCAGCCGGACTCGGTCCGGGCTACCAGGTTCCGGGATTACCGCACCGCACCGGCCACGGCGTCGGCCTCGATGTCCACGAACACCCCTATATCGTCAGGGGCAACGAGCTGCCGCTCGTGCCCGGCATGTGCTTCTCTATCGAACCGATGATTTGCAGCTATGGTGAATTCGGCGTGCGCCTCGAAGACCACGCTTACATCAGTGTCGATGGTCCGCGCTGGTTTACTGAGCCCAGTCGCTCGATGGATGACCCATTGAATGTGATCCCTGACTAGTTACCCGCCAGTCAAGGTAAACCGATAGCAGGAACTTGCGCATCGGCCGCTGCCACCAACATGCGGTCGACATCGAAGCGGGAATCGTTAAAATACTGGTCCCTGATTCCTGAGTTTCAACCTGGACCCCGCGAGCAAAGCACATGAGCACGATTCAATGCATTTCCCCGGTAGACGGCAGCGTCTACGTAGAGCGCGAGACCGCAAGCGCCGCTGCTATCCAGCAGGCGCTCGCCGCATCGGTAACAGCGCAGCAGCTATGGAAAAACATGCCAGTCGCCGAACGCCAGGCGTTGTGCAGCAAGGCGGTTGACGCCTTTGCCGCGCGTAAAACCGAGATCGCCGAGGAATTGACCTGGCAGATGGGCCGCCCGATTTCGCAGGCGCCCGGCGAAGTTGGTGGCTTCGAAGAACGCGCACGCCACATGATCGCCATCGCGGCCGATGCACTCGCCGACCTGCAGCCGCAGGCAAAAGATGGCTTCACCCGTTACATCAAGCGTGAGGCGCTCGGCGTGGTATTCATCATCGCGCCGTGGAATTTCCCCTACCTGACATCGGTGAACGCGATCGTGCCTGCACTGCTTGCCGGCAATAGCGTGATTTTAAAGCACTCAGCGCAAACCCCGCTTTGCGCTGAGCGTTTGCAGCAGGCCTTTGACGAGGCCGGCTTACCACCCGGCGTGTTCCAGTATCTGCACCTGAACCACGCCGATACCGAGGCCGTGATCCAGTCTCCGCTGGTCAACTACGTTGCCTTTACCGGCTCGGTACCTGGCGGCGAAATGGTCGAACGTGCCGCTGCCGGACGTTTTATCGGTGTCGGCCTCGAACTTGGCGGCAAGGACCCTGCCTACGTGCGCAAGGACGCCAATTTGCAGCACGCCATCGACACCGTCACCGATGGCGCGCTGTTCAACTCGGGGCAGTCCTGTTGCGGTATTGAGCGGGTTTACGTCGACGCTGCAATCTACGACGAGTTTGTCGCCGGCGTTACCAGCCTGGTGGCCGGCTACCGGCTTGGAAGACCGGATGATGCCGACACCAACCTCGGCCCCATGGTGAAGACCAGCGCCGCCGAATTTGTGCGGGGTCAAATCGATGACGCAGTCGCCGCCGGGGCGCGCGCACTGATCGCGGCGAGCAGCTTTTCTGCCAACGCTGTCGGCACACCTTATCTTGCGCCGCAGGTGCTGGTCGATGTCGACCACTCGATGCGTGTGATGACCGAAGAAACCTTCGGCCCGGTGATCGCTATCATGTCGGTGAGCGGTGACGACGAAGCGATTCGCCTGATGAATGACAGCGAGTTCGGATTAACCGCGGCCATTTTTACCCAGGATGAAGACGCCGCCATCGCCATCGGCGACCAGGTTCAGACCGGCACCTGGTTCATGAATCGCTGCGATTACCTCGACCCGGCACTGGCCTGGACCGGGGTCAAGCACTCCGGTCGTGGCTGCACCCTGTCGACGGTCGGCTTTGAATCGCTGACGCGACCCAAGTCTTATCATTTGAAAAGGGTTTGAAGACGTCGTCAATCGCCGGTCTGCGCACGCACCCAGTCCTGGAATCCCTTGACGTAGTGCTCCTCCGGCATCAGCACCCCCTGCTTGAAGCGGCGCGCGTGCAGCCCGAGCTGGTTAAGCTCTGATGCCGCGGCATCCTGCTGCATGACCAGGATGGCAAACCCGGTAATGTCCTCGAGGTCGAAATCATCGCGTGCCAGGGTTTGCGGCTGAAACAGCCACTCGACCTCGATTTCGGTCTGTTCCGGCCCGAGCGGCAGGATGCGCACCGTGCGCATGTAATCGACGTGGCAGGCAATGAACACCGACGGCAGACTGACGAAGTAACTCTGACCGCGCGCCACCTCGGCCGGCGTCAACCCGGGGAATACCGGTCCACAGGCCTGCCCGCTCGTCGACCAGCTGTGTGCACCGGCGCGCAGGCCGCCAGCGTACTTCGGATCGCTGCTGTCGCGGTGTGCATGCCAGTCCGGCGCATCGCGATAGCCGGATATTCGCCGCCCGTAGATCGGCACCAGCTCGCACAGCTCGGGGTGGATATTGGGACAATGCAGGCATTCGTTAAAATTTTCCCAGAAGACCTTCCAGTTGCACTGCATCACCTTGCGCCAGCGATGACCCACCTGCAACGATTCCATCGGCCAGTTATCGATGCGATCGCTACCACGCTCAAAGCCGGAGCTGAGCTCCGCGGGAGTATCAGCCAGCGACACGAAGATGCCGCCGCGCCATTCCTGGACGGCGAGCGCGTGTAGCGGGTAATCCGACTTGTCGAAATCAGGCGCCTCGCGTATCGAGCTGGTCGCCTTGAGCTCGCCGTCCTGCGCGTAGGCCCACTGGTGATACGGGCACACGATCAGCTTGCCTTGCAACCTTCCCGATTCCCGTTCACACAGGATCGAGCCGCGATGGCGACAGCTATTGTGGAAGGCGCGCAACCCACCCTGATCGTCACGCAGCACCACGATCTCCTGGGTGCCGATGCGAAATCGGCGAAACGAGCGCGCCGCGACGAGCGTACTGGAATGGCACAGGTATATCCAGCCGCTATAGAAGATACGCTCGAGCTCGTGCTGGTACCAGTCTGCGTCGATATAGCAGCTGGCGGCCAACGATGGAACTACCCGGGTGAGGCCATCGAAGTCCGCGTCATCATCTTGCTTACGCGACTCGGCTTTAGCACCTGTTTTTGTTTTCATGGCGATCGCCTCGTTTGAGCGGATAAATTTACCCCGCCTGCCAGCCGCAGGCAACCTTGTGGTAATCACAAACCGCCGGCTCCAACCCCGTCGGCTTTTCATTCAGCAAGCATGCTGATGGTATTTCGGTGCGATGCTGTTAGACTGCGCGGCTTTATTAATCCGGCCTCCTCAAGGGAAAAACGCTTTCATGTGGTTCAAAAACTTACAACTTTACCGATTCACCCAGCCATTCGAACTGGACGCAAGCACCCTCGGTCAGCAACTCGAGCAACAGGCGTTTGTACCCTGCGGCAGCCAGGACATGACCCGCGCGGGCTGGGTGCCACCACTGGGTCGTAATGGCAGCGAATTCGTACATGCCACCAACGGCTACCTGATGCTCTGTCTGAAGCGCCAGGACAAACTGTTGCCGGCCGCCGTCATCAACGAGGAACTGGAAGAGAAGGCGCTCGAGATCGAGTCGCGCGAAGCCCGCCAGCTGCCACGCAAGGAACGACGCGCGCTACGCGATGAAGTCTACTTCAGCCTGTTACCCAAAGCCTTCACCCGCTCATCGCTGCAATTCGCCTATATCTCGCCACGTGATCAGCTACTGGTTATCGATGCTGCCTCGGCAAAGCGTGCCGAGGATTTTCTGCAGGATCTACGTGACACGCTGGGGTCGTTGTCGGTGATTCCACTGGTGTCCAGGCATCAGCCCATCGATGTGATGACGCGCTGGGTCAGTTCCGCTCAAAGCAAGTCGGGATTCGAGCTCGGTGAAGAAGGTGAACTGCGTGACAATGCCGACATCAGCAGTGTAATCCGTTGCAAGAACCAGGACCTCTCCGCTGCCGAGATCGTCAATCACCTCAAGACCGGCATGC
>Ga0316187_10001434_pt1 | contig 20534 bp, 22 predicted proteins | sample CroRivburrow1_MG_FD_204927 | JGI IMG/M metagenome (GOLD analysis project Ga0316187, IMG submission 204927) | Coastal sediment microbial communities from Maine, United States - Cross River worm burrow 1 | ecosystem: Environmental > Aquatic > Marine > Coastal > Sediment | place: USA: Maine...
CGTGCGAGTTCGCTGTCGAGCGTCACGACAACGTCGCCCTCCTCCACCCGGTCACCGGCGTCGACCAGTGTCTTTTCGACGAGGCCGCCAATGGCGGGCGACAGTACTGCGGATTGCGGCGACGTGACCGAGCCGCTGACCGTGACGATCTGCACGACGGTACGGCGTTCGGACTTCGCCGTCTCGACCGGCGATGCGGCGTACGCGCCTGCCGTGATGAAAACGCAGACGATAGGAACAACTGCCGTGACGGCAAGACGGCCGATCATCTGGTGTCATCTCCGGTAAGCAGTGATTCCAGTCCGTTGCGAGCGAGCGTGCCCCAGCGCCGCCCGAGCCTGCGAATTTCCGCGGCGTTGCTGACCCGGTTCGACTCGATCATCTCGGATTGCTGTTGCGCCGCCCGGCGATCGACGGCGCGCAGGTAGACGGTGTTGCTCATGGAGCCACGCACCTCGAGCACCAGCGTGGCCTCGCCGACACTCTCGATAAATACGCGGGGCTGGGAGGCCGCCTGCGGCGGCACGCGTGACACGACATCGAGCAGTGCAACGCCGATCTGCAGCACGTCGGGCGCGGGTTCGTCGACGACCTGGTAGACGGTGCTGCCCGAGACTTCCTCGGCGAATGCATTGCCGATCTCAGCTTCGAAGTAGGCCTTGGTCTCTTCGTCGAGCTGGAACTCGCGAAGCTCGGGCGCCCGCGTCCGCGGAGTGCGCCGCAATGCCGTCGTCGCATCGGACGGTTCAACGTCCCGGTAGGAGATGCCCACCGGCAGGAACAGGACTTTCCGGTAACCGGTGATGTCGATGCCCGGTCGTGCCCACACGCTGTCCATGATCGTGTTGTCCACTCTCACCAGGCCGTCGAACGTGGTCTCGGCACCCTCGCCCGACTGCAATTCCGGCGTCGGTGTGGTCGCGCAACCCGCCAGCGCGCCAAGCCACAACACCCAGAGTAACGATCTCCCGTTCATTTCACTGTACCCATGCAAAAACGTATCATCGGCCCATTACGGCGTTCGCCCGCACAGGGCGGAAGGCGTCGACGACGTACACGGCGGCCACACCGTACAGCGTCGCCATCGCGAACATGAAGAGCCGCGACCAGAATGCCATATCGGCGCTGCTGCCGCTCGCGGTATCCATGACCGCAGGCGCGAGGATAACGATCATGGTCAGGTACGCATACGACCAGGTGCCGGCTTCGTCATGCAGTCCCTTGCCCTGGAAGATCCTGCGGCCGAATAGCAGGCCGGCAAGGGTAACGAGAAGCGCGTAGATCGACAACGCCGGAACCACGCGCAATATATTCCAGCCTACGATGGCACCGATACCGCCGAAGATCGTGGACATGATCAGCGAGCGTCCCGCGAGACGGGCGCCCTCGTTCGTCGCCTGCTGGCCCATCGAAGCCACCTTGATCATGACGGGAACATAGGACGTGCTGGCTCCCGAGAGCATGAACCAGAATGCGATGGGAAAGACGATGACCAGCGATCGAAACGCGCTCCAGCGCGCATCTGCGAGGTCCGGCCGCGCGCCATCCTGCGGTTTTTCCGGCGCCGGGAATCCTCCGGCCATCGAGTCAGGCAAAAGCGCATGAGCGATCCAGACAAACAGGATGCCGATAACGGCGTTCATTAGCAGGCCGCGTATCAGCATCAGGGTTGCGTCCACGCTCACGGATCCGACCGCCGTGCTGAGCGCGATACCCATCGTAATAAACGTACCGAGCACCGGCGAGCCGCCCTTGGCGGTGAAGTAAAAACTCCAGTACAGCGCAAGCACCAGCAGCAGCAGGCCGACCAGTTGGTAATCGAGGAGCCAGGGCAGCAGCAGCAGGCTCGAATACATTGACAGCGTCATCGCCGCGAGAATCAGGATGCCCTGCTTGAGTTTCAGCGCGGGTAGCGGCAACGCGAGTATGAACAGAGTAATCACGGGCGCGATGAACGAGAGATCCCAGCCAACCGCCTGCGATACCCACAGCGACAGCCCGGTACCCGCCGCCAGCCGCAAGATTCGAACGTGCGCGATCTCCATACCGGGCGTCAGCGGATGTAGGTCAGGATACTGAGCAGGTGCATCTTCAGCCAGGCGATCGAATTGAACAGGAAGCCGTTGCCGGTATAAACGACGACGGATGCCTGGGCGCCCACGCGTATTCCCTGCCGGTCCTCCGCACCGGGTAGTTCAAAATCCACCAGCACCGAAAAACGTTGCGAGTCGCGCAGCCACTGGCGGTCATTGGATATGGTTGGCAGGCTGCCGAGCGGCGCCGAGTCCACCTTGACGCCGAAACCCGTGGTCCGGATCGTGCCATCGACGACTTTGCCCGGCAGCGCGTCGAAGACGATGTCCACTTCGTCGCCCGGCTTGATGTTGCCGAGGTTGTTCTCGGTAAAGTCGGCCTGCACCCAGATGTCCTGCGACGCGAGGAAGGTCATCAGCGGCGCGCCGGCCTGCGCGAAGTTGCCACGATCCACGCGCACGTCGGTAACGACGCCGTCAACCGGCGCCTTCACGGAGGTGCGTAACAGGTCGAGCTGCGCCTGCTCGAGGCCGGCCTGGGCCTGCAGGATGCGATAGTTGGCGTCGCCGGTTTCGCCGAGATTCTGGCGAGCTTGCTCGACGTTGGCTTCGGCGGCCCGCACCGATGCCTGCGCGGCGGTATACGACGCTTCGGCTATTTCGACGCGGCGATCGGAGATTGCGCCCGGGTCTTCCTTCTTGATGCGCTGCAGCCGGACGACGTCCTGCTTTGCCTTCAGCAGGTTCGCTTCTGCCGACACGACTTTCGCTTGCGCGGCATCGATACTTGCCGTCGATGCCCCGGTTGCCTGGCGGGCCGATTGCAGACTGGCTTTTGCAGCCTCGACTGCGAGTTCGTAGCGTTCGCGATCGATCTGGAACAGCAGATCACCGGCATTGACGAACTGGTTGCTCTTCACCGCCACCTCGGTGACTGTGCCGGAAACCTCGGGTGCGATGGGCACGACCAGTGCGTTCACGCGCGCCTGCGTCGTATAGGGGGTTACACGGTCGGCGACGATGTAATAGATCATAAGCACGCCGCAAAGTGCGAGAATGATCAGCGTCCATTTCCGCACCGGGTCCATCCCCGGCTTGCCGGCCACGTCTTTCGGCTGTTCGCTGCGTTCATTGCTGGTTTCGTCAGTCATTTATATCTCTTATCGTCTCGCCGGAGGGTTGTCGAGCACATCGCCCCAGTTCGTGCGCTCCTTCATCTGTTCCCGGGTAGCCTCGTCGATGTAGTCCGGCGGCGCAGTTATCTGCCATCCGCCTCCGAGACTGCGATACAGCGCTATGAAACTCCGCATCACGTTGCCCTGGTTTGACGCATAACGCTGCTGCTGTCCGAACAACGCCTGCTGTGCCTGCAGGACTCTCTGGTAGTCGGCGAAGCCCTCCTGGTACCTGAGCAGTGACAGTTCCGCGGCGCGGCGCGCCGCGTGCACGCCCTCGGCCAGGATAAGGTCCTGCTTGCGGGTGCCGACAAACGCCGCTATGGCGTCCTCGACTTCGCGCGAAGCCTGGATGACGGTCTGTCGATAGGCGATCAAGGCCTGTTGCAGGCGGGCGTCTTCCACCCTGACGTTGTTGCGGATGCGTCCGTAGTTGAAAAAGGGCCACACGAACGCCGGGCCGATGGAGTAGCCGATGCTGTCCGAGCTGAACAGCTGGTCAATACCGCTCTCCCCGGAACTCGTTGACGAACTGCCTTCTGCCGAGGATACGCCGAGTTGGCCCGTCAATGTAAAGCTCGGGTATAGGTCGGCCTGAGCCACGCCGACCTGTGCATTCTGTGCGAGAGCCTGCAGCTCGGCCAGGCGCACGTCGGGCCGCTGCCGCAGCAGGTTCGCGGGGATTCCCACCGCAACCGTGCCGGGAATCTCCGGAATCGTCCCCTCGCCCTTCAGGATATCGTCGACCTCGCCGGGGTTTCGGCCCAGGAGTACGGCGAGCGCATTCTTGAGCTGACGCAGCGTCGTCTCGAGATCAGGAATGACGGCAGCCGTGCCGAGTAACTGGGTCTTTGCCTGCAGCGCATCCAGTTCGGAATTCGAGCCGTTGCGGTAAAGCACTTCTGCAATGTCGTAGCTGCGTTTCTGGATCGTGTAGCTATCCCGTGCCAGGCGCAGCTGCTCCTCGGTCGCGCGGATCAGGGCGTAGACATCGGCGACCTGCGCGGTCAGCAGCACCAGCGCCTCGTCGTAGCTCGCGATCGACGCCAGCAGCGCGGCATCGGCGGCTTCCATGCCGCGCCGGAAGCGGCCCCAGAAGTCGATCTCCCAGACGACACTCGCGCCGAGGTTGAATTCCGTGAAGTTGGAATCGGTCGTGCCGGTATTCGGCGTGGTTTCGCTGGTGCCGATGGCGGCAACATTGCCGGCCAGGACCTGCTGCTGCGGATACTTCGCGCCGACAGCGATATTCAGCCGTGCCTGCGACTCGAGGACGCGAAGCCCGGCAATCTCGAGCGAATTGTTTTCCCGCTGCGCGGTTGCGATCAGCTCGTTGAGCACGGGATCTTCGAGGACCCGCCACCATTCCTCGAGCTGTGCCGGGTCTGTTTCGAATGCTTCGAGCTCGGCGTCCAGCCAGGCAGGATTGGCCGGCACCTCCGGCCGCACGAAGTCCGGGCCGACCGGAGCACACGCCGTCAGCAGCGCAGCAAAGAGGGCCGGGAGCAGCCCGATTTGGCTGCGTGCCGGCATCCTAGCTCGTTTCCGGGTCGGGCTCGGGTGCATCGGGCGCCATCCATGCAACCAGTAGTTCGTAGCCGAGCGCAAGAACGACCGCACCGATGAAAAGGCCGACGATACCCGACATGATTGCGCCGCCAATGGCGCCGATCAGGATGACCAGCATCGGCGTCTCGAGGCCGCGACCGAGCAGCAAGGGCTTCAGGACCCCGTCGAGAAAACTGACGACAAACGAATAGACCAGGAAGACCGTCGCGGGAACGGGGTCTGCTACCGAGAAATACCAGAAGGCGATCGGACCGAGCACCAGGATTGGCGGCAGCTGCACGATCGCGACGACCAGCACGGCACCGGCCCAGATGCCGGCCATCGGAATGCCCGCCACCACGAGCCCCACGGCCGCGGCCAGCCCCTGGATGACCGCAACGCCGAGCACGCCCTTCACCACGCTGCGAATGGTAGAAATCGACATGTCGGCGAAGCGCTTGCCGTTCCTGGTGCCAACGAGACTGGTCACGATCTCACGTGTTGCCCCGTAGCCCCCCTTCGACTGCATCAGCAGCACGCCCGCGATGATCATCGACACAACGAATTGCAGAACCCCGACGATCGTGCCAGTCGCAAAGTTGAATACCCGTTGTCCCAGCGCGCGAAGCTGCTCCGCGTACTGCATGGCCGTGTCCTGCAGGTTCACGGCCGCTTCGGACCAGATCTCGTAAGTTTTTTCGCCGATGACCGGCCAGTCTGCGACGCCGGGGTTCGGGGGCGGCACGGTCAGTGTACCGGCGCGGAGATCCTGGCCCAGGTTTTTCAAGCCGCCGAACGTCGATTCGCCGAGCGTCCAGGTCGGCACGAGGATGATCGCGAGGCCGATCAGTACGAAGATCGTCGCGGAGGTCTTCTCGCGGCCTTTGAGTTTTGCCGTAAGAGACACATGCAACGGGTAAATGGCCACGGCGATGATGATCGCCCAGACCACGATGGCGATGAACGGCTTGACGATGTTGAAGCACCAGATCAGGAGCACGAGCAATGCACCGATCTGCAGGAACGAGGCCATCGCATTGGCGAGGAATTTCTGGTCGACCTTGGAACTGTCTGCGCTCGTCATCAGCGCCTCCCTGGGTTTGATTGCTGCGAGCCGGTTTCGACGTCATTGCGCGCGAAGCCCTGCCATGATTTTTGCACGACGGCGAACATGAGGGCCGTCGACCAGCCGACCAGCAGGATGCCGTTCAGCGCCTGGATGCCACTGAGCAGCCGCCAGCCGTCGCTCAGCGTGATGTCGCCGTAGCCAAGTGTCGTAAAGGTAACGAATGAAAAATAGACGGCCGTTTCGAGGTCAGCGAGTTCGCCGACCGGCACCAGCGCCTTGTAGACGCCCGCCCATATCATAATCTCGAGCGCATGCAGCGCGATGAGCGTTATCGCCGTCTGGATCAGCGCGAACAACGTATTCCGCGACCCCCATCGGCCGCGCTCGTCGAGAAAGCTCCGGGCCAGGTAATGCACGAGCCAGGTGCTTCCAAGTGCGTGGATCACGACCGTGATCGCGACAAGCACCGCGCCGATGAGACTTAGTTGCAGCACGTCAGCCGCCCGTGAGCGATAGGCATAGGTATCCCTTTATTCTTGGGTTTATTCGGAGGTGGCCGGCGAACATTCTAGCGCCATCCGTTATGCTTGTCCCATGCTCATACGGTGGCTGCCACTCTTCATCGGCCTGGTGCCGCTCATCGGCGTCCATATCGCTTACCTGATAGCGGTCGACTACGGCTACCTGCAGCTCTGCATCCCGTACCTGGACGGCTGCACGTCAATCAGCGGCACGGGTCGCTATCCGCCCGCGAGCTTCGTGTTCAAGGCCATCGAGATGGGCATGGCGGTGGCGCTGCCGCTGTTCTGGTACTTCTCCGTGAAGTGGCTGAAGGCGCTGGATCCACGCTGGCACAGCCATGCCGTCTGGTCGATATTCGTCAGCGGCGCGGTGGGCGCGCTCGCCCTGATCGTCTACGTCACGTTTCTGGGTACGAAAGAGCCTTTCTACGAGTTCATGCGGCGCTTCGGCATCTATTTTTATTTCCTGGGCACCGTGTTCGCGCAGCTGTTCCTGGCGGTGTCGTTTCGCGGAATCTGCAAAAACCTGCACGATCGCGCTTTGAGCCGTATGGCAGCGACGATGCTGGTGCTGTGCCTGATGCCGTTTGTGCTGGGGATCCTGAATCTCGTCCAGAAGTCGGTTTTGCCTTACGAAACGGCCGATGCGCTGGAAAACAACATAGAGTGGGTCGCCTCCCTGATGATGCAGGCGTATTTCGTCGTGGTTTTTTTCGCCTGGCGAAGGACAGGACTCGCCGTATCGGTCAGTGCGGCGCCTCCCGTGGGAGACCCGTAGCACGCTCAGGGCGCGCTTTTCGTGGCGGCGGCCGCCTGCAGGTCGTCGTCGTCATCCGCATCGGGGCCGAGTGAATAGTCGAGCACACCCGTCGCAATCATATCCGTCGACGCCTGTGCCACCGAAAGCTCGGTTTCCACTTCGCGCAGCTTGACCTCGGAGCGGACGCTTTGCTCGGCCCGCTCCGACAACTCGGCCCGCAGCTCCCGGGTCTTCATCACCGAATCCCTGAGGTCTTTCTTGAGCTCTTCGACACGGCGTTGCTGATGGCTGATGACCTTGTCCCGTTTTTCGACTTCGGTATTTGCCGCTTCCAGTTCTTTCTCCAGTTGCTCGGCACTTTCCCTCACCTGCCCCAGCTCGCCACGGGCGATTCGGTGTTCGGCCTCGAGCGACCGGATGCGGTCGTCCCGCGGATCGCGCTTCTTGGCGCGGCCGCCCGATCCCATGCGCGAACTGATCGATGCGAGAACCCACCCGAGCAGGAAGGCGCCCACGGTCATGAGGATCAGGTTCTGCGGAAGTTCGACAAACATCGGCCTATGATCAGTCGCTTTCGGGGATTAGAAAAGGACGGAGTTCTCAATCTGCACAGGGACGGAGCCGGGCCAGCCGCCCCATCCCGGCCAAGGCTCGAAATTATTGGAACAGAAAGTGCTGTAAAAACAGTTGTTTATTGATTTTTATTCAGGTAAATCAGCATTATCGGCGACACCAGTATTTGACCCCTTCGCCGTCGAGGAACGCCTCGGCATTATACCCTTCCAGCATTGCCAGCGTACTGAGCATGCCGGCCTGTGTGCAGGTGTCCGCCGCCACCGTGACAGACCTGGGTGCGCCCTCGACCGGCCAGCCGCTTCGCGGGTCGAGGATGTGGCTGTAACGTACGCCGTCCTTGATGAGAAAGCGGCGTGAATCGCCGCTCGTCGCCAGCGCGCCGGACTCGATCTCCAGAACGGTTTCGCTTCGCCCCTCATCCGCGGACACCGGCTCGATACCCACTCTCCAGGCACGGCGCTCTTGCGGCGCACGCGTGACCGCCAGGTCACCGCCGAAATTCACAAGGGCACTGCAGGTCGTCGCCTCCCGCAGCATGCCGGCGACCCGGTCGACGGCATATTCCTTGCCGATCCCGCCGAGGTCGACCTGCATACCGGCCTGCAGGGTGAAGAAGGGGCGCCGCCAGGTCACCCTGTCCCAGCCCACGCGCCGCAGGACCGCGCTGACGGCCTGCGGTTCGGGAAGCCGGTCGCTGCCGTCGAACGTCCACACCTCGCGAAGCACGCCCGACGTGATGTCGAAACGGCCGTCGCTCAGGGCGTGCAGGGTGGCGGCAAAGTCGAGCAGTGCGGCGGTCTCGTCATCGACCTCCACCGCTTCCGCCCGGGATGCATTGATGCGGGCCACGATGTTGCCTGGACGGTAGCGGCTGAACTTGTCCTCGACTCGCCACGCCTCGTCCGCCGCAATTCGTGCCAGGCGCAAAGCCTCGTCATGGGCATCGGCCTCGATGAGAATTTCACAGGGGCTGGCCATCGCGGCGAAATGCCCGACGAGGCAGTCCTGCCCAGCCTCGACCGAGACTTCACGCGCCGGCGCCCGGCCCTGCAAGAGCGGTTACCTCGAGAAGCGGTAACTGAACTGCAGGATGATCGCGTCGAGATCCGGGTAGGTTTCCCTGCCCACCTGGTTGCCGATGAGCAGGTCGCCGGGAATCGAGCCGGTCTGCCGGTAAAGCTCGGCCCGAACGCTCATTTCGTTACCGCCCCGCGTCGTCCAGCCGTATTTGAGCCCGGCGGTGATCGCATCGAAATCGCCGAGACGGTAATCCGCCGAGGCAAAAGCCGGCAGTTCGGCGCCGTCAACGAGGCTGATCGTGTAGAAATCGGCTTCCGACTGCGTATAGAAGCGCAAATGGGGCTCCAGGAAGCTCTTCTCGCCGATCGGCCAGCGAAGGCGCAGGTCGAGCGTGTGCGAGTCGATCTCCCAGTCGTCCGTCATGTACCGGTACGAGGCATCGAGGACCTTGCCGCCCATGTAGTACTTGGCCTGCGTGTAAAGGCTGTGTTTCGTGCGGTCGTCGGGCCGGCTCTCGAAGCGGAATTCGTGTGACGGGCCCTCGACGCCGGGCGCGGGTACGCGGGTAATCGTCTCGCCCGTGGTGCCGTCGACGAGACTCAGGAATTTGTACGGATCCGTCAAATAGCCGGTCGAGTTGCTGAACGAGTAGTTGAGCTGCACGATCAACTGCCGGGAGATCACCTGTGTCACCCCGATGACGGCGTCGATGACGTCCTTGGTTTCGCCGCCCGTCTTGTTGCCGGTGTCGCCGACGTCCAGCATGGGTGCGAACGGCACGGGCGTGCCGCCGACCGGGTCCCAGGTATCGTGGGCGATGGCAAGCCCGCCGGATAAGGTCGTATTGCGCTGGTTGAAGTCGCGCGACAGGCTACCGTTGAGGCCGACGTGCGTGTAGTCGTATTCGAACGAGCCGCTGAAGCCGACACTGGTCTTCCACAGGCGGCCGAGGGGCTGCTCCCAGCCGACGCTGACGGCTGCGCGCGTGTCCTTGAAGGTATCGTCGAGCGGCAATTCATTGGCCGGGATGGTGTACGCCGAGCTTCCGGAGGGGCGTGTGAACGTCTGCGGCACGCCCTGCCGAATGGCGCCAGTGGGCGTCGCGCCCGTCAGCGTGTCCACCGTCAGGCCCAGGGTGAGCGAGCGATCGTCGATGAAGTAGCGCTTGCCGAGGATATTCAGGCTCAGGTCCTGGACCCGGTCGTTGTCCTCGCCGTAATACAGCAGCGCCGTGTTGAAATCCCAGTTTGGTTCCTCCTGGGCCTGTACCGGTGCCGTCGGCGCGGAGCCCAGCAGGCTGCAGGTAGCGGCCGCGAGAGTAGCCGATACCGATTTCTTGTTGTCCGTCATGCCGGTCTCCTCAGTTACAGCCGCAACCGCCGCCGCCGAACCCGCGGCCGCCGCTGGAGGCTTCCTTGCTGAAATAGATGTGATCGTCTATAGCGGCTTCGACGGGGTCCGTCGTGAGCTGCATCTCGTCCCGCGCGAGGATGTCGCGTTCCCAGGGCTCGACGCCCATGGACGAGCATCCGCTCGCCAGTGCAACGAGTGCCGCGATGGCGAAACCCGCAAACCGTGATCTATTCATTGTCCGTCCCCGATGCCTGCAGCGCCTCGACGATCAGCGCTTCGTATTCGTCCTGCTGTTTCACCTTGAAACCCATGTGTTTCGCCGTAACCCGTCCGTCGCGCCCGATCACGTAGGAACTCGGCATCGCGACGACGCCATACTGCCTGGCGAGCTCCTTGTCCCGGTCGTACACGATGGCAAACTCGGCCGGGTATTCCTCGAGAAACTTCGTCGCATCGCCCTGCTCCATATCCAGGTTGACACCGACGATGACAAGTCCCTGCCCCGCATACTTGTCGTGCATTGCGTTGAGCCACGGGAATGACCGCCGGCACGGTACACACCACGACGCCCAGAAATCGACGACCACGACTTTGCCCGCGTATTGCCCGACGTCGAAAGTCTCTGCTGCACGGGCTTCTGCCCACGGCAGGAATGAGAGTTGCGCCACGAGCAATGCGGCGAGCCAGGCCCGCATCGTCCCGCGCTTAAGGGAATTAAGCTTCATTGAATATCCATTTTTGACCAGTGACTGGAACCTGCAGCATGGCTGCATTGGCCGTTAGAGGGACCTGCAGCGATTATCCTTCGGTCTGGAGTGCAGATAGTAAGGAGTTTTTCTCGTCGCCGGCATCGGTATTGTTACGTGTTCTCGTTGCAGCGGCCGAGTAGCTGTCGAACGCGGTCGGGGAAGTCCGTGAACAGGCCGTCGACGCCGAGGCCTGAGCCGAAATACCGCACCATGTCGTCGAAACGGTCGAATCCCGGCGCCAGGTCGTCAGCCCTGAACGTGTAGGGATGCACGAGGAGCCCGGCTGCGTGCGCACGCTCGGTGAGCCCCGAGGAGCGTGGCGGAACGCCCGGCGCACCGGGTTCATAAAGCTTGTTGACCCAGGGGCCGATCGCATCCGCGGATCGCGCGAGCTCGGCCAGCCCGGAGTCGCTGCACAGCACATCGTAGTCCGTCGCGGCTTCCCCCCAGCTGTTGTCGCCGATGAGCTGCACGAGAGGCATGCGGCAGCCGAGCTCGTTGCGCAGGCGCACAAGCTCGTCCGCGTCGAAACACTGCACGAATACCGGGTCCCCGGGTCCCTCGTAGCCGTATGCAGCGAGCACCTCGAGCATCGCGGCGCCGAGATCTATGCCCTGCTCCCGGTGCCAGGCGGGGCGCTTGATTTCCGGGTAGACGCCGGCGGTCCGGCCCGTGGCGTGGTTCAGGCCGTGTACGAATTCGAGCTCTTCGGCCAGCGTGTGCACGGCAAACCGCCCGGTGTGGGGCGGAAAACGGTCCGGGTATACCGGCGACCCGTCGTCGGCCAGGCGCTCCGTCACGCTGAGCGTGCGGATCTCGGCCAGGTCGAAGTCACGCACGTAATAGCGGCCGTCGCCGCGCGCCCGCCCCGGGAAGCACGCTGCCACGTCCGTTACGCGGTCGAGATGAATGTCGTGCAGGACGATGAGCTGATCGTCGCGTGTTGCGACAACGTCCTGCTCTAGATAATCGGCGCCCATCGCGTGGGCCATGGCCTTCGCGGGCAAGGTGTGCTCCGGCAGGTAACCGGAGGCGCCTCGGTGTGCGATGATCGCGACCATGTGAAAAGAGACCTTAAGAAGGTCTTATAACTTCCTGTTTATTCAGTTTTTTCACCATGTTCATCCCAGCCCGGGAAGTCGATGGTCTCCCACCGGGCCGTGTCTTCTCCGCGGGCCTGCCGTTTCAGGGCGTCGACGATTTCCCGGTCGTTCCACTCGATGTGCTCTTTTACCCGCTCGACCACCGCCTGCGGAGTTTCCAGCAGGCCGCCGAATGGCCGGATGGCGATCATCGGTTTCGAGTTTGCGTCCGCGGCATCCATCAGGAATCGGGCCAGGCTTTCTTTGTCCTCGTAGAGACTCGGCAATACGATGATGGCTTCCGACTCCTTGATCTGGGCGATGAGCTCTTCCTTGATGGCCTCGATGCCACCCGCTTCCGGTACGTTGTCGGGCTTGCTGACGTTGAGGTAGAAGAAGCGATCGACGCTCTCCAGGAACTCGAACACCCGCAGGTAGTCATCCGTTTCCTGGAATGCATGGGTTACGAACACCCGGATAGGATTGCTTTCGGACACGATTGCCTCCGTTAGTGCGACGACAGTGAAGATTCTAGCCAATTCGAACCCGCATCGCGCGACCGCGATCACGTCTGCAGGATTCTGTTTCCATGCCCGCGGCGTTTCGGTATCGTAGCCACGCGCATGCGACTCCTTCTATACAACATCCGATACGCCGTTGGCGGCGGTGCGAGCATGCACATGCCGCTGCCGGGGGCCGGCTACGTGCTGGGCAACCAGAGCGTGCTCCCGGAGATCACGCGGTTCATCAAGGATGTGGATCCCGACATCGTGGGGCTCATCGAAGTCGACACCGGATCGATTCGCAGCCGCATGGTGAACCAGGCCGAGAAAATCGCCGGCGACCTGCGCATGAACACGTCCTACGAGACCAAGTACGGGTCCAGGTCGTTTAACCAGCTGCTGCCGATCGTGCGCAAGCAGGGAAATGCCTTCATGGCGGCGCAACGCGTCCACGGTGAGAAATTTCACTACTTCGACACGGGCATCAAGCGCCTGATCATCGAACTCGAGATGGAGGAATTCGCGGTATTCCTCGTGCACCTGTCGCTGAAATACCGGCACCGGCATCTGCAGCTGCGGCACCTGCACGACCTGATCGAGGTAACCGAGAAACCGGTGATCGTTGCCGGCGACTTCAATACATTCTGGGGCGAGAACGAGATTTACCTGTTCATGCGGGCGACGGGGCTGAAGTCCGCCAACACTGAAGGACTGCCCACCTACCCGAGCCGCTCGCCGCGCAAGGAACTGGACTTCGTGCTGTACCAGGACGGCATTACCGTAAACAGCTTCGAGGTTCCTGACGTGCGGCTCTCGGATCACCTGCCCCTCATCTGCGACTTCGAGGTGAACAAGACAACATGACGCTAAAACACTGGAAATCGGAGGCCGGCGACGACGGCATCGCCTGGCTGTGCATCGACAAGGCCGATGGCGGGGCCAACGTGCTGTCCGGCGACGTCCTCGAAGAGCTTCACCAGCTCATCGAGCCGATGGCGAAACAACCGCCGAAAGGTGTCGTGATCCACTCGGGCAAGAGCAACGGCTTCGTGATGGGCGCGGATATCAACGAATTCACGAAGATCGAGAACCCGGAACAGGCCTATGACCTGATCCGGCTCGGGCAACAGGTCCTGGACGAGCTGGAGGCCCTGCCCTGTCCCACCGTGGCGGCCATCAACGGCTTCGCGCTGGGCGGCGGGCTCGAGCTGGCAATGGCGTGTGACTATCGCGTTGCCCTCGAAAGCGACAAGCGCATCCTCGGCCTGCCCGAGGTTCAGCTCGGTATCCACCCTGGGTTCGGCGGCACGGTTCGCGCCGTCCAGATAGCGGGCGTCCGGCCTGCCATGCAGCTGATGCTGACCGGTAAGCCCATCACCGCCGGCAAGGGACGCAAGATCGGTCTCGTCGACAGGATCACCGATGCAGACGGCTGGCGTGACGCGGCGCGGGAACTGATTGCATCCCGCCCCGCGAAACAAACAGCGCCGCTGGTGGAACGACTCCTGAACCTGCCCATCGCCAGGCCCTTCATCCGCAACGTGCTCAACAAGCAGGTCGCGGGCAAAGCGCGCAAGGAACATTATCCCGCGCCCTACGCGATCATCGACCTCTGGTCCCGCCACGGCGCGTCGACGGGCACGGGCTACGAGGCCGAGGCGCGCTCGATTGCCGACCTCATGTGCACGAGCACGTCGCGCAATCTCGTTCGGGTGTTCTTCCTGCAGAACAAGCTCAAGGGCCAGGGCGGCAAGTCTGCGACCAAAATTTCGCACGTGCACGTCGTCGGTGCGGGCGTCATGGGTGGCGACATTGCGGCGTGGTGCGCACTTCGCGGCCACACCGTGACGCTGCAGGATCGCGAACAAAAGTACATCGACCCCGCCATGGAGCGGGCGGCAAAACTGTTCGAGAAGCGCATCCGTAACGACTCGGACCGAGCGGCCGCCACGGAGCGACTGCAATCGGACGTCGAGGGCGCCGGCGCGGCCAGGGCCGACCTGGTCATCGAAGCAATATTCGAGAATCTCGAGGCCAAGCAGGCCCTGTACAAGGCGTTGCAGGAAAAGATGCCGGCCGGGGCGCTGCTCGCCACGAATACCTCGAGCATCCGTCTCGAGGACCTGCGGGTCGGCCTGGAAGCGCCAAAGCGTTTCATCGGGCTGCACTTTTTCAACCCGGTTGCGCAGTTGCCGCTCGTCGAGGTCATTCGCTGCGAGGACACCGAACAGGAGGCCCTCGACATCGGGTTCAGCTTCGTCAAGGGCATCGGCAAGCTGCCGCTCGAGTGCATGAGTTCGCCGGGTTTCGTCGTCAATCGCATCCTCGCGCCCTACATGGCCGAGGCAATGGAGCTGGCCGAATCCGGAGTGCCGCTCGCCGAGATCGATCGCGCGGCCGAAGCGTTCGGCATGCCGATGGGGCCGGTCGAACTCGTCGACAGCGTCGGCATCGACGTCGCCCTGCACGTGTCGAAAGTACTGGGCGCCGCGATGAACCGGCCGGTGCCGCAAAAACTGGCCGACATGGTCGAGGCCGGCCAGCTGGGCCGCAAGAGCGGCCAGGGTTTTTACCGCTGGGAGAACGGCAAGGCCGTGAAGCCGGCGGCCGAGGGAGGCGGCGCCGCTGAGGGTATCCAGGACAGGTTGATACTGCCGATGGTCAACGAAGCCGTCGCCTGCCTGCACGATGGCGTCGTCAGCGACGACGATCTGCTGGATGCCGGCGTCATCTTCGGGACAGGCTTCGCGCCATTTCGAGGCGGCCCGATCAATTATGCACGCGAACGCGGTGTGGACGAGGTGGTGGCCCGTTTGAACGAATTCACACAACGCTATGGGGAGCGGTTCACACCGCACGAGGGCTTTTCGAAAATCTGATCACACTTTTCAGCCGGTCTGCCGGCAAACTGTGCGCCGCTTCACGCTGCGTGCAGCCGGGTGTATCGGAAGTCATTGAATAGAAGGTAGAATACCGGCGGCCAGACGATTGAACGACGACGCACGCCAACAGGACATCGAATGACACACGAGCCGGTAAGCACCGCGCTACTGCAGCAGTTTTCGCCGCTTGACGGACTCAAGCGGGATAACCTGGCGGCCCTCGCCCGCAAGGTTCAGGTGCGTGAGTTATCGCCCGGGCAGGTTCTGTTCAAGGAAGGCGATACCGAGAAGCGCACGATATACGTCGTTTCGGGCATCCTCGAACTCCTGGACCAGGGCAAGACCGTCGAGACCATCAAGGGCGGCAGCGATTCGGCCCGCAACCCGGTGTCGCCGCTCGTTCCGCGGCGATTGTCGGCCAAGGCGCGCGACCGGGTGCAGTTCATTTCAATCGACAGCGACCTGCTGGACGTCATGCTGACCTGGGACCAGACCGGCACTTACGAGGTCTCCGAGCTGCAGGGCGACTCCGACGGCGGATCCGAAGACTGGATGACGATGCTGTTGCAGACCAAGGCATTTCACAAGATTCCGCCGGCGAACATCCAGGCGATCTTCATGCGCATGCAGCAGATCAATTACAAGGCTGGCGACGTCATCCTCAAACAGGGAGCGGAAGGCGACTATTTCTACGTCCTGACGCGCGGCACCGCGCTCGTTACCCGCGAGACGCCGCTCTCGAAGGACGGCATCAAGCTCGCCGAACTGCGGGTCGGCGACACCTTCGGCGAGGAAGCCCTGATCTCCGACGCCAAGCGAAACGCCACCGTGACCATGCTCACCGAAGGCTGCGTCATGCGGCTCGGCAAGGAAGATTTCAAAAAACTGCTCAATGAGCCGATGCTGGACTGGGTGGAATTCGACGAGGGCCAGCAGATCGTCCAGGGCGGCGGCCAGTGGCTCGACGTGCGCCTGCCGAGCGAGTTCGAAAACCAGCGCCTCGACGGCGCGATCAACATTCCGCTGTACTTCATCCGGCTCAAGCTCAATACGCTCGACCAGAGCAAGCGGTACGTGGTGTGCTGCGATACCGGGCGGCGCAGCTCGGCGGGCGCCTACATTCTCAGCGAACGCGGCTTCCAGGCCTACGTGCTGCGCGGCGGCATCAACAAGGAACAGAGCTGATTCGGGAATAGCAGGAGCGATTGCCTACATCGTGTGGGTCGGCTTGTCGCCGCCCAGGGCGCCGGCGAGATAGGTCTCGATTTTCTTCTGCGTGTTGCCCTGGTCCTGGTCGCTGAACTGCACCCCGATGCCGGCGGTGCGCTTGCCCTGCGCGCCTTTCGGCGTCATCCAGATGACGGTACCCGCAACCGGGATCTTCTCGTCCTCACCCATCAGGTTCAGCAGCATGAATACCTCGTCGCCCAGGCGATAGGAGCTGTTGGTCGGTATGAACAGGCCGCCGTTGATGACGTACGGCATGTACGCAAGGTACAGCGCGCTCTTGTCCTTGATGGTCAGTGTCAGCAATCCCGGTTTGCTCATTTCTCTACCTCTGGGCCGGCATCAGCCGCATTCCGCCCAAGTCTGTGTCCGATCCGGCGTCGGCAAGGCCCCCGGCCCAGTCGATCAACAGCGATTCCAGCGTCAGCTGGACGTTGTATGACCCCTTTGGCTGGCCTCGCAGCCGATTGATCCTGTCTAGATAGCAAAACAGGTTTCGCCTGTCCATGCGCTTCAGCACAGATTCGTCAATTGTCAGTCCCGGCGCCCGGTCGCGGCCGCCGGCGAGCGCCAGCGCACCGTGCCGCAGCTGCCGCGCAAGCCAGTCCAGCACGAAGCCGGGCTCGAGCTTGCTCCAGCGCTCGGCAACCTCGATCGGGGACAGTTCTCCGGTGCCGATTGCCGTGAGCTCGCGGCTCATGGTGGCGAGTGTATCGAGGTTCTCGAGCGCGTCGATTGCCGCGAGCGGGGCGTTGCCGGCGACCCGCAGCGCGTCGGCCCAGCGGGCCGCGGGCTGCAGGCGATCCAGCCAGGAAAGACCCTGGCTCTCGCCCGGCGGGGCGAAGTCGATGCGCTGGCAGCGACTGAAAATGGTCGCCGGGAGCCGCCCGATGCGGTCCGCGACGAGTATCAGCAGGGCGTCGCCCGGGGGCTCTTCGAGGGTTTTCAGGAGGCTGTTGGCCGCGTTGTTAGTCATGGTATTCGCGGGCTCGATGACGGCGACCTTGCCACGTCCCTCGTAGCTCGTGAGCTGCAGCTTGCCGACCAGTTCACGGACCTGGTCGATGAGAATGCCCTGCTTGTCTTCCGGCGGCTCGAGCCAGTGCAGATCGGCGTGTTCGGGCCGTACAAACGGAAATTCCGGCAGCGCGGTCTGTTCGCCGATACCGAGCCGGCCGCGGGCGATCCATGCGGCCGCCGCCCGCTTGCCGACCCCGCGCGGGCCCGCAAGCAGTACGGCGTGCGGAAGCCTGTCGTGCCGGACCCGGTCGAGCCAGGTCTGCGCAAAGTCTTTATGCCAGGTAAGTTCCATTAAAACAATACGTTATATTATTTTAGTAATGTCATTTATTAGATAGCACGGTGGCTGCGATCTCACGTATGGCCGTTTGCACAGTGCCGAGGTCCCGCGAGCAATCGACGACCCTGAACCGTCCCGGGTCCGTGGCCGCGAGGTCCAGGTACGCCTGCCGCACGCGATTGAAAAATTCTCCCTGCTCGACTTCGAAACGGTCACGGTCGCCGCGGCTGTCCGCCCGCTGCATGCCCGTTTCGACGGGTGCATCGAGCAGGATCGTGAGATCGGGCTGCAGGTCGCCGTGCACGAACGTCGCGAGCCACTCGATGTGTTCGCGCGGAAAGCCACGGCCCCCGCCCTGGTAGGCACGCGTCGAATCCGTGAACCGGTCGCTGATGACCCAGGTGCCATCGTCGAGCGCCGGCCGGATGGCGTTGTTCACGTTGATCGACCGCGCCGCGAACAGCAGCAACAACTCCGCAACGTCCGGCAGCGGTTCGTCGCCGTGCTCCTTGAGGATGGAACGGATGTCTTCCGCAATCGGCGTGCCGCCCGGTTCTCGCGTCGTCATGACCGTATAGCCGTGTGCCTCGATGAGGCCGGCGAGGAAATCGATGTTCGTGGATTTGCCGACGCCCTCGATGCCCTCGATTGTGATGAACTTGCCCCGCTCCACGCTACATCCCTTTCTGGCGGTTGCGGCGCAGTTGCTTCAGGTACTCGGCCACGGCCTCATCGTGTTCCGCTTTCGTCTCGGAAAACTTGTGGCTGCCGTCGCCCAGGGCCGTGGCGACGAAGTAGAGCTCCTTGCCGGGCGCCGGGTGCAGCGCGGCGCGAATCGCGTCACGGCCGGGCATCGCGATCGGTGTGGGTGGCAGGCCGCCGCGCGTGTACGTGTTGTAAGGCGTATCGGTCCGCAGGTCGCGGCGCGTGAGATTGCCGTTGAATTCGGGCCCGATGCCGTAAATCACGGTCGGGTCGGTCTGCAGGCGCATGCGTTTCTCGAGCCGCCTCGCAAATACGCCGGATATCCGGTGCCGTTCGTCGGGCCGCGCAGTCTCCTTTTCGACAATCGAGGCGAGAATCAGCGCCTCGTAAGGCGTGCTGACCGGGGCGTCCGGGTCGCGTTTCGGCCATTCCTCGCCGAGCACCGTTTGCATCAGTGCGTACGCCTGCCCGAGAAGCTTGCGATCACTGATGTCGCGCGGAAAATGATAGGTCTCCGGCAGGAACAGGCCCTCGGGGTGGCCCGTGTCGGCGCCCAGCTCCTCGAGCAGCGCCGGCCAGTCTTCTCCGCTCAACTGTGCGTCGATGTGTGGATGTGCATGCAGCGCGCGCAGCAGGTCCCACTGGTTCCAGCCTTCTATGATGGTGAACGAGTAAAGGAGCACGTCGCCGCGCGTGAACTGCTCCAGCAGGGCGGCGGTCGTGGTGCCGGGCTCGATGAGGTACTCGCCGGCGTGCACGGCGTTGGCCTTGCCGGAAACGCGCGCATACAGGCGCAGCAGCGTCGGGTGCGCGACGATACCCTCCTCTGCTAGTCGCTGGCTGACACGCGCGAAAGGCGTGCCCGGCGGTATCTCGAAACTCGCACCGTCGGCGGGAACGTTGACGGGACTGTCGAGAAACCGGTCGACCTGCCAGACCGCCGCGGCGCCGATGACGACCAGTGCCGCTATCAGAATGGCGAGCGCCCTGGCGAGCGGCCTCAAGCCGGTCCCTCCACGATGCCACTTTCCCTGATCAGGCCGGCGATCCGGCGAAACGTCTCGTTGGGCTGCCAGCTATGCGTGCCACAGCATCTCGCGGGCAGCACGCCGAACTGGCTGTTACTGATGAACGCAGCGTCGGCCGCCCACAATTCGTCGGCGTCGACGTCGCGCACGCGGCCCTTGATCCCGGCTTCGTCGAGCAACGCAAGTACGTGACGTCGCATGACGCCGGAAACGCCGCAACGGGAGATTGCTGGTGTTACCAGCGCCTGGCCGGTGATGATGAACACGTTGCTCATGGTACCGCAGATTAGGCGCCCGTCTGTATCCAGGGTGAGGCCTTCGAAAACCGAATCGTCGTTCCATTCGTTGCGTGCCATGACCTGTTCCAGGCGATTCAGTGTCTTCATGCCGGCCAGCTGCGGTTGAGCCGCCAACCGGGTGTGACAGAGCCGCAGGTCGACGCCATCGCGGTAGTGGCTATCAGGTAGCCGGCGAGCCTCCGCAATGCCGGTGAGCAGGGTCGTGGGCGCACCGTCCGCACGGCGATAGCCACGCGGTCCCTCCCCCGCCGTGAACAGGAACTTGGCGACGCACCGGTCCCGGTCCGCCTGCGTCTGGTCCAGCGCGGCCTGCAGCGAGGCGCGCAGAGTCGCGTCAGCGGGGACCGGCAGGCCAAGGCGCGCCGCGCCACTCTGCAGCCGTTCGACATGGTAGTTCCAGAGCCGCGGCGCGCCGTCGCGGATCGCGATCGTTTCGAAAAGCCCGTCGCCGTACTGAACGGCACGATCGTCGGCGGATACCGTGTTGCCGGCCCGTCCGTCGCGGAACCACTCGGTCATACCGCAAGCGACCTCAGCATGCCCTCGGCCTTCGCCCGCGTCTCGGCCAGCTCGGCCTGCGGTTCCGAATCGGCAACGATGCCGGCGCCGGCGCGGAGGCTGAGCGTCCGGCCCCTGAGGACCATGGTGCGTATCAGGATATTGAGGTCCAGGCTGCCGTCGCGATTGAGGTAGCCGAACGAGCC
>Ga0316187_10001437_pt1 | contig 20528 bp, 18 predicted proteins | sample CroRivburrow1_MG_FD_204927 | JGI IMG/M metagenome (GOLD analysis project Ga0316187, IMG submission 204927) | Coastal sediment microbial communities from Maine, United States - Cross River worm burrow 1 | ecosystem: Environmental > Aquatic > Marine > Coastal > Sediment | place: USA: Maine...
ACCGATAGCGGCACCAAGACCACCCAGACCCATCATGATGGCGGCAGCAACGTAGATTAATTCCATGGTTTTCTCCTAGCGTTAAATAACCAAATGGTTAAAAAGTTAAAGTAAATCAATGGTCCTCATGGGCCATACTGAGATACACAATCGTCAGCACCATGAAGATGAAAGCCTGCAGGGTGATTACCAGAATATGGAAAATCGCCCAGCCAACCTGCAGCAGTCCCGCCGGCACCATCCAGGCAATACCGGCACTGAACAGGGCTGCAATCAGAATAAATATCATCTCGCCGGCGTACATGTTGCCAAACAGTCGCAGACCGAGAGAGAAAGGCTTGGCCAGCAGGCCAACCACTTCCATAAACAGGTTGATAGGTATAAAGAGAGGGTGGTTAAAGGGATTCAGCGTAAGCTCTTTGACAAAACCGAAGCCCTTGACCTTGATAGAGTAGTAAAGCATGAGAATAAAAATGCCCAGGGCCATTCCCATAGTGATGTTGGGGTCCGTGGACGGCACGATCTTCTGGTAGGGCACGCCTAACAGCATCAATGTGTGGGGGATCAGGTCTACCGGAATCAAATCCATCAGGTTCATCAGGAATACCCAGACAAAAATGGTCAGGGCCAGCGGTGCGACCATTTTATTGTGACCGTGAAAGGTATCGCGAACCGTGTTGTCGACAAACTCTATGATCATTTCAAAAGCATTCACCATGCCGCTGGGAACACCTGTCTCGGCCTTCTTGGCCACGCTGCGAAACAGCCAGCAAAATATGATACCCAGACCTATGGACCAGATCATGGAATCCACGTGAATCGCGGAGAAACCCATCGCAGCCGCCTCGCCACCGCCATGAGCCATGGTCCAGGCGCCACCGTCAGCCACGACACTGCCGTCATAGCGCTCAAAACCGGCGGGCAATTTACCATAGGTCAAGTTGGTCAGGTGGTGGACAATGTATTCGGAAATTGTCTGTGTTTCGCCTGCAGCTGCCATCTATAGGAACTCTTGCGTCTGTTTTCCAATCACTGGCTGCGTGAAAGCAGCAGCCAGCTACCAAAAATCTGTATCGTGAGCATCGCCAGGTATCCGGCGAATACTGCCAGGCCATCTATCGGCCTCACCACTGCAAAAACCGCAGCGAACCCAGCAAAGCTGAGGAAGAACTTACCCACTTCACCGGCATAACCGGACCGGGCAATGGCCCTGGCAGAGCGGGCGCCGCGCCACCTGAACGCCAGTGCGGCAAAATATGCCTGCGGCAGGATCGCGATCATGCCACCGCTCAGCACCGAGTAGGCACGCACCTTGTCCAGCGCCAGGATCACCAGGCAAAGTGGGACAAGTATGGCCAGTTGAGCCAGGGTAATGCGGTGTACAGGAGGACGCGCTATCTCAGCACCAGTCATGGGTGCCTCGCGAACTCTCCTTACCAGTTCCCACACGAGTTCCATCCTCGATTCGGGCGCGCATTATAGGGGGATTAACTGACTGGTTCAACCAGCTTATGGCGGGTATTTTCATAATAAATGCGCCCACTTAGCTGCACGTTCGCTGCAGATTGCCGAGCATTTCGGGCAAATACCCTTAGCGATACAATATCTTGTGGTAACCGCTAAAAAAACCACCACATCATGTGATTTAAGTGCTATTTGATGTGGCTCAGTATGCCGTCCAGTTCGTCCAGGCTATTGTACGCCAACACCAGCTTGCCCTTGCCCCTGGCGTTATGTTGTATCTGCACCCGTGCACCCAGGCGCTGGGCCAGGTCATCCTGTAACTGGCGGATGTTGGGGTCGATTTGCCTGGGCGGCGCTTCAGGCTGGTCTTTCCGCGCCAGCGCGTGGCGTACCAGCGCCTCGGTCTGGCGCACCGACAAGCCCTTGCCCACTACCGAGCGCGCCGCGTGGCACTGCTCCATCCCGGACAACGCCAACAGTGCCCGGGCGTGGCCCATTTCCAGGTCGCCGTGCTCCACCAGGCGACGCACCTCTTCCTCCAGGCTCATCAGGCGCAGCAGGTTGGCAATAGTCGAACGCGATTTGCCCACCGCATCGGCCACCTCCTGCTGGGTTAACTCAAATTCCTGTTGCAGTCGCTGCAGGGACATTGCCTCCTCGATCGGGTTGAGGTCCTCGCGCTGAATATTCTCGATCAGCGCCATGGCGATAGCAGCCTCGTCGGACACATCGCGCACCACGGCGGGAATCTCGTCCAGGCCGGCCAGCTGGGTGGCTCGCCAGCGTCGCTCGCCGGCAATTATCTCGTACTTGCGATCGGATATGGGCCGCACCACGATGGGCTGCATTACCCCCTGGGCTTTAATACTGTCGGCCAGCTCCTGCAAAGATTCCGGGTCGATGTCCTTGCGCGGCTGGTATTTACCACGCTGCACCAGGTCCACTGGCAGGTTTTTCAGGGTGTGGTCCTCGGAAGAGGCCATGGGTACCCGGCCTGCATCCGCCGGCATCTCACCATCAGTTTCCGCCGGTCGTGGCGCATTGGAGGCACCCAGTAGTGCGTCCAGCCCGCGCCCCAATCCCCGTTTCTTTGCCGACATAAGAACTCCCCGTTCTATTCCACTGGTGCGCCAGCAGTCTGCGGCGCTATAGCGAGTTTCTCCTCGCGGCGAATGATCTCCCCCGCCAGGGCCATATAGGCCTTGGAGCCGCGGGAATTTTTATCGAAATGCATGGCGGGCAGGCCGTAACTGGGAGCCTCCGCCAGACGGATGTTGCGCGGCACTACTGTGCGATACACCTTGTCGCCAAAGTGCGTGTGCAACTGATTGGAAACCTCATTCGTCAGGCTGTTGCGCGGGTCGTACATGGTGCGCAAAATCCCTTCGATCTGCAGGTTCGGGTTAACGGATTCCGTCACCCGCTGAATAGTGCTGACCAGGGCGGTCAAGCCTTCCAGGGCAAAGTACTCGCACTGCATGGCGATAATAACCCCGTCCGCCGCTACCAGCGCGTTAAGTGTCAGCATGTTGAGCGAGGGCGGGCAGTCGATCAGCATATAGTCGTACTCCCCGGAGACCTCCATCAGTGCCGCGCGCAGGCGCCGCTCCCTGTTGTCCACTTCCAGCAGCTCAACCTCAGCTGCGGTAAGGTCACCATTTGCGGGCAGCACATCAAAGCCGCTTTCCCCGGCGTGCTGGGCCACCAGGTTTACCGGCGCGCGATTCACCAGCACGTCGTAAACGGTGCGCTCTACCTCGTATTTTTCTATACCACTGCCCATGGTGGCGTTGCCCTGGGGGTCGAGGTCGACCAGCAGCACGCGCTTCTTCATGGCTGCGAGAGATGCGGCAAGGTTTACACAGGTGGTGGTCTTACCAACCCCGCCTTTCTGGTTCGCTATCGCGATAATTCTGGCCAATGCAAAGTCCCTGCTACTATTTAGTGCTGTTGGCGCCCAATTGGGAGCGCAGTGTCATGTCCACCAGGTGGCGCTGTTCCGCCAGACCCGGCACTACCAGTGGATGTACCCCACCTATTTCACATTGCCCGGCTATCTGCGCCAATTCCGCCGCCGGATAGACCCCTTTCATGGCGAAAAAGTGTCCCCCGGGTGCCAGCAGGTGGGCACACCCGGCCACCATATCCTCCAGAGAAGCGAAGGCCCTGGATAAAACAGCATCGAACAGCTCGGGGGCTTGAAATGACTCCACGCGTGCGTGGTGCACCAGCATATTATCCAAGCCCAGTGCAGTTTTCACCTGAAAAAGAAATCGCATCTTCTTGCCGTTGCTGTCCAGCAGGTGAAATTCCCGCTGCGGATACAAAATAGCCAAGGGTACACCGGGCAAACCCGCGCCGGTCCCCACGTCTATCAGGCGCTGCCCCACAATGTGGGGGAAAATTGCCAGGCTGTCCAGCAGGTGCCTTGACACCATCCGGGAAGGCAGGCGCACCGCGGTCAAATTATAGGCCTTGTTCCACTTTACCAGCAGGGACAGGTAATCCAGCAACAGCGTACGCTGCTGTGCACTGACACTGAGCCCCAGGGCATCACAACCACGCTGCAGCTCAGTAGCTAACTGGTCGTCCAACTCAGGCGGACTTGCGCTGGCCGGTAGAACGCTCCAGGGCACCGCGCTTTTTCAGGTAGATCAGCAACAGGGAAATCGCCGCAGGGGTCACCCCCGGGATGCGCCCCGCCCTGGCCAGGGTTTCCGGTCGCATCTCCAGCAGCTTCTGCTTGACCTCATTGGACAGCCCGTCCACCGCATCCAGGTCGAGGTCAGCGGGCAGCACGGTATTCTCGTAGCGACGCAGGCGCTCTATTTCATCCTGCTGGCGATCGATATAGCCCGCGTACTTAGCCTGGATAGCCACCTGCTGGGCCGCCTGCTGGTCATCACATGGCTCACCTTTGAGAGACGCCACATCGTCGTACTCCAACTCGGGACGCTTGAGCAGGTCCGCCAGTGAATACTCCCTGGAAATCGGCTTACCCAGTTTCAGCGCAAGGCGTTGCGCCGCCTCCGTATCCGGGTGCACGAAGGTGACGCCCAGCCGGGTAGTCTCGCGCTCTATGGCCTCGCGCTTTTGCGCAAAGCGCTGCCAGCGGGCGTCGTCCACCAGCCCCAGCTCACGGCCCCGTGGGGTCAGGCGCAGGTCGGCGTTGTCTTCGCGCAACAGCAAGCGGTACTCGGCCCTGGAAGTAAACATGCGGTAGGGCTCCAGAGTACCCATGGTGATCAGGTCATCGACCAGTACCCCGATATAAGCCTCGTCCCGGCGCGGACACCAGGGCTCTTTGCCCTGGGCTGCCAGGGCCGCATTGAGGCCGGCCAGCAGGCCCTGGGCCGCCGCCTCCTCATAACCTGTGGTGCCATTGATCTGCCCGGCAAAATACAGGCCGGGCAAGGCGCGGGTCTCCAGGGAGTAGTTGAGATCGCGCGGATCGAAAAAGTCGTACTCGATGGCGTAGCCCGGCCGGGTAATGTGGGCGTTTTCAAAGCCGGCAATAGAACGTACCAGCTCTATCTGCACATCGAAGGGCAGGCTGGTGGAGATTCCATTGGGGTACAGTTCACTGGTGTTGAGGCCTTCTGGCTCGATAAACACCTGGTGGGAGTTCTTATCGGCAAAGCGATGGATCTTGTCTTCAATACTGGGGCAGTAGCGGGGCCCCACGCCCTCTATAACGCCGGAAAACAAGGGGGAGCGCTCCAGGCCCCCGCGAATAATGTCGTGAGTTCGCTCATTGGTGTAGGTAACCCAGCAGCAGCGCTGCTGCGGATGCTGCGCCACGCTGCCGAGAAAGGACATCACCGGCTCGGGTTGGTCGCCCCACTGCTCCTCCAGGCCACTGAAGTTAACGCTGCGTGCGTCGATGCGCGGTGGCGTGCCGGTCTTCAGGCGATCAACCCGAAAAGGCAGCTCCCGCAGGCGTTGCGCCAGGGCGATAGACGGCGGGTCGCCCGCCCGGCCCCCGGCACTGTTTTCCATGCCTATATGCAGCTTGCCACCGAGGAAAGTGCCCGTGGTCAGCACCACTTGCGGCGCCCGGAAGACCAGGCCCATCTGGGTAATTGCCCCCGCCACCCGGCCATTCTCCAGCAACAGGTCGTCGACGGGCTGCTGGAAAATAGACAGGTTTGGTTGGGATTCGAGTATTTCGCGGATGGCGTTGCGGTACAGCACCCGGTCTGCCTGGGCCCGGGTGGCCCGCACGGCCGGTCCCTTGCGCGAGTTCAGCACGCGAAACTGGATACCGGCGCGGTCCGTGGCCATGGCCATGGCTCCGCCCAGGGCGTCCACTTCCTTGACCAGGTGGCTCTTGCCGATGCCACCGATAGCCGGGTTGCAGGACATCTGCCCCAGGGTATCCACGCTGTGGGTCAACAACAGGGTGCGGCAGCCCATGCGCGCCGCGGCCAGGCAGGCCTCGGTGCCGGCATGGCCACCACCGATCACGATCACGTCGTACTGTTGTTGGTATTCCACCGCCAGTCGCCTTGTTTTGCCCAACGGGCATTGTAATTGAGGGGGCGCGATTATACGTGTCCCGGACCTGTTGTTCAAAATTTGTTCGCCAGGCCAGCCGCACGCCGCTTGGACAAGCACACAGGCTTGTGTAAAGTGCGTGCCCTGCGAATGGCGCGCGTTAGCGTCATTCCTTACCAACTGATAAAGGTGTGAGTATATATGGATTGGTTACTGGCCGCGCTGGCCCTGTTCAACCTGTTTTCAATGGTCATGGTGTTCTCCCCGCGCGCGGTCAAGCGCAAGGATGTGCCCTGGGCCATGTTCGGCACCGCCCTGCTGGCAACCGAACTGGCGTGGATCTGGCTGCCACTGCAGATCTTTATCGCCTGGTTGCTCGCCCTGGGAGGCGCGCTGGAATCGGGCCTGGGTAGTTTCGCCCTGTTTATACTGGCGGTCACCTGGCCCGGCCTGGTGTGGAGTATCTGGATGAGTACCAGGGCGCAGGCCACCGTGGAGGACGCCTTGTCCCATGGCCTGGGCCACAACTATCGCAGCCAGATTCCACCTGCTGCGCAGGCCATGATGCGCCAGGAGGTGAGTTTCAGGGACTGGCGCAACCCCCTGGCCATGCGCCGCCCGGACGTGGAACTCCTGCGGAATATCCCCTATGGACCAGGCGGGGTCAGGCAGCAGCTGGATGTCTACCGCCCCCGGTTCATCCCCGAGGGTGGCTGCCCTGTGCTGCTGCAAATTCACGGCGGTGCCTGGATGATGGGTGACAAGGGTTCCCAGGCCCTGCCCCTGATGTACACGCTCGCCAGCAGGGGCTGGATAGTTGTGGCGGCCAACTACCGCCTGAGCCCCAGCGTGGGTTTCCCGACACACCTGCACGACTGCAAATCCGCACTGTGCTGGATTCGGGAGAATGGCCGGGAATACGGCATGAACCCGGATTTCGTGGCAGTTACCGGCGGCTCCGCGGGCGGCCACCTGTCGGCCCTGATGGGTCTAACCGGCAACCGCCGCGAACTACAGCCCGATCACCCCGATACCGATACCTCGGTGCAGGCCTGTATCCCGTTTTACGGCGTCTACGATATGTTGGTGCGCGAGAACCAGCACCCCAACCGCCAGGTCTATGAGCGCTTTTTGCGCGGCAAGGTCATGTACGAATCCCCTCAGGAGAACCCGCAGCTTTGGGACCTGGCCTCGCCCATCGCGCAGGTCCACCCCGACGTGCCGCCCTTCATGGTGGTGCACGGCACCCACGACAGTCTGGCCGTGGTGAACGAGGGGCGGGCCTTCAGCCATAAATTGCGCGAGGTGTCACACAACCCGGTGGTGTATGTGGAGATGCCCGGTGCCGAGCATGCCTGGGAAACCGTGCACTCGCTGCGCACAGAACACACCATCGATGGCGTGCATCGTTTCCTGGAGTGGGTCCGGGCCGGCAACGCGCAGTCTGCAGGTGACGACCAGGCTAAATCAGGAGCTTAAAACCGGGGTTCCTGTGACCCTGCCATCACACCAGTCCAGGGCGTTAGTAAGTACTTGCTCGCGCTCTGGCTCATTGAATATCTCGTGGTACAGACCCGGATAGATCTTCAAGGTGTTGTCGGCAGAGCCTATGTGCCGGTGTAAAAAACGCGAGCCCTCTGCCGAGGCCATGGCGTCGGCATCGCCGTGCAGCACCAACATGGGCAGCTTGATCCGGCCGGCCTGCGACTGAATCCTGGCCATGGCCCGGAACAGCTCGGCCACCTTGCGCGCGGTCATCTTGCTGTGGTTGACCAGGGGATCGTTGACGTAATTATCCACCACGGCCTGGTCGCGGCTGACGCCACTGGCATCCAGTTGCAATACACCGGTTTTTGGCGCCAGCGCTGACATCACCCTGATCAGCAGCATCTGCATGAGCCCCGGCTCAATATCGCTCTTTATCGCCGCAGCGGACAACACACAGCCGCGAAAGGCGTCCTGGTGTTGTAACAGGTAGAGGCAGCTGATGAGCCCCCCCATGCTGTGTCCGATGAGAAATTGTGGCAGGTCGGGATAGGCCTCTGTCACCTGGCGGTGGAATATTCCCAGGGTCTGCAGGAAATCATCAAAGCGATCCACGTGACCGTAGTGACCGGCGGATTTGCCGTGGTTGGGGTGGTCCAATGCCGCCACCAGGTAACCGCGGGCGGTGAATTTTTCCGCCAGGTGCCGGTAGCGGCCGCTGTGCTCACCGGCACCGTGCACCAGCACCACCAGGGCTTTTGCAGGGTCATCCGGCAGCCAGTACTGGTAATAGATTGACATCTCCCGTGCACCGGTGAATGTTCCCTCTTCATGTTTCATTATGCCGCTCCACCGGGGGCTGCCTCGCCCGCATCGTCAACCTCACCCTCCACCTCACGCAGAAATTTCCCTACTTCATCCCAGGCATCCCGTGCCTCGGTGAGTTGGGGATAAAACATGTGCCACACGTGAACCACATGCGCCCAGCTCTGCAAGCGCGCGTCACTACCCGCCTGGACCGCTCTATTGACATAGCGCCTGGCGTCGTCGAACAGCAATTCCGCCTCACTGGCATGCACCAGTGTGGGACACAGACCCGAGAGGTCTCCATAGACCGGTGACAACAGTGGATTGCGGGGCGTCATGCGGTTCTGCAGCAGGATAAACCACCACAACAGCGGTTTCGGCACCCGGTTTATACCTTTAAACATGGGACCCAGCATGGCGTCAGTTTCCATATTTTGCTTCAAACTGGGGGACCTCATGGTGGTGTCTGTCGGCGGAGATAAGGCCAGGGCCGCATCTGGCTGGCGCAAGCCCTGGTCCCGCACCCAGGGCAACAGGGACAGGGTCAGGTTGCCGCCGGCGGAATCCCCGCCGACAAACACCCGCTGCGCGGTTGCAGGGCCATCGGGCCCATTCTGCAGCAGCCATTGATAGGCTGTTCGGCAATCTTCTATGCCCGCCATGCGGGGGTTTTCCGGCATCAGGCGATAGTCGATCGCCAGTACCGCGGCATTGGCAATCTCGGAGAAGCGACTGGTGATATTGCGATGGCTTTTGGGGCTGCCCATAACAAAAGCCCCACCGTGGATATACAGTACCCGGCGAGCGCCGCTGACGCCGGGGGCTTGCACCCATTCAGCCTTGACGCCCGCGGCATCCACCGGGGTAACCGTGGCGTGGTAATCCTGGGTCTTGGAAATACTGTCCATATACTCGCGCATCAATGCCAGACGCTCGCTGCGCGGGGCGCGCTGCACCGGGCCCAAACCCACGTCAAAAGAGGCCACCACGGCATCGTGTTCATCGCTGGGCTCATGGCCCAGGTCGAAGCTCTGGCCAGGGGGGTTATCGAACTGGCCCAGATCGGGCCCGCGCAAGAAAAAAACCGTAATACCTGCCAGCAGCACCAGCACCGCCACAACCCAGATCACATCAATGCCTCGGGGAAAACCACGCGAGAATTCCTGTCATTAAAGAAAGAGGGGGATGATACAGCAGCGATCGCACTTTTAGCGAGGCCTCAGCGGCGATCATAAACACGGGTTTCCCTTGTAACAACGTCGGGAAGTTAGGTAGCATGCGGGAAGCTCCTTTAATAATAAAATGCGGAGATCGACTATGTCCGACTATTTTTTGATACCCCCCCTGCTGGGCCTCGTAGGCCTTGTTATCGCCTTCATCATCTATCACATCATGATCCGCCACAATCACGGTGACGGTGACGTGAAGCACATCGGCGACCAGATAGCCCTGGGTGCCATGGTGTTCCTGCACCGGGAATACAAAATGCTGATCATGTTCTCGGCCGTACTGGTGGGCTGTATTTTCGTGTCGCCACTGGGGGCGAATACCGGCATCGCCTTTATTGTCGGTGCCGTGTCATCTGCGGTAGCCGGCTACCTGGGAATGATCGCCGCCACCAAGGCCAATGTGCGCACCGCGGTTGCGGCCCACAATCACGGGCAGGACCTGGCCCTGTCGATCGCTTTTTACGGCGGCTCGATTATGGGTTTGTGCGTGGCCTCCCTTGGGCTTCTCGGTCTCGGGGGTCTGTACTGGTTTTTCGGTGGCGACCCGGAAACAACCCATGCCATCCACGGTTTCGGTATGGGCGCCTCCACCGTCGCCCTGTTCTCCAGGGTCGGGGGCGGCATCTTCACCAAGAGCGCCGACGTGGGCGCCGACCTGGTGGGCAAAATCGAGGCGGGTATACCCGAGGACGACCCCCGCAACCCCGGGGTGATTGCTGACAATGTGGGGGACAACGTGGGCGATATTGCCGGTATGGGATCAGATATTTACGAATCCTATTGCGGCGCGATGATCGCCTGTGTCGCTATTGCCTCCACCATGACAATGGCCAATCAACAGGCCATGATGTTCCTGCCGCTGGCCCTGGCCAGCATCGGCCTGCTGGCATCAGTCTGCGGCATTCTCATCGTGCGTGCGCGCTCCAACGCGGCGCCCGAGGTCGCCTTGCGCACGGGAACCCTGCTGGCGCCGGTGATTTTTGCCGCTGCTGCATGGTTCCTGATGAGCGCTATGGGCCTGGATAGCAATATCTGGTGGGCAGTGGTCGCCGGGGCGGTGGGCGGCATTGCGATAGGCCTGATCACCGAGTACTACACCGGCTCCAGGCCGGTGATAAAAATCGCGGAATCCGGGGGCACCGGTCCCGCCACAGTGATGATTACGGGACTGGCAGTCGGTATGGAATCCGTGGTGCTGCCCGTCTTGTTCCTGGCGGCAATCATCTTCGTGTCCACCGAGCTAGCCGGTCTTTACGGCGTGGGCATCGCGGCGGTGGGTATGCTCGCCACGGTGGGCATCACCATGGCCATAGATGCCTACGGCCCCGTAGCGGATAACGCCGGTGGCATCGCCGAAATGGCTGGCATGGGCGAGGAGACCCGCAAGATCACCGACGGCCTGGACGAGGTGGGCAACACCACCGCGGCCATCGGCAAGGGTTTCGCCATCGGCGCAGCCGCGCTGGCGGCTCTGGCCATCATTGCCGCATTCGTGGAAACGGTCGAGCTGCACAACCCCGGCTTTTCCCTGGAGATATCCGACCCCAGGGTGTTGGTGGGCATGTTTATCGGCGGTTGTATCCCCTTCCTTATCGCTTCCATAACCATGAACGCTGTGGGCGAGGCGGCTTTCGATATGATTACTGAAATCCGGCGCCAGTTCCACGAGATTCCCGGCCTGCTGGAGGGCACGGCTGATCCTGACACGGCAAAATGTGTCGACATTGCCACGTCGGCGGCACTGCGCCGAATGATCCTGCCCGGCACCATCGCTGTCGCTGCGCCAGTACTGGTGGGCTTCGGTATCGGCGCTTCGTCGCTGGGCGGTATGCTCGGTGGAGCACTGCTGGCCTGTGTGCTAATGGCGCTGATGATGGCCAACGCCGGTGGCGCATGGGACAACGCCAAGAAGTACGTTGAGAAAGGTAATCTTGGCGGCAAGGGTTCCGATACTCACGCCGCTACGGTGGTGGGCGATACCGTGGGTGATCCCTTCAAGGATACCTCTGGCCCCGCCATGAACATCCTGATCAATGTAATGGCCATTGTCAGCCTGGTGATCGCGCCACTACTGTAACTCGTTTTGGTCGCGCCCCTACTGCGGGACGGGCGCGACATTCTCACCGCTTAACCCAATGGTATTTTCCAGCTAAAGTCAGTCTATGGCATTTCAGCAATGCGTCCCTGACATTCACTCAAACCACTTAAAGATTCTCGAACACGACTCAAGGGAGTAACACCATGGCACGATGGAAGCGCAAGGAAATTGAAAAAGCCTTCGACAAATTCCAGGAGGCTGCCCTGAAAGGGGCAATAACCAAGGACTGGTCAGACTGGGCAGCCTGTTTCACCGAGGATGCCACCTACTTTGAACACCACTACGGACGCTTCTGGGGACGGGAAAATATTCTCAACTGGATCACGGCTACCATGAACCAGTGGCCGGCCAGCGAAATGACCGCCTTCCCGGTCACCTGGTACTCGATAGATGAGGACAAAGGCTGGGTAATCTGTGAGGTCATGAACCGCATGCGCGACCTGGGCAATGGCAAAATCTACCAGGAACCTAACCTGACCATACTGCACTATGCGGGCAAGGGTTTGTTCAAATATGAAGAAGACGCCTATAACCCCCACAACATGGGCGTGACGATTGGCGCCTGGATAGAAGCAGAGCGGGCGCTGAAACCTGCGGACAAACCCACCGAAGCCTGACTCTTCCATGAGTGCGTCAACTGACCCCACACGCAATATCGTCCTGCGTTTTGACATGCGTTGCTCGCCCGCGTGTAGTGAGTCGCAGGACCAGCGTTACCATGCCGCCATCGAGATGGCACGCTGGGCGGATGAGCACCCGGTGGATGTCATTGGCCTGTCCGAGCACCACAATACCGAGGACGGCTTCCTGTCCGCACCGCTAACCCTCGCCGCAATGATGACAGCAGCCACCCGGCGTGTGCGTATCAGTGTCAGCGCGCTGCTGGTGCCACTGCATGAGCCCCTGCGGCTGGCGGAAGACATCGCCGTGCTGGACCTGGTCAGCAAGGGGCGCTTTTCAGCGACTTGCGGGCTGGGCTATCGCGAGGTCGAGTATCGCAGCCTGGGGGTGGAATGGTCTGGCCGTGGCCAGGTATTTGATGACAAGCTTGCGGTCATGGTGCAGGCACTATCAGGAAAACCCTTTACCTACCGCGGTGCCCAGGTGCAACTCAACCCCGCGCCACAATCTCCGGTACAGGCCCTGTTACTGGTGGGCGGCAACAGTGTTGCCGCGGCACGGCGCGCCGCGCGCTTCGGCCTGCTGTTCTGTCCCGCTATCGACGACCCGGCGCTGGATGAAGCCTACCTGGCTGCATGCAAGGAGCACAACTTTAACTGGGGGTTCACCATTTTTCCCAGGGAGCCCGCCACCACCTTTCTCAGCGAGGACCCGGAGCGCTGCTGGCGCGAAATCGGTGAGTTCCTGTTGTACGACGCCACCGCTTACGGGGCCTGGCGCCACCCCAATCGGCGAGCCTACGCGGAATCAAGGGCCGGCGACATGAAGGAGCTGGTGGCAGAAGGCAAATATCGCATCCTCACTCCCGAGCAGGCCTTGGCAAGCATAGAAAAAACAGGCTCTCTTCACCTGGCTCCACTCACCGGGGGTGTGCCTTTGGATAGGGGATGGGCCAGCCTGCGCCTGTTCGAGGACCAGGTCCAACCGTACCTATAAACCGTCTATCCCAGCACGCTGCGGCTGATCAGCTCTTTCATGATCTCACTGGTGCCCCCGTAGATACGCTGCACCCGCGCGTCGACGTAAGCGCGGGATACGCCGTATTCGCGCATGTAGCCATAGCCGCCGTACAACTGCAGACAACTATCCACCACACGACCCTGCATTTCTGTGCAGGACACCTTGGCCATACTGGCAGTGGCTGTATCGAGTTCACCGCGCATGATCAGTTGCTTGCACTCTTCCACAAAGGAGCGGTGGATCCGGATATCAGTGGCAACTTCCGCCAGTTTGAATTTGGTATTCTGTAACTCCGCGATGGGCGCGCCAAAGGCCTTGCGCTCTTTTACATACTCCACAGTATCGGCCAATACGCCCTCTGCGGCGGCCACACCGGCAATGGCCAGTGCCAGACGCTCGCGCGGCAGCTCACCCATCAGTGCGGCAAAGCCCTTATCCAGCTCTCCCAGGATGGCACTGGCGGGTACCCGGACATCTTCAAAAAACAATTCCGAAGTGTCACTGGCATGCAGTCCTATTTTTTCCAGGTTGCGCCCGCGCTGGAAGCCGGGTGTGCTGGTATCCACCATAAACAGGGTGGTGCCACGGGAACCGGAGACTTCCAGGTTGGTCCTGGCCACCACGATCACCAGGTCACAGTGTTGACCGTTGGTAATGAAGGTCTTGGAGCCGTTGATAATGTAATCATCTCCATCGGGTTTAGCGCTGGTGCGCACGCCCTGCAAATCGCTGCCGGCACCCGGTTCGGTCATGGCCACAGCGCCCACGCATTCCCCGCTCACCATTTTCGGCAGGTAAGACTGTTTTTGTTCTTCCGTGCCGTGGTTCAGGATGTAGTGCGCAACGATATCTGAATGTACCGCCATGGGTCCGCCAATCGACCCAAAATTTGCTAGTGCAAACTCTTCCTGTATCACCATGGAAAACAGAAAATCGGTTCCAAATCCGCCGTAGGTCTCTGGAATATCTACTGCAAGCAAGCCCTGCTCGCCCAGTTTATTCCACAATTCCCTGGGGAATATTTCCTCTTTCTCCCACTGCTCGTACTCGGGCAATACTTCCTGCTCTACAAAACGCTTTACGTTCTCTCGAAACAACGCCAGTTCTTCGCTCACGGATTATCCTCCCTTGCTTTGAAAACTCACACTACATCAGCCAGCAACGCTTTTTTACAACTCTCCAGCAAACAGGGTAAGGGCCCGTTGTCCAGAGTCACCTCGTTTCCCAAAGGCCGTCCTCGCAACGGGCAAGCTCTAATGCCGACAACTTGGCCAGGGCATCGTCTATTTCGAAGTCGATCTTGCACTGCCATACCCGGGCGAACCAGTTTTCTATCTCTTTATCCAGGTCTGCCGCAGTCATAGCTTGGCCCGCTTGCAACAGGAAGTAGTAGGCCAGAACACTCTCCTTGCACTCTGACTCCTCTGCGTCATCCAATAATCTATAGATCACCCCGGCATTGTTATCGAGCAGCTTGAAATACAGGTTCTCGGTGAGCGCCTGGGTGTATTTCAGTTTGCGATTGCGAAAATTGCTGAACTGCTTCCAACAGTAGCCTCCCAGGGCACCCAATCCCGCCACCAGGGCCAATAGCGCAGCCTTGTCCAGTTGCACTGGTTTACTGGATACACCCAGCCAGAAGCCAAGCAGGGACCCCATTAACAACAGGGTGGCACCCAACTTGGTGGTAAACACAATGCCGCCGCTCACCAGTGCAGGCACGCCGATCAGCAGGCGGTCCAACATACGCATACCCACCCGGATATTAGGGAAAAGCATCTCAAGGTCAGCCGCAGGCACGTTCTGAAACAGTTTGAGCATGGTACTGCCGCCCTGGCAGTCTCCAAGAGCGCTGTCGCTGTCGATCTCCTGTTTGAAGCGTATATACAAGAGTACCCGATCGTAGTTGATGAAGTTTACTTTTCTGCGCCACAACCCGAACAGTTCCCGCAGGGTTTCCTCCCTCGCAGTGGCGCCACGGGTGTAGAGCAAAACCTCCTCAAAGTCCTCCATGTCGACATAAAGCCGGACCTGAAACAGGGAAGCTGAACGCAAGGCACGCTGCAGGTCCTGCTCTGTTACTTTTTCATAATTGGCACGCTGCAATACCTGTTCCAGGCTGGCGACCAGGTCTGCGGAGTTATCACGTTTGATAAATTCGCTGAGCAACCGGGTATCAGCATCCGGGTCCAGGGGGGCGTAGGCGTCCTTGATATGCTGCTTGATTCCGTGAAAATCGCGCTGAAAGAATTCCTCTATGCTTTGGCAGTTGTGTCGGAACTGTTGCGCTGCTTCTACAGACAGGTCTCCTTCTGACAAACACATTTCGATAATGTCACTGCGCCTGAAGGGAATGAAGCGCAGCAGCGGAAGGTCAATCATGGTGGAAGAGTTTCAGTAAACGTTTCGGCACTAGACTATCGACCTTTGTTGCTCAGGTAAACGACTTGTCGCAAAGCATTTGCATCATTGCCGGGAAGAGGATTTTTATGTCCCGGCAAGCAGGATCACGTGAGAGTAATGGCGGTGTTTATATTAATTACTTATTACATATATGTATGTATATAGGTATATAAGGATTATTGTTGTTACTGTTATTAGGGCCCGCTATCGCTGTGGAAAACCCACAATTAGGTTAAGTAATCAAGCAGTTAGAACAATGATAAGCACAGTTGAAAACCCTGTATGCGGCGCCTATATGCCGTGTCTATCCAGTGGAGCAAACAGCTTTTTCTGTGGAGCGAATTTATGCCCTCTGAAGTGTGTTGCGATAAACGGCATTTCGTCCCCAGGGTGTGACTAGCTTGTTCAGGAAGCTTCCACATTTGTTTGGCGTTGCCGGCTTGGATAAAAAGTCTTGTATGTAAGTATTGGACAAGCTGTTAACAGTGTTGTTTAGCTGTGGATAGTCAGTGGGTGCTTTGTTCACACCTATCGGCGAAGTTACTTCCCGATACAAAAACTGGAAAATATTTCACCGAGTAACTCGTCACTGCTGACGACACCGGTTATCTCGCCCAGTGCGTTCTGGCATTGCCGCAGGTCTTCAGCCAGCAGTTCACCAGCACCCGCATTAAGCAATTGGTGTTCCCCGTTGCGCAGAAAATCACCTGCTGCCTGCAGGGATTGTAGATGGCGCCTGCGGGCACTGAAGCGACCTTCACTACCTTCCTCGAAGCCCATGCAGGCTTTCAGGTGCTGTCGCAGCAAGTCCAGACCGGCTCCAGTTTTGGCCGACAGGCGCAGGCTGGTGCGATGGGTTTCGTGTTCAATGGCTGGACTGTTGTCGGAAAGGTCACACTTGTTGTAAACAATAGTTACGTCTATGTCTCTGGTCAGGTGTTGGTCCTTTTCTGGCCAGATAGTGGCCGCGTCGGCTGGTCTGTCATTGTCATCGACGACCAGGAGAATACGATCTGCAGACTCCATTTCCTGCCATGCCCGTCGTATACCTTCCCGCTCAACCTCGTCCTCACTATCGCGCAAGCCCGCAGTATCAACGATATGCAGGGGCATGCCGTCTATCTGAATATGTTCGCGTAAGACATCCCGGGTAGTTCCCTCTATGGCCGTTACAATAGCGGTGTCCTGTCCCGAGAGGGCATTCAGCAGGCTAGACTTACCGGCGTTGGGTCGTCCGGCGATAACCAGTTTCATACCCTCGCGCATCAAGCTGCCCTGCCGTGCCTCGAGGAGAACCTTTTGCTGTTGCAGCATAATCTCCTGTAATTGTTCTTTAACCTGGCCGTCCTGTATAAAGTCAATTTCTTCTTCGGGAAAATCGATAGCCGCTTCGACGTATACCCGCAGCCGCGTCACCGCGGCGACCAGTTCATGCACTTTGCGGGAAAACTCTCCCTGCAGTGAGCGAGTGGCATTCAGCGCAGCTCTTTCGGTGGTACTGTTTATCAAATCGGCTATGGCTTCCGCCTGGGCGAGATCGATTTTGTTGTTGAGGAAGGCGCGTTCGGAAAATTCCCCCGGCCTGGCCTGCCTGGATCCGAGTTGCATGACGGTTTGCAATAGCAGGTCAAGTATCACTGGGCCGCCGTGGGCCTGCAGTTCCACCACATCCTCTCCGGTAAAAGATTTTGGCCCCGGGAAAAACAGGCTTATGCCGGTATCCAATACTTCGTCTTCGCCATCGTAAAAAGAGCTGAAATGGGCATAACGCGCTTGAAGTTGCAGTTTGGTAATGGCATTGCCGATGGCCAGCGCGTTGGCACCGGAGATACGTATGATACCCACGCCACCGCGTCCAGGGGCTGTGGCGATTGCAGCAATGGTATCGCTATCGGCGAAGGAGATATCTGTCATGAGTCAACAGGCTAATTGCACAGGGGGAAGACAGTGTAGTGTCTGGCGCGAGGACGGTGAAGCTTTTACCACGATCTGTGAAATCAAGGGCGAAGTGAGCAGCTGCACGCCATAGTCAGGTGTCTATAGACGTGCAGGATGGTTAATTCAGGACTTGGCGTCAGCCGCGCCTTCTATCTGTTTGGTGATCACGTACTGCTGGGCCATGGACAACAGGTTGTTTACCACCCAGTACAGCACCAGGCCAGACGGGAACCAGAGGAAGAAGAAGGTGAACATTACCGGCATCCACTGCATGATTTTGGCCTGCATGGGATCCGGTGGCGGTGGGTTCAGTTTCTGCATAAACCACATGCTGGCGCCCATCATCAGGGGCAACACAAAGTAGGGATCCATTACCGAAAGATCCTGGATCCACAACATAAAGGGAGCATGTCTCAGTTCTACGCTTTCCATGAGTACCCAGTACAGCGCTATGAACACAGGCATCTGTACCAGGATGGGCAGACATCCACCCATGGGGTTTATCTTCTCTTTGCGATACAACTCCATCATTGCCTGGGATTGCTTTTGCTTGTCATCCGCAAACTGCTCGCGAATGTCCGCCATTTTCGGTTGCACCCGACGCATATTGGCCATGGACTTGTAGCTGGTCGCTGACAATTTGAAGAAAACTGCCTTGATCAGCACCGTCAACAGGATTATCGCCACGCCCCAGTTACCTACCAGGGAATAGATATTTGTCAGCAACCAGAACAATGGTTGTGCAATCCACCACAGCCAACCGTAGTCGACACTCAGTTCGAGATAGGGAGATATGGCTTCAAGACTGTATTGGTCTTTGGGTCCGGCGTAGAAACTGGCTCCCACACTGCCTGATTGGCCGGGGTCCAGTTCCAGTTTCGGACTGGTAAATCCCGCAATATTAAAGCCACTTTTAGTGACCCGGGTGCTGTAGGTGTGGGTTTGGTCCGGATTCGGTATCCAGGCGCTAAGGAAGTAATGTTGGATCATTGCTATCCAGCTGCCGGGAAGCTTGGCTTTGAAGGGTTCCTCAGCCATCTCGTCGAAGGTGAACTTGGTGAAGCGCTCGTCCGGTTGGGTAATAGCGACACCGAGGAAAGGTTGCATACCCATACCGGAGGAATCTGCCGCGGGCGGTGGGCTGCTGTCGCGCTTTATCTGGCCAAAGAGGTTGGCCTGCCAACGCGATGCGCTGTTGTTTTCTACCAGGTAGTCTACTGCTATCAGGTAAGAACCACGGGTCATGGTGAAGCGTTTGGTGACCTTGATACCGGTGTCATTCTGCCACCTGAGATCGATAGTAAGTGAGTCCTCACTATCATTAAGATCAAAGCGCGATAAGGTGCTGGTAAAGATGGCCCGCCCTTCACTGTCGATACCGTCGGCGCCTATCAGGCCACTTTGGGCTACATAGGTACGGGTGCTGTTTTGCTCCATCAGTACAAATGGCACGTCCGGGTTATCTCGCTTCGCCAGAAACTTTGGCAGGGCGACTTCGACGATGTCACCTCCGCGAAGATCAATGGCCAATTGCAGTACATCGGTATACACCTGGACAATGCTGTCATTGGCGGTTGCGACTTCGCCGCTGGATGCCTGTGCAGCTGCCTCGTCCTGTTCCATACTGACAGTGGGCAGGTCCTCTTGCTCAGAGTTGATCATGGCACCTGGTTCAGGCAGCTCGCTTGCTGGCGCATCTGTGCGCGAGATCAGTCGGCTGGCTTCCTCAGGAACAATCTCGCGCTCCTCCTTGAAGGCCACCCATTCGGTCAGCAGCATGAAAGACAATACGGCGATAGCGCCAATAAGTAGTGATCTTTGCAAATCCATAATCGTATTCAGTGTTTTAGTGTGAGTGCGGGCAGGGGGGTACAGGATCTACGCCCCCTTCATGCCAGGGATGGCATTTTGCCAGCCTGCGGATAGAAAGATAGCTTCCTTTTATTACACCATGCGTGGCAATCGCGTCCTGGGCATAGCTGGAGCAGCTCGGATAAAACCTGCAGTGATTGCCCAAAAAAGGACTGAGGCAGGTTTTGTAGCAGGAAATCAGAAAAATCAACAAGTGACGCATCAGGAGACCTGCACCTTACTGGAATCCAGTTTGCTGGCATGATGCGACATTTTCAGCCATTGCTGTTGCAAGAGAGAAGACAGGGCGGCGTTGTCTAACTGGCCGATACCACGGCGGGCGAGTAGCACAACGTCCATTGGTGGTTCACTCTCCGGTAAGGTGCGAAAAAATTCGCGGGTTACGCGTTTTATCCTGTTGCGCTCAACCGCCAGGCGAACATTTTTTTTGGCTATAACCAGGCCCAGGCGATGTCCGGGTCCGTTAATGTTCCTTCTGGCCAGAAGCAGTAAGTGCTTGTGAGAGGCTCTCGCCTCAGTGCCGTCAAACACCCGGCTGTAGTCCCTGGCTGTGAGTAAGCGCTTAGCCTTGCTGAAAGAGGCGTCAGCCGCGTGGTCACTCACCCAGCCAGACGTCCTTTATGCTGAAAGGCGCTTGCGGCCTTTGGCACGGCGGCGGTTAAGGACATTACGACCACCCTTGGTAGCCATGCGCGAGCGAAAACCGTGGGTGCGCTTGCGTTTTAAGACGCTGGGCTGAAATGTTCTTTTCATTGCGAGGTATCCAGATACGTTGTGGGCGTGGGTGTCGTGTCGTGCTCTAGGCTCGATACGGTTCCCGGCCGGAAAAAAGGTGGGCTATTCTATTGAAATGCGCCCTGTAATTCAATGCACACAGCGGTATTTTTACCACTGCAGGTGGAATAGAAACACGGCTGTGGCAGTTCACCGGGTATGTGATTGATGGGCGCGTAAGTAGATCGCAAAAAGCCAGTCCTATCGCGGCTTACAGCCATCGACCCACATTTTTTCACAACGATATACACAGCTTATCCACAGAAATACTTATCCTTTAGAGGGTGTCGCTTTATAGCTTAAAAAATGAACAAAAATAG
>Ga0316187_10001438_pt1 | contig 20523 bp, 20 predicted proteins | sample CroRivburrow1_MG_FD_204927 | JGI IMG/M metagenome (GOLD analysis project Ga0316187, IMG submission 204927) | Coastal sediment microbial communities from Maine, United States - Cross River worm burrow 1 | ecosystem: Environmental > Aquatic > Marine > Coastal > Sediment | place: USA: Maine...
TTCGCAATCAGCGACGTATCCCTGGAACGCTGCAAAATGGCGCTTACGCGCGTATAGAAGCTCTTGAATTCATTGACGTTCCAATGGCCAATGTCGACATCGCGACGATACGAAACCGAATTCGCGCACGCGAGCATCGGCAGCAGGTTCAGGTAGCGCAGATCGGCCGGTTCGTGCCGCGGAAAGACGTCCCACGGCGACAGTGTTAAAAGGTTGCGATGGCGCAGTGCATTATCGGCGATCGCGCGGCGCCAGCGCAGGTCCATTTCGCTGCCGTGCCGCAACACGCTTTCGCCGGCAACATCCAGAGCAGGACAATGGCCGTGTTGCTCCGCCAGGATTCGCGATGCGCTGACGAGCGTGTTCGACACATAGCTCGCAAGCGCTCGAACATCACGTAGTGCCTCAATTGACGACGGATCGACTTCACTCTGCGCGACGACATCGCCCCAACCGCGGACGAATACCGACAACCGCCTGTTGAGCCGACTATCGCGGTGCTGCGCCCGACTCGACCAGTTGCTCGCGTCGTGACGATGCTCGCCTTCGGCAACGCGAGCACGCAAGGTGGCGTCGAGTGCATCGCGCCGCAACTCGCCGTTCCCTGCCAGGAACTTGCGAAGATCGACCTCCAGCGGAATCCACGCCGAATCCTCTGGTACCTGTGATTGCATCGGCACCGCGATCGCAGGGGCGGCCTCGTCGGGCAGTAACGGGCAGGGTGACGAAACCACCGCAGGCAGGACCGCGGTAATCGGGGCAAGGTCCCGCATTTCCCAAAGGCGCTGCCAGACCAGCGCCGACTGCTGTGGCGAGACCTCCCTGTCCGAATCCACAACAAAATACATGCAGGATATTCTGCCGAACTCTATCCTGCGGGCTCGCGGTCTTATGTCGGCAGGTTGCCCAGTTTTGGTGCGCCATCAGGACTGGTACGAGCCGCTGTGCGGGTGTACCTTTGCACGTTCGTACAATAAAGGACCGGAACATGCCGTCTTTTGACGTTGTCAGCGACTTTGATGCGCACGAGGCGCGTAATGGTGTCGACCAGGCGAATCGCGAAGTAACCACGCGCTTCGATTTCAAAAGCACAGGCTCAAAGTACGAGCTTGAGGAGGGGGTTATCTCGCTGACAACGCAGTCCGATTTCCAGCTCAAACAGATGATGGACATCCTGCAGCAGAAGCTGTCGAAGCGTGGCATCGACATCGGCTGCCTGGATGAGCAGGAACCCGAGTTCTCTGGCAGCGAAGCCCGGCAGAAGGTCATCATGCGGCGCGGCATCGACACAGATCGAGCCCGCAAGCTCGTGAAGCAGATCAAGGCCGCAAAAATGAAGGTTCAGGCGGCCATCCAGGGCGATAAGCTGCGAATCAGCGGAAAGAAGCGCGACGACCTGCAGGCCGTCATCGCGATGCTTAAGGAAACCGACATAGGCCTGCCGCTCCAATACGAGAACTTCCGGGACTAGAACAGGCGCGACCAACGCCAGGCGAAAACAATTGGACACCGGCATTCACAAGTCATTACGACGCCAGGACATCACGTTCGAGGAAAAGGATCAGTCACTGCGCGATGACGTGCGCACGCTGGGCGCCATGGTCGGCGACCTTATCCGCGAACAGAACGGCGATGACCTCTTCGAGATGGTCGAGAACGCGAGACTGCGCGCCATTCGCCGGCGGGAAGGGAATGAGAAACCTGGCGAGGAACTCTCGGCACTCGTCACGAATCTTGACCCGAAGCTTGCCACCCAATTGATACGCGGCTTCTCGACCTACTTCCAGATGGTCAACACAGCGGAAAAAGTGCACCGCATTCGCCGGCGGCGCGACTACCTTCGTGATGTCGCTATCTACCAGCCCGGCGGGCTCGAAGACACCCTGATCAAGCTGAAGGCATCGGGGATGACGATTGACGATGTGCAGGCGCTGCTCGATTCAATGTCGATCGAGCCCGTGTTTACCGCGCATCCTACGGAGTCCACTCGCCGGACAATGCTTCGCAAAGAACAAAACATCGTCAAACACCTTGTCGACCTGCTGAACCCGACGATGACCCCACAGGAAACGACGGCGGCACTACAGAACATTCGCATGCTCGCGACGACGGGCTGGCAGACGGCGGAACACCCGGCTGAACAAATGATGGTCTCCGACGAACTTGAGCACGTGCTGTTCTTCGTGACCGACGTGCTGTACCGCGCTGTGCCGCCTTTCTACGAAGACATTCGCGCCGCCGTCGATCGCATCTACGGCGAGGACAGCAAGAAGCTCGAGATACCAAACCTTTTGCATTTCGCGTCCTGGGTCGGCGGGGACATGGACGGCAATCCGAATGTCAATGCAAAAACGATTCGAGCAACGCTCGCCCGCCAACGATCACTGATCCTCGATCTGTACTACAAAGAATGCGCCACAATTTCGGCCAAGCTGAGCCAGTCGGTTGACTGCGCGACGTTCGGCCAGGGTATGCTCGACAAGATCCAGGAATACCGCGGCATTTTTCCGAATGCTTACCACGCGGTACCGGCGCGGCACCGAGAGATGCCCTATCGCGTTTTTTTGCGGCTCGTTCAGCAGCGCCTGCAGTCCACCTATGACGATGACATCTTTCCGTACGAGAAAATCGACCAGCTGATCGAGGACATCGAGCTGATCGCCGAAAGCCTGTCCTGCAATAAGGGCCAGCACGCGGGACTGTTCGTTGTTCGGCGATTATTGCGTCGCATCCGCGCGTTCGGCTTTCACCTGGTCACACTCGATGTGCGCCAGGATGCGGTCTTACATCGCAAGGTCGTTGGCGAGTGCCTTGGCGAAGATGACTGGATGGAGATGTCGGCCGAGCAGAGAAGGGCTCGCATCATCGAGGCCATCGAAACTCGCGAGAACGCGCCGATGACCCTGAGCACGCGGGCTCGCAAGACGATTGCCGTGTTTCAGGCCATCGCGTTTTGCAGGCGCAAATACGGCAAGCGCGCGATCGGCACGTTTATCGTCAGCATGACCGGTGGCGCGGACGATATTCTGTCGGTCTTGCTGCTGGCGCAGTGGGGTGAACTGCACAACCGTCGCGGAGAGGTTCCCCTGGACATTGCTCCGTTGCTTGAGACCGTTGATGACCTGCATGCCGGCCCGGGCATTCTCGAATCGCTCCTGAGCGCTGACATCTACCGCGCGCACATAAAGCGCCGCGAAAATCGTCAGACCGTCATGATTGGCTACTCGGACAGCAACAAGGATGGCGGCCTGGCCGCTTCGCGCTGGGCTATCCAGAACGCGCAGGAACACCTCGTCAATGCGATGGCCACCGAGGACATCGAGCTCACGTTGTTCCATGGTCGCGGCGGCACAATCAGCCGTGGCGGCAGCAAGACGCACGTCGCTGTGCTCGGAGCGCCGCCGGGGACCGTCAATGGTCGGCTGCGGGTTACTGAGCAGGGCGAGATCATCAACGAGAAATACGGCCTGCGTGGTATCGCCCTGCGCACCCTGGAGCAGATCACGGGATCGGTCGCCCTGGCGACGGCCATGCCTCGCCACCGTGGCAACGACATGCCTGAGTGGCACGAGATCATGGATGTCATCGCGGCGGAGAGCCGCAAGGCTTATCGGAAACTCGTCTATAAGACACCGGATTTCTACGAGTACTTCAGAACCGCGACACCGATCGATGTCATCGAGAGAATGCGGATCGGCTCGCGCCCATCCGCGCGGCGGTCGCAATCCGGCATCGAGGACCTGCGCGCGATTCCCTGGGTGTTTGCCTGGACCCAGGCCCGCTTCATCCTGCCGGGATGGTATGGGCTTGGCACCGGGCTGAGCAAGGCTATCGAGACTTACGGCAAGGACGCTATATTGGATCTGTTCCGGGAGTGGTTCTTCCTGCGATCGCTCGTCGCCGATGCAGAAATGGTGTTGGCCAAATCCGACCTCGGCATCGCGGAAATGTATTCACATTTGTCGGGCGACCTGCACGAAAAGTTCTTCCCGATAATTGCGGAAGAATTCACACGCACACGAGACACGATTCTCGAATTCTCCGAGCACAAGTCTATCCTCGAAGGCGATGTGACGCTGCAACGCGCCATCATGCTGCGCAATCCCTACGTTGATCCAATCAGCCAGATGCAGGTCGACTTATTGGCACGCTGGCGGGCGACGAATCACGAAGACGAAGCGCTCTTCGACGCCTTGCTCGCGACAGTCAATGGCATCGCCCAGGCGCTCCAGAATACCGGTTAGGCTATTGCTGGTCCGTTGGCTCTTTCTTGGTGCCCATCAGAAATGCGACCAGCGCTGAACAGCCACCCAGCAAGACAATCGCTGCCACGACCTTCAGCAGGTTTGACAGGGCGCTCTCAGGGCTCATCATTCCGAATATGTACAGACAACCGAAAATGGCAACCGCGATCACGGCCAGAACTGCGGAAATGCTAACGATTTGCTTCATGAAGGAATCCTTTGCCTAGCGAAGGCTCTCGTGGTTGGCCTGCAACCAGCTGACGGTGTCGCCTATTGTGACCAGCGGGTCCCGTGATTCGTAGCCGAGGTCAGACGACGCATACAGTGACTTGAGGCCCCAGTAGTGGGATGCCATCTCCACAACGACCGGGTCGAGAAAATAGTGCAGCGGCTCGCCCTTCAGGCGCACGCCGATCCATTCATCAGCCGTCGCGATAAAGTGCGCCAGCCCGTAGGGTAGCATCAGGCGCGGTGCCCGCACTCCGGATACCGCCTCGACCAGGCCGAAGAACTCCTCGATGCTCGAGTTCATGCCGGCAAGATGATAGATCGGCCTGGCCTGCGGCAGCTCCATCGCGCGCCATACCGCACGGATAGCGTCTCGTATGTCTATGAAATGAATGCCGCCGCGGAGCAATGCCGGCAACTTCCCGTTGAGCATGCGAAGGATGTTGGCCGTCGAACGATATCGATGATCCCCGGGGCCCAGCAGCATGGGCGGCCTGATAAAGACCAGCTCGACGCCGAGACTGTCGGCCAGCTCCCGCGCGCGTCTCTCGGCAATAATCTTCGAGTGGTAGTACGGCCACGCTGCGACCGTTTCCTCACAATACTCCGCGGTCTCATCGGCCTGTTCGTCGAGACTGTCAAAACAGCCAACCGTCCCGGAGGTCGACAACATCACGACCCGGCAGTTGTGCTCCGCGGCAAGTCGCACCATGTTGAGGGTGCCGTCGACATTGGTTGTGTAGACCTCCTCGGCATTGCGGCGACTGTGGCGCACCAGCGCGGCGAAATGGAAGATTCCGGCGAGCGGTGGAAGTTGGTCTGACCAGCTCTCGGTGTCCGTCACTGAGCCCTGTACGAGGTCGACATCCTCGAGCCCCTCGGTCCAGTCCTCTTCAGACCAGGTCGCGGGATCACGGACCAGGCCAATGACCTTGCTCGGTTCGACCCTCGCTTCCAGCAGGTGCCGGCCGGCGAATCCGGTCGCGCCCGTTACAAGGAACGGGCCAGGCATTCCCGGTACGCAGCGAATTTGTCAGCTTCGGCGCCCCAGCTATAGGTCTTCTCGTCCCTGTCGTACGCCAGGATGTTGCGCTCGAGCATGTCGGCAAAAGCACCTTCGACGTCACCGAGATGCACGTCGTCATCTGCAAGGAATCGCACTACCGCGGCCGGTGTCGTCAGCGCCAGTGGCTCGGTTGGATCACCCAACGCACCTGCTGTGGCGCGGTAATTGCGCACGACCGGTCCGAAAAGCGCGACCAGTACCTTTATCACCAGCGGGTTGTCGAGCTCCAGTTCCGGGCTCGGCGGCCCGGCGTCAGCGTAGCGATTCAAACGGATGTGGCTCTCCACAGCCGGATGGCCCGCGAAGGCGATCGCCGCTTCCTTGTAGAAGACGTGCTCAAACTGATAATGCATGCAGCGCGCAATGAGCGGCGGCACATTCTCATCGTCCATTTTGGTCTCAAGGACGAGCCCGCCGCGCAACCCGATCGCCTCGACAAGCCAGCGAAGGTCGATGTCCTGGAGTGTATTCCCGGCCGAGCGCATAAATGTCCGAAGATGATGCTTCGTGCTTACTGTTCCGGTCTGCAGCTGTGCCATGATCTCGCGGCTTACGCCGTACACATCGGATTCCGGTGCGAGATCGACGGGTCGACCGCAAGTAATGTGGGTGCGTCCCAGGTCCACTTCGCCGCGTTTTACCCGCTTGTTCCAGCCCATCAGGCCCTTCAACTTCATCGGCGGCCTGGGGTTCCCGCGAAGCTCGACCATCAGGTCAGACTCCTCGGGCACGTGATCGTAGCTGAACGCTATGGGCAGGACAGTACAGGTCTCACCGGTTGCCTGGAGGCTGCGCAGCAACCCACGATGGGGTGCCAGGAACTGCCGGGTGCGACTCCGCCGTCCCTCGATAAAGAACTCGAGAACCCGCCCCGACGTAATCAGCGAACGCACCTGCTCGGTTAACTTCGTGTCTTCCCGGCCCAGACCGCGCTCAATATAGAACGCGTGCAGGCGCAGTATCAGCCAGCTAATGAATGGTATGCGTGCGAAATCAGACGTTGCTGCAATATGCGGAATCGCGATGCCGAGATCGGGCCGAGCGAACATCAATAGCGAACACAGCACGAAATCCAGGTAACTCCGATGCGAGGGCACCAGGACGATTGGCGTTCCCTCCGGCACCTGCCTGAGCGCATCCTCGAATGAGGTCAGGTCAAACGTCACCTCCTCGGAACAATGACGTAGTTTCTTGGCGACCGTGTAGGCGGCCAACCGGATGAATATGTTGCCCTTCTTCTGTGTCAGCGCCCAGCGAAGATCACCCTTTGTCCTTGGTTGCCCCCTGCCCGCGACCGGAACTGCCGTATGGTCGGCGCTCATCAGGTGCTCCGCGACACCCTTGCACACGGTTTCTATATAGGTGGTCGTACTAAATCCCGGCGGATCAAACGGTGCCGAGGAGCGGAACAGGAATGTGTTTCCCGTGAAGTACGCGAACATGCGGTTCGCCTGTGACAGGCCTTCCGCCTGGCGCTTCTGGTACTGGCGTACGTGATAGAGCCAATGGTTGAACTTGAAGAGAATCCCGTCAGGTCCCAGGAAACGGACGCTCGCTCGCATGTCCTTGCTGCGCCTGCGCGTATCCGGATTCTGCGTGAAAAACGACTGAATCGTGTCGCTGCACGAACGAATATTCGGGCTGTGATCATAACCCGCGACCGCATGCACAATGGGCGACCCCTGTACTTTGGCTGGCTCGAACGCTGCATCGATGCAACGATCTGCAACGGCGTCGCAAGGTATGACATCAATGCGCGCATCGGGCCGTGCTATTACCGCACGCATGCGACCCGAACCAATTTGCGCCGCGAACAATGCGAACGCGGCCGGACTATCGATCCAGCCAGGGCGCGGCCGTTCCATGCTGGCGGAGATGATGCTCGGTCTCACCAGGGTGAGCGGTGTGTCGCCTTTCCGCTCGGTCAGCAGATGCTCGGCAATGCATTTCGTCAGTGTGTATGTATTGGGGTGACCGGTTTCGGCCAGCAACTCTGTTGCATCGATCTCGCCCCGCATGATCGCCTCATACAGCGCCCTGGGATCGTGCGGTAAAGGAGCCAACTCTTCGAGAACCTCCCGACCGTCTTTCGGGTGGGGTGTCACGTATGCCGTGGACACGTTAACGAGTGACACAAGATTCGGGCAGCTCTGCGCGAAGTCGAGAATCTCGAGCGCCGTAGCAACGTTCGCCGTTGCTGCTTGCTGTATCGGCAAATCGAATTGCACCGATGCGGCGCAGTTGATGATGTGCGTTACGCTCTTTGTGAGCGCCTCGCGCTTGTCGGGCTCAATGCCGGCACCCGGCTCGCTGAGCTCACAGGCAACCGGGTCGACCAGGCCCCGCCAATCGAATTCCAGGTCGTCAAAGCAGGGCGAGGATGCGATGTCCGCATCGAACCGCTGTTCGGCGGTCGTGGAACCACTGGTTCGAAGCAGCACACGAATCTTGCTGACGCCCAGCGACTCGCGACGTTGCAACAGTTCGTGCAGGACAACCTTGCCAAGGAAGCCTGTCGCGCCAGTGAGAAGTAGGTCACTGCCTGGCAAAGAGTTATTCTCCGTCAAAATTCTGGTTCCCGGCGCCAAAAATATTGGCCGGATCTACTGCTTTCTTAATTTGTCGCTGCCAGTCGAGCATTCCGGGTGACAAAACGTCCGGCAGGAAATCGCGGCGGATCTTACCGATACCGTGGTGATGCGACAAGGACCCACCCGACTTCAATACTTCCTCGCGGGCCGCATGCTCCATTTCATTGAATACCTCGCTCGGGTTATCCACACCCTTGAAGTAGTAAGCGAAGTAAAAGTAGATGCAGACGCCCGTCTGGTAGACCTGGGTGACGCGGCAGGAAATAAAGGGCTTGCCGGGCAGGTTGCGCTTGCTGTGTTCCTCATGCAGGCGCTTCCTGACGTTGTTGCACACCGCTAGCGCGTCGCTCCACGAAGCAGAAGTTTCAAATGACTCCGCCAGCAGGTAGTGCCGCAGAATCCAGTCGCGCAGGTAGGCAATACCATAGGTCAGCTGATAACCCCGCCGGCCGTTCTCGGCACCGCCCTTCATACCTTCGTGGCGCGCGGCAATCCGATAGACGCTTTTCTGCTCTGCGGCAACCTGTTCCGGTGTTCCTTCAAATACGAGCGTGCAGGCCGTCATGCCCTCCGGATCGAGGCCTTTCACATTCAGCACGAACCATTTCTCGAGCTTGCTCTTCAGTTTCTTCAAGCCGGTCGAACGCGGCTTGAGGGTCTGGCTGAGCTGGAACTGCATGTTGTCGACAAGTCTTACGCTTGCCGGCGGCGTTGCCGTGCGCGTCAGTTCATAGAGAAAATCAACACCCTTCTCGAGGCTGGGGAAAATGATGGAGCCGTATTCCTGAACCTCGGGCAGCGGGAAAACTTTGACGACCGCTTGTGTGACGATGCCAAAACCGCCCTCGGAGCCGTAGATCCAGCGCCTTGCATCGCCAACACCGATCGCCTCACGGGGTGCGACCATCGGCCGCTCGAGTGTGCCGCTGGTCGTTACGACCGTGACATCGAGAACGATGTCCTCGATGTTGCCGTAGCGATTCTTCTTCATGCCGCTGGCGTGCGTGGCGATCCAGCCGCCAAGCGTAGAAAACTCGATGCTGTCCGGTTCGTGGCCGATGGTGAAGCCGTGCTCGGCAAGCTGCTCCGAGATTGTCCGTCCAACCGCACCCGCCTGGATGCAGGCCATCTGGTTGTCCGGATCGATCCACAGGATGCGATTCATGCGGCTCATATCCACCGATACGATCATCCGCTCTTCGTTCTCTTCGCAGCTCAGCGCATTGCTGACGTTCGTCCCACCACCGTAGGGAATCAGGCAGACATTGTGTGTGCCCGCCGCACGCACGAGGCTCGCCACTTCGTCGTCGGTTTTCGGAAATACGACCAGGTCGGGAATTCGCCTGAGCTGGTCGTATTTGATTCGGTACATTTCCTCCTGCGTCTGGCCGTGGCCACGGCGCAGTCGCAACTCAGCGTCGTCGTCGAGCTGATCATCACCGAGAAAGCCGCGCACCTCGGTAACGAAGGCATCGTTAACGCGTGCGTCGGGAATTGGCGGTGGGTAGTTGGATGGATTCAGGTTATCCACGCCGACATCCGGGTGAATGGCGTCGCGCACCCAGCCCAGCAGGTCCGGCAGGTCCTGCCCGGCCAGCTCGTAGCGGTCACCGGTCATCTTGACGACGTCGCCGTCCAGGATTTCAAAAGCGGTGTCACGAAAACCCCAGACCGCCGGGCTTTCCTCGTCCTCAGGGTGCAACACCGGAGCATCCGGAACTATTCGACCGGTATGTTTCAATGACCTCTCCTTGCGTCGCGATACTCGAGCGAGTTATTGATTTTGTTGTGCTGTATCACGTTCGACCCGGATAATAGCTGTTAAGCCGGTACAGTTGTACAGTTTTCCTGAACCTGGCCCGGCCGGTCTTCCTATTATCGCCTGATTTGCGGGCAGCTTCTCTCTATTCTTCTATCCAGGACGTGAAATCAGCCAATTCCTTGCGCTTTATATCCGGTACCCGCGCGTCATCGGCCGGGTAGCCGACAACGAGTAACAGGAATGGTCGTTCGCTTTTCGGCCTGCCGAGTATCTCATTCAGGAATTTCATCGGGCTCGGCGTGTGTGTCAGTGTCGCAAGACCGGCACGATGCAGCGCCGTAATCAGCATGCCCGTCGCAAGCCCTGTCGATTCGGCCGGGTAGTAGTGCTTCACCTTGCGGCCATCAGGCAGCTCACCGTACTTTTGCAGGAACACGGCGATCAGGTACGGTGCCGTTTCGAGAAATGGCTTGTGCTTGTCGGTGCCCAGCGGCTCCAGGGCTGCAAGCCACTCGTCAGACGCCCGATGCTCGTAAAACTCCTGCTCTTCTGCCTCGGCCGCCTCGCGAATCTTCTTCTTGGTCCCTGCTCCACTTACCACCGCGAAGTGCCACGGCTGGAGATTCGCGCCACTCGGGGCCGTGTTCGCTGCCTGCAGCGCGGTCTCAATGATATCTCGTGGGACAGGTCGATCAGAGAAGTCACGCACCGTACGCCGCCTGTCGATATCGGCATAGAACTCTGCGATGCGGTCACGCATCTCCTCGACAGGATATTCACGGTACCGGTCCAGCGGTATTGTCGGGTAGTCGCTCACTTCAATCCTCGTTGGCACCGAGATCCTGCACGATGCTCCACTCTGTAGTTTCATTTTCCGATACGGCGAAATCGAGTATCGAGATCCCGGCGGCGTGAACGCTGTCGGGGTCACCGGTAAGCAGCGGGTGCCAGTCCGGCAGGCCCTTGCCGTTCGAGAGTCTGCGGTACGCACAGCTTGCAGGCAACCACTGAAACGCCTCGGGACGATCGGCAACCAGCACCAGGCACTCGACAACTTCCTTCGCACGATTTTCGTAATCGCGGCAGCGGCAGGTCTCCATGTCGAGAAGCCGGCAAGCGACATCCGTGTAGAAGACTTCGTCGGTATCCTCGTCCTGCACTTTGTGCAGACAGCACAGCGCGCAGCCATCGCAAAGCGATTCCCACTCCTCCCGAGTCATCTCCGTAAGCGATTTGCGTTTCCAGAAAGCTTCGGTCATCGTCCCGTACTTTGCGACACCGCGGACCGAATATCCACATGAAAGCCGTATTACTCGACTGGGCGACGATGGGCCCGGACCTCGACATGACCGAGCTTCAGGCGTTGCTGCCCGAACTCGAAATCTACGACGACACCGACGACGACCAGATGGCCGAGCGTATCGCCGGCGCAGAAATCGTTCTTGGCAACAAAGTCATGTTGTCTGAATCGCTGTTCGATGGCGCGCCGGACATGCGCTTCATTGGGCTGACGGCGACGGGTACCGACAACGTGGATCTTGGTGCGGCAAAAGAGCGTGGTATCGCCGTGTCCAACATCCGCGCTTACTGCACCCAGTCGGTTGCTGAGCACGTGTTCGGCTGCCTCCTTGGTCTTGCACACAACCTCGGCGCCTACACGGGCGATGTGCGCCAGGGCGCATGGCAGGAGGCGGACAATTTCTGCATGCTGACTCACCCAATCCGGGAGCTGTCTGCGATGACACTCGGCATCATCGGCTATGGCGAGCTCGGTAAAGGTGTGGCCAATATTGCCAGGGCATTCAACATGGACGTAATCGTAGCTGCACGTCCTGGAGCGGACGAAGTCCCCGACGACCGCGTCTCGATGGATGAACTGTTGCGACGCGCGGATGCGATATCACTGCACTGCCCGCTTAACGATGTGACGCGCAACCTGATCGGTACCGCGGAATTCTCGGCGATGAAGAAAACCGCATTGCTCATCAATACCGCACGTGGCGGACTCGTGGATTCACAGGCACTCGTCGATGCGCTGCGCGACGGCGAGATTGCCGCTGCCGCCGTTGATGTATTGCCGCAGGAACCGCCCGTCGACGGCGATCCGTTACTCGACTACACGGGCGATAACCTGATAGTGACACCGCATATTGCATGGGGAACCTTGACGGCCCGCCAGGCGGCTATCGATGAACTCACGGCGAATATCGCTGCGTTTCTGGATGGCAAGGAACGCTGCCGAGTGGTCTGACAATTGGTTGCCGGCGATCCCCCCGCGGGGGGACGCTATTTGCGAAACTTAAAGTGAATTCCAGGAATGTTTACCCCAAGGGCACGTAGTCCGCGGTAACGTCGAGCGGCTGCTTTCACCGATAGCAGTCATTCAACGAGGTTGTATTGAGGGACTGCTTGCGGCTAGGAGCGGTCGCTGGATGAACCTGCACTGCATGCTGATCTACACGGCAGCTCGGTCTCTTGCGCGTTTCATCATCTTGTCGCGGAGCAGAGACAGCGCTTTCCTACTGTCATTGTCAAGCTCAGGCGGCATCGCCTTGAATGCTGCTAGCATCGCAATGTCGTTTGCTTCAGCCAAATTTACGTTCATTAGCCGCAACTCATTCTCAATTCTGTCCAATGTCTGGCTCGACAAGTCGTTCTCCGATAGTGTTTCCAACGATGAGTGTAGGGGGCAGTCCGTGAACAAACAGCGACGTAGTAGTCAGATTATCGTTATGGCCCTCTACCAACCCGCCCCTTGCGGTCCACAGCGGTCGGTACAATACTAAATATCACGTTTCTGGCTAACGCCGATGGTCTTACCTGCAAACTGACTGAAGTTGAGTCGATTGATCGCGAGTATTGCGTCGCTTTCATTGTCCATTTCGACCGTGCCGCAGCCAGTGTTTTGGCCGGTCAATGAGTCCTTGCTCAGGATTACAGATGCTACCAGGCCGAAGGGGCGGAACAGCCCTTCAATTTCCTTGGGCGTTGTCGTCCGCGGCATGTTCCCAATGTGCAGTTTTGTAGTCACGTTGTCTTCCTTATCAGATAGATCCGAGAAAGAAGTGTGCTAGCAGCCGGAAATAGCAGGCTCGATTGACGGATGGTGGTATATGCCTGATCGACAATACGCTACTACCAGCTCTATTGATACGCGACCTGGTGTCATTGACCAGCCAACAATACGACGTGAGTAGAGATCCATGACGACGGCCAGGAACAACCAACCCTGCTGCGTCGAGATGTAGGTGATATCAGCGGCCCAGTATTCGTTCGGCCGTGATGCTGTGAAGTTCTGTTGAAGGAGGTTGTCTGCTACGGCGTGGGCGGGGTCACGCTGCGTTGTGACCCTGAAGCGTCGTTTGGGACAACCACGCAGCCCCGCCTGTCGCATCAGCCGGGCCACTCTACGTCTGCCGCAGTCATAGCCTTCCTCACAGACGTCCTTATCCGTAACCCCGTCTTCGCTCGCCCGTTTCAATGCATGAATCTTGAATTCGGGGCTGTAACGTTGATACTGCTTCTTCGTCATGGAACACCTCCCTCCGCATTATTGCGGACATTGAAAGTGTCCACCAAACCGTAGCAAGGCCTCTTACCGCCCGTTCAATGGAGCTTCCGCGGTAACGTGGGCAAGAAAAAAGGCCCCGTTGTGGGACCTTTCTTCATCTTGATCGTCAGACTGTGTGCGACCCCCTGGCCGCATACTCGGATCATTTACTCGTCTTTTCGCTCGGTGCGCGCATCTCGATGCTGCCGTTGAAGGTGGCGCCTTCGTCAATCGCGACGGAAGGGGCAATGATGTTGCCAGTTACCTTACCGCTATCACGAATCGTGACGCTTACAGTCGCTGAGAGGTCACCCTCGACGCGGCCTTCGATGAAAATTTTGGTCGCGTTGACATTGGCCAGCATGATGCCTTTGGGTTTTACGGTCAGGCAGCATTTGCCCTGATTTACCGTGCCCTCGACCTTACCCTCGATGACGAGATCCTCGCCCGCTGAGAGTTCACCTTTGAAGTGAAGCGTCTCGCCAATGACGGATACATCCGCGGACTGTTTCTCTCGCTGTACCGATCTGGGCACGTCCTTGAATGCAATAACCTGCGACTCGGTGAGTTGCTCGTTGTCTTTGTCGGCCTTGGTTTCCGATGGCATCGCCATGAAATCTGTATCTGACATCTCGGTTCCTCTCCTCAGGCTGCGTTAGCCGACTTCTTGTCGGTGCGCTTGGATTTCTTTTCGGCCGAACGCTTCTCCGCTGCAGGCTTCTTAGCATCTGCACCTGCATCGTCGGCGGCCGATTTCGTGGGCACGTCTTCTGTAGCAACGGCGTCATCGCCTGGTTGTGCGACCGGCTTGTCCGAGACTTTTGCGTTTGGGTCGCTGTCCATATCGATCTTGCCGTTAAATTTCGCACCCTCGACCAGCGACACGTTCGGACTCACGATGTTGCCGTCAATCTTAGCGGACTCGCGAACCTTGACACACTTGCTGCCCTTGAGGTCGCCCTCGACTCGCCCTTCCACCACAATATATTCAGCCGCCACGTTGGCCTTGATATGACCGCCGTCACCGACTGTCAGACTTGAAGAATGATTGATAGTCCCCTCGATATGCCCTTTGATCAGCAGATTCTCATCTGCACTCAGTTCACCTTTGAATTTCAGTGTCGGGCCAAGGACAGAAGAAATACTGTCGTTGTCATATGGATTGCTCATTAATCCCTCCCTGGATCATCGTCGCAGTTGCCAGGAAACATCCTGACGCGCAGAGACAATAGAACTACGTCACACATTTCACAGTGACCGGCATCACAAAATTGATCTAACGCGACATCGATGAGCGAGCGCGCCAGGCGAAGGTCCGCCCAATTGAGCCTATTAGGTTAAGTGATTGCCGTTAGCTACCGACGTCGGCGCAACCCCCGGTTCTCTATTTCGGGCAGGGTTCCGGCGTATTACCGGTGTGCGGAAATTCTGCGAGGTCACCCTCGTCGTAAACACGCACCTCTACTTCCGATTCGCTGTAACCCGACATATAGCAACCATAGTGGTCACTGCGCCGGAAGTAGAACTCCCAGTTTTGCGGCCGGTTTTGTGACAGGGGAATCATGTAAATCATCTGCATGATCTAGATGCCTCTCGACATTCGCAGCGGACCGAAATCAACCGGATCTAGGCCCATAGCGGCGACGATGCTTGCGACCTTTTCTTTTGCGTCCCTGGAATTCGACGCTATCGGTATGGAAACCGGCCCATCCACGTCCGAAGGATCATCGATGATCTGCGAGCCCATGGTTGCGAAGGCTTTGACTACCTTTGCTCCAGGGTTCCAGTCCTGAATCATTTCCGCGCTCGATGTTTCCAACAGGTGTTTTGGATACCCGTCATCGCCCTGTGCGAACGGCATCGATACATCAATGACGATCTTGCCATCCAGATCTCCGAGGTTTTGGGCCACCGTCTCCATTGCAGGCCATGGCACGAGCAACAGAACGATATCTGCCTGCTGCGCCGCCTCCTTGATCAGGTGCCGATAATCTGCCGTGCCCATTGCACGATCGAGCGCACGCGCGGCGCGCCGAGGTCGAACGCTTCGTCGAAAGTCACCCAGCGCCATTCGTGGTGTTCGGGCTCACCGGTCTCGGGAGAGATGCCCATCACGACGTCCTCCTGAGTCGTGGTCGCAATGAAGTAACGCGCGATCTTGCCGCGACTGTACGGGCCTGTCTCGAAGTAGCGGTCGCCCCAGTCGAACGACAGTTCCGTCACGCCAGTCTCTTCCCCGACTTCGCGTACTGCCGCCTGCATCGGCTCCTCGCCCCGCTCGCGAATACCCTTGGGGAAATCCCAGTGATGAAAAGCACGCAGCATCAGCGTAAGCCAGCCGTCTTCAGTCTTGCGCGCAACGACAACCCCACAGGACAGCCTCGACTCGTTCATCCCGGCGTGCCTCTCAGTACGTCGACTGGCGCCGCATTCACGGCACCGCGTGCCGCAAAGAATCCACTGATACACACGACGAGAATTCCAGCGCCGACACCCGCGATCCAGATGAATGGATTGAACTGGTAGGGCAACTCGAATAACTGCACCGCTACCACGGCGGCAAGGATGGACGCGCCAGCCGAGGCAAGTATGCCGGCCGCGGCGCCAAGCGCCGCAAACTCGGCCATGACGCCTGCAAATACCGTCCTGCGACGCGCGCCCAATGCGCGCAGCATGGCGCTCTCGAAGCGGCGTTCGTCGATAGTCGACTGCACGGCAGCAAACAAGACCGCGATTCCCGCCGCCAGGGTGAAGACGAAGACCGCCTGCACCGCCAGGCTGGCTTTCTCAATGATGCCCCGCACCTGCTGCAGGATGGCGCCCAAGTCAATGACCGAGATGCTCGGGTGCTTGCGCATCAGTTCGATCAGCATTGGCTGTTTTTCCTCGCTGATGCGCATGCTCGATATATACGTGGTGGGCATATTGTCCAGCGCACCGGGTGAAAGTACGAGGAAGAAGTTTGGCTGGAATGAATCCCAGTTGATCTTTCTGACACTCGCAATCTCGGCATCTATCTCACGCCCCGCGACAAAGAACGTCAGCTTGTCACCAATGCTCAGTCCCGCATTAGTCGCTGCTTCTTCCTCGATCGATACCAGCGGCGGCCCCGTGTAGTCGGCCGGCCACCACTGGCCCTGCAGTAGCTCGTTACTCGAACTCATTTTCGCAGACCAGGACAAGTTTGCCTCGCGATTGGCGAGCCATTTCCCGTCTTCGTTCGGATAGGTACGGTCCTTGACCGACTCGCCATTGATCGTCGTCATACGCGCGCGAACAAGCGGCGTGAACACCGGCACCTCTACGTCGTTTGCGAGAAATATTTCGCCGACCCGCTCCACCTCATGCGGCTGGATGTTAATCAGGAAGTGGTTAGGTGCATCTTCATCGAGGGTCTGTCGCCAGCCTTCAAGCAGATCCGTGCGCACCAGCGTGAGCAACAAGAGGACTGTAATACCAAGACCGAATGCGACGACCTGCACGGCGCTGTCTCGTCCCCGTCGCGCGACGTTTGCGAGACCGTAGCGCCAGGCCACGCCGACGCCAGAACGCGCCCGACCTATCATCGCCACCAAACCGCGGCCGACAAGATACAGCGCCCCGGCAATAACCACGATGCCGCCTATCAGGATCACCAGCATGCGCGGGTCCCCGACGGAGCGATACAGCAGGGCCGCAACAGCCGCGAGTGACAGCCCGCCGACCAACAAGCGCGACGGCGACGGCGGCATTTCGTCATGCCGTAGAATCCGCAGCGGTGGTGTGTTGCGCAACTGAATCATCGAGGGCAATGCGAAGCCCATCATGAGAACGAGCGCGCTGCCGCTTGCGAGGATGACAGGACGCAGGCCCGTGTCTGGCAACTCGCCGGCCAAGAGGTCCGACAGGATACTGGCAATTATCTCTTCGGCGGCGAATCCGACCACGCTACCCGTGATCACGCCGAGCACTCCAAGCAACATGAGCTGCACAAGCGAAACCGTAATAACGAAGCCCTGGGTCGCGCCAAGGCTCTTCATGAGCGCTACCGTGTCCATCCTGCGAGTCGCGAAGCGCCTGGCCGACATGGCAACGGCGACCGCGCTGAGCAACAGGCTGATCACGGCGGTTAACGAGAGGAATCGCTGCGCACGGTCCGCGGCGTTGTAGGCCCGCTCGCTGCTGTCCTCCTGGCTGCGAACACGAATCTCGTCGGGAAGTTTATCCTCGATGGCCTCATTGAACGCAGCAACGTCCGTATCGTCGCCCGCCACGAGTAGCGCGTAGCCGACACGACTGCCCTCGCCGATCAGGCCACTGGAGCCGATGTCAGCAATATTCATGATGACGGTCGGTGCGAGCGAGGCGAAACCGATCGACTGGTCCGGCCGGTAGGTCAGGACCGCGGCGACCTTGAGATGCAGTTCGCCAATATCGAGAACATCGCCGACTTCGGCCCCGACCCGGGCGAGCAGCGCGCCGTCTGCCCAGACTTCTCCGGCAGCCGGAATTCCGTCAACCGTTCGCTGTTCACCGAATAACTCATCCGCGATACGTACGGCGCCCCGCAACGGGTACGCATCGCTAACAACCTTAATCGTCGAAAGCGCATTATCGTCGCCATGAAAGACGACCGACGGGAATGCCAGCGTATCTGCTATCTGCAGGTTGTAATCCGCCGCCAATTCGCGCCACTCATCGGGCACTGGCTCCTGCGAGCGCAAGCGCAGGTCCGCGGCGAGTACTTCGTTCGCCTGCCTTGCCACCGCTTTGCCAATGCGGTCGGTCAGGAACCCGACAGCCGTCAGTGCAGCAACAGCGAGGCTGACGGCCGCAAGCAGCACGAGAACTTCGCCGGAACGGAGCTCCCGACCGAAGCTGCGCAATGCAAATACGACGGCTTTCACGCAGACGCTCCGCTGTCGCTCACGAGGCGGCCTATGTCGAGCGACAGCACGCGCTCACAGCGGTCAGCGAGATTATTGTCATGTGTGACGAGGATCAGGGTTGTCGCCGAATTGCGATTGAGCTCGAACATAAGCTCCATGATGTTAGCCCCCGTGCGACTGTCCAGGTTGCCGGTCGGCTCGTCGGCGAACAGTACCGCCGGCTCCGTCGCAAACGCGCGCGCGATCGCAACACGTTGTTTCTCGCCACCCGATAGTTGCGCCGGGTAGTGACTCCAGCGATCACCCAGCCCGACTTTATCGATGATGTCGCGAGCCGCTTTGCGCGCGTCGGCGTGACCGGCCAGTTCGAGCGGCAACATCACGTTCTCGAGCGCATTCAGCGACGGCACGAGATGGAAGGACTGGAACACGAAACCAACGCTTTCAGCACGTACGATCGCACGACCATCCTCGTCGAGATTCGAAAGATTGGTGCCGTTCAGGTCCACGTGACCATTCGTTGGCAGGTCCAATCCCGCCAGGAGAGCCAGCAGCGTCGACTTGCCCGCGCCGGATGGCCCGACCACCGCCACGGTCTCACCCGCTTGAATACTGAAACTGACATCGTTAAGAATGGTCAGAGTCCCTTCGGGGCTGCTAACCTGCTTACTTAGCTGGTGCGCTTCGAGCACCTTAACTACAGATTGATCTGGCATGCGAAAGATTCTTACTCTTGTTGTCTTGTTAGTGGCAACCAACGCGCAGGCAACTGATCCGCCGACCGTCCTGATATTCGGCGACAGCCTGAGTGCCGGGTTTGGTATAGACGTTGACCAGTCCTGGACCGCTTTGTTGCAGCAGCGGCTCGAGGAACAAGGGTACGAACATCGCGTCGTTAACGCCAGTATAAGCGGCGAAACGACCGAAGGCGGCGCAGCGCGGATAGATAGTGCGATCGGCACGTTCTCGCCGGACCTGATCATCCTCGAGCTCGGCGGCAACGATGGCCTGCGGGGTTTTCCGCCCACCCGGATCAAGGACAATCTAGAGACGATCGCCCGCCGCGCCAGGGATTCAGGGGCCGGTGTCGTGCTTCTCGGCATTCGAATCCCCACGAACTACGGGACACGCTACACGCAGGCTTTCGAGGCCGTCTACGCCGACGTGGCTGATGAACTGGGAATCCGGTGGATTGAATTCTTCATGGAGGGCGTCGCGCTCAACGACGAGCTGTTGCAGGAGGATCGGATTCATCCTAACGTTGAAGCACAGCCGATTTTGCTGGATAACGCGTGGCCCATAATCCACGCTACACTAGACTCGCAATAGAACGAGAGAGAATACCTTGGAAAAAGTTTGGCTAAAGTCCTATCCGGAAGGAACGCCGGAGGAAGTCCCTACACCGCCGTGGCGATCGGTTCGCGACCTGTTTGAGCATAGTTTTGCCGCCTACCCGGATAACCCGGCTTACTCGAACATGGGTAAGACCCTGAGTTATTCCGAATTAAACCAGTTGTCGATGCGCTTCGCATGCTTCCTGCAGAAGAAGCTCGGTCTGACGCGTGGCGAACGCGTCGCGATCATGCTACCCAACATCCTGCAATACCCGGTCGCGATGTGCGGCATCTTCCGGGCGGGCCTGACTGTTGTGAACGTCAATCCTCTGTACACGGCCCGGGAGCTCAAGCACCAGCTTCAGGATTCTGGTGCTCGCTGCGTCGTTATCCTCGAGAACTTCGCGCACATTCTCGAAGACGTCATCGCCGATACCGAAGTCGATCACGTTGTGACCACGGGCCTTGGTGACCTCCTGAGCTGGCCGCGCAGCACCGTAACGAACCTCGTCATGCGTCGCGTGAAGAAAGCCGTACCGAAGTATCGCTTCGCCAATAGCACGCCGTTCAAGCGCGCGCTGAAAGCGGGTGCCGGCAATAAGCTGCAGGACGTGGACATCGGATTTGCCGACATCGCATACCTGCAATACACGGGCGGCACCACAGGTGTCTCCAAGGGCGCGATGCTCAGCCACCGCAACATGGTCTACAACGTGCAACAGACCATTACGTGGCAGGGCGATGTCTACGATGACGTTGACCAGGTGGTCGCTATCACGGCATTGCCGCTGTATCACATCTTTTCGCTCGAAGGGAACTGTCTCACCGGCATGGCACTCGGCGGCGAAAACGTGCTGATTACGAACCCGCGCGACTTTGA
>Ga0316187_10001439_pt1 | contig 20519 bp, 19 predicted proteins | sample CroRivburrow1_MG_FD_204927 | JGI IMG/M metagenome (GOLD analysis project Ga0316187, IMG submission 204927) | Coastal sediment microbial communities from Maine, United States - Cross River worm burrow 1 | ecosystem: Environmental > Aquatic > Marine > Coastal > Sediment | place: USA: Maine...
CAACAGCCTGTACTATACCTGCAGATCTATTGTTAGCACTGCAACTAGCCCAGTCAGGTAAAGCACAAACTGTCGATGCAGTTAAGGCCAACGAACACCACTTTATGAATGTTGCCAGCGGTGGCTTCGGTGCCCAGGTAACGACCAATACGCCGGTGGCGCTGAAAAATTTCCTTGGTGGCGGAGCTTATACACTGTCAGGACTGGTCCAGGCAGTAAACTTCTCCCCTTATCACGGCGAAATACGTTTTCTCGATCAGTCGATCAGTAACGCAGTCATCGTTGGTGCAGTATGTAATGGCAGACAAGCAGGGGGTGGTCAGAAACTTGCCCCGCAGGCTCTGATTGACGATGGTTTGCTGGACCTGGTGGCATTGAATAAATTCCCACCAGAAGCCCTGGGCCAAGTCATCGAAGAATTGCTTGCACCCGAAGTGAACGGTAAGTTTGTGAAGCGATTCAGGGCCCCTTGGGCGGAATGGGAATCCGATGTAGAGATGCCTATCAATCTTGATGGTGAACCCATCAGCAGCAAGAATATACGCTTTGAGGTGGTGCCTGGTGCAATAAAACTCGTGTTGCCGGAGAACTGCCCGATGACAACGACATGAGCAGAATGCTGATAATACTTAGTTTGTTTGCGAGTATTTTTCCGAATACCGTCCTGTACGGTTAACTATCTCCTCTTCCTGCAGTGGACTTTTTCTGGCTGGTAAACGAAGCAGTTGTGGCTACCAAAAACATCGTACGTTCTGACTTCGTTGACTTTTTTTCCATGGCTATCGTACGGTCCCGGCATGAGAACTATCGCCCTCCCCGCCCTGTCCTCGCTGCTCGGCCTACTCCGAAGCCGCGCCCTCCTGCACCTCGAAATCCTGGCGCTTCGCCACAACTGGCCATGGTAAACCAAACACCACGCAAATGACTCCGATTTCACTGCGGTCATCCGACGGCCCAGTGGACTGTGCAGCAGATGATTGAAGCATTTCCATGGGACCCTGCACCCCAATACCTCCTGCGTGATCGCGATAAGACTTATGGCGCAAGCTTCCGTCACCGTGTTCACAGCCTCGGCATGCAAGAGGTAGTCACCGCCCCGCGCTCGCCTTGGCAAAACCCCTACGTTGAACGACTCATCGGTTCAATACGGCGCGAGTGCGTCGATCACATCATCTTCGTCAATGAGGCGCACCTGAAACGCACGCTTCACGCCTATTTCTCTTAACTACCACAAGGCGCGAACGCATCTTGCGTTGGACAAACAATGCCCAGAACAAAGACCGGTCGAGCAGCCTGACCTGGGAACGGTCATCGCCTTCCCGCACGTCGGCGGTCTGCATCATGAGTACCGCCGCGCCGCTTGAGACACGGTCGCAACGCCCCAAAATCCCTGTACTGCAGGCTGCTCTGCTAGCCTGCCGCACCCCCGATTGTTCTCATGGCCACACATCTCGCACACAAGGTCATTTTTCTCTTCTTTCGATCAGCGTCATACCCTATTTTCCGACTCACCCTTTTTGCTAATCTCCACATTGCGTGGATCCGTTTCCTGACACTGACTTCGGATTTGGTTATTGGTAGGGACAATCTACATCCAGGATATCCAGGTCGGTTTGCAACGACTTTTCAGGGCACGCCAGCGACTCTTCACATCGCCGTGGAGCCGGTAGGAAGACAGGCGCGTGAGCTCATTATCAAGTTCATAGACGAGAGGGATGGCAGTCGGAACCCGGAAAGCTTCCGTTGCATCGTCGTTCAAACCATCAAGAATACGCACCAGACCACGCATGGAACTGGTATGGGCGACGACTAAAACGCACATTCCCGCTCGCAATTGCGGTGCCAGACAGTCCTGCCAATAGGGTTCCACCCGTAAAACGCCGTCCTCAAGGCTCTCGGTGCGTGGCAACAGCTCATCAGGTACGTCGGAAAAGCGTTCGCATTGTTCCAGCCAGCGCGGATCCTCGGATTTCAGGGCTGGCGGCCGGGCGCGGTAAGAACGACGCCAGGCGATGGTTAACCGGTGCCCATACTGCGCGGCCACAGCCATGCGGGGTTTTTCCTGCTGGGCGCCATAGTGGCGCTCGTTCAAGCGCCAAAACTGATCGGTGGGAATGTCCAGGTTGCCCATGCCCTCGAGTATGAGCTCCAGGGTCCGACGGCTACGGCTGAGACGCGATGTATGACACAAATCGAATTTAAATCGCCTGCGCGCCAGGAATTGACCCAGGACCAGGGCCTGCGCCTCCCCGGTTGGGGAGAGGGGCGCGTCACCCCAGCCGGCAAAAAGATCCTGCTCGTTCCATTGTGTCGTACCGTGGCGCACCAAAACCAAAAGTGCCATAAGCTAACGGATACCTGTCAAGATATTGAATCGCCCCGGGTTTACCGGGGACTCGGTTATTTGAGTCAGCCCGCCATGGCCGACCCGTCAGTTGGCGATAATACGCCTGTTTGAGCACCGGATTAACCCCTGCCTATCCGGTTTGTTGCCAATCATACTATCGGGTGAGCCCACTCGCCGCTGTAGAGTGTCTCGTAGGTAGGTGCCGAGGCATGTACCGCAATTCCCAAGATAGAGTTGAATGCGGTCATTGGATAGAAACGCCGGTTGTAGCGGAACACAAATTCGTTGAGATAAGCCTGTCGATGTTGCTGACTGACTCCATGATGCGTGCCGAGCAACCATGTCTTCAGATTCGAGAACCGGGGCCGGTCCAGAAAACCCTGGTGTGATCCCGCGCGCGTACATGGCAATAAAAAAACAAATCTGTAGCGCCATAAAGAGCCTGCTGAACAGGCTATCTATCTGTTCCATCGGGAATTGTTGTTATCAAAATCGAAAGATGTTTAAGAAGATTCTGATGGACCTGGAGGAGCAAGCCCCGACGCGAGCCGCGCTCCTGTTACCGGATAGTCGAGCGCCCCCGCAAGCCAGCCTGTTCGGCTGATGCAATAGCGTATTCTTGCTTAGTGTATGTTGCTGCCGCAGCAACAGGGTATCGATTGGCCTGGAGACAGGAATTGTCTGGTGAAAGGGCAAAAGAGGGGTTGGCCTGCAGGCCAATGTGGCAGCTGCTGGTAAGATGTCAGGGTGATCAAGCCAAAAAGTAGTGAGCGTGATTGCTCGATAAGCTTGAGTTTCAGGGAAAATGGCGTTAATTCAGCCTATACTTGATGCTGCGCGCGATTGATTTAGCGCCGCCTCCTGTGCCACAGTGAAATATCACTTTCGCAGGCTTTAATTTATCTTGACCGCGATCGTGAGTTACCGCGGTACATCGACTTTGAACGACTCGAGTAGATTGACGGGCGCTGATAATCGGGCGCAGCGACTATTTGCGCGAATTACTCCGGTAGGCTTGCCGACGAACGACGCCCCTTCACCCGGACATCAGGTTTTTATGCTATGGACTATCGACGGTCGTTTCGCCAATACCGACTGACCGCGCTGTCGCGACGGCTGCGTTACCTATTATCGAGGCTGGTCGGCAGCAGGTTGCAGAAGTCGCAAAAGGTCTATGTCGTCGAGATCAATGACAGTCGTTTCAAACGCGTCGTCCTGCGCGACTCCCACCTGGCGGCGAATATTGAGGCGGCACTCGAGCAATTCGGGCCGTCACCGCGGATACCGGGATTCGTGATCCGCTACGAACATGAGGTTTGGGTCGATTTCGTCACCGGCGAAATCCCGGGGGAAGTCAGCGACGACCTGGTGCGCGAACTCGCGGCGTTTTATGCGCATATCTATGCGCGCGCTCCGCGCGCCGTACCCGCCGAGGGCAGTGTCTGGGTTGGGCGGCTACGGCGCGACCTGCGCTTTCTCGAGCGCGTCGGTGTGCTATCTGCAACGGCACATGCCGAGATCGGCAACCGTATCGCAGGGCTGATGTCGTCGACGTTCTGGATCGGGTTCGATTACAACGATCCGGTCGTAAAGAATTTTATCCGCACTCCGGAAGGCGTACTGTGTGGAATTGATGTCGAGAGCCTGGTCCCGGATCAGTTGATTGGCCTCGGTGTTGCCAAGGCGTTGCTTCGTTGGATGGATCCCTACCGCGCGGTTTTCCTCGAGGCGATCAAATCCACCGACGCGCCGGAATTCGTTTCCTATCTGGAATTTATCGAACTCTCGTTCCTTGCCGCGTACACGAAGTTGATGTTTGTCGAGCGGAAATGGGCTAACGTCGATCCCGCGCGTTTCGATCGCTACGCTAGGCCCCATGAGCCGAATTCATCGGGCGGTTGAGCGCCTATGAGCGTTATTCATCTATGAACAACCGCCGCGATAAATGCATAACATTTCCGCCACGTAATTTGCCGGAAACTATCGTGTTACCGGTGCGCGCCGGTGTGCAGCCAAACGGAAAGCCGACCGTGCGACTTTTCGTCGGTACCGAGCCCGCGCAGTTTCGTGCCGAGCGCGTGTTCCTGTGGTCGATCGAACGGTATCGGGACCCGGCGCGCGCGTACGAAATTTCCTTGATGAAGGAGCTGTCGGGTTTTGACGACCGGCGCTGGCTCACCGGATTCACGAACTATCGCTTCGCGATTCCGCATTTTGCGGGCGCGCGAGGCGGCGCGATTTACAACGATATCGATCAGCTGTACTGCGACGATCCCGGGAAATTGTTCGATTTGAGTTTAAACGGGCACGGTTATCTCGCCGTTTCGCCGCGTGACACATCCGTCATGTTGATCGACTGTGAAAAGATGATCGACATCTGGACCCTGGAGCGGGCCCAGCGGTGGCGTAAGAATCGGCTCATCGATGCGGCTTTGGAGTCGCCGGATACGTTCGGTGAACTGGGCGGTGAATGGAACGCGCGCGACCAGGACCACGTCGACGGTTGGTCGAAATGTGTCCACTTCACCACGATTCACAAGCAACCCTGGCGGCCATTCCCGGAACGCTTCGTGTACCAGCCGAACCCCATCGGGGATCTTTTTAACCGGTTCGAGCATGACGCCAATCGCGTCGGCTACAACGTGTTCGGGCCGGCTCGGCCGAGCGCGCGCTTCGCAGCATGCACAGAGCATTCGATGCTGACGTCGGCTGGGCCCGGCGGCGCCCATCCGGTCGTCGTCGAGGCGCTCGATGATTTGCTTGGTCGTGCCGAGGCAAAGACCGTGCTGGAACTGGAGCCGGGTAGCGCAGAGCTCGGTCCCCCGGTTACAGTCGCCCGCGATAACATCGTTCATCAGCGTATGGGTTTGTTTGCGGCTTTGAACGGCGAAGCCGATGACACGTCGTTCGACGGTGTGGTTTGTACGGTCGCCCTGGAGTCATTGCCGTCGGACGATATTCCCTGGGTCGTGGATGAGATCGTCGGCCGCGCCGAGCGCTTCGTCCTTTTGGCAGTGCGCGAACCGGAGCGTCCCCGCGAGGTCCGCGCCAGCCTAGGCACGGTGCATCAGGCCGAATGGTGGTCGTCGCTACTGGACGCGGCGGTCGCGCGCAGACCGCATATTCACTGGTCGCTGGTGGTCGGCAACGGTGCGGGCTTCGAGCCGGGACGCACGGAGTATCGCCAGGGCGGCGGTTTTCTCGGGCTGGCGCAGCCGCGTGTCTGGTTGCTGGAGGACCATAAGCCGGGGCATACGACTCAGTCCCTGGGTCTGGTCGATGAGCTTGGGTGGCCGTGCCACCGGATCAAGCTCGAGTTCGGTCCGCTGGCCGCTCGTCCGAATTTTCTGCGTGGGCCGACCTTGCGAGGGCTTACCCGGGAGTGCGCTGAACATTTAGTCGCACCGTGGCCCGATCTGGTGGTGGCGACCGGGGCCCGTACCGCGCCGGTCGCGGAATGGATCCGACGTGAATCGAAGGGCAAGACGCGGACGGTTCATCTTGGGCGCAAGGGCTCTCATCTCGGTAATGCGTTCGACCTCGCGGTGGCGCCCGCATATATCGGTCTGTATCCCGATCCGCGGCGTATCGAGACGACCGTGCCGCTAACGCGGGTGCGCAAGAGCGATCTCGAGGCCGCGGCCGAGCGCTGGCGACCGGTCTTGGGTACCGGATCCGCGCCACGGATTGCGTTACTGGTGGGCGGTGACGATGCTGTCTACGCTCTTGATGCGAAACAGGCACGCCGCATGGGTGGTGAAGTTGCGACCCTTGCGCGAGATGCCGGGGGATCGGTGTTCGTCACCACGAGCCGCAGAACCGGCAGCGACGCCGCGCGCGCGCTCGTGGATTCGCTGGGTAACGTTACTGTTCACTCTTACCACTGGAGCGCCACCCATAGCGAGGAAGAAAACCCGTATCTGGGTTACCTGGCGCTTGCCGATATCCTCGTAGTGAGTGGCGAAAGCGCATCGATGCTGGCAGAGGCGTCGGCGACGGGGAAGCCGGTATTCATTTATCCGTTGGAGAAGCGCGGAAAGGACACGCACAGACTCAAATTCCTGCTCAGACAGGGACTGTCACAGTGGGTCCTGAGAAGAGCCTTCGCGCGTCCCGTGAACCGGCGCGGCTGGGAGCGGCCGCAAGCCGGATTGGAGCTGCTGTGCGCGCGATTGGCCGCGCGTGGCTGGGTGCGGCCGCACGGCGATATCACGAAGCTGCATGAAGCACTCATCGAGCGCGGCACCGCGCGCTATTTCGACGGTGCGCTGCCGGACACGGTGCCGGAACCGTTGGACGAGGCCGAGCGGGTGGCCGAGCGGGTGCGCTCGCTGGTCGGCTTTGGCGCCGCCAATTCGTAAAACGCGGCCCCGCAGAGATTCCGTCAGCGGGGGAAAAGCACCCCTTCGTAAAGTGCGGCGCTCGCCGCTGCGGTGAATTCGGCGGCGCGACGTGCGGCTGCGCGACCGTCAGACGGTGCCTCGAGTTGTGACAGGATTGCCTCCGCCAGTGCGTCCGCGGCGCCAACCGGGACGAGCCTGCCGTAGCGACCGTGTTCCAGGATCTCACCGGGTCCGCTGGGGCAATCTGTGCTCACGACAGGGCAACCGCAGGCCATGGCCTCCACCAGGACGTTGCCAAACCCCTCCCACGCCGAAGAGAGTACGAAGACTGACGCGCGCGACATAAAGGCATACGGATTCGGATCAAACCCGTGTAAATCGACGTCGTCTGCGACACCGAGTTCATGAGCAAGCCGCTTTAATTGGTTACGTTCCGGGCCTTCGCCCAGAATAATTAAATGTGCCGGACAAATTTTCCGTACGTTCGCGAAAGCCCTTATCAATGTCGCGAAATCTTTCTGCCGCCTTAATTTACCGACCCCGAGGATCACCGGCACTTCGTCTTGTTGAAGCCATCGATGCGGAATCGGGGCATCGGCAAGTTCGGCGATACGAGGCGTAATCACGGGGTTGTAGATTGTCGTCAACAGAGCCGGCGGTACGCCGGCGGATGCGACGAGGTCACTGGCGACCCCGTCCGACACGCATACAACCGTATCAGCGTCGGGATAAAGACGTCGCGCCAGCGGTACCACGTGGCGCAGATGCGGACGTTGCGCATTGGCCGCCGCGCTCGACATGTGATTATGAACACTGGCGATCGTGCGTACCGGTACGCCAGCGAGGCGGCGCGCAATAATCGCGGCAAAGTTGGCATAATCGAGTGCAGCTAGAATCGCGTCGGGACGCTCATTCAATAAATACCGCCTAAGCGCGGGGATTGCGCCGAGCACCTGTGCAACTCCTGGCCGAATCATCGCCGGCAGCAGTGCGGCCAACGTGCGTGGCTCGCGGATCAGTCCCGGGACGGCCAAGATGGCCGGCGGCGCATGCAACTCGACCAGACGCACCGTTGGTGGCAGTTCATCGAGATAACGGCCCTTTGTCCTTGCCAGGATGAGATCGATCCTATGACCACGCTCGGCCATGGCTCCGGCCAATTGCAATACAACCCTCTCTGCGCCGCCGCCGCCGCTTAACGAGCGCGCGAAAATCGCCAGGTGTTTCGCAGCCGTTACGGGCGCCTTTGTGTCGTTGTCCAATCGGGGCTGTTAGAACAGGGTATAGATGAACGGCGCGACCGCGGAGCCCTGTGCGGACACAATCAGGCCCCCGAGCAGGACCATGACGATCGGCGCCAGCCAGAACTTCTTCCATTCGCGCATGAAGTCCCAAAGATCTTTCAAAAATTCGAACATCGGATCCGATTCTCTATTCCTTTACCGTGATAATTATATCCGGTGTTCGCACACCGCGATATTCATTGGTCGATGTTTCCGTAATCGGGGACACACCGTGCCCGCCACAATAAGAATTTTTCGCAAACACGTCATGGACCCGGTTTTATTCCGCCGATTTACCGACCGTGGTATTCCCTCGACAGTCAGTTTATCCTTCTGCTGCGTCATGCATACTGTACGATAAATTGTCTGGGACCGCGAAGCTCATGCGGTATTTCCCTGACGATGAAGCGCAATTGGCGGTGCTGCGATTCGAATCCGACAGCCACTGGAACCGCGCCAGCCACGCACTCGTCGCCGGAGCGCTCGTTGAGATCCTGATAAGCGAGGGCTTGCTCGGGCCACACACCCTAGAGACCGGATACGAAGCTCAGGTCGGCGAACGTCTCGAGTCAGTCTCGGAGCCGTGACGGGAACCCGCGCCAGAACGTGTGCCAGTTTCGTTCGCGCCGCTGGCGACGCTTGGAGTTCATCAGCACCTTGTCGAATTCGATGGCGATTTTCCTGTCGTCTACCGACCCTGCCGGCGCGGCCCGCGCTACCTCGTCGAAGAATTGCATCACCACCTTTTTCGTGCACGCCTCTTCAAGGACGAGGCGCGCGCCGATGCGGGCGACATCACGGCTGAAGCCGGCCGGATGAAATCGTTCGAATATCTGAGCGTGTGAAAAATCTATTATTTGAAACTCCAACGGATCGGTGACGAGGATGTTCTCGGAGCTGTGACGTCCGTGCACGAGCCCGCGGGACGCGGCGCCGACCAGAGTTCGGGCGAGATGCGCGAGGTTCCGATCACGCACCGGGACCGCCCAGTCTCGCACCGCGGCGCTGAGGGTCAATGCTTCGTTCAGCCATTCGAGGACGATAAATATCCGGTATAGACCGGCGCCACGGTGCTCCAGCGCGGCGCCATATAGTCGCGGTGTCAAGCCCCCGCGTGCGGCGAAACATCCGGCGGCATTGAATTCGCACAAGACGCGATGCCTGCGCACGGTTGCCGCACGCCAGCGCCTCGATGCCGTTTCGAAGCGCAATTCTTTAATTGCGATCGATCCAAGTTCACTGTCATCCAGTTGGTAAATGCTGCGCGTATTGACGCTGTAGACTTCACGGGCAGGCCCGGCGCTAAGCACTCTTTCGAGGGCCGGCCGGAGACGGATGAATTCTTCCGCGTTCATACTGCGCGGGCATAGCCAATCAAGTTGTGTGATGTCGGGGGTAATCATGGTCTAGATCTTATTTTCCGCTTTACGAATGTAGTGTACCTAGCTGAATTTATATACAAATGGGTATTGATTTCGGCCATATTGAAAGACTGCCCAGCGGACAATTCGCGTAGACATAATTCACGCCATCAAATTAATCCTCGGCGACGATTCCAAAGAGTACATTATGCTGATCCGGCGCATGCTGGCCAGCGTCATCCCGGATATGGCAAGGTGCAAGAAAGTAGCTTAAAAGACTAACAATAATTTACGCAGGTTCATCATGAAAAGAACACTAATAGCATCCGCTATAGCAATTACGCTCGGCACAGCTCCAATTGTAGTGGCTGGAACTGCGGGACTGACGGGTGTATGGAGTGGCACCTATGTTTTTTGGATGCCGTCACCTGGTGGCGCCCCGAATGTTCCTCCTTTTCCACCTCAAGAATGGGTGTGGAATTTTGATGATGGAACCATCAACATCAATAACGTCGAGCCGATGTTTGGTAGCGTATGGACAGCTCACGATGCGACCTTCGCAGATAATGATGATGGCACATATGGTAATGCACGAGGTACTGGCATTCCTAATATGCTATTAGACTGGTCTGCGACCGACAACATACCAATAGAAGCGCTCTGGGAAGTTACTGATAACGGAGATGGTACCGCTATTGTTGATAGTGTCAGCAGTTATATAATGCCCCAGAGTCCCGCGTTCCCTAATTTTCAGCCAGTTTTTTATGGTAACTTGAGCCAAATTCCCATCCCAGCTACCGTCTGGCTCTTCAGCTCCGGCCTGCTGGGTCTTGTCGGTATAGCAAGACGCAAGAAAGCTTAACCAATCACAATTAGTTACAGAGACGGCTCCTTCGGGAGCTGTTTTTGTTTGTGCTGTAGGTCTTCTTGTGGCCGTACCCGGTAGTACAGTAATTATCACCAGAGTGATGGAAAACATCTGCTGAACGGCAACTCTGCCCCCGGAAGTCGTCGTTCGGAATCGCGCCCCCTCCCCGGCCCCGGCTGCATGCAGAAACGACCACCTCTTGCCCAGCGTGGCACGCTCCCGGACATTCCGGGCACGGGCATGACATCACCCCCGGCGACCCACCCCACCCCACACGCGGCGACTGTATCGCAACTTCGCAGGCAACATGTTCACGTCAGCCTAAAAGTCGATGTTATTGATCAGCTTTCCGGCTTATTTGGGCCGTTTTCAGCATCGACCGTTCGCCAGCTCACGACAGTCTTGAAGTTGAGCCACATGATCAGAAGGACCACCAGGAAAGCATTTCAGATGACCATGCGTTCTGACCCGGTGTCGGGTGTGCAGATTCGGCGCTCGGTCAGATCGGTTCGGTCGGAGGTCGGTTTCGGTTGTCCGGTTCCTTGAGTTTCTTCAACTTACAGTGCCACAGTTCGGTATCGCCGTTCGGCTTCGGTCGTTCGGTTGACGGGGCGATTGGGAATCCCCTTCTGTTTCTTCAAGTTGCCGAATCATAGAAGAGTTGGATCAGGGACTCATAATCCCCTGTCCTAAGGTTCGAGTCCTACCGGGCCCACCATCCTCACAGAATTCATATAGTTATGGCATTGAGACCAAGGGATTGGAGTCCCTTGGTGCATTTCGTAGAGGGGTGCATGGTCGGCGTATTCCGTGGGCGACCAACTCAGGGCGTCTAGGCTCAGGCACACGAGCATGGCTGGGTTGAGGGCACGGGGGTCTGCAGGGAATACTTGGTGAACCCCTGCCATTCAGCCATGGACACAATTCCTGACAACCATTATTTCGGTGGATACACATGAATCGGGTGAGTTATGCTTTCGGTTCCGAAAAGAAGAATCTCAATGGATGAGCCAAGGAATATTCATTAGCTACCGGCGTAGTGATTCTTCTGGATACGCGCATGCACTTGCCACACGCCTCGTGCAGCAGTTTGGGGCAGCATCTGTGTTCATGGACGTTGACAGCCTCGAGCCTGGCGTCGACTTCGTGGAAACTATAGGCAACTCACTATCCTCTTGTAAAATCCTGCTCGCCTTGATCGGTAATAACTGGACTGGTCCCCAAAAAGGCGGTAAACAGCGCATTTTGGATTACAGCGACTATGTGCGTATCGAAGTAGCAGACGCTCTAGGGCGCGGCATTCGCGTTATACCTGTACTCATCGACAATGCGTCTATGCCCCAGACAGATGATCTGCCCGATGATCTCGAGTCGCTGACGCGCCGGCAAGCGATTGAATGGAGCAACACACGATTTAACAGTGACCTCGAACGGATCGTAGATGCGACAAAGAAAGCCATCGGCTGGGAAGAAACTGGCAAAAGGAAACCCAGTACGCACGCGAGGAATGCAACCGAGCCACCGACCAAAACACCCGATGACCATTCGGATGTACCTGTGGTCAAATCCGGGCAAGATGAGGAGAATAAAGATGACGGACCTAACCAGGCTACGCCTAACCTGCGTGCGCCGATACAGAATCGAGTACCACCCCCAGTTACCACCCCACCCCCGTCGTACGCAAGAACCATTTTAAGATTAGGTTTTTCCATATTGCTAGGTCTTGGGGTCTTTTACGTGGCGGCGATTCAAATGACCAACAAAGAGATTCCGGTCGCGGCAGGTATTGTAGGCTTTGTTTTCGCTCTAACTATAACGGCACGGCGCCGTACACTTATACGTGTCTTTGCTAAGTTATTCTTTGCTGGATTGGTTGTAGTCGCCGGGAATATTACTCTAAATGAGGACTGGGATAGCGTCCTACATAATGCGGGCGGGCTGGTCAAAAAGCTTAGCGGGGTTTACATCACACCCCAATCACAACCAGCGCCAACGTCAGCCGGCCGAGTCGTAGCTTCTGAGGAACAAGGTAGCCTGTGGAATTTCCAAGTGACCCAGCAGGGTGGAGACTTCATATGGTTCACCGTCGAATTTAAATATGTGGGCCCGGCTTCGAAAATCTGCGTAGGTGGTGTGCAGGCATCCAATGGGACTGATTCTAAATATTCCGCGTACCGTTCCCACTGTGAACCCGTCGTGTCAGGCCAAGCTTCCGGCACCGCCAAAGTCTACGTGTCAACAAGCATGCCTTGGCATGTATTCAACTTCACATCGAACCAGATTAATGTGACACTTTTTAGATATAACAAAGATGTCTACAATCAATATTTTCCTTTCAATAAGGACTGGAAGAAATAGTATTTGTAAGAGGCCTTCTTCGCACTCAATATTGTAATTTCTGCAACTACCACCAAGGAATACCTGTAATGCGGTTCGGCTGAACGGTTTTGCTGGGCGGAAGGGCTGAAGAACGATGACCGATTATAATATTGTAACCTGCCGTTCACATTTGTTTCATGTATGACGGGTGTTGGCAGAAAGTGTGAGTGCCGACTGCTAGCCGCACAGCACCTAGAAGGTGGACCGCAAGCCCAACTCTATATACACGCCGGGGAGGTGGAGTTCGAAATATCCGGCAGCCACGGTACATCATCCCGTGAGAATGATGATATTTCGGTATCTTGGCCCATTCAAAATGTTCTGGGCGTACGACCACGAGTATCGGCAACCAAGTAGCGACTGCCTGATGGCACATGAATTCCGGTTTTCGTCCAACTCAGGGAGGCACGACTCAGTGACCCGAGCAGGCCGCCTCGTCCGACGCCCCAGGTTCGTAAGCGCCCACGAATCGACACCTATCAATTCACGCAATAACCAGTCAATACTTTCTCCTGCCCCCAACAACCGTGTTAATTTTATCCAAAGAATATATTTTTCCTTTATTTGCATAAAGACCACGTATTACGTTGTACCCATAGCTCTGACTACCATCAGGGCTCAATGCGTTCGACCCACACATAACTTCTGGCATCCACACATTGCTCCCCTGACCACCGGTAAGCTAGTCGCTACTGGATTTATTGCCACAACTGGGGCTATTGATTACGATCACTCATGTGCATAGTGAACGGGGGCTGGGACAATGAAAAATCATAAGCAACCGTTGATCTTGACCTGGCGCTACTTACGTACCTTGTTTCGACGTCTCACTGGCGAATGGAGGACGATGACCGAGCCGCGGGTTTCGGCAGAGGAAGTCGCCATCGCAAGGAAAGCAGCATCCATCCCCTCGATGAGTTTTTTCTTCCTGCTAGTGCTGTCTAGTGCTATCGCTACCTTCGGGCTTCTGGCCAACAGTGCGCCGGCAATCATCGGCGCCATGATCATTGCCCCGCTGATGACGCCCATCATGGGGCTATCTTATGGTGTCATTCAGCTCAGCTGGTCACAGATTGTGCGGTCCTTGATCACTGTCGTACTTGGCGTTTTGGTTGTTGTCGCCATCAGTTTTCTGAGCTCGCGTTTTATCGACATCCGGGTCACGGGAACAGAAATGCTTAGCCGTGCTTTTCCCACATTACTGGACCTTGGCGTGGCTATGGCGGCAGGCGCCGCGGGTGCTTTCGTCTTGAGCCGTGAAAGCATCAGGAACTCAATCGCCGGCGTGGCAATTGCGGTGGCCCTGGTGCCGCCCTTGGCAGTGGTTGGCATCGGGCTTGCGTTAGGTCGTCGCGCCACCGCGGACATCGGGCTGTCGTTTCGAGAGGTGGGGCTCTTTGCCGGCGGAAGTGATATTGCCGCAGGTGCCTTTGTTCTATTTCTGACTAATCTGGCGGCGATTATCTTGGTAGCGGGCATGGTGATGTCGTACCAGGGCTACGGACGCTGGCGGCGCGGGATTATTGGTCTCATGGCAGTGGCTGCGGCCTCGATACTTCTGATGCAGCCGCTGAGCCAGGAGACGCACAAGCTGCGCGTAAAAAGTAAGACGCTGCGATTGTTCAAAACCTTGCCTGTATCACATCCCGATATTTTCGAAGGCAGTGGACGCATTGATACGCTCCGCATTCGTTACCAGGATGACCTCCTTCACATCCACGTAGAGGGCGTTATACCAAGAGACCGGGTTCAAGGAGCTGAAGAACGGCTTGAACTTCTGCGGCTTCTTCTGGAGGAAAAAATCGGTGAGCCGCTGATTATAAAATATGAGGTGATTCCAGTGGATATCCTTAATTTTCAGTCTCCGCGAGAAATCGAGACCAGGGCGGGATCCCCTTTACCTGAGAACCACACTGAAAGATGATTGCGGTTGCATAGTACATTAATACTATATATGGAGTACCCTGAATGATATCAATCCACGTCATAAGGTCTGTATTCACCACTGCAATCGCAGCCCAACTACTTGCAAGCAGTGCATCAACAGGAACACTGCCAGAGCACGAAACATAAGATTACATGGAGCGACTGCAAACCATGACCAACGGTGGTCTGCAAGTATCAACCAGCGTACTGTCGGCGAGCGAGTCGGGTTCACCCTCAAAATCAGATATTCAGGAATATTCTTCCAATGGGTATATTAAAACGTATCTGACTCGTCTCAACTACCAATAAACGCACTACGCCCCTTTCAATGGTAATTACTACTGACAAAGAACCTGCACCCTACGCTCCGATGCTCTGCCTGATCCTGGACCCTCTCGTTAGGCGCCAGGCGTGGTGATGGATTCGCGGAGAGCAGACTCAATCGTCGATGTCGTCTGAATCGCGCCGAGATCAATACCCAGCTCCGCGATGGTCTGTGCGATGGCCGGCGAAATGCCCGAGATTATCGTCTTGCACCCCATCAGCACGGCCGCCTTCGCGATCTTGATCAGGTGATTCGCGACTGCGGTATCGACAACTGCGACGCCACCAATGTCGAGCAGGAGCGTGCTCGCGCGAGTGTCGGCGATACTGGACAGGGCCTTGTTCATGATGTCGACGGAGCGCTTGGAATCGACGATACCAACGATGGGCGCGAACAACACGCCGTCCCATATCTTCGTCACGGGCGTGGACATCTCCAGCATAGCGAGGCTTCTCTTCTGGACCTCGACGGTGATATCCGACGCAAACTTCACAACCTTGAGGGGCCTCCCCTCCATGTCAAAGATCGGATTGTAGGAGGCCTGCAGCCAGACCTCCGCACCGTCCTTGGTGATCCGCTTGAACTCATCGGCCTCGTACTCACCACGACCGAGCTTCTGCCAGAAGCGGGCGTACTCCAGCGATTCCGCGTATCCAGGATCGCAGAAGATGCGGTGATGCTTCCCGACGACCTCATCGAGCTTGTACCCGAAGATGCGGAGGAAGTTCTCGTTCGCCGTGATCACCGTGCCGTCCAGTTCGAACTCGATCACAGCCTGTGCCCTCTCGATGGCGCGGATCTTGCCTTCGTACTCGGCAATCTGGAGCTTCGAGGCTGTGACGTCTGTTGCGAACTTCACGATCCTGACCGGTTTTCCGTCCTTGTCAAACACCGGGTTGTAGGAGGCCTGCAGCCAAATCTCCCTGCCTCCCTTCGTCAGCCTCTTGAACTCCGCCATGTGAAGCTCGCCGCGCCCGAGTTTTTTCCAGAACTCTGCATACGCATCCGATTCCACGTAGGCTGGATCACAGAACATACGGTGGTGTTTGCCAATGACCTCGTTGACTTCATATCCAAAAAGGCAGAGGAAGTTCTCATTCGCTGACACCACCGTTCCATCAAGTTCGAACTCGATGATCGCCTGTACCCTGTCAAGTGCCTGATAGATGGCCAACATGTCGCCGGTTGCCGGCATCGTCTTCTGAACTTCCTTCATCGTCTTTGCTCCGTGAGCCTGGTTTCGGATTAGGGTATCATTGAAAAGGACCGGTCGCCACGAGGCCCGCATGAACACTACCGAAGCCACATACGCACCCCATCGCCACGAGTCCTGCATCAAGGTACAGGCACTTCTGTTCGAGAACCGGATCACCGGCTTCCACTGCTTCGTGGCAGCGAGCTGATTAGGACACTCAATGATCCTCTACGCCGACATCCCCGGGGTCGCCATACAGGTGAGCCGCGACGTCGTGGTGGCATCGATACAGGTCGATCTGGACGACGACGTCCTTGACCGGTTTCGGGATGAACTGCTGCATCGCCTTCACGAGACCGGCTCATGCGGCGTCATTCTCGACGTCTCCGGTCTAGAAACACTCGATTCCAGTGAATTCGCCGCCCTGCGTCGTATCATCACGATGTGCACCATCATGGGAGCGGAGTCGGTGCTGGTGGGTCTGCGGCCGGGGGTCGTCTCTGCCCTGATCGAGGCGGGAGCCGATGTGGACGGCCTGCAGGCCGCCATCAACCTGGACGCCGCCTTTGCCCTGCTCCAGCCGGAGCCCGAACCCGAAGACGAAGACGAAGACGAAGCGGGAGTCCACCCCGACACTGACCGGGCGGAGAACCCGCCACCGGAGCCCGGGCAGATGCCCGGGGACGAACATTGAGCACCGAATTGCATCGCACGATCCGTACCGAAATGGATGCCAGCCGCACCGTGCTCGAGTCAACCCTGTACTCTCGGGAAGCGGGCTTCGACGAAACGCCGAGCCGCATGATCGCCACCGCGGTCTCCGAGCTGGTGCGCAACATCCTGAAGTACGCCGGCAGCGGTGAAATCCGGTTACGCCGGGTGAAAGAACCGGGCCGCCGAGGGATCGAGATCGAGGCAGCAGACCGGGGCCCCGGTATCGCGGACTGTGAGGCGGCGATGGACGACCACTTCAGCACCGGGGGCACCCTGGGGCTGGGCCTGCCCGGCGTGAAGCGCATGATGGACGAGTTCTCGCTGGAGTCGACTCCCGGTGAAGGCACCCGGGTGACGGTGCGCAAATGGATATAAACGTGGACGAGCTGCTGGAACACTCGAGCCTGGTCCGGCCTTGCCACGGCGAATGGCAGAGTGGAGACACGGTGGTGATCCGGCCGCTCGAGCACGGCCTCTTCGTAGCCATCGTCGACGTGCTCGGCCACGGCCCCGAGGCTCACGAGTTGACCCACGTAATCGAAGCATACCTGGCACGTTATGGAACCTCCGATGTATCGGGCTTGATGACGCGTCTCCATCAACACCTGAAGGGCACGCGTGGCGCTGTCGCAGGCCTCTGCGCCATCGACGCGGCCACTGGCCGCATCAACTACGTCGGCATCGGTAACACCGTATTGCGTCGCTTTGGCAATACGGAAACCCGGCTCGTCTCGCAGGACGGCGTCCTCGGCCAGAACATGCGCACCCCCCTGCACCAGTCCCTCCAGCTGGACCTGGGGGACATGGTCGTTCTTTACACCGATGGTGTAAGCGACCGTTTCACATCGGACGACTATCCCAGTATCCTGAACCATGCACCACAGGAAGTGGCCAGCAACATCGTCCAGCGCTTTGGCAAGGACTACGACGATGCCGCCTGCATCGCCGTGCGGTACAGCGCATGATCGAACTCGGACAGATCAGCCTCCAGCACCGAACGTCGGTGTACGACGCACGACAGAAGATTCGCGGCCTGGCGGATGCACTTGGCTACGACCCAATCGAAACGACCCGCCTCGCAACAGCCGTCTCCGAGGCCGCACGGGAGTTGCGCCGCAACAGCCTCGAGCCGCGCATCTCGGTCGCCCTGGCGACGAAGCTCTCCCCACCGCAACTCATCCTCGACTTCGAATGCCGCAGCAAGACCCCGGAGGTCTCCAAACTGGCAGGGTTCTTCGATGGCCTGAGCCAGAGTAGCGTGCAGGACGGCTTCCATGCCCTGCGCGCGCTGAAGCGACTGCCTAATCCGGCGTTTGAGGTAACGGACGCATTCATCGCCGAGCAGCGCGGACGGATCCAGAACCTCTCCCGCGAGGAACTGATGACCGAGATCCAGCAGAAGAATCGCGAACTCGAGCAGTACAGCGCGGACCTGGAAGCGACCGTTGCCCAACGTACAGAGGAGCTGAAACAGGCGATGGAAGCTGCCGAAGACGCGAACCGCGCCAAGAGCGGCTTCCTGGCGAACATGAGCCACGAGTTGCGCACACCCATGAACGCGATCATCGGCTATAGCGAGATGTTGATGGAGGATGCGGAGGACGAAGGCAACGAGGACGCGGTCGAAGACCTGAAGAAGATCCACAGTGCCGGGGCGCACCTGCTGTCGCTGATCAACGATGTGCTCGATCTGGCGAAAATTGAATCCGGCAAGATGAACATCTACCTCGAGACCTTCGAGATCCCGGGAATGGTGGACGAAGTGGTTTCCACCATCGATACCCTGGTGAAGAAGAATGGCAACCGGCTGCAGGTGGAGGTAGACGAGACCATCGGCGAGATGCGGGCCGACGTCACCAAGGTGCGCCAGGCGCTCTTCAACCTGCTGAGCAACGCTTCGAAATTCACTCACGAGGGCGTGATCGACCTGGTGGTACAGGGCGAGCAAGAGGACGGCATGGACTGGATACGGATATCGGTTTCGGACTCGGGCATCGGGATTCCCCCGGAAAAGATCGACCACGTGTTCGAAGAATTTTCACAGGCCGACGAAACCACCACGCGCGACTATGGCGGTACCGGACTCGGTCTGCCGATCAGCCGTCGCTTCTGCCAGATGATGGGTGGCGACATCACCTTGGAGAGTACCGTGGGCGAAGGCTCGACCTTTATAATCCGGTTGCCGCTGGAGGTGGCCATAGTCAGTAATTCAACGTAGTTTCAAGAGTGTCCACTTCGGGACTATTTCCTGCCATTCAGGTATTCACTGCCAATGACCGACTTCGGTGTGCGCCGTGCAAAGGCGGCGTTATCCAGTGGGTACGAGTCCCACCCGGCGATTTTGCTCCAGCCGGAAGCAATTGGAGCAGTCATGGAGGTAATGAAGTGGTTGCCTGACTATGCTCAAATATATCCGAGCATACCCTTGTTCCCTTATGCCTTAACATCGGGTTATTGGTCCGGCATGCAGCACTGTCGCGGCTGCCTGACCTTGAGAACTGTCTGGCAAACTCGACCGTGCCATGCGCTTACCGTACAATCCCTTGCCTATGAAGCGTTTCAGCCGGCTAACCCTGTTACTGCTTGCCTGCCTGTTGCTCGGTCAGCTGGCGCAGCTGGTGCATGCCTATGATGTTGACGCCCATGACGATGGCGGCACTTGCGACATCTGCCTGTCATCACAAACCCACGACCATGCATCGGCGTGTCCGAATTACGGCCTCCCGAAGCTGCTTACCCATGAACGCACTCTTGTCCCTGTTCTCGGGCGGCAGGACCTCTCAACGCACTTTCGCTATCTGTCCCGCGCCCCACCCCGGTAGTCCTGAATAACCAGACAGTCTGTTTGTATTCGAGATATTGATCCGTCGGCCATCACATGACAGCCGGCTGGCGGAACCGGAGGTGCTTATGAAGAAGCTGTTTTATATGGCAGTCAGCGTATGGCTGCTGGTGATGCCGGCTGTGTCCCTTGCTGACGACCTGGCGGAGATTCGCCGACAAATCGACGCTTTACAACAGGAGTATGAAGCCCGTATCCGTGCACTGGAAGAGCGACTGAATGCCGCGGAGATGGAGGCGGCCGAGGCACGCAGCCAGGCACAGGCCGCCAAGGTGGCCGTCGCTGCCGCACCGACGACGGTAACCGTTGAACAGGAACGGCCCAGCACGTTCAATCCCGCAATCTCGCTTATCCTGCAGGGCAGCCTGAACAGCTACTCGCAGGACCCGGCCGACTATGCCTTGCCGGGGTTTCAGCTGGGTGGAGAGGCCGGACTGCCAGCCGAGGGCCTGACGCTGGATGAGACCGAGCTGGTGATGTCGGCCTCGGTCGATCAGTTGTTTTATGCCCGAAGCACCATCGGGCTGCACGATGACGGCGATGGTACCGAGGTCGAGATCGAGGAGGCCTTTGTCGATACGCTAGCCCTGCCGGCCGGCACCGGCCTGCGCTTCGGACGCTTCTATTCGGACATCGGTTACCTGAACCGGGTGCACTCGCACGCCTGGGATTTCAGGGATCAACCGCTGGTGTACCGCACCATGCTCGGCAGCCAGTACACCGACGACGGTGTGCAGTTTAACTGGGTGGCACCCACCGACCTGTATCTGCGCCTCGGCGGTGAAACCTTTCGTGGCGCGCGTTTTCCAGGGGGTGAGGCCACAGACACGCTGGGGAACATCCAGACTGTGTTTGCCAAGCTCGGCGGTGATGTCGGCAGCAGTCACAGCTGGCAGGCCGGGCTATCGCAGATGTGGGTGAATGACGTTGATCGCA
>Ga0316187_10001441_pt1 | contig 20512 bp, 21 predicted proteins | sample CroRivburrow1_MG_FD_204927 | JGI IMG/M metagenome (GOLD analysis project Ga0316187, IMG submission 204927) | Coastal sediment microbial communities from Maine, United States - Cross River worm burrow 1 | ecosystem: Environmental > Aquatic > Marine > Coastal > Sediment | place: USA: Maine...
CTGTGGAGTGGTATCAAAAAGCTGCTGAGCAAGAATATCCTAATGCTCAATACAATCTTGGAGTACTTTACCAGCTTGGAGAAGGGGTCTCTCAGGACTTCACCGAGGCTGCAAAGTGGTTTCGCAGGGCTGCCGATCTAAGGTATGCCAAAGCCCAATTCCAGCTTGGAGTCATGTATCAGCTTGGGCAAGGAGTTGCTCAAGATTTCAAGACAGCTGTGGACTGGTATCTAAGAGCTGCTGCTCAAGGAGACTCTAATGCTCAATACAACCTCGGAGTACTTTACCAGCTAGGTGAAGGAGTCGCTCAGGATTACACCGAGTCAGCAAATTGGTATTCAGAGGCGGCTAAACCCAGGTAAAGATTTTTCCTCTATCTTCAGTTTGAGAAATCTTGAAGAAGGTGGCCAAGAGCTACACCGTAACCAGAAAACTCTCTTTTCTGTTATCTCTCCTATATCCTAAGCCCTTGATCTATAACCTCAAATTGCCCCATCATTCCGTCGTCCTCATGTTCTAACATATGACAGTGATACATGTAGACCCCAGTATAGTCGAGAAACCGGGCAATCAGCCTGACCTTGTCATTTGGCCACAGCAATACGGTGTCCTTTCGTCCCGCCTCAATGGGTACGGGGGGCTGCCCGTTGCGGTCCAGAATGTTGAATTGCACGTCATGCAGATGCATTGAATGGGGAAGCTGCATCATCGAAGCGGACCTGTTCTCCAGTTTCCAGATCTCGGTGGAGCCGAGCGGAATTTTTTCATCGATACGGTTCATATCCATCTTCTTGCCGTTGATCGACAGTCTGTTGCCACCCATCATACCCATGCCCCTACCCGACATGGTTTCCATGGCGAAGTTTCGCGTTCGGTCAGCATCTGACTCGACCAATTGAGGCTGCTCACGCAGTTCGGTGACCAGGGTGCGCTGTTCGGCTTTGTCACCGGAGACACGGAGTTCCATGGCCTCATGGGTGTTGCCGTTGTACTGGTCAACCATTAGACGCAATCTGTCGTCCGCACTTGCTTCTCCAAAATCAACCAGAATCTCAGCCCGCTCACCAGCAGACAGGACCAACTCCTGCAGACCAACCGGTTTTTCCAGGAATCCGCCGTCTGAAGCGATCACCTGAAAGGGCTGGTCATCTGAAAGATAAATTCGATAGATCGACGCGTTTGAGCCGTTCAAGATACGGAACCGGACGATTCCTCGCGGCACCTCTGCAAAAGGCTTCGACATTCCGTTGACGATCAGGAAATTGCCCAGGACCCCGTGCATGACATCGTGCATGGAGCGGACATAGGCAAAACTCCGATCTTCATAAAAGCGCCTGTCCTGTATGACCAAGGGGATATCATCGACGCCATAGTTTCTCGGCAGGGCCAGGCTCTGGGAGTATTCATCCTCGATGATGAACATTCCAGCCAGTCCGCGGTAAACGTGTTCACCAGTGAGCCCCATGGCATGGGGGTGGTACCAGAGCGTTGCCGCCTGCTGATTGATGGTGAATTCTGGTTTCCAAATCTCTCCGGGTTCGATGACCTGGTGCGGCCCACCGTCCCAGCGGGCCGGCACATGCAGCCCATGCCAGTGTACCGTGGTGACCTGATCGATGGTGTTCTCCACCTGTATTCGAACGTTTTCTCCGTTGCGGACTCGAATGGTGGGTCCCAGAAAGGAGCCATTGTACCCCAGGGTTTCGGTGGGCCCGCTGCTGAAAAATTCATGCTGATCCTTCTGGACGATCAGGGAGAGAGGGGCCACCTCAGCTGAAGTTCCGGATTTTTCAAGAAGAGGAGGAATGGGAAGTCGTAAAGTGAACGGTGTGTCCGGGGGTACCGTACTGGCCATAACGGGTGCCGACAGCCCGTATTTCCCAAGGGCAGCGATACCCAGCGCCGCAGCTGAGTGCTTGATGAAGTCTCGTCTGATCATATTGTTCTCCATATATTTAGTGCTACGTTGTAGTATAAATACAGGAGAGACAATAGTCGAGTTGGTTAGCAACAATCGTTGGTAAATTTCAGTATTGCTGCTAGATGACAGATGTGTGCGTGGCTGGGGATTACGACAGACAGCCCGAATGACGTTCTTCTACCGGCAGCCTCTGGCTGTCAGCTGGCGGATGGTCAGCTTTATAGCGCCGAGACAGGATTACGCATTGACCGGACGGAATACCTCATAAAAAGTCCGCTCCCCGATCAGGCTGTCGACCTGATCCTGAATCTCTTTGCGCTGGGGGTCCATAAACCAGTTATTCCAGTCTTCGATGGTCTCCCAGGCACTTACTACAAGATAATCAGCCAAATCCTCGGTGCTCTGAAGCGTATCGGTGGAAATATACCCCGGCTGATTCTTGGCCCGCAGATTCAGTTCTTTCAGTAGGGGAAGAATCTCCTTCGGTTGATTCATTCTAAACTTTCTTTTAATTACGACATGAACAGCCATACCAGTCCTCTCCATGTAAACTGCATAACTCAATTTAAAAGCAACCGCCGTCTAGAATATGGGCGATCATTCTCTCCGCCTGATATCTTACAATATACACGATTTCTGTTTCTGGCAGGTAACAGCAGAAGCGGGATTTTCACCCATCTCTTAGTTCTGGCAGTTTACCCCGATAAAACTCAATAGTTCTGTATCACAGATCTGCGCGCACTCCGCGCCAGGAACACTCCCAATACTCGTCAAGATAATCTGGCAGGGAACTCTCTAGAATACCGTCAATTCGCAAAAACACCATGCGGATGGCCGAACCGAAGATGGCATTCATGGCGACATTTGGTTCGATATTTCTAATCTCACCGTTTTCCTGTCCTTTCTCCACCCAGGATTTCATCTTTAAAAAGGGCATCGAGGCGAAGGCTGTTTTTTCGACCGGCATGAATTCCCGGTGCTTCGTATAGAGAAGATACTGCATTGAGGAAGGGGATCTTTCCGTAGTTTCGAATATATGTCGAACCGCCTCAAAACAACAATCGTGCATGCTTTCGTGATTCTGTTCGATCTCGCACAGTGCCTCGTAAAGACAGTTTTCGATATTGCTGTATAGGGTGACGGCGATGGATTCCTTGTTCTCAAAGTAATTGTAGAGAGATCCTACACTCATTTTGGAAGCGAACTGGATATCATTAACCGTCGTGTTGAAATACCCTCTCTCGGTGAATAATTTTAATGCCGCATCGAGAATTTTTTCCTGACGTTCTTTTTTCTTGGAATTATTCATCTTTCAAAATGTTAGTAGTGTTTGTGTAGACCCGGTGACAATTAATTGAGCGGGCCGGAAATGTCAATCTAGATGTAACCATATCATAATCAAACAAATTTGCGGGAGCTTTTATAAAGTTTTCGATGCATCTCGAAACCATTATGCAAACAATTTGAAAGACAAAGGCCGGATCCACCGCCAAAGACTTGGAGACTGTCTGAAGACTATATGTATCCCCTCGTATTTATATGGAAAACATTGCCATTCCCAGATAACGGCTGCCGGTTTCTTAACGGACCATCGGCCCCCCTGATGGCTGCTAATCGTTTCGCTCTTCCAACAGCATAATGACATCTTTCTAGATGGCCCATCACTATTTTCCATGATTGCGGATGAACTTCCGGGTCTTATACTGATTAGAAATCATCCGTGAAAATCACATAGAGGAGTAAGACATGCGACGACATATTATATTTTTCCTTCTCGTTATTATCGCCACAGTGGCAATCAATACGCAAGTTGAAGCAGATACAGACAGCCGTCTGCACCAGATCCTAAAATCAGGCGAATTGAGAGTTGGTACGACCGGCGACTGGAACCCAATGACCGTCCGTGACCCGGCGAGCAACAGTTACAAGGGGTTCGACATCGATGTCATGCAAGAACTGGCCAAGGATCTGGGGGTGAAACTCACCTTCGTACCCACGGACTGGAAAACGCTGGTTAACGGAATTATCGCCAACAAATACGACATGAGTACCAGCGCTTCTGTAACTCCGGCACGGATAAGGACGGTCGGTTTCACCAAGTCCTACTATCAGGTGAGCACTGTCCCCTTGACCCTCAAAAACAACCTCGACAAATTCAAGGACTGGGGCGATATCGATAAGCCATCGGTAACCGTGGCGGTGACACTGGGCACCTCCCAGGAACAGCAGGTCAAGAAGTTTTTCCCTAACGCAAAGATCAATAGCATCGAGGCACCTGCCCGCGATTTCCAGGAAGTTCTCGCCGGCCGGGCTCAGGTATCGGTTACCAGCAACCTCGAAGCGAGCTTGCTCACCCAGGCTCATCAACAGCTAGCAGTGGTTCGGGTCTCAGAGACGCGGACCCCCGCAGACCTGGCTTTCATTGTGGCTCAGGGCGATCAGGTGTGGCTGAACTATCTCAATCACTGGATCACAATCAAGCTCAATCGCGGCTTTTTCGAAGAACTGAAGAGAAAATGGATGCCGGGTGTTTAGGGTTCGACACTGCCCGATTGCTTCGATAAAGTTCCACGGGGACAGTATGAGCAGAAAGCGGTATCTATCCAATCCCGTTCTGATCTTTGTTATTGCTGTCACCCTGACGGGTTGTACCAGTTCCAGCTACGAGTGGGGCTGGTTCGAAATCATACCTACGACCAGTAAGGGTGCCAGCAATCTCAGATTTCTTGCGGGTGGAGTCTGGATGACACTGGCTTTGTCCCTGACCTCTATCTTTTTTTCCATCCTGATCGGCCTTTTTATCGCCTTGACGGGAATCTCCGAGACGTCCTGGCTGCGTTGGGCCAATCGCACCTACGTGGAGATCTTTCGATCCATTCCCATCCTGGTATTAATACTCTGGGTTTACTACGGACTCCCGGTGGTTCTTGGCATTTCCATGAATCCTTTTAGCGCCGGTGTTGTTGCCCTGGCCCTGAGCGACAGCGCCTTTGAAGCGGAAATATTCAGGGGAGGAATTCAATCCATTGGCAAAGGCCAGATTGAGGCCGCCGATTCAATCGGCCTTAACTATTATCAGAAAATGCGGGTCATCATCCTGCCTCAGGCAGTCCGCAGAATTCTCCCTCCCCTGGGAAATCAATTCGTCTACATGCTGAAAATGTCCTCCCTGGTCTCCATAATAGGCCTTCAGGAGTTAACCAGACGGGCAAACGAGCTCACGGTTACAGTCTACCGACCACTTGAAATTTATACGGTACTGGTGGTTGAATATCTCCTTCTGATTCTCATTTTTTCCTGGATGGTCCGGCGGCTTGAATACAAACTGAAAATTTATTAGCCCACCCTGCTGTCTAAATATCCTTCGATCTGCCTCCCACCGCGCGTAGAAAAATTCGCAAGAACTGCGACATTCAATGCGCATCAGAATCGGAGGCATCCTTATATCCGCTCAGCATATCGACCGGCCCGGTTTCATAGTTTTTTCCAATTTGAATTATCGTCTTTTCCTGGGTAAAAGACATACGCGTCAGAAACGAATGCAGGTATTGACAAAATAAAAAATTGAGGAGAAACAGATGAAAACCCTTATTGCCGCATTACTGAGTATGCTGGTCGCCACCGCTGCCACAGCAGCCCAATACAACTATATGGCCCCCGAGGAGTTGAAGCAGCGGATCGATTCGAATGACAACATACTGATAGTCGACATCCAGGTTGAGGAGGAATTCAGGCAGCATCATATCCCCGGCTCACTGGCCACCTATGCCTATCCGGTCAAAAGTAGCGAACAGCGTACCCGGCTCGATCCGATCGTCAACCTGCAGCAGAACGATTCGACACCAGTGGTCATCGTCTGCCCCCGAGGAGCTGGAGGGGCGAAACGCACCTACGATTATCTCACGGCCAACGGTATCCTCGAAGATCGCTTGTGGATTCTTGAAAAAGGGATGTCAGGCTGGAAATTTGAGGATATGACAACTACCCTTAACTGAGCCAAGCTAGAATCTAATTCTCGGGGCGGTCAGTCACCTGCCTGGCCGCCATTACTTTTATCAGCTGAGCTGGCCTCTGAAATACCAGCCAATCATCAGCATTCCGCTTGCCGCAACCCAACTTCCCATCACTCTGACCACGATCCTTGTCCAAGGCCGCTCGAGTGACACGACAAAGGCGCTCATGAGTGCGACGAGCACGAAAAGCGCTCCCATGATCCCCAAAAGTGCCGGACCTCCCGGCCCCGATTTCAGCACCAGTCCGTTGAATACGCCATGCAGCAGCCCGATCATTACGGTCATTGGTCCTATCAGCTGATCCGGCAGTTTCGCGTCGGCGGCTATGAGGCCGCCCAGCAGTAGAAATGACAGTGCCGGTACTGGAATGGTGACATCCAGATCAAGGTTCAGCCCAACCAGGCCGCCCAGCAACCAGGCAAGGGGCAGCATGAACATCGCATAGCGGCCCGCCCGGGCACCCCGCATACCACAATAGAGCGACAGGGCAATCACCGGCACAAGATCTTCCGGAGTAAGCAGCAGGTGGCCTATCCCGTCATATACCGGACCCATCCCGGTGGTAACCAGGTGAGCGAAGGCAGCTGCAGGGAGCAAAAAGATTACGCCCAATACTCCCAGAACCAGTGCGCCGGTCCTTTGTATGCACCCCCTTTTCATGTCACCGCCTGCCAGAAGAAGAAACACCCCATGCCAAGGATGAAGGCCCCCGCCCCCCTCAGCACAATCCTGCCAAACGAAAACCGGTGCAGCAGTCCGATCAGGATGCCGACCCCGTGCAGCAAACCGGTACCGATTACGAAACCCATTGAATAAAGCAGTCCACTCTGTCCGGGCGGAAGCTCGGTACCGTGGGCGTGACCGTGGAAAATTGCAAAGAAACCGACCAGCATTACTGAAATGGGCAGTTTCGGCCTCGCCTCGCACAGCACCATCAGGCCCAAAAGAACCGCCGACAGGGCAATACCGACCTCCACCCCGGGAACCGGAATGCCCATAAGCCCCATCATGGCACCGACCGTCATCATCATCGGGAAGGCGATCGGCAGCACCCATAGCGCCGGACTGCCGAGCTGAGCCCCCCAGAGGCCGACAGCAATCATCGCCAGAATATGATCGAGACCGGACCAGGGGTGTTCCATGCCGGTAAAAAAGCCAGCTGCCTGCCCCTGCTCGACATGAGCCCAGGCGAGAGACGGCAGCAGCAGGAGTGCGGTTGCGATTGAGATGTTGAACCCAAGATTGGCTCCGGTCCATTTTTCTGCCATGCTAAAACCCTCTGATAAGCATCACGGTTCGCTGAATTGTCCAGTAGGCTCCAAGGCTTCCAACCGTATATCCGGGCAGCCACAATACCCAGCGGGGCCAATGAACCTGCAAGGTCCTGAAGGCCCAGACAAGTCCCAGTGCAGTAAACACGAAGAGCAACTGGCCAAGCTCTACCCCAACATTGAAGCAGAGCAGCGCCCAGGGCAGTTCGGCTTGAGGCATTCCCGTGGTCGACAGGCCACTGGCAAAGCCAAAACCGTGCAGGAGCCCGAAACCAAAAGCGATGAGCCACGGGTAACGTATGGTGAGACTGGTCTGCCCACGTTTAACCCTGACTATCTCCGGGCCCAGGAACAGAATCGACAGGGCGATGGCCGCATTCAGCGGCGGCAGCGGAGCCTGGGCATAGCCGAGGGTGGCAATCCCGAGGGTGACCGAATGGGCGACAGTAAATGAGGTGATGGTTTTTATCAGCATCACCCTGTTCTTGACTATCAACAGCAGGCCAAGGACAAACAACAGATGATCGATGCCCAGCAGAATATGATGGAAGCCCAGAAACAGATATTCCCGTGAGGTTTCATACCAGGGCCGTTCTCCCCGCAGCTCGGTCCAGGGTTTCGTCGGCCTCACCACACTGGTCGCCTGACTGCCGTCGGCCCGCTTGACCCGGACATAGACATCGGTGATGGTGGTCTCGAGTCCGGGAAACTTCAATATGGAGCCGTCGAGGCCCCGCTGACCGATGGTGACGACCCGTTCGAAGACTATGTCATTGGCACGCCGGCGCTCAGTCGGCTGGCCCAGCGTCTGCCAGCTCTCCGGCAGTTCCAGCCGGGCCGGATGCGGTTTACCGTAATAAATGGGGGCCTTCCAGGTGACCCTGTAACGGTCCTCGCCTATCTCTACCAGTTCAACACTACCCGGCTGGCTCTCATGACCTAGAGCCGGCTGGAACAGGCCCGCCCAGAAGAGGAATATAAATAAAAAAATCAACCGATACATCTGATCAGTTCACGAAGGGTTATGATTCAGAAGAGTTGTTCGCTTCAATTACAACCGTATATTTCTCTCGCAGGCTGGAGTAAATCTTCTCCTTCAGATCCTGGCGCTGTTTCAGCGCATACTCACGCTCCACCTGGGGACGAATCTCCGCCAATTCAGGGTCGCGCCCCTCACTGCGCTCTTCAACCAGCACGAGGTGGATACCGTAGCCCGAGAGCACAGGCCCCTGCCAGGTGCCGACCTCCAGAGCGCTCAATTGTTCGGTAAAATCACCGCCGAACTGACGGTTGATGACGCTCACTGACGAAAGTGGAAAGGTCTTTGGCAGCATGATAGAATCACCCAATTGTTCCAGGTTCAGGTCCTCCTCCGTCTGCCTCAGACGGACCAGCAATTCTTCAGCGTCGCTCTCGAGTGTTCCGGCACGAGCTGCGGGGTTAAGATAGACCTGGGAGAAGCGCTGGCGCGGCTCCTGGCGGAACGACTGCCGGTTCTCAGCAAGAAACGCTTCAAGCTGCTCATCCGTAGCCTCCCCCTGGGCGGAAATGTCTTCCAGCATGAGCTCTAGTTTCATACGTAGACGCCTCCTGATATAGGGGTCATCTCGATCCAGCCCCAGAGCCAGCCCTTCGCGATAGGCGATTTCCTCACGGATTTTCTCCTCGAGCAATCCCTGGAGTTCCTTTTCCCGCGGCGGCCGTTGCCACGTTCTTTCAAAATCGGCCATCATCAGGTTGATATCATTGTCGGTGATAACAATGGTGGCGTCCATCGACTGGTCCTCGTTTTGAAAAAATGAGAACCCTAGAAACAGCAGTGCGCCGATGACCAGGAAATGAGTGAGTGGTTCTCTCAGGAACTTTTTCATAGTAGTGATATTAACTGAAGCTGCCGATGCAGAGGCAGGAGAGAAGCGGATCGACAATCCCAGACAGACATCGGTTAAAGACCACTGAGCCACGGTGCTCTTGTTGATGGTTTTCCAAGCCTGCTTGGTCAGCCGCTCTGGTCGTCAACGCCATATCGGTATTCTTTTGAGAAATATTTAAGAACAATGAATTCCATCTTTTGAAAGAGTTGCTTATTGGAACTTTTGGCAAACTGCTCAAAAAGGGATGGGGCAATCTCATTGAATATATCCAGAAGCTTTGGATCGAAATGAGTGCCCCGGCCCTCATTTAATATCTCCAGAGAGGTCTCGAGGGACAATTGGGATTTGTAGGGTCGCTTTGAAGTAAGGGCATCGAAAACATCAGCGATCGCAAAAATTCTCGCGTTTACTGGAATTTCATAACCTTTGAGGCCGTTGGGGTAGCCCTCGCCAGAAAACTTCTCATGATGATAGCCCACCACATCGACCGCGTCCTTAAGCCATTCCGATTGTTTTACGATATCGATGCCATGCTGGACATGAAGCTTCATTGTTTCATACTCGGCTTCGGTCAGTTTCGCCGGTTTTAGTAGAATCTTGTCGCTTATCCCTATTTTACCGACATCATGGAGAAACGCGCCTTTGATCAACCCCTGAATTATATTGGGCTTCAAACCTATGCGTTCGGCAAGTTCCACCGAAAAGATTGTGACCCGGTAATTGTGGTTATCGGTGTCGCTGTCCCTTTTGGCGATGGCGCTGCCGATGACACGGAGGGTTTCAATATTCGAGGCAACCAGGTTTTCCGTCAATACGGTCAACTGATTGATCAACCTGCTGATCACCGGATAGAGAATCAGGGTGGTCAAAAGTACGATTGCGATAGCACCGAATACTGAACGGGTAATCCGCCCCCTCAGTTCTTTTCTGGCTTTAGGCGACACCTCGAAAATGCCGTCCAAAAATGAGGTCTGACTGCCTGCCCTGTCATAGAGTGGAAAGCTCAGTCGTATATAGGGGGTCCCCTTTATCTGCTCAAATGACTGTTTGATGATCGGGTTGTTGCGCAGTTGGACCACTATCGATTCCACCTGTTCGGCAACATCGGTTTTGTTGGGGTACTTTTTATCAAATTCTTCTGCAATCTGCTGACCCTGCATATCGTAGATACTTACGTAAACAAGCTTCCCCGCGCCAGGTTGCGACTTGCCCGCAATAAGCAGCATTTGCAAGTCCTGACGAATCTCTTGGCGATTAACGTTAAGAGAGTGTTCAATCTGCCGAATCTGAGAATTGAAGTTGGAGACGACCTCAGCAGCCCGGTCATTGACAAGCCCGCCGAGTCGGCGCTGTTCCAGCAGAAAAACGACCACCGCCAGAAAAACAGAAATCATGACGGCGGCGGCGATAAGACGCAGAGCTAGCTGACGGTGTAAATGCCGCTTCGTCCCCTTGCGCTGGAGAATCGCTTTGAGGCCGTTGACGTCTGAATTGTTAACCAGACTAAATATTTTTTCGAGCATAGCCTGCAAGACTTCACCTTATCATCGATAAAAAAATGTGATATAGCAGTAATATGAACTGAGCCAATCGGAGGGGGGCTGCAGTTGATCTCCCTTATCGCTGCTCAATCAGTATAGTATTAAATCACGGTAAAGAGCAAGAGAGGTCCCTGTTGGATACCGCCATGCCTGCCAGAATCCTAATGGAACAAAAGGTTAACACGATTATTTTATGAAGCAAGCGATCACCATTTTTCTAAGCCTTTCAATTGTAATGCTGCTTCTCTCGTCCTGCAGTACATCCGATGAAATTCTGAAGGCCCTGAAGATAGATTATTCTCCATCGAAAGATAAGAAGTCGGCAGCCAAACCCAGCAAAGCCGATCTGGAAAAGCAACTTGCCGCGGCGAAGGAAAAAGAAGCCGCGCTCAAGCAGCAGGTGGCCACGCTTGAGAACGAGATCGACCAAAAAGATGAGGTACTCAGTACTCAGATAGCGGAATTGCAGGAGAAACTCAGGGTCAAAGAACTGGCGCTCATTGAAGAAATCGAAGCACTGAGAAAAGAGATCGACGAGCAAGAGGCCCTCATATCCATCCAGGGCAAGTTCATCGGTCTATTGGATGACGCCGATCAGACACTGCAGAAAACCATCGATGAGCAGGTGCGCCAGCGTTGAAAAGCAGCCCCGATTTATCCAGGACTAGAAGATGATGCCCAGGCGGATGCCGCCCACCACCCGGACTTTCGACTCCTTGGTAATGTTATCACTGCCAAAGATTATTTGTAAATCGGGGGAAATCACCAGTTCTTTGGTAACCTGCCAGCGGTAATAAGTCTCCACCACTGACTGCCATATCTGGGTGGAGCTGGATCTTCCTGCCCCCACGCCGAGGCCGAAACTGTCGAATCCTCTTATCTGCTTACCGTGGCCGATGAACAGCAGCATATCGGTGTCGGTCGGGTCACCATAGGACTGGGCAATTCTGACTATATAAATTTCATTTTCTTCCCGTCCTTCGTGCTCCAGGGTGGCACTATATCCGTTGCCGCCCAGGTAGTCGTCCACATCGTTTTCAGCGCCCCCCCAGCCCATGATCTGCAGGCGTGCGCCCTTTCCGTCCATGCCCGTAAAACTGTAAGCCGCCTGAAGGGTGCCGAACAGGGCGTTGGAATTGAGGCTGAAATCTACCTGGGCATCGCCGTCAACGCCCTGGATATTGGAAATTCCGGCGCTAAGTTCCCAGTTCTCAGATGGCTTCCAGTTGGTGGCGAAACCCGCACCGTAACTGGGGAAGTTAACCGTCGGGTTACTGGAAAAGGCCTGGTTCAGAAAGTATCTTTTGGCACCCCGCATAGAATGCTTATCGACAAATGAGTCAATGGAAAATTGCCCGTAACGCAGCGCGAGCTTATCCTCAAACAGGCGCTGGTCGAGATAAAGATCTGGTACTTGAAAACCCGAGTCGTTGAACCCGTCCACCGTCCCCCAAAGCAGATCGGTCTGGCCCTGGATATCGGAAGGTGCGTATTCGGAATAAGCCCGGCGGTCCCGTAACCTGAAAGAGAGATAGATAGGTTTGTTAAACCTGTGCCCCATGATCAGCCAGCGCCCACTCAGGCTGAGGTCCCCGGCCGTACCCCCGACACTGACGTCAGCGTCATTGTAGGCCTGGCTGAGCAAATCATAGTTCAGGGTAAACTCGACCCTGTGTTTCTGCCACCAGTCAAGCTGCTTCTTTCGAAAAGCATAGTAGAAATCCGGCAACAGGCTTCGCCTTCTCGGGTCATAGACCAATTCATCCCGCTGCTCCAGAGTCCCTTCAATACTGTTCGCAGCTTCTTTTTCCAGGGGTTTGGTATCTTCTTTAGTAAGCGGATCTGTAACTGCCTCTTCCGCCCAGGCCGGCATCACTCCAAGGATCGGCAGCCAAAAGACGGCGGTCAGCAGACCTGATTCCAAAAATTTGCTTAAAGGCAATGATGTTGCTCTTACCAGTGGCGCCATAAACGGTGAACCTGTCTGCAACAGCTAATCCTTGGCAGGCAATAATAGTTTACCGGCTCCGGTGGTGACCCTCCATGCCGCTTTCTTGAATTCATCATGGGCCATGTCGCTCAAATCCCCGAGGACCCACAACTCCTTTACACCACTTGCAGCGATAGCGGGATTATCTGAAATCTCCATCAAGGCACCGGCCACCCGCTCAGACCAGATCAGATGATCGGTCGGCAGGATCACCGCCACTGCGCCATCCTTGTTGACTGCCTTGGTGATGCGGGCCATTGGTTCGATTGATTTGAGTGGGGTCACGTGGGTGTGATAACCTGCCGTCAAGACCGTTAGCTCGGTGATCACCCTGGCCATTTCGGGTGAACTCGCCTGCAGCGAGACCTTCAGGAACAGTTCGAGACTGTCGACTCCCTTCATTGACTCAAGCGCCGAGGTCATGACTGTATACAGCGCCGGTGAGAACATCTGGTTGTTGAGAAACAGCTGAACGGTATCACCGTCCATGCCCAGAGCCAGCAATTTGTCTCTGCTCTGTACCCAGAGTTCCGCCGCCGGCGTGGTGTTGATTGCCTCGTTCAAGAGCCTGGCGGCTCCGGAGGTGGACAGGACGATCCCCCCGACTCCTGGAACCACGCTGGTGGCGACCCCCACGCCAAGTCCTCCGAGGTAGTCGGCCCAGGCCAGTCGGTCCAGTTCCTCCTGCAGCACTTTGTTGCGCGAGTAGACGTTGACATGGTACTTGGTGGCAATCTGGCCTTTGGATTTGGAAAAGCCGATAAGCTGCTGCGCCTTGCTGTCTTCAGCGTCGGTCACCTCCCTCTTGCCAACTGTTTCACTGGCCCGATGAAACAGGCTCTGTACTCCCGAGGCCGCACCTTTCAAGGTGTTTTCAGTATCGGTAAACAGGTTTTTAATACCGGTTACTGTATTCTCGCCAGACTGCTTCAGAGCAGCAATTGCCGTGTCATCGGTTTTCACCTTTTTCATTTCGGCAATGGCGTTGAGCTCATTAATCAGAAACCCCAATGCTGTATTCGAAAGAGCTTCGAAGTCCCCAAATGGTGAAGTTACCGTGAAATGGTTGAATAAACCGTTATTTTCAACTTCGTCGGCCACCGTATGATTGGGCCCCTTGAGCCGTTCGGGCTCCAAGATATCCTCAGCCGAGAGCACGGGAGGGTTCTCAAATTCGGCCTGGGCATGGTGAGCCATAGAGAATATCACCAGCTCCATGGCAAGGGTGAGCGTGACAATTCCTTTCAGAAAAGCTAAGGGGATGCGAACATGCCGTAACATGGTAAACCTCCTTATTGCCTGGTTATATGTAAAGCTGAGTATGATTTTCAGGTGGTAATGACATCAACGTAGCATGGTTCAGACATGAGTAATCCAATTGGTGGCGAATTGCAACGCTGACCGGAATCCCCAGTCAGGAACTCCGGCTAATGGAGAGGTCCAGATGTCGGCTGCTGGGGCTGTCTGGAACTGAACGGTCTTAAGGGGGTGGCGCCAAAGCCAAATCGGAGGAGATGTGAGGGGACCAGAGAATAGCCAATCAGTATTTACCCCTTAGTTTAAACTCCTGGGCAGCAGTGGTAATGTTTTTTCTGTTGATCCCATGAGTTGCAGGTGCTAGCTTTGCCGGTGAAGAAAAGAGAACTGGGAACACCTTGAGATACTGAACACCCTGCGGAGCCGTTTTCATGATTCGACTCAGTGACGTCCGTTTCTGCTACCCAACCGGCGAATTTCGGCTGGCGATACCCGAGATGTCGGTTGCAGCCGGGGAGAAGGTGGCGGTTATCGGACCCAGCGGCTCTGGGAAGACGACACTGCTCAACCTCGTGGCTGGGATACTTGCGCCTGACAACGGCTCCATAAACATTGCCGGAACCGATCTCGACAGGGCTACCGACCAGAGCCGAAGAGACTTCCGCATCACTACCATTGGCTTTATTTTCCAGGATTTCGGGCTTATCGACTATCTGGATGTCCTTGACAATATACTCCATCCCTACCGGATCACTTCATCACTCACGCTCACCGCCCCAATCAGGCAGCGGGCCCTTGAGCTCGCTGAGCAGCTCGGAGTCGACGCCAGACTCAAGCATCATCCAGCCACCCTCTCCCACGGGGAGCGGCAACGGGTAGCCATCTGCCGCGCCTTGCTGCCAGATCCAAAACTGATTCTTGCCGACGAAGCCACAGGTAACCTCGATCCGGACAACAAGCAGCTCATCCTGGACGCACTTTTTGAGGCGACGTCGACGAACCATACCACCCTTCTGGCGGTCACCCATGATCATGAGCTTCTCGGACGATTCGATAGGATTGTCGATTTCAGAGATTTTCTAGTCAATGAACCGGAGGCCAGCTGATGGACAGTCTCTACCTGGCCTGGCGATATCTATGTTTTTATAAGGTTCGATCTTTCATCCTCATAGGCTGCATCACCGTCATCGCAGCCCTGCCGCTGGCCCTTGAAATTCTTGTCAATGAAAGTGAACGACAGCTTTCACTGCGGGCCGAGTCGACCCCGCTGCTGATCGGGGCCAAAGGCAGTGCCCTCGATCTAGTAATGAATTCGCTCTATTTCAGTGATGCGTCGCCGGAACCGATCACCATGGCTGCTGTAGACCAGATACTCGAGAGCGATCTTGCCTCCCCAATACCTCTTCTAATCAGATATCGAAGCCGCACTTTTCCGATCGTCGGCACCACGCTCGATTACCTTGATTTCAGGCAGCTTGAGATCAAAAGCGGAAACCCTTTTTCCCTGTTGGGTCAATGTCTGGTTGGGGCCGAAATTGCCCGTCAACTCGATCTGGGCCCTGGCGATCATCTCACCTCCTCCCCCGAGGCCATGTTCGACATTGCCGGTGTCTACCCGCTCAAAATGAGGATTTCAGGTGTACTCGCCGAGACCAACAGCGCCGACGACAGGGCAGTATTTGTCGATATCAGAACCGCCTGGATCATCAGCGGACTCGGACACGGTCATACCGACCTGGCAAAGTCTACGGATGAGTCGGTGATCCTCAAACGGGAAGCGGGACAGGTGACGGCCAATGCCAAACTCATGCAATACAATGAAATAACCGAGGACAACATCGATCGCTTTCACCTGCACGGCGACCCTGTCACCTTTCCGATAACTGCGGTACTGGCGCTGCCGCACGACGAGAAATCCGGTACCATTCTGCAGGGAAGATATCTCGACCAAGACAGCAACTACCAGATCGTTACTCCCGCAAAAGTAGTTGATTCACTGCTGGCCAACATCTTCAGAATCCGCAATGTCCTCGACGCGGTCATCCTGATGGTCGGCACGGCCACCCTGATGGCGCTGGTACTGGTGTTTTCGCTTTCGCTGCGGCTCCGGTCCAAAGAAATGGAAACGATCTTCAAAATCGGTTCGAGCAGAGCCACCATTTCCCGGCTTCTGGGGGCGGAGATAACGATCATTGGTTGTCTAAGTGGACTGCTTTGCCTGATCATCATGCTGCTGCTCAACCATTATGACGTGGAACTGGTAAGAAGACTCTTTATCTGACAATACCTGGAGGAAGGCTCAATGAATACGCGCATGTCTCTGTATGTCTTACCGGCAATCACAACATTGACGCTGCTCTTTAGTGCCAATTGTTTGGCCGGGAAACCGCTCACGGTATATACAGTCAACTATCCGCTGGCCTATTTCAGTGAACGTATCGGTGGTGAGTTCGTCGACGTGGTATTCCCCGCTCCTGCTGACGTCGATCCGGCTTTCTGGACCCCCGACGAGGAGACGATCGGCGGCTACCAGAAGGCCGATCTTATTATCATCAATGGAGCGGGGTACGCGAAATGGACTCAAAAAGTGAGCCTGCCCCTGATGCGCCAGGTTAACACCTCCAAATCATTCAAGGACGAATACATTAGTATCGAGATGAATGTGACTCACCGCCACGGGCCTGAGGGCGATCACAGCCATGCTGGCACGGCCTTTACAACCTGGCTCGACTTGTCACTGGCCAGCCGGCAGGCCGAGGCGATATACAAGGCGTTGAGCCGCAAGCTGATGGATCAAAAATCGATAGTGCAGAAAAATTTCGAGGCCCTCATAGCCGATCTTCTGCACCTCGATGAACAACTTCAAGATCTCAGCGACAAGAAGCCCGCCCTCCCCCTTCTTGGTTCCCATCCCATCTATCAGTATCTGGCCAGAGGGTATGGACTGAATATCAGCATGGTCATGTGGGAACCGGACGAGGATCCGGGTGAGCAACAATGGCGGAATCTGCAAACCCTTGTTGAGGACCATGCTACCTCCTGGATGCTGTGGGAAGACTCGCCGCGCCCCGAATCTGTCAAGAGACTGGAAGAGATGGGGATCAAGAGTCTGGTCTACTCGCCCTGCTTCAACCGTCCAGACGAAGGAGATTTCCTCACGGTGATGCAGCAGAATGTGGACAATCTAAGTGTTGTTTTCAGCGGGGCTGATTGATATAACAAATCCCAGGAGATGGCTGGCGCCGCAGAATATGGCTGAGCATTTGACCAGAGAGCAGATCATAGAACGTTATCATCAAAAAATGATTGCGGCCCTCGAAGGCAGGTGTGAAATAGAGGAAGTCTGCGGCCTCGGTATCGAAACACTCTGTTGCTCCATCATCTCTGAGCGAAACAGTTTGTTGAAGCGTTACGGCTGGATCACGGCTGACGAGAAGACTACTAGACAGACATTGAAAGGCTCAGAAAAAACAAACAACCTGTAGTTCCATCTGTCCGGCAGGAGGGATTCATGGCACACCATCAACCCGAAGATCTTTTTTCGGTCAATGCCAGGGGGCTGAAACCTTCGGCCATAGAGGCGATTCACAAATTGTTGGAGCAGCCCGGCATGAGGTCTTTAGCCGGTGCCTGGCCAGATCCGCTTGTCTTCCAGACCGTTGAAATAGCTGCAATCATTGCTGAGTTGCTTGACAAACAAGGAGATCAGGCTCTCCAGTACGGTTCAACCAGGGGCCAGCCAGCCCTGCGGCAGGCGCTTGCCGATATGGCCTCTACCCAACTGGGATTCGAGTGCTCGCCGCAGCAAATTCTGGTGACCTCGGGCTCCGCCCAGGGGCTCGATCTGGCCTGCCGGCTGTTCATCGATCCAGGAGATGTTGTCCTTGTCGGTCTACCTAGTTATTTCGGGGCAACCGCCACCATCGCCTCGCACGGCGGCATCAATGTCGGCATTCCGCTTGATGAGCAGGGAATACGAACCGATCTCATGGCCGAAAGGATTCTAACCCTGCAGAAAGAAGGCAAACGCCTCAAAGCGGCGTATGTCATTCCCAATTTCCAAAACCCATCCGGGGTTACCATGAGCGCCCGGAGACGAACCGAGCTTATCGATCTGGCTGACCGCTTTCAATTCATGATTTTCGAGGACGATCCTTACGGCGAATTGCGTTTCGAAGGTGGACACCTCGCCCCCCTGGCGGCCCTGGACACCTCCGGCCGAGTCATTCATTTCCACTCGACCTCGAAGACATTTTCTCCGGGAATGAGAGTTGCCTGGGTTGCTGCACAAGCGCCGGTGATTGACCGCATGGAGCGACTAAAGCAGGCCTCCGACATCTCGACCAACAGCCTCTCCCAGCTGGTTCTGCTGGAACTCATCAGATCCGGACGTCTGCAGGAGGGTATCGAACGAAACCGGGCCCACTACCGTGGCAAACGCGATCTGATGCTCGGTCTGATGGACCAACATTTTCCCAAAGAAGTACACTGGACAAGACCGTCCGGCGGTTTTTTCACCTTCGTCACCCTGCCGCAGGACATGAGCAGTGATGACCTGCTCAGCGATGCCCTGGAGCAGAGCATCGCCTATGTAAGCGGCCCTTCGTTTTTCGTCGACGGTAGTGGCCAAAACAGCTTTAGACTCTCGTTTTCCCAGGCAAGCGTGGAAGATATCGAGGCGGCAATCCCCAGCCTGGCAGGGCTGATCAAAAAGAGATTATGAACCCAGTAACATCAGGACTCAGAAGATAGACAGAGGTGCTAAAGTGAAAGCAGCCTATTATGAAGAATTCCAGCAGCCGCTAACCATCCAGAATCTGGCCGACCCCTCACCCGAAAATGATGGGGTTGTCATCGAAGTAAAGGCGACCGGATTATGCAGAAGTGACTGGCACGGCTGGATGGGACATGATCCAGATATCTCGCTGCCCCATGTGCCCGGCCACGAACTTGCCGGTGTGGTAAGGGCAGTGGGTGACAGGGTACAAAACTGGCGGGCAGGTGACCGCGTGACCCTGCCCTTTGTCTGCGGCTGCGGATACTGTGGTGAGTGCGCTTCGGGAAATCAGCAGGTCTGCGACCACCAGTTTCAACCAGGCTTCACTCACTGGGGCTCCTTTGCCCAGTTTGTAGCCATCAAATACGCCGATGCTAATCTGGTCCGGCTTCCCGATGCAGTAGATTTCGTGACCGCCGCGAGTCTGGGTTGCCGATTCATCACATCCTTTCGAGCCGTGGTCGCCCAGGGACGAATCCAGGCCGGAGAATGGCTGGCGGTACACGGCTGTGGTGGGGTCGGACTGTCGGCCATCATGATAGGCGACTCCCTGGGAGCAAATGTGATAGCCGTCGACATAGACGACTCCAAACTGGCACTGGCAGCCTCGGTGGGCGCCACAGCAACGGTCAACGCCAAGTCGGTTGCTGATGTGATCGAAGCGGTAAGGGACCTAACCGGCGGCGGTGCCCATGTCTCCATCGATGCCCTGGGACATCCCGAAACATGCTTCAACTCGGTGGCAAATCTGAGGAAGCGGGGCCGCCACGTCCAGGTGGGGCTGATGCTGGCCGATCATCGCCATCCGCAGGTGCCGATGGATCAAATTATCGCCCACGAACTGGAGGTGCTCGGCAGTCACGGTATGCAGGCCCATAAATTCGATGAAGTCTTTCGACTCATCGGCTCCGGCCGACTGCAGCCTGAAAAACTGGTCGGCAGAACCATTACCCTGGAAGAGTCGCTGACGGCGCTGCCAGCAATGGACAGTTTTGAGCATGAGGGGGTAACGGTAATCGACCGGTTCTTATAATCTGACCCGCTCCCAGGCTCATCGAGCGGATACCCGCTGCAATTGGGGAATATGACTCTGCTCCTTTATGGGCCAGTGAAGCAGCGCGGCAATCAAACCAAGAACTGCCCCCGCTATCCAGATGGCGTCGTAGTTGCCGAATATCTCGTAGAGCAGCCCGCCAAGCCAGACGCCTATGAAGCTGCCCACCTGGTGGCTTAGAAATACAATAGCATAGAGAAAGGTCATATATCTGGTGCCGAAAAATACCGCCACCAGCCCGGTGGTCGGCGGCACGGTGGCCAGCCACAGAAAGCCCATGGCGGCGCTGAAGGCGAGAATGGAGCCCAGAGACACAGGGGTAAGGAGAAACAGAAGGATGACGACGACCCGGCCCGAGTAGATGAAGGTCAACAGGGTCCTCTTCGGTCGTTTACCACTGAGTATACCGGAACCGTAGGCGCCGAAGATGTTGCACAAGCCGATCAGGCTGATACTCCAGGCCCCGATTTTAGGCGAGAAACCAAGGTCGACCACATAGCCAGGCATATGGACAGTGATGAAAGCAACATGAAATCCGCAGACGAAAAATCCGGCAACCAGCAACCGGTAGGATCGCACTCCCAGCGCCCGGATCATTATCTGCCACAGTGATCCCTCAATGAGCTCAGAGGACTTATCGGAAGATCCGCTGTAAGGAGCCAGAGGCAGGGCCAGAACGGCCATCGTCAAACCGGTCAGGCTGATTATCTGCAGGGCCCTAAACCAACCGGTCAGATCGACGATTTCCTGCATGAACGGGACTATCAGGAATTGACCGAAACTGCCGGCCGCCGTTCCCAGCCCCAGTGCCCAC
>Ga0316187_10001442_pt1 | contig 20512 bp, 14 predicted proteins | sample CroRivburrow1_MG_FD_204927 | JGI IMG/M metagenome (GOLD analysis project Ga0316187, IMG submission 204927) | Coastal sediment microbial communities from Maine, United States - Cross River worm burrow 1 | ecosystem: Environmental > Aquatic > Marine > Coastal > Sediment | place: USA: Maine...
CGGTCGCCTCGATCAACCCTCTCCCTCTGAGTCAAGCCGTGGACGTCTTCGTCCTCGGCGCCGCTGAGCTCTTGTGGCCTCAGTTGCTGGAGTTGGTCGGAGAGCAGCCCGATCGAGATCGTCTGCTCGCCGACCTCGCCACGCGCAACGGATACTTCGTACCGATCCACCACCTCGACGGCGAAGGACGACCCATCACTCGTCTCCGCCGTATGGAGAAGCGCGATCCTCAGATGGCCGACCCGCGGATGGTGCCGAGCTCGTACGTCGTGACCCCACACACCGAGTACCGTAATCGCGGTCTGGTGGAAATGTCGCGCGGGTGCCCCGAAAAGTGTCGCTATTGCTGGGTCAGTTACAACTACGGCCGGCTCCGGTGCTACCCCGCCGAAGCCATCCTCGATCGAGTACGCGGGCTTGCGGAGCTCACAGACCGGGTGGGGTTCGTCGCCACCGCCGTCGGCGACCATCCCGAACTCCCCGATATTCTCCGAGAAAGCCGCGAGTTGGGGTTCAACGTCGCACTCTCGTCGCTCCGAATCCCCGCCATGACCCCGGAGGTCCTCAAGCCCCTCGCCGAGTCGGGTGCTCGATCGGTCACGATCGCACCGGAGACCGGCTCGGACGAGCTTCGCGCGAAACTCAAGAAGCCGATCTCGAATGAACGGATTCTCCAAGCTGTCGAGACCGCACAGGCGTGTGGAATCACCAGCTTGAAGATGTACTTCATCGTCGGCCTTCCCGGCGAAACCGATGGCGACCTGGAGGCCATGGGCGATCTTCTCAGGGACACCCGGGAGATCATGCTCCGGCACGGTCGCCCTCGCGGGCGGATGGGCACGCTCCACGCCGGATGCAGCGTACTCGTTCCCAAGCCCTACACGCCCTACTCGAAGGCGCCGGTGCTCTCCAAGGCGGAGTATCGCAGGCGCCTCGCTTTGATCGAGAAGCAACTCAAGCCCATCGATAATCTCAAATTCGACCGTCCGTCCTACCGCGAGGCCTTGTGGCAAGCCATTCTCAGCCGGGGGGACAGCGCCACCTTCGAGCTCCTCGTTCAACTCGCGGATCACGGCAGCCTGGGTAGGCTCCTGACCGAGCACAAACACTCGGAGGTGCGTCGGGCCCTCCTGCCCGTCGAGGGGGAGCCCGTCTGGCGTTTCATCTCCTCCGCGCCGACGACCACGGCAGCAAACCGGCCGGTTTGACCCGGCCGGTCAGAGGTCACCCCGCCGGCTGCGGTTGGCCCGGCTTGCGGAGCACTTTCGGTTCGACGAGGACCGGAATCGTGATTTCCGACCGCTTGGGATCGTCGGTGATCACTACCAAAGACTCCAGGAGACGGCCATCGAGTGACCCGGGTTTGACGTCATCCTGAAGCATCACGGCCACGGTGTGGACCTGTTGCTTGGTGTCGCCATCGACGATCTCCGCCCTGAAGACCGTCGGGTTCGACGGTTTCACATCGGTCAGTTTGAACTCACCTCTGAGGTTGTGCTGGATTCGGAAAAGGGCGGTGCGTGCCGAACTGTTTCCATCCTGAAGAATCAGGCGCACCTGGGCCGGACGCGCCTCGATCACCGGCCGCAGCCGGAGCGAGAAGGTCACGTCGATGACCTCGGCATCGGGATGGTTGGTCCTGATCCTCACTCTTCCGTTGGTCGAAACCGCGGCGACGTCGGCTGCAACCGAGGCCTCGACGACGACGTCGCCCGGAACCGCTTTCTGGTTCTTGACGGTCATTTCCTGAGTCACCGGTTTGGCTTCGAGCACCAGGACATCGTCGCTGCTCTCGAATCCGGTGATCTCGAGCTTCTCACCGTCTGAACGGTGAAGGACCAGCGACGTCGCGAGTGCATCGCCTTCGACTCCGTTGAGGTGGATGCGCGGCGTCGGGCGCACCGTTACCGCCGTGACCGAATTGAAGGTCACACTCAACATCAGTCGCGGGGTCGCGGGAATGTCCGTGGACACCGCGATACTCTTGGAGACCTTACCGCTCTGGGTCGACTGTGTCTTGATCTTTGCTGTCAACGTTCCCGACCCACCTGCCGGGATGACCGAGTCGAACTCGGCCACGGCGCAGCCTCAAGAGGGTTTGGCTTTAAGGATTCTGACGTCAGCCGGCCCGCTGTTGTGAAAGACGAAGGTCGCCACCACCTCGGTGCCGGCCTTGATGTCTCCCATATCGATCCGTGGATTCTCGGCTCGGAACGCCGCCTCGGCCGACTGGGCGTCAACTCGATCAACACTTGCGCCCATCGCAACCGCCAGCAGCATGAGGATCAGAACAAACCGCTTCATCAATGCCTCCTAAATCGCACCCGACCGGGTCCAGCCGAGGATCGAAGGAACCTGCCTCGCGTCACCCGCCGCTCGATTTATCGGGACTGACGACAACTGACCCGTGGGTGGCGGCTCCGGTCTCCGTGAACCAGTGGATTGTAACCGTATTCGCTTTCGTGTTTGCCGTTTCTTTACACCGCGGTGCGTTCGAGCTCCAGCTCGTGCCGAACACCGCCATCGGTTCCGATCACCGTGCACCGGATCGGCACCTGCCGGGAAGCGCGTTTTCTCGCCTCGTCAACCAAACGCACGAGGCCGCTGCAACAGGGAACCTCCATGACCATCACGTGCATCGACCGGATTTGTGCCGTGTCGATCATTGCGACGAGCTTCTCGAGGTAGATTTCCTGGTTGTGGTCGAGCTTGGGACACGCGATGGCCAGGGAATGGTCGGCGAGATAGCGCTGGTGGAAATCGCCCACCGCAAACGGCACGCAATCGGCCGCGAGGAGAACGTCCGCATCTTGAAAAAACGGAGCGGTCGGGGGCACGAGGTGGAGTTGGATCGGCCAGTGACGAAGCTGAGAGTTCGCAACGGGAAGCTCTCCCTTGCCGACCACCGGGGCCGGCTGGAGCGTCTGCGCTCGGGAGCCCGGACAACCACCTCCTCCACCGACATGGATCGGATTCAGAATGTTGAGGGGTCGCGCCGCCGCAGGGGGCTCTTCGGCGGCGCCGATCTTCGACAGGTGAACGGCGACCGCCTCCTCGTCGAATCCGTCCGCCTCACGCTCGATGATCTTGATCGCGCCCACGTGGCAGTCACCGATGCAGGCGCCGAGGCCGTCGCAATAACTGTCGCTGATGAGCTTTGCCTTGCCGTCGATGAGTTGGATGGCACTCTCGGCGCACGCGGTCACGCAATCGCCGCAACCATCGCAGAGCTCCTCGTCAATCTCGATAATCTGTCGTAGTGCCATGTCGGCCTCCAGTCTCGATCCGCTCCGAGTCTGCCTCCCCCTTTCCAACCCGTCATTGACTCCCGTCAATCCCGATCATTTGGTGCCGCGGCTCACGCCATCACGAAAAGACCCAGGATCAAACCGTTGGAGCACCCCGGTGAAATCAGTCGAATCGCGGCCAGACATGCCCTTGGGCCATCACCGCAACGCGATCCTCGACACCTTCCGTGCGCCAGCGATCCGCAATTTCATCGAGGTTGTCCACGGGGAGAAACCCCAGACGGCGTGCCGAATCGGGCTCCAGGGACGATTTCAAGTGGACACGGTACTTCGCCGTCTTCTCCACAATCCTCAGGGTCGTGTGGCCGTACTGGACATATCCCGCCTCGAGGCGCTCGAGAATCGACTCCGGCCGAGGATCGGACAGAAACGGTCCCATGGCGGGAGACCCGTGGCCCTCACCGAGTTCGGCGACGAAGAGGACCTCGGCGCCGGGATTGGCGAAACGGCAGGCGGCGTCGAGGCCCTTGTGGGCCTGGATGAGGGTCGAATCTCCGGGTTGACCTCCACCACATGCAACCACGTGGTCAAATCGCTGCGACGGGATCTCATACCACTCCCGGACCCGGCCCACGGCTGCGTCGAATGAGGCACGCCAAGACCCGGCACAGGCCCAGGCGATGCCGCCGTCTCTCCCAGGCACCACGCAGACAGCCAGATCGGGGGGCCACAGATCCGCCGCCCGTGCGATTTCCTCCGCCACAGGATTCTGATGGAGAATGCCGGGCTCACACCCGGGGTTTCGAACGAGTCGTCCGCTGCCTCGCCGAAGAACGAGCGAGTGATTGGCCTGAATCTCCTCGTGCCCGGCGACTCCGGGAAAGATCATCTTCGGTCCACCGCCGAAACCGGCGAAGTAGTGGTGGCGAACCGCGCCGACGGTGATGAGCAATTCGGCTTCCACCGCCTTCCGGTTGAGCCGGAGTTCAACCCCTGGGCGGAGCTCGCCGACCCGGATGAGCCCTTTGCTGTCGCGGCTGTCGTGCTGCCCGATCGACACCCCTCTGGGCAGCTCCCCGATCAACTCCCCCACTTCGCTGTCGGACGCAGGGGGGTGAGTGCCGCAGGCCACGAGGATCGTGACCGACTCCGGACGGAGCCCGGCAGCAAGCAGCCGATTGACGATGACCGGCAGCACATCCGGCAGATTCACGCGACGAGTGACATCCGGCACCACGATCACTGCGGACCGGCAGCCGCTGGCGCGTTCGACCAGCCCCATTCCGTCGACGGGGAAATCAACAGCCCGAGACAACAACCGCCCGAGATCACGCGCCCCGCGCGGCGCGGTGGGTTGAAGAGGACGCACCCGCAGACCGCGGAGATCGACGGCAACACTGTCGAGTCCATATGGCAGCTTGACGATCACCGGATCACGATAGCATTAGGTATTAGGTATTTGGTTTTGGGTATTAGGTATTTGGTATTAGGTGTTAGGTTCATCACACGCCGTCCCGAGAGGGTCAACCCTGCGATGGAGCTAATAGCTAAATACTAAGAGCTAAAAGCCGTTAACCGTAAGCCGTTTGATGTCAGTCGTTAGGTTTTGGGTATCGGGTGATAGGTATTGGGGATCCGTTGGTTTTGAGATTGATGGGTGACAAATGACTGAAACGTCAGCCAGATTGTTGATCGGTGGGGAACGCCGGTGGTTGCTTCGGCTCGCGCGAACCACCATCGAGGCTCGACTCGCGGCCCGGCCGCTGCCGAACGACCCTCCACCTCGGGGCATCCTCTCCGAGCGGCGGGGCGCCTTCGTCACCCTCATGGACGACGGGGTGCTCCGCGGCTGTATCGGCCACGTCATCGGCACCGAACCACTCTGGCTCTCGGTCAGGAGCAACGCCCTCAACGCCGCATTCCACGACCCCCGATTCCCACCGATCCAGGATTCGGAGCTTCCCCGTCTGACAATCGAAATCTCGGCGCTGACACCGTTGTGGGAGGTCTTGAAACCGGAGAAGATTGTGATCGGGCGCGACGGACTCATCATCGAACGAGCGCCATACCATGGTCTTCTGCTGCCCCAGGTGGCCGAACGCTACGGCTGGACCCCCGAGGAGTTCCTCGACCAGACCTGCCGCAAGGCGGGAATGCAACCCGGCTGCTGGCGAGACCCTGACGCGATCATCTCGGCCTTCTCCGCGGAGGTCTTCTCGGAGGGAGATGCGGATTGAGGACTGAGGTCAGCCGAAGATAGCCGAGTGTTCACCGCGAAGGCGCAAAGATCACATCGCAGTTTCACCGCAAAGACCGCCAAGAACATCGCAATGGCCATCGCATTGTTATCCCATCGCACATTTGCGTGGTAGGAAATTCCTTGACGGGAATTCAAGAAATCAGGGCCGTAGCATTGAAAAGCATCGCGGGATTGAACGCAGAGGCGCAGAGACGCATCGCATTCTTGCCGTGGGTCTCGACTCGTGAGCGTTTCACGACTTCGTTTCTCGTCGATCGTGGCTTCGGGGTGGGAAACCGATGGAGCCGACCAGGGGCTCATTCGAATACTCTCGGCACTCAGGAGTTCGGAGCAACTCCAAACCACTCACACCCTCACGACCTACGACTCACGCTTTGCGACTCACATCATCCATCTCGGGCGGAAAGCTCGGCCCATTGGCTGTCGCGACGATCTCGGGATCGGTCCTGGCCGCCCACTGCATCTGGCGACAGATACCCCGAACGATCTTGACCTCGTTCTCGGTGATTCCGGCGCGGCCGAAGAGCCGGCGGAGCTTCCTGAGAATCCGTTCCGGGTTCTTCGGGTCGGCAAACCCGATATCGGCAAGCGCGATCTCGAGGTGACCCATGAGCCCGTCGACCGTCGCCTCTTCGGCCGGCAGCGGCGCACTGCGCACCGGCGGCTCCACCTGGAGCGTGAGGTAGCCCAGGAGAATCGCGATGGCCTGGGTGAGGTTGAGAACCGGAAACGTCGCCGCCGTGGGGATCCGAACCACGAGATCGGCGCGGTCGAGGTGGGCGCGGCTCAAGCCTCGGGTCTCGTTGCCGAAGATGAGCGCCGCGTCCTCCATACCGCGTCGAGACAGGTGGTCGGCTCCTTCGGACGGCGTCAGGACTGGGAGATTGTCCCGGCCGCGCCCGGAAGCGGTGGCGGCGAGGGTCCGATAGTCAGCCACCGCCGAATCGAATCGATCCCATGTTCGGACATCCACATGGTCCTGTGCGCCGCATGCCCATCGGCAGACCTCGTCGTCGTCCGGGCCGACCGAGGGCCGAACGAGGTCGATGCGCGGTACGCCGAAGTTGGCCGCCACACGCAGGGCGGCGCCGAGATTACCGGCCAGAGAGGGTTCGACGAGGACGATGGAGGCAATCGGCATGACGCCGACATCATAGCCTGGCTGATCTTCGCCTACTGGCACGAATCCAGAGGTGGTCGCTCTTGGATCGAATATGTGGTTCGCGTTTCAAACACGCCCTCGAAGATCCGTTCGAAATGGCGCGTATTCGCATGACGTCAGAGAGTCGAGAGCCAAGTCGAAAATGCGATGCGCCTCTGCGTCTCTGCGGTGAAACTGCGATGAGATCTTTGCGCCTTCGCGGTGAGTCTTCCGCTAGCGCCGGCTGACCTCCGCCCTCAACCGCTCGGCGAGGCGCAGCAGCCTCGGATCGGTGGGAAACCGATCGAGAGCGTCGGAAAGCGTCACCGTGGCGTCCATGAACTCACCGTGCCGGAGATGAAACTCCACGAGCGCTGCGGCCAGGCCCGGGCTGGTCGGATCGACCGTCTTGGCTCTTTCGAGGGCGAGCCGCGCGTCTTCATGCTCCCCCGCCTTTTCGGCGGTGCGCGCAACCGCCATGAGGAGGCCGACATCGGTCGGGTTCATCCCCCAGGCCCGCCGGAGCTGTTCCAGGGCTCCCTCCATATCCCCGCGGCGCTCGGCAAGCCCCGCCAGAACCCGATAGGGCCCCGCCGAATTCGGATCATGGGACAGCGCCATGTCCGCTGCTTCCTGTGCCCCACCGACATCGCCCGTCCGGTCGCGAAGCTCCGCCGCAACGGTCCATACCTCGGCAAGCAGAGACCCCGGAAGCCCGCTCCGCGCAGCCAGACCGGTAAGGCGCTGCTCGGCATCCTCGGTCAAACCGTCATCGAGATCCCACCGGGCAAGCTCGAGCTCGACCCGCGGATCGTCGGGCTCTCTCCGAAGATGCTGTCGACCGAGCTCTGCTTGATCTCGTGCGCGCAACTCCCGGGCCAGCGCGATGACGCCTCGACTTCGCGCCCGGGGATAAAGGTCCAAACGGCGCTCGAGCCCTTCGATTCGGACCCACGCCTCCTCTTCGGGCGTCAACTCAATCCGCAACGGCGGGTTGCTGAAGCCCAGGCCATCGGCGGTCGCCAGATGGTCCAGTGCGCTGGCGTTCCGGCCTCGCTCCCGCTCGGTGAGAGCAGTCAGCCAGTGCAACCTGGGCGACGTCGGATCGCGGACAATGGCCTCGTTCAGATCCACGAATACGTCGTCCATCGAACCTTCGATAAGCCCTGCCCGGGCTCGATTGACGAATCCGGCGGGATCAGCCGGCGTCCAGCGTCGCTGCCCCCGGCTCAGGGCGACGAGTGCCGGCGCCACCAGAACACCGGGAGCCCGGCCGAGCTCCCGGCCCGGGAGCCTCCTGGAGCCCCGAATCGCGGACGGCAGGCGAAGAAAGGCATCCTGAGCCAGATTCAAAGCCCCCGTCGCCGGATCATCCTCAAGCTGTTGCTTGACTCTCTGCCAGCTCCACCATCCGACCACGCCGACCAACTCTACCGCCAACGCGAGAACGGCGGCGATGATCAACAGGCGAGAACGATGACGACTCACAACGAGATCTCCCGTCCATCCTCGTCGACAAACGTCAAGGCGGCGGCGAGCTCCACACCCGTGGAGGCGAAAACGCGATCACGAGATCGGCGGCAGAGATCGAGCACGTCCGTCGCGGTCGCTGAACGCCCGGCGATGAGCTCGTTGATCCGCGTTCCACTGAGCCGGACGCCGCCGACCGCCGAATTCGAGCATCCGGCCTCCGCCAGCAAATCGGCGGCGGAGGCATCGCGCGAATCAAGAAACACCGGACCCGTCGATCGTAGGGCGCGGCTCGGTCTCCGGTTCGACGACCACGGCTTGACCTCCCTCAGGCGCGACGGCCGAAGTCGAAAGCGCACCCTCGTGATGACCTTCCGCCGGAGATCGGCGACCGTCGGCGCCGGATGGGCCTCCGATGCAAACCACCGCTCAGATTTCGATCCCGGACGCTGCAGATCGATCCAGTCGATGACCCCGCTCAGATCAACGACCCCGTCAGCTCCGGCGCGTACGAGTCCCCCGATACTGTGCTCATGATTTCCCAACGTCTCCAATCCCGAAAGTCCACTTCGTCGCGCAGCGCGACAGACCTGTGCCAAGTTGGCACCCGCTCCGACGACAATGCCGTCGACTTCCACTTCCCATCTGGCGAGCGTGCCCGTCAAACTCACCATTGGCACCCGAATCCCCCGATCCGAGGCGATGAGCCGCGAGCCGCCACCCAAAGTGACCCATCGGAGTCCGTGCGAAGCGGCCAAATCGATGGTGGCGCCGACCGCAAAAGTGCTGTGGCAGCGGGCAACAAGGGTGGCGACGCCACCAACACCGAGGGTCGTCCAGGCGCGAAGATCCACCCTTTCGTGGAACTCCACGTCGGTCTCTCGGCGCAACTCGCGGAGGCCGAATTCAAGTTTCTCGAGCTGGCCAACCAGCAAATTCTCCCCCATTCGGAATGTTGGCACGATGCTTGCTAGTTGAATGAGTAGCCGGGCACACAACGACCTGGTAAACGCATCATACCTCCTCCTTCCTCCTGCGGACCGCAAGGTCCGCATCTTTTTTTCACCCACGGTCTTGTGGCTTGCGCCGAGACCGTGGGCGCAAAAAGGCTAGATTTCGCTGAGTCTGAGCTTCTTGATCTGATAGAGCAGCGCCTGGCGGGAAATTCCGAGTTCCCTCGCTGCTGAGCTGCGATTACCGCGGTGGCGGGCGAGCACCTCTTTCAAGAGCCGTCGTTTGAATTCTGCGAGAGCGCCCTCCCAGGTCCCACGCGACGAGGACCCTGGTTGCATCAGCGGCAGGTAGTCCGGGCGGATGATGTCGCCCGAAGCCCGCGACATGGCGACTTCCACCGTGTGCTTGAGCTCGCGAACGTTTCCCGGCCAACGATGATTCATCAGCTGTCGTTCGGCGGCTGCAGTCCAGGCCGCGATCCGAAGACCGTGCCGCTCGGACGCCTCCTCCTCGAAGATCGACCGCAGAATCAGGATGTCTTCGGTCCGCTCCCTGAGAGCCGGGACCCGAACTTTCGCCAACGCGATGCGGTAGTAGAGGTCTTCGCGGAAACGACCCTCACGCACCCGGCGTTCGAGATTTCGATGGGTCGCGCAGATCACCCGAACATCCAAAACGCTCGTCCGATCCGAACCGACGGCACGGACTTCACCGGACTCGAGAAACCGGAGCAGCTTGACTTGGAGAGCCACATCGAGGTCCCCGACTTCATCGAGGAAAAGGGTGCCGCTGTCTGCGGCGGCCACCAAGCCCCGCCGTGAACGATCGGCACCGGTGAACGCTCCCTTGACCGACCCGAAAAGCTCGGCTTCGAGGAGGTTTTCGGGAACGGCGGCGACATTCACCGACACCAACTCCCCAACCCGCCCCGAGAGTCGGTGAATCTCTCTCGCCACCACCTCCTTGCCCGAACCGGTTTCACCCTGGATCAGCACGGTGAATCGCGGCCCGGCAGCGCGGCGCACCTCGTCTCGAAGTGTCTCCACCGCAGGCGAGACTCCGTCGATCCGGACCTCGGTTTCGCGGGCCCTCGTCTCGGGGGAGCCGCCCGAAGTGTGGGTCAGCTCCACGAGGTCGCCCAGGAGACCCCACGCCGAGGCCGGCGCCGGCTCTGAGCCGAGGGGGATCAACTCCAGGCCGCCTCGACGTTCGCCCGGAAGGGGCTCGCCCGTTCCGACCCTCGACAGCTCGCGACCGCTCCGCGTCGACCGAACCACCAATCCGGTGATCCCGAGCGGAACGAGGATCCCGTCGACTGCGCTTTCATCCACACGATCCAGACCATGATTCCGAACCATGCTCGACAGGCCTCGGAGCAGATCCTCGACCTCTGTGCTGTCCCACCTCAGGCGAGCCGCCCAACCCTTGAGTCCCCGCTCCTCGAGGATGGTCGACGCGCGAAACCTGAGCTCTCTACCGGGTTGAATCCCGAGCCGGCGACACAGCGCTACCGCAAATGCATCGCGGAGATCGAGTCGATCGCCGAAACAGCCATCGAGATCAACACCCGAACCGGACTCGCGAACCGAACGGATCAGCGCCGCAGCCCTCCCCACCCCCCATCCGTCCTCCGTCGGTTGTCCTCTCCCACCCGTGGAGCCGATGAGGGCATCGACAAGCTCCACCCAGACCTCGGCTTCATCTCCTCCGGATTTCAGCAGTGGCAGGGCCGCGGTCGGTGAATCAAAGAACAGCGCCTCTACACCGTAGAGAAAGGCCAGCGCCTGGACGATCTGGGCGGTCGCCAGATCGCTGATCGCCGGAAGCTCCCCCAACCGCGACCGAAAGAGATCGAGATCACCCATCGCCAACGCAAGCCGCGTCCGTTCGGCCTGGACAAAAAGCGTATCGTCCTCCTCCGCGACGGCGTCGAGTCTGGCGGTCGCCCGATCGACCCGAAGCTGGTCGATGTCCGCCACCGCCAGATTGTGCAGCGCATCCCAGCCACGGTGTTGAAATCCCGCCGTCTGAAAGAGCCTGAACGCCCCGAGGGTCAGAGCTTCCGCCGCCTGGGGACGACCGAGCTCGGCCTCGAGGCCACCGAGGTTCACCTGCATCCGTGCCAACCGTCCCGGCGCTCGTTCGGCCGACATCACTTGTCTGAGCAGCCGTTTCGCCAATCGAGTTCGGCCCTCGAAGGTGGCCCGAAGCGACTGTTCGAAGAGAATCAGTCCGAGGAGCTCGGGATGGCCGCCACACAACGCTCGACGCCATTTGCCGTCATCGAGCCGGTCGGGCTCGATCAGTGCGGCAAGCTTGATCTCCACCCAGCGTTTGGCCATCCCGTTGAGCCGCTCCATGGCTTGGCGGATCAGCTCCAGCGGTGCTTCGGCGGATCCCGAACTCCACCACAGGGCCCGCCGCACGCTCACCAGCGCGATCTCCGCGCAGGCTCGTGGTGCGTGGTGAAGATCGATGGGACGCGGACACTCGACCTCGAACTCGGGAGGCCGATCGATGAGGCGCAACCAGCTCGTCCACGGTCTCGCAATTTCTTCGCCCAGTCCCACAAGTGCTCGGCGCGCCCCGTGAATGTCTGACAGACAGAGGCAGGCTTCGACCAACGCCGCCTGGACCCCGGGCCCGAGCGCACCCACGGCCAACCCCGCCAACACCCGCCGGACCGCCCATGAGTCGAGATCGTCCAGCCGACTTCGGGTCCACGCCAGGAGATCCCCGGTGTTGCCGGAGGCCAGTGCCGCGTGGAGAAGTCGGCGGGGATCGCCCCGGTCAAAGAGATCCACCAGTTCTGCGTGCCGGGGATCGGCCACCATCGGCGCCGGCACCGGGAGCATCACGAGATCCTGGCGCCGAATGACGACCTGTGAATCGCAGGCCGCGTCGAGGTGGTCTTCGCCGGCCCCCGACACCTCGAGAGCCCTTGCCACCGGTACGCCCTCGGGCGCCAGCCCGGCCACCCCAACGAGCTCCCGGAATCTGCCCACGTTACGGTTGCGAGGCTCGGAATAGAGCATCGCAGCGGACCGAGTGAGTGACCTGCGATCGGCCGGAGAGAAGATGTCGAACCGACCGGCCTGGCCATCGACGAACCGCAACCTCCGGGCCGGCGACAGTCCGGTCACCTTCAGGTGAACCGCGATGCGTTCGGGGTCGAGGACCGGCGCGGGGACCGGATTCCAGCCGTTGGGGAACCGGCCCAGGGCGATGGTGGCCGACTCCCGATCGTCCCTACAATCAATGATCGAGGTGAGAACCCGGTCGTCGAAGGATCCGGCAATCACCCGGACCGCTCGCGCTCTCCCGTTGCCCGCGACGATCGTCGGGCCATTCCCAAGGCGAGCGACTTCGAGAGTCGCCCCCTCACCCCTGCGCACGGCCGCCGCCCACATGGCTGCACCCACCCGCATCGCGACCCGTTCGTCCGGCACGGCGAGCAGGCTCGTGTCTCCGATCTCGGGCATCGGGGGCAGTGACCATCGCCACATCCACAACGACCGCGCGGTGGACTCATCGAGGGGTCGATCGAGTTCGCCGAGCAACCTCGCGAGGACACCGTCGAGGAAAAAGCCCGGTTCGGTTCCGCCGGGCTCGAAGGCCGCCGATTCGAGGTCGGTCAGCTCCGCAATAGTGGCAAGGACGGCGGTTCTCGTCCCTTCGGCGGCGGGGTCTCCACCTCCAAGCCTCGACCAGATTCGCGAGATCGGCACCGGAAGGGCGGGGAGGCGCACCCGGAGACCACGGTCCGTGACTTCCAACGCTGTCCGCCGGAGTGCGGACCGCCCCGGCCACAGTTCGAAGTCGGCGAGGAGCGCGGCCACCGACACGAGCTGAACCGCGACACGGACCCTCTCGGTTCGATCGAGCGAGGCCATCGCCACCTTTCGAGCGCCGGATTCCTCCCGCTCGAAGGGCTGCGGCAGGGCCGGGTGTTCCACGAGCAGCGATCGCGGCGACGGTGGTCTCACAACAGTTTCCCGGCTCCTCGAACGAGCCCGTCCCACATCCGCCAGAAATCTGGAAACGACTTGGCCACGCATCGATCATCATCGAGGTCGAGCTCACCCACCGCCAACGCCGCCACGGCCATGGCCATGGCGATCCGATGGTCATCGGCCGCGGTCACCTCGATCGCTCCAGGATCATGACGGCGAACGCCCTGGTGAACCCGAATCGACGACGACCCGGTTTCGAAGCGGGCGCCGAGACGATCGAGGTTCTCGACCATGACCGACAAACGGTCGCTCTCTTTGTGCTTGAGATGATCGAGGCCGGTCAGCTTCGACCCCACCGGCCCCGTCGCCGCGACAACCGCGAGAGCCGGAAAGAGGTCCGGGGTATCGGTGAGATCCGCCTCGAACGGTCGCGTCATCCGACCCGAGATCTTGAGTTTTTCGCCCGAGAAACCGATCTCGAGGCCGGCCCGTTGGAGGACCTCGCAGAGGGCCCGGTCGCCCTGCGAACTCCGAGCCGACAAGGGGCTGACGGTGATCGCGCCCCCGGCCACCGCAACCGCGGCCCCCGCGAACGCCGCAGCGGACCAGTCACCCTCCACCGCATAGGTGATCTTCCGAAGGCCCCCGGGTCTGACCCGCCATCGGCCCGACGAAGCGATGTCGAAAGAAGCGCCGAACGCCTCCATGACCTCTCGAGTGAGCGCGAGATACGGGCGCGACGGCACCGGCCCGACCACATCGAGATCGATGCCTTGGGCCATGAGCGGCCCCGCGAGCAGCAATGACGAAACGAATTGCGACGAGACCTCAGGCCGGATCTGAACCGATCCGCCGGCCATCTTCCGGCCGACGATGTCCACCGGCAGACATCCTTCCCGGCTCCGAATCTCCGACCCGAGATCAGCGAGGGCCTCGATCAGAGGCAGCATCGGGCGTTCCCGAAGACGATCCGTCCCATCGATCCGGAATTCCCCCGGCACGCAGGCGAGAAGTCCGAGCACGAGCCGAGCACCGGTCCCGGAGTTGCCCAGATCAACCACCGCCCGGGCCACAGGACGCCGCCGACCGACGCTGATCTCCCGCTCCCAGGCGACCGGCCATCCCGCCTGGTCGAGCGCACCCGCGAGAAGCCTTGTGTCCTCGCAATCAAGGGGCCGCCGGATCACCCCTCCATCCGCTGCGGCGGCAGCGATCAGCGCCCGGTTGGTCAAACTCTTGGAGGTCGGCACCTCGACCGCACCGCGAACCTCACCGACCGGGCCCGGCAGGCGCCGACTCACGACCGGAAAATCCTGTGCAGAACCGCAATTGGGTGCTCGGCGACCGTACCCGGTCCCGTATTCAGGCAGTTTCTGACCATTGATCTATTCTGGAAAGCGGCCCGCAGGGTGTCAAGTTTTTCTCCACCAGGAGCCCGATCCCACTCTCGTCGATCAAGGTGGCTATACCGGTGTCGAGCCACGCCGGCAGAATGATGGCTGTCCGATCGTCGTGCGAGAACTCCCAACCGGTGTGGAAATGACCCCAGAGCAGAACGTCGACCCCGTCGGCCCAGGAATTCTCGGCTGCCCGACGAAGTGATACAAGGGGTTTGTGATAGCGAAAACGACGGTTTGTTTCGGCAAGCCGCGCCTCCATGGATCGGACGATGGCGACCGCCACTGTCCGCGGAAGCAGCCGTGCCCAGACCCGAGCCAGCCGACATTTCGAGACCCACGACCAAAAACGGTACTGAAAATCACGCAGGTTCACCTTGTCCCCATGCACCAGGCGGAAACGACGTGAACCGGCTGTGAATTCGTAGACGAGTCCGGACCAGTCGAGTTCGGCTGCCAACTCCGGGGCGTCGAGGAAGAAATCCCGGTTCCCCTCGACGACACCGATACGGACGCCCTCTGCCCGAAGCCGTCGCCAAACCGCCATCACCTCGACCAGGCCGGTCGTCCAAAATTTCGACATCCCGATCAGATATTGAAAGCCATCCCCGAGGTAGATGATCTCCGTCACACCAAAATCATGCGCGTTGAGTAAGATCGAAATCATGTCCGCAGCATCGCCGGGACGCTGACCGACGTGGGCATCGGCGATGATCAAACGTTTCACGTCGGCCATACTACCGCAAGGCCTTGGGCCTGCGGTTTGGAGTTCCGTGGGGTATAATGGATCTTCGCTCCGAGAATCCGTCTCCCCAACCGGGTGAGCGACTCGAGACGGATCAGCTCCGTGGGCTTCCGTCCGAGTCCGAATTTCCGGGGGTTCCGGCCCGAGCTTGGAGAGCATCCATCGTGCATCGATCGTCCGTCCGCCGCCTCACGACCGCCCTCGCCGTTGTCCTCATCGGCGGTTTCGGTGCGGTCGGACCGGTCCTCGGCGCCAAGCTGTCGCCCGAGGTCGAGGCAGCTGCAACCGCGGGTCGATCCCAGCGTGTGATCGTCCACCTCGCGGGGGTTCCCCAAACGAAGGAGGCGCTCCGCCGCGAGCCCGGGATCAACGAGCAACGACGCCTGCGCGCGGTCGGCCAATATCTCACCGCCGCGATTGCCGATTTCACCGACACGATCTCTCCACTCGATCTGAAGGTCAGGAGAGCGTTTCGGCTGCAACCCGCCATCGTGGTAGATGTGTCGGCCGATGGGCTCGATGCCCTCGTGGGCGATCCCCGGGTGACGAGGGTGGAGCCCGACAGGGATTGGGGTTTTCAGACACTCGAAGGTCTCCAGCTGATCCGAGCCGACAAGCTTCACCAACTCGGAATATCAGGGGAAGGAACGGCGGTCGCCATCATCGACTCCGGCATCGACTATCTTCACCCGACCCTCGGTGGCGGCCAGATCCCCAACGCCAAGGTGGTCCACGGCCTCGACACCGCCGATGGTGACAACGATCCCATGGACTGTAACGGGCACGGGACCGCCGTCGCCTCGGTTGCGGCGGGTTCGTCCTATCAGTGGAGCCCCAACCGTCGATTCGCGGGTGGCGTCGCTCCGGCCGCGAAGATCCTCGCCTACAAGGTGACCTCCGACGATGATTGCCACACCGCCACCACCGGCGCAGTCGTGGAAGCCATCGAGGACGCAATCCTTCGGCGCGATGGTGAGGACTATCGCCTCGCCGCCATCAACATCTCTCTCGGGGGCGGGGAGTTCATCGGGCCCTGCGATGCGTCCAATCTTGCCTATGCCGAGGCGATCAACGCAGCGACCGAGGCCGGAATCGCGGTGGTTGCGGCCTCCGGAAACAGCGGCTACCCGAACGCCCTCAATGCGCCCGCCTGTCTCACCCAGACCATTTCGGTGGGATCCGCGTGGGATGTCGATCCCGGGTGGGTTCCGTACCGCTTCTGCCTCGATCCGGGATGCACCGTCCTCTGCGATGACAGTTTCCGTTGGCAGCGTGCCGTATCCTGCTACTCCAACACCAGCCCCTACCTCGACGTGGTGGCCCCCTCCGAATACCTCAGGGCGGCGGCCGCCGGGAGCGTGACGCTGGATTTTGGCGGGACCTCGGGTGCGGCCGCCTATGTGACCGGCGCCACAGCCCTGCTTGCGCAGGCCCTTCCCGAGATCGACCCGAACACCACCAAATTCCTGCTCGCCGCTACGGGCGAGCCCACGATGGACGACAAGAACGGCCTCATTCGTCCCATCGTCGATCTGACCGCGGCGGTTGAGGCGGCCGGCAGGGTGGTCGTATCCGGAGACTCGGCGACTCCCATTCAGCCGTGGCCGCACTCACCCACAGTCTCTACGGTGTCGGTCGACCGCGTAGGTGCCGTGGGAAGTATCAAGATACTCCTCCATATCGCCCATTCGGCTCCGGAAGATCTTCGGCTCACCCTCCATTCGCCGGATGGCACCGAGGTGGTCCTCCACGACCACCGACCCGGGCCCGACGGGATCGCCGGCACCTATCCAGACGACCTCGAACCGGAGGAGAGTCTCGGCCGGTTCGCCGGTGGACCCATGCATGGCGTGTGGTCCCTCACGGTGGAAGACGACAAGGGGTCGGTCGCAGGAGATGAGTCTCCACTGTTGGTTGGGTGGGCGCTGATTCTGGACGAACTCACCCCGCCTCCCTACGAGAACACGACCATGATCTTCCCCGTCGTGGCCCACACCGAGGGCGCGCTCGACACCGAGTGGCGATCGGACGTCCGTATCTTCAACGCCGCAGGCTGGCAAGAGGCCAAAATCCGCCTTCTCCTCATTCCTCCATCCGGTGAGGGATCGATCGGACCGAGACAGACAGACGTCATCGTGCCTCATGGTTCGGTGGTGGCGCTCGACGACCTGGTCCTGAAACGCTTCGCACTCGAAGCCGCACAGGGAACTCTCCTTGTCCAGGACCCGTCGGGCACCGTCGTCCACGGAACATCGCGAACCTACACCACAAGCGATTCGGGAACCTACGGTCAGTTCGTCGCACCGGAGGTCGAGGGCGCCCACTCGACCGGGGTCGGAGAACCGGCGGTGATCGTCCTTCCCACCGCCGGTGCCGATCACCGAGTCAACATCGGTATCACCGAGGTCACCGGCCAACCCACCTCGGTCGCGGTGACCCTCATCGATAGCACAAGCGGTGGCGCTCTGGGCGCATCGACCTTCCACCTCGTCGAGGGCTTTGCCAACGTCCAGCTCAACGGGATCCTTCCCGATCACGAACGGACCGGCGACGCCGATCCCTACATCGCCGTGACCGTCGTACAAGGTGCAGGGCGCGTCACCGCCTATGGCTCCGTGATCGACAATCGAACCGGCGATGCCGTCTTCATCACGGGGGCTACTCCCGAGGTCACGCCCTTCCTCTTGATCCCGGTGATCGCTCACACGCAGGGGCAGGCCGGCACCGAATGGAGAACCGATCTGAGGGTGCTCAACAACGGAAGCTTTTCGGTTCACATCGACGCCGAGCTTCGATTTCAGGGAGCCCTCGCCCTTCCCCCTGTGGTTGAGACCTTCGCGCTCCAACCGGGTGAGGCCGTGACCATCGAAGACGTGGTCGGCAGTTTCTTCGGCTTCACCGGTGTGGTTGGTTCCTTGCGCCTGGTTCCGCGCGAAGGGCCGGCGGCTCTTTGCGCCACCTCCCGCACCGCCAACCATGGATCCATCGGCACATACGGCCAATACGTCCCTGCTCTCACATCGGGTCAGGGTCTTCGAGGGAGCGGCGTCCTGATTCACGTCGAAAAGCAAGCGGGCACCCGAAGCAATCTCGGCATCGTCGAAACCGACGGAAAGAGCGTCGGCGTCACCATCGGGATCTTCGATGAGTTCGGCCTGCCCCTCGGTTCAGTCACCCGAATGACCCTCGGGGCCTGGGAATCGATCCAGATCAACGACGTCTTCGGTGCGCTCGGCGCACCGGGAAACAGCAATGCTCGGGTCGAAATCACCCGCGAATCCGGCGCCGGCGCCTTTTTCGCCTACGCTTCGGTGATCGATGCCGACTCAGGAGATGCCATCTTCGTCCCCAACCTCGAGCTCCCGACCAACTGACTCGCCTGTTTCACCCGGTTTCACACCCTTAGCCGGGACGCCCGAAATTCGGCGTCTGCTCATCCCCTGAACAGACCCGTGATCCCGGTCACCCGCCACAGTCTCCCCTGTGACTATCATCGAGTTGAAGGAGAAGAGGTGCGCTCCCCACTTTCCCCAACCCTCATTGCGGCGTTGGTGCTGATTGGCACCATCCAAACCGCCGACGCCCGGGCCGACTGCAGCGACCCACCCATCCTCAGTGTTCTGACCGGGGAGAGTCTGACCGTCAGCGGACTCGACAGCGAGGGACATCCGGCCACCTACGCCTGGTTCATCACTCCTCCGAACGACTCGGAACAGCAGATACCCTCCTCAACCGAACCGACCACCACATTCGTGGCCTCGACCCCGGGTCTCTGGAGCGTAAGGCTGGTGGTCGGATACCAGCATCAGGCGAGCGGCGGAGGTCTTTGGTCTTCCGAAACCTGCATCACTGTTCGTGCCGCCACCGTGGTGGCTTCGGTCGGGCTCTCCGATCTCCAGATCTCCACCGACGAGGACCTGCACCTCGATGGCCACGGGTCGCAGTGGGCGGCCGCCGTTGTTCCGGAATTCCAGTGGTTGGTTAATGGACAGCCTCTCGCCTCCTGCAACGGAGGCCCACCGCCCTCGGTTCCGAGCGATTTGAACTGCACATTTCCAGCCAGCTGGCTGGCCCCCGGGTGGCACACCGCGGGCCTGCTCCTCACGGACTCTTCATCGGGCGAGAGCAGTCTCGACACCGGAGACTTCGAGGTCATAGAAGTCATCCCCCTGTCCGTGGACTTCGACTGGACTCCCGCCAACCCCGATCCCAACCAATTGGTTCACTTTGTAGCCTCCGTGACACCACAGATGTCCGAGACGGACTTCACCCGGGTGACATGGGATCTCGGAGACGGCAACGTCCTGGTCCATGTAACCTGTCCTCTCTTTTACGGTTCCTGTCTCGAGTGGCCCCACACCTACGCGGCCGAGGGTTGGTACGACGTGACTCTCACCGTCGAGACCATCGATGAAACCGCTTCCCGATCCCACCAGATCGAGATCGGTGATCCGGTACCATCACCGGTCGCATCCTTCACAGCGTCACCGGTATCGCCTCTCCTGCTCGCGCCGGCGAGCCTCGGATTCGACGGCTCCTGCGAGGGACAGTGTCAATGGTCGTGGGACTTCGACGATGGTTCCCACTCGACCGCCCAACACCCGACCCATGCCTGGAACATCCCGGCAACATACACAATCTCGCTCACGGTCACGAACCAGAGCGGGAGCGACATCACATCCAGGTCCGTCACCGTCAGGAACTGTTGGACCCCAACGACGCCGGTACAGACCGGAAGCTGCTATGGCGGCGAGGTCTTTCTCACCGCTCCATCCGGCAGCGCGTGGTCGTGGAACACCGGCGCGACCGGCCAGACCATCGCCGCCGTCTTCGCCGGTTCATACTGGGTCAACATCGAAAACGTTTCGGGTTGTTGGGGCCACGGGTCCTCCATCGTGGTGCTCACGAACTGCGGCGACTCCGGCGGTGACACCAACCTCGACGGCGTAACCGACAGCGCCGATCTCTCGGCGCTGATCCCCGAGCTGACCGACGGCGACGGGGACACCGTGGTTGGAGCCGGCGGCGGCGATCTCACCGCCCCCGGAGGCGATGTCACCGGTGACTACCGCCTCCGCGTGGACGACCTGCTCACCGTTCTTCTCAGGTTGTTCGAGTAGCGGATCCGACTCCCGGTTCCACCAGAAAAAAAAACCCCGGCGGCAGCCGGGGGAAAAGCTCCAGGATCGATGTGCGAAGCGGGGCGGGTCTCAGCGATTCGCGGCAGCGAATCGCCTCATGAAGTCGGCGAGGAATTCGACGCCTTCCTTGGGCATGGCGTTGTAGATTGACGCGCGGCAGCCACCCACGGATCGGTGCCCCTTGAGCCCGCACATGCCGGTTG
>Ga0316187_10001445_pt1 | contig 20502 bp, 17 predicted proteins | sample CroRivburrow1_MG_FD_204927 | JGI IMG/M metagenome (GOLD analysis project Ga0316187, IMG submission 204927) | Coastal sediment microbial communities from Maine, United States - Cross River worm burrow 1 | ecosystem: Environmental > Aquatic > Marine > Coastal > Sediment | place: USA: Maine...
GAGCAGTTTGCTCATTACCGGCAAATCGTGCGCGGTATGCAGGGCAAGCCCGTGACATTCCGGCTGCTCGATATCGGCGGCGACAAGCCGACCCTGTTTGAGCACATATCTGGACATGCCTGGATGGGCGACAATCCGGCCATGGGCATGCGCGGCATTCGCCTGCTGCTGCATTGCCCGGACATCCTGCACACGCAGCTCAGGGCCCTGATTCGCGCTTCCGCTGAAGGCCCGCTAAGCCTTCTGATTCCCATGGTGGGCAGTGTCTATGAGGTGCAACAGACCCGCGCCATGCTGGATGAATGCCGCCGCGACCTCGATATTCATACGCCCATTGCGCTCGGCACCATGATCGAGGTTCCTGCCTCCGCCCTGATTGCAGAAGAGCTGGCCGAGGTCAGTGATTTCTTCTCCGTCGGCACCAATGATCTCATCCAGTACACCCTGGCGACAGATCGCGCCGATGAGGAAGTGGCCAATATTTACAATCCTTCACACCGGGCCATCTATCGGCTTCTGGAGATGGCGGTTGCGGGCGCCAAAGCAAAAGGCATCCCCATTGCCATGTGCGGTGAGCTTGCCGCCAATCCGGAATGGACCGAAACTCTGCTCAGGATGGGATTTGATTCCCTGTCGATGAGCCTGAGCAAGATACTTCCCACCCGTAAGAACCTGCGTAATCTGCGCGCCAACAGGGACTCTCCGGACACTTAGAGAATAAGCCCTTTTGCCGAACGCTCGAAGTCCGTTTACCATTCGCGAAAATTAAGTTGACCAAGGTGGAATTTTATATGCGCTACGATTGGAGCATTGAAGAGATTGAGCAGTTGTTTTCGCTGCCATTCAACGATCTTATGTTTCGCGCCCAGCAGGCGCACCGGGTGCATTTCGATGCCAACGAAATCCAACTTTCCACCCTGCTTTCGATCAAGACCGGTGGCTGCTCCGAGGATTGCAAGTACTGCTCACAAAGTGCTGCCAACGAAACCGAACTGAAGCCCGAAAGGCTGATGGCGGCGGATGAAGTGATTGAGGCCGCGCGCCTAGCCAAATCGAATGGCGCATCCCGTTTCTGCATGGGCGCGGCCTGGCGCGAACCAAAGGGCAAATCCTTTGAGCGCGTGCTGGACATCGTGCGTGAGGTTAAATCCCTCGGTCTGGAAACCTGCGCCACACTGGGCATGCTGCACGGCGATCAGGCCGAGCAGCTCAAAGACGCTGGACTGGATTACTACAACCACAACATTGATACCTCCCCGGATTACTACAAGGAGATCGTCACCACGCATACTTATGATGAAAGGCTCGACACTCTGCAACAGGTGCGTGCGGCAGGCATCAATGTCTGCTGCGGCGGCATCGTCGGCATGGGCGAATCGCGCCGCCAGAGGGCAGGCATGATTGCCGAGCTGGCCCACATGAGCCCACATCCGGAATCCGTGCCGATCAATCTGCTTGTGCAGATTCCCGGTACGCCTTTGGAAGAAGTGCAGGGGATCGATTCGCTCGAATTCGTACGAACCATTGCCGTTGCCCGCATCACCATGCCCGCCAGCCATGTGCGGCTTTCGGCAGGACGTGAGGAGATGAGTGATGAAATGCAGGCGCTCTGCTTCCTGTCCGGCGCCAACTCGATCTTCTACGGTGAGAAGCTGCTCACTACCGGCAATGCCGCCGTTGAACGCGACCAACAACTGTTTGAAAAACTCGGCCTCCGCGCCGAGGAAAAACCCGAGCTCTCAACCCAACGTATAGCAAACGCTTAGCTGCGGATATTTCTAGCGGTTTGGGTAAATTGCGGTTGGAGTGCAGAAAGCGTCAGCTTGGCCCAATGGTCAGGCGCTTCTTTACCTCTTCAATAGAATAAGCAGGTCTTTTCCTATGAATCATTGCATGGCAGTTCGGGCATACCGGCCTAAGGTCTTCAATGGGGTTAACCGAATACTCAGAACCAACAGATGATATTTCTCTCATGTGATGAACATGAATAAATGATTTGCCTAATTGGCCATAAGTCTTTTCGAAATCAAAGCCGCAGACAAAGCATTCACACCCATAATGCTCAATACATTGCTGCCTTGCTATAGGGTTCCTTTCATAGATATTAACGTTTACTTGCCTAGTTTTACCTTCCCGTAACGCCTCATCTTCAGACACCTCATCAGGGAAGACTTCTTCCGTATCAACTTCTGCTATTTCAACAAAGCGCTCATATATGGCTTTCCTAGTACGAACCTTAGTATTTCCGATAACCTCATAATAATCGATATGTTGACGAAGGGCTGATAAAGCATTTAACAGGAGGTTACGCCCACCATCCTCATAAAACCTTTGCAGGTAATATTGTGTACCATATGCATTACTGGTTCTAGAAAATCTACGTCCTTCAATCATGCAAATGTAATTATGAACATAGTCAGAGGCTGAGTTACGGTTCATTTGATATTTGGATTCAAGCACATCCAAGCCGTCTTTATGTGACATGCCACCATCATGAATTTGTTTAGCGACATCATAAGATGCATGAATCATTTCATTTGTAATAGTTGCCATATTTTAGCGGCGTCTAACTTGGCAATAGCAGGGCTTGATTTTCCATCTATTTAAACTCCCCGAACTCTCTTGGCGATAAATTGCGCTCATGTTTGTGCCCAGTCAAACGGACTTGCCGGATCAGGGTGTGCACAATCTACCCTTTCTCACTCTAGTGAAGCGGCTATAGTACGGGGAAATCGGAGGTTCGCATGTTTCACGGCACGATGACCGCACTTGTCACCCCGTTCAGGGATGGTGCAATAGACGAAGACGCCTTCCGGGCGCATCTGGATCGCCAGATCGCAGCCGGGGTGGATGGCGTGGTGCCTGCCGGGACCACGGGTGAAGCCGCCACACTCAGCCATGACGAGCATATGCACCTGACCCGTATCACGGTCGAGCATGCGCGTGGCCGTGTACCGGTGATTGCCGGAGCGGGAAGCAATTCCACAGCCGAATCCATTGAACTAACGCAGGCCGCCAAGGATGCAGGTGCGGATGCAGCGCTGCTGATTTCGCCGTATTACAACAAGCCTTCACAGGAAGGCATCTATCAGCACTACAAGGCTGTAGCCGATGCCGTGCACCTGCCAATTGTGGTTTACAACGTGCCGGGGCGCACCGCCTCGAACATGCTACCGGAAACGGTCGGCAGGCTTTCGCACATCGCCAATGTTGTCGGCATCAAGGATGCCACGGCGGACATGGCGCAGCTTGGCCGCACGATGAATGCCTGCGGTGAGCGCATTGAATTTTATTCCGGTGACGATGCCACGGTGATGCCGTTCATGGCATCGGGCGGTGCAGGCGTGATCTCGGTGGTATCGAATATCGCCCCTCAGTCCATGACGGCACTGACCGAAGCCATGCGGGGTGGTGACCTGGAAGCAGCGCGGGCTCAGCACTTTGAACTGCTGCCGCTCTCTGATTCCATGTTCATCCAGTCCAACCCGATTCCGGTCAAGGCTGCCTGTGCCATGCTCGGCTGGATGGGCTGGGAACTTCGCCTGCCATTGACGCCGCTGGAACAGGCCGAATGCGATCATCTGGCCGCCGCGCTTAAAGCCTTTGGACTTTCTCCGGAGCATGCATACCCATAAACACAGCAGCTTTTAGAGGCGCCTGATGGCTTTTCCGCTCAGGCGCCTGCTGCGCTCTATCAGCTACTTCCTGGCCAGCTTTGTCATGCTGGCCCTGTTCTTTGTCGCCCTGCTGCTGTCCGAGTCCACCTTCTATGCCCTGACCGGCCACTCGGTTTCGACTTGGGCGCTGATTCTGGCCGCCCTGATCGCCGCCCTCGTTTTCTCACCGATCTTGCATTTCCTGCAACGGCTGCTGGATCGGCTTTTCTTCCGCAGCCATCTCGATACCCTGGCCGCCATCAACCATCTCGGCGCGGGCGATCTTGCCTCACTGCCAGCCGAGGATGTCGAGGCCGCTCTTTTGGAGCGCATATGCAAGGTCAGTTTTCGTAATTCAGCAGCACTGGACGAAAGACACCTGCCGGATGGCGGCCTTTTCCTTTATCCGGTCAAGGCACCGGAACCGCCGCAATTCGATTCCGAACCGCCGCAGCAGTTGCCCAAATCCGGCGACTATGCCCTGTGCCTGCCATTGCACTTCGGCGGCCATGATGCATGGCTGTTTCTCGGCCCGCGTACAGACAACTGGCCTACCGATGAAGATGAATTGGAAGCGCTGCAAAGCCTGGCCAGATTTTCCACGATGAGTCTGGAGCACGCCCGGTTGTCGCAGAAGCAGGCCAACGATGCCCGGCTGGATTCGCTGAGCCGCGTTGCCGGACAACTGCATTCGCACGATCTGAAAAACCGCCTGCATGATCTCGCCTTCCTGGCCCACAACCTCGAATCCGAAAAACTGGAGAAAGAAGATACGGCGCGCCTAATCAGCTCGATTCGCAAGGTCCTCGGCCGCATGCAGACCCTGTTCAAACGTCTGGCTGATCCGAATTCGGCCATTGAACCGGCGCCGACACCGCTCGATCTGGCCAGACTCATCGGCAACTGCGTTGATGAGCGCCTGTGGCCCGAGGCTATGCAGGTGAAGCTTGATCTGCCGGAGTTGCCGCTGGTCAATGCCGATGAAGAAATGCTGCGCAGTGTTTTTGAAACCTTGTTCGACAATGCCGTACAGGCCACGCAGTCGCAGGGTGAGATTCGAGTCTCCGCCAAAATCACGGAAGGCAGCATCGGGATTCAGGTCAGGGATTCAGGCTGTGGCATTCCGAAGGGCTTCCTGCACAATCAGCTATTCAGGATGTTTGCCACCAGCAAGGCCAACGGCCTCGGCATCGGCCTTTACCTGAGCCGGCGCATGATTGCGGCGCATGGCGGAAACATTTATGCCGAAAGTGATGGAGAGGGCACAGGTTGCACCTTCTCTGTGGAACTGCCTCTGTGGCAGGCTGGCGGAAAGGACGGAGGTAAGTGATGCGGCGCGTAGTTCTGGTAGTGGACGACAATGAAATCAACCGCCTGAACATCAAGCTGTTGCTCAAGGACACGTATGAAGTCCTTGAGGCCGGCGATGTGAGTGATGCCGAGACCGTGCTGGCCGGCAACCGTGTCGATCTGATCGTGCTCGACCTGGCCCTGCCGCCGGAACCGGACAATCCCGAAATCGGCATGCAATACCTGCAACGGCTGCGGGATGAAACGCCGGATATTCCGGTCGTTGTCGTGACCGGCCACAATGAACGAAAACTCGCTGCCAAGGCCCGCAAGCTCGGTGCCCTGGATTTCTTCGGCAAGCCATTCCAGCCGGATGAGGTGCGCGACACGATCGAACAGTCGATGGCTGCAAGCTGGCAGCAGATGCGCGAACAGGAGTTGGGCCGCCAGCTTGCCGAGCGTATGGGCAGTGAGCTTCTTGGCAACTCGGAGGCTATAAAACAGCTGCGCGCCCTGATCGAACAGGTGGCGCCAACACCCTCAACTGTCTTGATCCGGGGCGAAACCGGCAGCGGCAAAGAACTTGTAGCCCGGTTGCTGCATGCTCACAGCGAACGTAGGGACAATCCGTTTATCCCGATCAACTGTGCCGCCATCTCGGCCGAACATCTTGAATCCGAACTCTTCGGCCATGAGAAGGGCGCCTTTTCGGGTGCTGTAAAACGTACTCTGGGCTGGTTCGAGCGCGCCTCCGGCGGCACGCTGTTCCTCGACGAAGTTGCCGGCCTACCGGCTTCGGTGCAGGGGAAGCTTCTGCGCGCACTCGAATCCGGCGAGTTCTCCCGGCTTGGCGGAGAGGCCGTGCTGAATTCCGATGTGCGTCTGATCTGCTCTAGCAAACAGTCGCTCGAAAAGCTCGTGGAAAAAGGCGAATTCCGGGAAGATCTGTATTACCGCATCCATGTCGTCGACATCGAGGTGCCGCCACTGCGCGACCACATCGAAGACGTGCCCGAATTGGCAGATTATTTTCTGGAGCGCAAGGCGCTGCTGTGCAACAAACAACTCAAGGGCATCGCCGAACCGGTCATGCAGAAATTGATACAGTATTCATGGCCCGGCAATGTGCGTGAGCTTGAAAACGTCATCGAGCGTACCGTTGTGCTGGCCACAACCGATATGATCGATTCGCTGCCACCGCTCTCCGGCCCGCGCAGTGAAAGCGATCAGGAAGATTTACTTGAAGCCTGGTTCCACCAATTACCGGATCAGGTTGATGGCGATGCCGTGCTGGCCGAGTTTGAAAAAAGGCTTGTGCTCACAGCCCTCAAGCGCAATGGCAGCATCAAGGCCAGGGCCGGGCGCTGGCTGGGCTTTGCCGACAAGGCCAAGGACAAGATGCGCTATCTGTGCGATAAACACGGCATCGATCCGCAGGAGGGTACGGAATCATGAAAGCCTTCATGCTGCTGTTATCGCTGTTGCTGCTACCGCCGGCTAATGCCGCCGATATCAAAGAGTATCTCTATTACAGGGATGTGAATGTACCGTCGTTCCAGACGCTCAGGGAGTTTTTTGATCTGCCGGACAGACCCGGCAACTACGAGATCACGCTGTTCTCGGATTCGATGGGGCCTTTGACCTTCCAGGTTTTCCGTGTGCATGGGGAGAAGGAGATCAGTGTAAAGCGCACGCGCAGCTACAAGGTGCGCGAGCATGAGTTCCAGATGTCGTTCAAAAACCCTCAGGGTGCGGACGATCTGATTGTCCAGATCAGCAATACCAACCCGGCTGCAAGTGCCATGGTCTCTGTCTTCGTCGTCGAGTTGCCCTGAAATAAGTCCCGCCTACCCTTGAATTCCTGACTCGAAAGCCCGATATATAAGGAGGCGATGCAACAAGGAGATTGAAACGTGGATTTCAACCAGATGACCCAGAAAACACGGGAAGCCATGAGCGAGGCGCAAGACCTCGCTGTACGCATGAGCCATCAGGAAGTGGATGGAGAACACCTGCTGGCTACCCTTCTGTCCCAGTCAGATGGTCTGGCGCCGATGCTTTTGCAACGCATGGGCGTATCTCCGGGAGATATCAAGGACGCTGTTGAAACAGAACTGGCCAAACGGCCGAAAATCAGTGGCTCGGCAACTGAAACCGGCAAGGTCTATATCACCCAGCGTCTGAACCAGTTGCTGCTTAAGGCCGGAGACGAAGCCAAACACCTGAATGACGAATATGTTTCGGTCGAGCATCTGCTGCTGGCCTTCATCGCTGAAGGCGACAGCACCGAAGCGGGACGCATACTGAAAAAGGCAGGCATCAGTCACGACCGCTTCCTGCAAACACTGACCAAAGTGCGCGGCCACCAGCGGGTCACCTCGGATCAACCGGAATCCTCCTATGATGCCCTGAAGAAATATGGTTCGGATATGGTCGAGATGGCCAGAACGGGCAAGCTTGATCCGGTGATTGGCCGCGATACGGAGATACGTAGCGTCATCCGCATCCTGTCGCGCAAGACAAAAAATAATCCGGTGCTGATCGGTGAGCCCGGTGTCGGCAAGACCGCCATTGCCGAGGGGCTGGCCCAGCGCATCCTGAACGGCGACGTGCCGGAGGATTTAAAAGGCCGCACGATTTTCGCGCTTGATATGACCGCACTCATGGCCGGCGCCAAATACCGCGGCGAATTCGAGGAGCGGCTGAAGGCCGTGCTCAAGGAAATCAAGGAAGCCGAGGGACGCATCATCCTGTTTATCGATGAGCTGCACACGATTGTCGGTGCCGGCAAAACCGAAGGCTCGACAGATGCCGGCAATATGCTCAAGCCGATGCTGGCCCGCGGTGAGTTGCACTGCATAGGCGCCACCACACTGGATGAATACCGCCAGAACATCGAAAAGGACAAGGCGCTGGAGCGCCGTTTCCAGCCTGTGCAGGTCGATGCCCCGAATGTCGAAGATACGATCTCGATCCTGCGCGGCCTGAAGGAGCGCTACGAAATCCATCATGGCGTCAGGATTCAGGATGCAGCCCTGGTGGCCGCAGCCACATTGTCTGACCGCTATATTTCCGACCGTTTCCTGCCGGACAAGGCCATCGATCTGGTGGATGAGGCCTGCGCCTCAATCCGCACGACGATCGGCTCGATGCCGGCCGAACTCGATGAAATCACCCGCCGTACCATGCGGCTCGAAATCGAGGAAACCGCCCTGAAAAAGGAAAAGGATGCGGCCAGCCGCGAGCGCCTGCAGACGTTGCGCAAGGAGTTGGCCGACCTCAAGACCAGCCGCGATGCGATGCACGCGCAGTGGGATGCCGAAAAGCAGTCGATCGAAAATGTGCAGGGGCTGCGCGAGGCTCTTGAGCAGACGCGTCTGGATATCGAGGCGGCCGAGCGCGCCTATGACTTGAACCGCGTGGCGGAACTGCGCTACGGCAAGTTGCCGGAACTGGAAAAGAAACTCGAAGAGGCACAAGCCTCATCCGAAGATCAGGCCCTGTTGCAGGAAGAGGTTACGGACGAGGAGATCGCCCAGGTCGTCGAACGCTGGACAGGCATTCCGGTCAGCCGCCTGCTCGAAGGTGAACGCAACAAGTTATTGAAACTCGACAGCGTCCTGCATGAGCGCGTTATCGGGCAGGACGAGGCAGTACAGGCCGTGGCCGATGCCGTCATTCGGGCACGGGCCGGCATCAAGGACCCGAGACGGCCCATCGGCTCCTTCCTGTTCCTTGGCCCCACGGGTGTGGGCAAGACGGAACTGGCCAAGACCCTGGCCACCACACTGTTCGACAGCGAAGAAGCCATGGTGCGTCTGGACATGAGCGAATACATGGAGAAGCACACTGTCAGCCGCCTGATTGGTGCACCTCCGGGCTATATCGGCTTTGAACAGGGCGGCCAGCTCACCGAGGCCGTGCGCCGCAAGCCGTATTGTGTATTGCTGTTCGATGAAATCGAGAAGGCGCACCCGGATGTCTTCAACATCCTGCTGCAACTGCTTGATGACGGCAGGCTAACCGATTCACACGGGCGCACGGTCAACTTTCAGAACACCGTCGTCATCATGACAAGCAACATCGGCAGCCCATATCTGCTTGAAGGCATTGATGAAGAGGGGCATATCAAGCCTGCGGCTCGGGAAGCCATCATGGCCGAGTTGCGTACCAGCTTCCGGCCGGAATTTCTGAACCGCGTTGACGACACGGTGCTGTTCAAGCCCCTCAGCCTTGAGGAAATCGGCCAGATCGTGTCGCTGATGGCCGAACACCTGGCTGCGCGCTTGGCCAAGCAGCAGCTGGAATTGCAGTTGACCGATGCCGCCCGCAATTTCATTGCTCAGGCGGGTTACGATCCGGTGTATGGCGCCCGACCGCTACAGCGGTATATACAGCGCGAGCTTGAAACCAGCATTGCCAGAAGCCTGATCGAGAAGGGTGCAGCAGAAGGCGGCGTCATTCATGTCGATGTCAAAGATGGCCGGTTGCAGATCAAGCTACGGTAGCTTCCGGCGGGATGATTGCGCCTTTAAGCGGATATCCTCCCCTTTCCCTTTTACCCATTGGCTCCATAATGTTGACATGGAAGGAGCACTTGCTGTAGTAAGTCGGCTCCGAAAAACTCAGGAGGAGGATGAACATATGAAGAAGATAATGATGATTGCTGCAGCAGTAGCATTTGTGGCTGGTGGTTTTACCGCAACCGATGCTTTCGCTGGAACACCAAAAGCACTGAAGAGTTGTAAAGGCTGCCATGGTGGCAACCCAGGACCCAAATTTGTTGATATTAAAGCCGCTTACACAGCGAAATATGGTGCTAACGCATCAGCTAAGCTGACGGCATTCCTGTCTGATGTTGCAACAAACGGCAAGAAGGGAACAGTGGCACCATCTGTTGACAAGTATGCTGGTAAGGTCAAGACCATGCGCGGACAGGGCAAGAAGGTTAAGAAAGCTGGTGCTGATAAAGCAGCTGCAGCCATCATGGGAATGTAAGCAAGCGCTTACGCTCATTAAGCATAAAAAGGCGGCCTTCGGGCCGCCTTTTTTATTTATGGCGACATGCCTCTTCGACTCTTAGCATCCGCACATGGCAATCCTGAATCGCAAGGCGCGATACGAATATCACATCCTCGAAACCTATGAGGCTGGCATGATCCTGACCGGACCTGAGGTGAAGTCCGTGCGCGCCGGTCTGGCCAATCTGGCCGAAGCGCACTGCATGATCCGCCGCAGTGGCAAGGCCTTTCTCGTCGGCTGCCACATCAGCCCGTATAAACCTGCAGCGATGCAAAATCCCAAGGAACCGACCCGTTCGCGTGAATTGCTGCTACACAGAAGGGAAATCCAGCGGCTTCTGGGCAAGCTCAAGGAAAAGGGCCTGACGCTGGTGCCGCTGAAGCTATATTTCAACGAACGCGGCTTTGCCAAACTGGAGATCGGCCTGGCCCGCGGTAAAAAGCTTCATGATAAACGCCAGACCATCAAAGACCGTGAGGTCAAACGCGATATGCAGCGCCAAATGAAGGGGTGAGGGGAAAGCCAGAAGGGTTACAAGGTCTTTTAGCCCCCGCTGGCAGTCTGCCGAGACCAATATCCAGGACCGGCCAGAGCGGCAGAGCCGCGACCGGTTTTGGATATGCTGGATCGGGTATCCGCAAGACAGACTGGTTTCGGGGTGCCCTTCTTTCGTTCTTTCTTGGGCACACAAGAAAGGACAGAGACTCAACCTTTATTCTGGTGCCACTCTCGGACAGTCAGTACCAAAAAAAGGGACGCAGAGATGCGTCCCTTCTCTCAAACATTCGAATCAATCAGTTCTTGGACTTGTCCACAATCTTTTTGATCCACGGCATCATCGCCCTGAGCTTCTCACCCGTCTGCTCGATTGGATGGGCCGCATTCAGGCGCCGATAGGCCGTCATGGACGGGTAATTCAGCTGCCCTTCCGCCACAAACTGCTTGGCATATTCGCCGGTCTGGATGTTATGCAGCGCCTCTCGCATGGCCTTACGCGACTCATCGTTGATCACACGCGGTCCGGTCACATACTCGCCATACTCCGCATTGTTGGAGATTGAGTAGTTCATGTTGGCAATGCCGCCTTCATACATCAGATCAACGATCAGCTTGAGCTCATGCAGGCACTCGAAGTATGCCATCTCCGGCGCATAGCCGGCCTCGGTCAGTGTTTCAAAGCCGGCCTTCACCAGTTCCACAGCACCACCGCACAGCACAGCCTGCTCACCGAACAGATCGGTTTCAGTCTCATCCTTGAATGTCGTCTCAATGATGCCGGTACGGCCGCCACCGATGGCGGAAGCGTATGAGAGGGCAATATCCTTGGCATCGCCGCTCGCATCCTGATGCACAGCAATCAGGTCAGGAATGCCGCCACCGTTTGCGAATTCACTACGAACGGTATGCCCCGGTGCCTTGGGAGCAATCATGATGACATTCAAATCGGCACGCGGCACAACCTGGTTGTAATGAATGGCAAAGCCATGTGCAAAGGCCAGCGTTGCACCCTTCTTCAGATTCGGCTCCAACTCATCCCTGTAAAGCTGGGACTGGAACTCATCCGGGGTCAGCACCATGACAACGTCCGAAGCAGCAACGGCATCCGCCACGTTGCTCACCTTCAGTCCGGCGCTCTCGGCCTTGGCAACAGAAGCAGAACCGGCACGCAGGCCAACGGTCACGTCCACACCGGATTCCTTCAGGTTATTGGCATGGGCATGTCCCTGTGAGCCGTAGCCGATGATGGCTACCTTTTTCCCCTTGATGATGGAAAGGTCTGCGTCCTTGTCGTAGTAAACTGTTATGGCCATCGCGGCATACTCCTCACAATCAAAATCACTGGCTCCCGTAAAGGGACGCGCAGGATAATGGTTTTATGAGCAGACTTCATCCATTTATTGCACCGCTTTGAAGTCATTACACGATGCCGATGGACTGTATATGCTTCGAGTGTTGACTGACGGAGCACCGATATGCTGACGATTATCTCACCTGCCAAGACGCTCGACTATGATACGCCGACTCCGATTCGGGATTACAGCATACCGTCTTTTCTGAACAACTCTCAGCAGCTCATTGACGTGCTACACAGCATGACAGCAGAAGAAATCGGGCTGATGATGAAGATCAGCCCACAGCTTGCTGAGTTGAATGCCGATCGTTTCCGCCAGTGGCAGCAGCCATTCACTCCGAACAATGCCAAACAGGCTCTGTTTGCCTTCAAGGGCGATGTCTACACCAGCCTGGATGCCGGGAGCCTGACAGCACAGGAAATCACATTCGCACAGAATCGCCTGCGCATACTTTCGGGCCTGTACGGCCTGCTCAGGCCGTTGGATCTGATGCAGCCCTATCGGCTGGAGATGGGAACAAGGCTGGCCAACCCGCGGGGCCGAAACCTTTATGAGTTCTGGAGGGATTCTATCACTGAGGCCCTGAACACAGAGCTTGCCGGACAGGGTAACAATACCCTGGTCAATCTCGCCTCCCATGAATATTTCAAAGCCATTCGGCCGACGAAGCTCGAGGCAAGGGTGATTACGCCGGTATTCAAGGAGTTCAAAGATGATAACTACAAGGTGATTGGTCTGTTTGCCAAAAGGGCGCGTGGCATGATGGCTCGCTTTATGATCCGGGAGGGTTTGGATAATCCCGATGGCTTGAAAGATTTCAGCGAGTCCGGCTATCTTTTCAATTCTGATCTCTCAACAGACAACGACTGGGTGTTTACGCGCAAAAGCGGATAAAGGCTTGCTACCAAAAGGTGGCACTTGTCCTTTTATGTTTTTCTGATTCCTAACCAGCCGACCGCTGCGCCCAGTGCATAATGTGGGAAGTCCAGCCAACTGAAGGTGGTGCCAATCAGAGCCCTGCCCCATGCAAAACTGCGCACATATTCAAGCATCGGTGGATGCCAGAGCTGCATGACCTCGATTGAACTGGTTACTGCCAATACATAGATGACAATGCGCACGGGCTTAATAGAAAGAAAGACCAGACGGACAGCCAGGCACCAGAAAGCCACGTACATCGCGCCAGCCAGTGAGTCATTGACCCAACCGGAAAACGGGCCTTCGTACATCTTGCTGTAAAGGCCCGCAGCCACGAGGAAGGCCAGCGAAACCAGCCCCTTTCTCCTGGCCGGATGCAGTATGTTTGGGAAAATAGGCAGTGCCCTTACCGCCTTTTGGCCATGTCACACATGGCCGTGGTTAACTGGCTCAATTCATCCGGTTCAATTACATACGGTGGCATGATGTACACCAGCTTGCCGAAAGGCCTGAGCCATACGCCTCTGTCGACAAACCGTTCCTGCATTTCTGCGACATCAACGGCCTCAACCATTTCTACCACTCCAATCGCGCCGATCACGCGCACGTCAGCCACCTGTGGCAATGCGGCGCATGGTATGAGTTCATCCTTCAACTGACTTTCGATGGCAAGAACGCGCTTCTGCCAATCAGACTCAAGCAACAGATCAATGCTGGCGCTGGCTACTGCACAGGCCAGCGGATTGGCCATAAAGGTCGGCCCGTGCATAAGTACGCCTTTGCCGTCGGCATGAATGCCTTCGCACACCTTTGATGTCGCCAGTGTTGCAGCCATGGACATGACTCCGCCGGTCAATGCCTTGCCCAGACACATGACGTCCGGGGAGATTCCTGCATGCTCACAGGCAAACATCCTGCCGGTGCGGCCAAAGCCGGTAGCGATCTCATCGCAGATCAGCAGCACATCATGCGCATCGCACAGGCCTCTCACCTGCCGCAGAAACTCTGGACAGTAGATACGCATACCGCCCGCGCCCTGCACAATCGGCTCCAGAATCACGGCAGCGATCTCGTGTGCATGTGTCTTGATCAGTCGACTAAAATCAGCGATCTGGGATTCATTCCAGTCCGCATCTACCTTGGCTGTCGGCGCTTCGGCAAACAGGTGTTTCGGCAGAACAGCGGAAAACATATGGTGCATGCCGCTGACCGGGTCGCAGACCGCCATGGCGCCAAAGGTGTCGCCATGGTAGCCGTGCCGGATCGTCAGCAACCGGTGCTTCTCGGGCCTTGCCTGCGCCTGCCAGAACTGCAGCGCCATCTTGATCGCCACCTCAGCGGCCACGGAACCGGAGTCACAGAAGAACACGTGCTTGAGAGGCTCCGGCGTCAGATCGATAAGCCGTGCAGCAAGCCCCGCCGCCGGTTTGTGCGTCAGGCCACCGAACATGACATGGCTCATCTGCTGCATCTGATCGCTCAGGGCCTGATTCAGTCGGGGATGATTATAGCCGTGGATGACGGACCACCATGAGGCCATGCCGTCGATCAGTTCGCGCCCATCCTCCAGCTTCAGCCGCACACCTTCAGCTGACGCAACGGGATAAGGAGCGTCGGCGCCGAACATTGGCGCATAGGGATGCCAGACATGGGCTTGCTCAAACGCCTGCCAGTCGCGCTCGAAATCCTGCCATGCGGGGCCGGGAAACTGTGCTTCAGTCATTACGTTGCCTTCTCATCAGTGCCGCAAAAGTTTCGACTTAAGTCATCAACCTCTGAACTGGCCCCAAAGGATACAGGGGCAGCTTTCCGGGAAAAGAAAAATGGTGGGCCCACCAGGACTCGAACCTGGAACCAACCGGTTATGAGCCGGTAGCGCTAACCAATTGCGCCATGGGCCCGGAAGTGCGCGCAAGCTAATCTCTGGGCTTTTTACAGGCAATCGCTGTATGCTGCGCGACAATTTAAGGACAAAAGGTAGACGCATGCGCTTTTCTGAACTCGATATTCCCGCTTCGGTACAACAGGCCGTTGATGATCTCGGTTTTTCCGAGCTGACTGACGTTCAGGAAGCGTGCCTGCCGTTGACTCTTGCCGGCAAGGATGTCGCGGCCCAAGGACGCACCGGTACCGGCAAGACTGCCGCCTTCCTGATTACAACCTTTACCCGCCTGCTGTCATCGCCTCCGAGACAAGACCGTAAACCGAACCAGCCGCGCACCCTGATTATTGCACCGACACGCGAGCTCGTCGTGCAGATTGCCGCCGATGCCGAGAAGCTCGGGAAACACACGGGCCTGAAGCGGCACCTGGTATTCGGCGGCGTTGACTATGAAAAGCAGCGGCGCGCCTTTGAGGATGGTGTCGATATTCTGATCGGTACGCCCGGCCGCCTGATCGATTACTTCAAGCAGGGGTGCTATGACCTGAAGCAATGCGACGTTCTAATCGTTGACGAAGCCGACCGCATGTTTGATCTCGGCTTTATCAAGGATCTGCGCTTTCTGATGCGCCGCCTGCCACCGCCTGACAAACGCCAGTCGATGCTGTTTTCGGCCACGCTGTCGCAGCGTGTGCTGGAGCTGGCTTACGAGCATATGGACGAACCGGTCAAGCTGCGCGCCGAAGAAGGCGAGATCACGGCCGACGGCATCACGGAATCACTTTACCATGTCGCCATGGATGAAAAGTTCCCGCTGCTGGTCAACCTTCTCAGGGAAGATAATGTCGAACGTGGCATGATCTTCATCAACGAGAAACGCACCGGCGAACGGCTGGCCGCCCAGCTAGCGCGTTACGGCTTTGCCGTCGGCATCCTTTCCGGCGACGTGCGCCAGAACAAGCGATTGCGCATCCTTAATGATTTCACCGCTGGCAAGCTTCACTTGCTGGTGGCCACGGATGTGGCCAGCCGCGGACTGCATATCGACGGCGTTACGCATGTATTCAACTACGACATGCCGCAGGATCAACAGGATTATGTGCACCGCATCGGCCGTACGGCACGCGCTGGCAAAAAGGGTGTGGCCATTTCGTTTGCCTGCGAACGCTTCTGCTTCGGTCTGCCGGATATCGAAGAATATATCAGCCGCAGTATTCCGGTTCCGGCCTGGGATCACGAACAGCTTGATATCGGCCCGCCAACTCACCGCAGCGCCACGGCCGAAGGCCTAGGCAAGGAAGACCGCGAACCCGTCCGCCCCAAAGACACAAGGGGCCGGCCAAATCGCCCGCACAGTCGAAAGCCAAGATAAAAACAGGCTTAGTTCAGCGCATTATCTCCGGCGGTCAGACGGGCGTAGATCGCGCTGCCCTTGATGCCGCTCTGGAGTTGAAAATCGAATGCGGCGGCTGGTGTCCCAAAGACCGGCGCGCCGAAGACGGCATCATTGCCCGGAAATATCCACTTAAAGAAACACCCAAACGAGATTATGCCCAGCGCACGGAATGGAATGTTCGAGACAGCGATGCCACGCTAATCTTGTGCCACGGCAGGCCGCAGGGTGGCACTGCCCAGACCATCGCCTTTGCCGAAGCGCAGGCAAAGCCTTGTCTGATTCTCAACCTTGATCAATCTCCGGACATGCAGGCTACCCGCAACTGGCTCAGCCAATCACAGATAGGTGTGTTGAATGTGGCGGGGCCACGTGAGAGCCAGCCGCCCGGCATTTACCGCCGAGCGAAGGCTCTGCTTCTTACGCTACTGCAAGCCTGAAGGCTTGGCTTAGCGAATCGGCCCGGCCTTGCGCACCTCTTCACTGACGCCATCGGCGAACTTCGAAAAGTTCGCATGGAACTTGGCTGCCAGATCCCTGGCCTTGGCCTCGTAGGCCGCTTTATCCGACCAGGTGTTCGCCGGGTTCAGCACTTCCTCGGGAACGCCCGGACACTGCTGCGGCACCTGCAGGCGGAAGATCGGATGCTCTTCATAAGGCACATCATCAAGCTTGCCGTCCAGGGCATTGTTCAACATCGTCCGCGTATGCGTGATATCCATGCGGCTGCCGACGCCATGTGGCCCGCCTGTCCAACCGGTATTCACCAGCCAACAGTTTGACTCATGCTGACGTATTCTTTCGCCGAGCAGCTGGGCATAAACACCTGGATGCAGAGGCAGGAATGGTGAACCGAAGCAGGCGCTGAAGGTTGCCTCAGGCTCGGTCAAGCCGGCCTCGGTGCCTGCTACCTTTGCCGTATAGCCTGAAAGAAAATGATACATGGCCTGCTCAGGCGTTAGTTTCGAGATCGGCGGCAATACGCCAAAGGCATCGGCCGTGAGAAACACGACGTTTTTCGGATGCCCGGCCAGACCCGGATAGATAGCGCCCTCAACATGCGTCACCGGATAGGCGGCGCGCGTATTCTCGGTCAGTGATTCATCATCAAGATCAAGTCGGCGATCCTTCATGTGCAGGCGGACATTTTCCATAACCGTGCCAAAATGCTGGGTCATGTTATAGATGCCGGGTTCCTTTTCCTCGGAAAGGTGGATGACCTTGGCATAACAACCGCCCTCGATATTGAAGATGCCCTTATCTGTCCAGCCGTGCTCATCGTCGCCAATAAAACGGCGGGCGGGATCGGATGAAAGCGTCGTCTTTCCGGTTCCCGAAAGGCCAAAGAACAGTGCTGAATCTCCCTGTTCGCCGACATTGGCCGAGGCGTGCATTGAGAGCACGCCCTGCTGCGGCAGCAGGTAGTTCATCAGCGTGAAAATTGATTTCTTGATTTCGCCAGCATAGGAAGTGCCGCCAATCAGCACGAGTCGTCGGCCAAAATGTATAATGATAAAGGCTTCGGAGTTGGTGCTGTCCCTGGATGGCAGTGCATGGTAGTGCGGCGCATGCACAACGGTGAATTGCGGCTCATCAACGCCGATCGAGCGGCCGAAATCGATCGGTCGGATAAACATCGTGCGGGCAAACAGTGCATGCCAAGCATCCTGCGTAATCACCCGTACCGGCACCTCGTATTCCTGATCGGCGCCAGCCAGACAGTCCTGAACAAACACTTCGCGCCCTTCCAGGTAATGACAGACATGGGCAAACAGGGAGTCAAAGTTCTCTTCCGAGATTGGCTTGTTGATCGAACTCCAGCAAATCTTGTCGCGGCTGCTGGGCTCCTCAACAATGAGCTTGTCCTTGGCGGCACGGCCCGTGTAATAGCCTGTCTGCACGACCAGCGGCCCCATATGCGAAATATGACCCTCGCGGCGGCGTACTGCTTCTTCGTATAAAGCCGGGCTTGGCGTATTCCAATAAACCCTTTCCAGATTAACAATGCCCAGCTTTTCCAGACTATTCCTGATTCCCGGATCACTCACTGTTCTTTCCCCCTTATTTAATTATTCCGTTACTTTCTCATCGCCTTGAACACATCCTCTGCATGGAACGAGGAACGTACCAGCGGGCCGGAAGCCACCATTCTAAAGCCTCTGGCTTCGGCCAGATATTTAATTTCGTCAAATTCATCCGGTGTCCAGTAACGATGAACCGGATGATGCCGGGAGCTGGGCCGCAGGTACTGACCAACAGTCAGAATATCGACATCCGCTTCACGGAGATCGTCCAATACCTGAAGCACTTCGTCCCGCTCTTCGCCGAGGCCCAGCATAATACCAGATTTCGTCACCATTTTTCCATCTGTTTCCTTGGCGCGTTGCAGCAACCGCAAGCTGGTGAAATAGCGAGCGGCCGGGCGAACGCTGCGGTATAGCCGCGGCACGGTTTCCAGATTGTGATTGAAGATATCGGGGCCAGCCTCGACCACCGTATCCAGGCAAGCATCGGGCTTACGCTGAAAGTCCGGCGTCAACACCTCGATGGCTACATGCGGCATCTTTTTGCGAATGGCTTGAATCGTGGCGGCATAGTGCCCTGCGCCGCCATCCGGAAGATCATCCCGATCAACGGACGTGATGACCACGTGTTTGAGCCCCAGGGTTTCAACGGCCTCAACGATATGTTCGGGTTCTTCCGCATCCACGGCATCGGGACGCCCGGTTTCCACATCGCAGAAGGCGCAGGTGCGCGTGCATACGCGCCCCAAGATCATGAAGGTGGCTGAGCCGTGCTTCCAGCACTCACCGATATTGGGACACGAGGCCTCTTCGCACACCGTGTTGAGCTTCAGGCCGCGCATAAGTTTTTGCAGATGCTGGTATTCTTTGGATAGAGGCGCGCGCACCTTCAGCCAGCGAGGCTTGGGCATGGCATGGGTTTCTACAGCTTGAATGGGGATGATTTTCTCAGTCACCTGCACATCATAATCCGTCACCGGCCAAGCTGCACTATGATTAGGGTATGAAACCGCATATTCATGCACCGGACTTGCGCCAGATCAGGCATACGGCCCAGCACATTCCTGATGTGCTGACAGGGTCGCGGTTTCAGGAAAAAGACGGCAATCATTTTGAGTTGCTGGTCGATGCTGTGCAATTCTATCCGGCGATGCTTGCAGCCATCAGCGATGCCCGACATTACATTCTGTTTGAACAATACATTATGTCCTCGGGTCATGAGGCTGACCGTTTCATCGAGGCGCTGGCAGCAGCAGTGGAGCGCGGCGTAGAGGTCTACATTCAGCTCGACCACTTTGGCATTCGCCATCTGACGGAATCCGACCGCGAACGCATGCAGCAGTATGGCATTCGGCTCGCCTTCTTCAATCCGGCCTATTTTCCGCATATCCGGCGTGGCCTGCCACGCAACCATCGCAAGCTGATCATTGTCGACGGGCAGGTGTGCTTCACGGGCGGCTACTGCATCAGCAACGAATACGCCCCGGCTGCCGATTCGGAAGTCCCTGCCTGGCACGATGTAGTCGTGCGTATCGAAGGGCCTGTCATCTCCGACTGGCAGATCCTGTTTACGGAGAACTGGCGGGATCTTACTGGGCAGCCTCCTGATTTGCCGGATATTGTTGCGCCGTCCGCTGCCGGCACGCAAACCGGCCTGGTCACGACAAGCCGGCCGCGGCGACCGAAAGGACTGAAGCGTATGTTCATCCGGCATATGCGACACAGCCGGGAACGTGCCTGGATTGCCACGGCCTATTTCATCCCATCGCGCAAAATCCTGCGCATGCTGCGACGCGCCGTCAGCCGTGGCGTCGATGTACGGTTGCTGTTGCCCGGCTCAATTAACGATCATCCCGCCGTGCGCTTTGCTGGGCGCCGTTATTATCGCTACCTGCTTCGTAATGGCGTACGCATCTTTGAGTTCCAGCCGCGTTTCATGCACGCCAAAGTCTATCTATGCGACGACTGGGCTTCTGTCGGCTCATGCAATATGGATCGCTGGAATCTGCACTGGAACCTCGAAGCGAATCAGGAGGTTCATGACGCAGTGTTTGCAACACGCGTCGCCGCCCTCTTCGAGGCCGATTTCAGCGACAGCCATGAAATCACCTTGCCTGAATGGCTGCGGCGACCCTGGCATGAATGTCTGCGAGAGTGGCTATGGGGCTATGTCGACCTGTGGCTTGAACGTTTCAGCATCCTGCACAGAATCAGACACAGCCGGTGAATGCAAAGAAGGGGTTGTTGGGCTACAGTTTCAATCACCGAAACTGCGAGGAGGAGTCAAAAACTATGTGCCAGAATCTCAAACTTCTCACTTTTCCTTTTTTCGCCATCTGCATGGCGCTTTCTCCAATGGTGTCTGCCGACTCCCTTGAAGATGGCAAGGCGGCTTTTGAGCGCCATGATGACGCTGCGGCAGTAATCGCGTTCAGAGACGCCGCCGAGCAGGGAAACCCCGCTG
>Ga0316187_10001446_pt1 | contig 20492 bp, 23 predicted proteins | sample CroRivburrow1_MG_FD_204927 | JGI IMG/M metagenome (GOLD analysis project Ga0316187, IMG submission 204927) | Coastal sediment microbial communities from Maine, United States - Cross River worm burrow 1 | ecosystem: Environmental > Aquatic > Marine > Coastal > Sediment | place: USA: Maine...
ATGCTGAAGATGCCGTGCGCACCTTGCGGTTGGCGCGTGAAGCCGGTGGCTGGAATCTGGTCAAGCTTGAGGTTCTGGGCGACACCCAGACTCTGTATCCGAACGTGGTGGAAACCATCAAGGCTGCGGAAACGCTGGTTGCTGAAGGTTTTGAGGTGATGGTCTACACCAACGACGATCCTATTGTGGCGACACGCCTGGAAGAAATCGGATGTGTTGCAGTCATGCCCTTGGGCAATCCGATCGGTTCGGGCAGAGGCTTGGCCAATCCATTCAATATCCGCGTGATTAAAGAGCGGGCCAAGGTGCCGATTGTTGTTGATGCCGGGATTGGTACTGCATCAGATGCTGCCAAGGCCATGGAACTGGGAGCGGATGCGGTGCTGATTAACACAGCCATCGCTGAGGCCAGAGATGAGTGCATGATGGCGGGTGCCATGCGCGATGCGGTCCGGGCCGGTCGTGCTGCCTTTCTTGCCGGGCGTATGCCCAAGCGCGCCTTTGCTTCGGCTTCCAGCCCGACCGAAGGCTATATCTGGGACTAATCAGCCGTTATATCGCCCGACAACAGTGTTGTATCCGCTGCTTCGGTGCTCATGTATTTTGATATACACTCCGCTCCTCGCAGCGATTGCTCCTTGTTCTCGGACGATATTCCAGGCTGATTTCCTCGAAAGGATGAATTGAATGACTGAACTGAAGAATGATTTGTTTTTGCGCGCTTGCCTGCGCGAGGATGTTGAACGCACTCCGGTGTGGATGATGCGTCAGGCCGGGCGTTATCTGGCTGAGTATCGGGCAACCCGCGCCAAGGCCGGTGGATTCTTGAACCTGTGCCGTTCGCCGGAGCTGTGCAGCGAGGTGACGCTGCAGCCGATTGATATTCTCGATGCTGATGCGGCCATCCTGTTCTCCGATATTCTGGTGGTGCCGGAAGCGATGGGTATGGAGCTGACCTTCGGTGTGGGTGAAGGCCCGAAGTTTCCCGATCCGATCACTTGCCGTGCCGATGTCGAGAAGTTGCCGATTCCTGATCCGATGGCCGAGCTTAAATATGTCATGGATGCGGTGAGCACGATTCGCAGAGACCTGAATGGCCGTGTGCCGCTGATCGGTTTTGCCGGTTCTCCGTGGACCCTGGCCACCTATATGGTTGAGGGTGGTGGCTCCAAGAATTTTTCCAAGGTGAAGGCCATGGCCTTCAATGATCCGGCGAGCATGCACCTGCTGCTGGAGAAGCTGGCTGACAGTGTGGCAGCCTATCTCAATGGTCAGATTGCCAGTGGGGCGCAGGCCGTGCAGATCTTTGATACCTGGGGCGGCATCCTGACCACCCGCGATTACAATGATTTTTCGCTGCAGTATATGAAGCGGATTGTTGAGCAGTTGACCCGGAGCAACCAAGGGCGCCGTGTGCCGGTGATTCTATACACCAAGGGTGGCATGGGCTGGCTGGAAGCGATTGCCGATACCGGTTGCGATGTGGTGGGGCTGGATTGGTCCATCGATATCGATGTGGCCAAGGCGCGCATTGGCGACCGTGTTGCCCTGCAGGGCAATATGGATCCGACCATGCTGTATGCGAAACCTGATCGTATTCGTGCCGAGGTGAAGGATATTCTGACCCGCTTCGGTCATGGCAACGGTCATGTATTCAATCTCGGTCACGGCATTACGCCGGATGTTCCGCCTGAGCATGCCATTGAATTTTTCAAGGCTGTGCGCGAGGAATCTGTCCGTTTTCATGCATGATGGCGTTCATGGATTGAGGCATAGATGAACGGTGTAATCCTGAATCGGCATAGTCGACAGGCAGAGGCAGGAGATACCGATGAACGGTAGAAATGATTCCCACAATATGGCGCTGTTTTGCGATTTCGAGAATGTCGCGCTGGGCGTACGCGATGTAAAACTGGCCGCTTTCGACATCCAAAGGGTGCTCGAGCGCTTGCTACTCAAGGGTAATATCGTGGTCAAAAAGGCTTATTGCGACTGGGCGCGCTACAAGGAATTCAAGGCACCGATGCATGAGGCTGCGTTTGAATTGATAGAAATCCCGCATGTGCGCCAGAGCGGCAAGAATTCAGCTGATATCCGTATGGTCGTGGATGCGCTCGACTTGTGTTATACCAAAGAGCATGTCGATACCTTCGTGATTATCTCCGGGGATTCGGATTTTTCACCGCTTGTTTCCAAGTTGCGCGAAAACAATAAGCTGGTGATCGGCGTGGGTGTGAAGCAATCCACCTCCGATCTGCTCACTTCCAATTGCGATGAGTTTATTTACTACGATGATCTGGTGCGCGATTCCGAGAAACAGGGCAAATCGCGCCGCCGTCGTTCATCCGGCAGGGCCAAGACAAAAGCCGCTGTGGCCGAGGGGGGCGAAACCTCAGCCGATGAGGCAAGCTTGCAGCAGGAAGGCATCGATCTGATGCTCGAAACGGTTGAGGATCTGTTCAAGGAGCGCGGCGAGGAAGACAAGGTCTGGGGCTCGATGGTCAAGCAGACTTTAAAGCGCCGCAAGCCTGGGTTCTCCGAGGGCTATCATGGCTTCAGCAGTTTCGGTCAGATGCTTGAAGAAGCCGAAAAGCGCGGTTTGCTAGCTCTGGAGAAGGATGAGAAGTCCGGCGGTTATATTATCAAGAGCCTCGCCAGCGAGGATTAGTACCGGAGAGCTTGATTCCCTTACCTAGGGGAAGATCTTATTTATCTTTTAATAGCGCGCTGAGTCCCGCAAGAGCTTTATAGGTTGAGGATTCGTCCTCATTAGGGCGCATCGGTCCGCGTGCATCGGCTTCCAGAAATCGCTGATGTTCATTGTCATGGCAGTACACACACAGAAGCTCCCAGTTGCTGCCGTCCGGTGGATTGTTGCTGTGATTGTGATCTTTATGGTGCACCGTCAGTTCGCGCAGTTTTTTTCCGCTAAAGTCGCGGCCACAACGGGCGCATACCCAAGGGTATAATTTAAGGGCCTTCTCTCGATAACCCTCATCTCCACTTCTTCCTGAAACCATACCTACTCCCGTACCCGAAGAATCAGGCTTGTAAACCAGAATGGCGCAGCAATGCGTCTACCGATGGCTGGCGACCGCGGAAGGCTACAAACGCCTGCATAATATCCCTGCTTCCGCCCACCGAAAGAATTTCTTGCCTGAAGCGCTGTGCCGTTTCTGCTGAGATGATGCCTTCTTCCTCGAAGGCGGAAAAGACATCGGCAGACAATACCTCGGCCCATTTGTAGGAAAAATATCCCGCACCGTAGCCGCCGGCAAAGATATGCGAAAAACCGTTCTGGAAACGGTTGAAGGCCGGCGGCGTGAGAACAGCAACCGCTTGGCGCACCTCATCAAGCAACTGCTGCACACTCTGCCCCTGATCAGGTTGATAGCGGCTGTGCAGATCCAGATCGAACAGCGAGAACTCAATCTGGCGTAGCATTTGCAAGCCGGACTGGAAGTTTTTTGCCGACAGCATGCGCCGGAATAGATCGTCAGGAATTTTTTCCCCGCTTATGTAATGCCGGGCGAACATATCCACAACTTCACGTTGCCAGCAGAAATTTTCCATGAACTGACTGGGTAATTCCACAGCATCCCATGGCACACCGCGAATACCGGATACACCCAGCTCATCAACCTCGGTCAATATATGGTGCAGACCGTGGCCGAATTCGTGAAATAGGGTGGTGACCTCATCGTGCGTCCACAGGGCCGGTTTATCACCAATCGGCGCGTCGAAATTACATACCAGATATGCCACTGGCAATTGCAGGCTTCCATCAGCGCGCCGCCACCGAACAATGCATTCATCCATCCAGGCACCGCCGCGTTTGTGTGAGCGGGCATAGGGATCAAGGTAAAAAGCCGCGCGTTTTTCCCCGTTGCTATCGAGGATTTCATAGAAGCGTACAGTCGCATGCCATTTAGGGGCCTCGGCTTCACGGATGTGGATGCCATAGAGCTTTTCCACCAGCGTGAACATACCGGTGAGTACAGCGGCTTCCGGAAAGTAGGGTTTTAATTCTTCCTGGGAAATGTCATAAAGGCTTTTGCGCAATTTCTCCGATGCATAAGGGATGTCCCAGGCTTTGAGTTCAGGCATGCCAAGCTGCGTGCTGGAGAATTTCTGCAATTCGGCGAGATCACGAGCGGCATGTACTCTGCTGTTTTTTGCCAACTCGAGCAGGAAATCCCTAACTGCATCTACCGATGGGGCCATCTTCCGGGCCAGAGATACCTCTGCATAATTGGCAAAGCCAAGCAGATCGGCGGACTCCTGACGCAGGGAAAGAAGCTCATCGATGACCGGCGCGTTATCCAGTTCTCCATCGGATGCGCGCGTCACATAGGCGGTGTACATCTTTTCCCGCAACGCCTGTTTGTCGGCGTATTGCATGAATGGAATGTATGACGGTGCATCGAGGGTAATCAGCCAGCCAGCCAGTTTCTTCTGCTTTGCCCTTTGGCTTGCCGCATCGCGCACGGAGTCTGGAAGGCCTGCAATGTCTTCCTCTTTGCTAAGATGCAACTCAAAGGCACGCGTGGCATCAAGCACGTGCTGTTCAAATGTGGTGGCAAGTTCGGATGTGCGCATGGCAATAGCCTTGAAGCGAGCCTTTGCCTTGCCGGTAAGTTCTGCTCCGGACAAGCGAAAATCGCGCAGTGCATGCTTTAAAACCTGCTGTCGTTCATGATTCATTGTCGTGAAGGCGTCGCTATCGTGCAGCCTTTGCATCGCGGCATAGAGCGCTTCATTTTGTGCCAGTTCCGTCTGCCATTCGGACATCAAGGCAACGCCCTGTTGATACACCGGGCGCATGGCGTCGCTGTCACAAACTGCATTGAGATGGCCAACAGGACCCCAGATGCGCGACAGCTGTTCATCCATGGTTTCCAGTGGCTGCATCAGGGATGCCCAATCGGGTTCTTTTTCGTTTAAAAGACCGGCAACTTCTTGGCGGGCCTCTTTCAAAATGTGTTCTAGCGCTGGAAGCACATGTTCTGGCCTGATATTTTCAAAATGCGGTAGGGGTGCGGAGAGGGCTTGAATAAGGGGGTTGGAGCTTAGTTCTTTGTTCATGATGCGAACCGTGCTGGTTCATCGCCCGGCTGGCAACAAAGAAAAACGGCGGAGTGCCTTAAGCTCCGCCGTTTGTCATGTTATTGAGGATAGACCCCATGAAAAATGATTTTTTCTACTTCTGCTAGAGCCGAAGTTACAGACCGATCATGTCAGCGATGTGACACAGGTCTCACTCCGCAATCGGATCATGACATCATTGTTTTGCAGCTTCGGCGGCATAAAGGCGTGCCAGTATTTCGCGACCACCGGCATCGAGAACTTCATCGGCAAGGGCGGTACCCATCGCTTTGGCCTGATCTCTCGGGCCGGAGACCTCACGCCGAATGATGCGCGATCCATCAACCTCTCCAACCAGGCCCTTTAAATGCATATTGTCGCCATCAAGTGTGGCATAGGCTGCGATAGGGACTTGGCATCCGCCCTCCAGTCTGGCTAAAAAAGCCCGCTCGGCACGGGTTCGGTCCACGGTGTCTTTGTCGTTCATTCGGTCGACCAGTGCATTGATAGCCGCATCATTATCACGCGTCTGTATGCCCAGCGTTCCCTGTGCAACTGCAGGCAAGAGGATATCGGTACTGATGAAGTCGTGCATCTGATCAGTCATTCCCATGCGTATAACGCCCGCAGCCGCAAGAATAACCGCATCGACCTCCTGCCCAAGCTTTGACAGGCGTGTCTGAATATTGCCGCGAATGGAAACAAACTCGAAATTTGGGAAGGCTTCACCCAGTTGGGCAATGCGTCGCAGAGAGGAGGTGCCGATGCGTGCCGTGGCCGGTAAGGTATCAAGCGGGCCGCCAGTGATGGTTGCCACCGCATCGCGCGGGTCTTCACGCAGTGGATGGGCGCAAATCCCGGTTCCTGCCGGCAGCTCGGTGGGGACATCTTTCATCGAATGTACCGCCACATCAGCCCGACCATCAAGCAGGGCTTCATCAATCTCCTTGGTGAACAGACCCTTGCCGCCCACCTGAGCCAAGGGAACATCGAGGATCTTATCGCCGCGCGTAACGATCTTGACCAATTCGGTGATGACCGAGGGATCAAGTCGTTTGAATTCGGCGGAAACATACTCTGCCTGCCAAAGTGCCAGTGGCGAACGACGTGTCGCAATCTTAATGTGCATCAGAGCTGCCTCCTGTGGCGGCATGAAAGGGAATATGCCTGCCACGATATTCGTAGAACCGGAAATTGAGCGGGAAAACTAGCGGCGCAGTGGGCACAATACAAAGCTGCTTTGCGGCACCGTCGCTATCGTCGATCTCAGAAGGGCCGAACCACTACCAGAATCACAGCCGCCATCAGAGCAATAACAGGTGCTTCGTTGAACCAGCGGTAAAATATATGGCTGCGCGTATTGTCACCCTTAGCAAACATTTGAACCAGCTTGCCGCAGTATAGGTGGTAGCCCATCAATAGAGTGACGATAGCTATTTTTAGCCAGAACCAGAGCTCATCGTTCAGCACATCCCATTGTAACCACACCAACCACAGACCAGAGAGCAGGGTCAGCCACATGATGGGGGTGACGAAACGATACAGCTTGCCCTCCATCATGCTTAGGCGCTCATGCACAGGTCCATTTGGGAATTGCGCATGATTGACGAAGATGCGTGGCAGATAGAACAAGCCTGCAAACCACGAGACCATCATAATAATGTGAAATGATTTGATCCAAAGCATACGGAGGATTGTAGAGCCTTAAAACAACAATGACCACTGCTTACGCACGGCGAGCCTTCACCTCAGCGCATGCGACAAAGCGCTAGCAAGGAATTAGCCTTGCCCCATGCGACGTATCGATAAAATAGAGCCTTTCCGAGTGATGCAGTTGCTGGAGCGCGCCCGGCAGTTGGAAGCTGGCGGGCAGCGAATTGTGCACATGGAAATCGGCGAGCCGGATTTTCCTACGCCTGCCCCCGTTCTTGAGGCTGCCCGCAGGCGTCTCGACTTGGGACAGAATTTCTATACGCCGTCGACAGGTGCGCCAGAACTACAACAGGCCTTGAGCCAGTGGTACGCAGAGCAGTTCGACCTAGATATTGCACCGCAACGGATCCTTATTACCCCCGGAACTTCGGGTGCTTTCAGTCTGATTTATGCCGTGCTTCTGGAGGCAGGCGAATCGGTGCTGTTGTCCGACCCCGGTTATCCATGCCAGCGTAATTTCATTCGCTTGGCCGGCGGTGAGCCCATCAACATCCCGGTTGGCCCGGAAACCCGTTATCATCTTTCCGCAGATCTGATCGCGGCCAACTGGCAGGAGGAGACTCGCGCTGCCGTGGTCATCAATCCATCCAACCCGACCGGCACATTGATCGACGAAAGCGAGCTTTCAGCCATTGCCGGAGCCTGTGCCAAGAAGGACGGCTGGTTGATCTCCGACGAGATTTATCATGGCCTGACCTATGGTGTGAGTCCGCCCTGTGCCCTGCAGTGCGGCCATCCTGAGAATACCATCGTGGTGAATGGCTTCTCCAAGCGCTGGGCGATGACCGGATGGCGCATTGGTTGGGTGGTCGTGCCGGAAGATCTGATCGATCCGGCTCGACGCGTGATGCAGAATATCTTTATTTCCGCGCCCACCCTTTCGCAGTTTGCAGGCATTGCAGCCCTTGACGCGGAAAGGGAAGTGGAGGCTATGCGGCAAGCCTATAACGAGCGTCGCCGCTTTCTTCTGGAGGCATTGCCCAAGCTTGGCTTTGATATTGTCGTAGAGCCTCAGGGAGCATTTTACATCTACGCCAATGTACGCAGCCTGACAGATGATTCACGTGAGTTCTGCTGGGATATACTTGAAAAAGCAGGTGTAGCGATCACGCCGGGTGAGGATTTTGGCACCTACCAATCAGCGCAGCACGTACGCTTTTCCTATGCCACCAGCATGGATAATCTGAAAGAAGGCATGCGTCGTCTTAGCCAGCATATCAAGTCGGGATGACCCTCTGCCGACAGGCAGAATGAATAACAGTCTTCGCGTAGTAATTAAGCGTTGGCCATGCGACGGGAGGAGGGCGTAGGGCTTGCTTCTGGGCGGAGGCCTAGGCGTTTGAACAACATCTGATCATTTTCAGCATCCTTGTTTCCCGTAGTCAGCAGTTTCTCACCGTAAAAAATCGAGTTGGCTCCGGCAAGGAAACACAGAGCCTGCATTTCGTCATTCATTTCCTCACGTCCTGCGGAAAGGCGAACGTGGCTGGCAGGCATGGTGATGCGTGCCACGGCGATGGTGCGGATGAAATCGAAATGATCAAGATCGTCCAGACCTTGCATCGGCGTTCCCTCCACCTTGACCAGCATATTGATGGGCACAGATTCTGGATGCGGACGCATGCGAGCCAGCTGGGTAATCATGCCGGCACGGTTCCTGATGGTTTCGCCCATGCCGACGATGCCGCCGCAACACACACTCATGCCTTCGGCGCGCACATTCTTGAGGGTGTCTAATCGATCCTCATAGGTGCGTGTGGTGATGATTTCTTTGTAGTACTCAGGATCGGTATCGAGGTTGTGGTTGTAATAATCCAGGCCAGCCTCGCTGAGTTTTTTTGCCTGCTCTTCATTGAGCATGCCGAGCGTAGCGCAGGCCTCCATATCCATGGCTTTGACCTCGCGGATCATGTCGAGCACTAAATCGAAGGCTCTGCCTTTGGGCTCGCGCCATGCTGCACCCATGCAGAAGCGGGTGGCCCCCTTCTCTTTGGCGATGCGTGCGGCCTTCATCACCTCGTCTTTTTTCATCAGTAGCTCGGATTCGACCTCGGTGGTATAGCGAGTGGACTGTGGACAATACTTGCAGTCCTCGGGGCAACCGCCGGTTTTTATGGATAGCAGGGTGGAAAGCTGCACTTGGTTGGCATCGAAGTGTGCCCGGTGTGCCTGCTGCGCACGGAATATCAGATCGTTGAAGGGTAATGAAAACAGTCCTTCGATTTCTTCCACGCTCCAGTCGTAACGCGCGCCTGATGTCAACATAGTGCCTCCGGTTAACCGATTGGGGCCGAAGAGTAAACGCAGCCGCACAGAAGCGCAAAAGGCGTGTGCGAGGGCTTATGTTTCGGGGTGGTAGTTGAGGCAGGCGAGGTGTTTGCGCACCGGAAGAATATGGTGCGGGCTCATGGACAGGGAATCGAAGCCCATATTCATCAACAGTTCGGTCCATTTTTGATCGGCGGCCAGTTCGCCGCACATGGCAATCGGAATGCCTGCTTTGTGCGCTGCCTGTACGCATAGCCGAAGCATTGGCTCTAGGGCCGGATGAGCCGTGTCATATAGATAAGCCACCTCTTCATCGGCGCGATCGGCAGCTAGGGTGTACTGAATCAGATCGTTGGTGCCGATGGAAAAGAAATCACAAATCTCAGCCAGTGAATCGGCAATCATGACTGCAGCTGGCACCTCAATCATTGCTCCCAGTAATGGCATGCGGGTGATACCCAATTCGTCGGCACAGGCAGTAAGTTGGCGGCGCACCTCATGTATTTCTTCCACACGGCTGACCATCGGAACCAGAATTTGTAGCTCTCCATGGCTTGAGGCTCGTAAAAGGGCGCGAAGCTGATCCAACAGCATGGCCTCGTTCTGTAGTAGTAGGCGTATCCCGCGCAGGCCGAGTGCGGGGTTGGCAGCAATGATGCGATGACCGGTAAATTGTTCATAAAGCAGGGGTTTTTCGCCGCCAATATCCATCAGTCGGAAGGTGACTGGAAGGCCCTGCATGGCCTCCATTACCCGGGCATAATGCTCATAATGCATTTCCTCGCTGGGTAACTTCTCAGCACCGCTGAGTAGAAATTCTGTTCGGTATAGTCCGACGCCCTCAATGCCGTGTTCCCGTGCCTGTGGCAGCTCCTCTTCAAGTTCAAGATTGGCCATCAATAGCAGAGGGTGGCCGTCGCTGCTGTGTGAGGTGAGCGCGGCATAGGCTTGCAGGTCGTGTGCTTCTCTCTGCATACCGTTTGCCAGTGTGCGATATTCCGCCTCGGAAGCAGGAGATGGATTAAGAATCCATATCCCCTGTTCGCCATCGATGATAATGCGGTCGCCATCGATGACTTGGGGAATAAAGCCATCGACCCCCATCAGGGCTGTCATACCTATGCCGCGGGCAATAATGATGCTGTGAGCACTCGGGCCGCCCTTTTCGGAGATGAACCCGGTTACCCCGCGGCGCCACAGGCGCAGAACATCAATCGGTGTAAAGTCCTCACCCACCACCACCAGCGGCTCGTCATGGGTGTTGATGGGGATGACTTCATGGTCGCCGCCGGCAAGATTGCTGAGAATGCGCCGACCGATATGCTGGATATCGCTTTTGCGGGCACGTAAGTAAACATCATCAATGCGATCGAAGACGCTGGCAATGTCCTGTATCTGCCGATGTACCGCCCACTCGGCATTGATACATTGCGTGCGAATGCTGTCTATGACTTTGCGGCTCAGATCGGCATCAAGCAGCATCAGCCGCTGCGAATCGAGAATATGCAGTGGCTCCTGACTATCCAGCCCAATTAGATGATGGCGCTCACGATCAAAATCGGCGACGGAGTCTGCTACTGCCTGCTCAAAACGGGTGATTTCATCCGCTACGCGTTCGGCTTCAATATGTCGTTCAGAGATGGGGGATTCACCACTGCTTACCTTCTGTATGTGCCCGATCACAATACCTGGGCTGCATGCCGCAGCAGCGCCTCGAATCGGCACAGCGGCAGAACTCATTCAGCTTCCCCGAAGCGCTCTTCAATCAATTGCACGATGGCATTCAACGCTGCTTTGTCCCGTTTCCCCTCGGTGCGGATGGTGATGCTGGATCCTTTGCCTGCAGCAAGCATCATGATGCCCATAATGCTTTTTCCATTAACTTCCACGCTGCCTTGGGAAATGAATACCTCGCAGGGGTAGGCAGCGGCCGTTACCGCCAGCTTTGCCGAGGCGCGCGCGTGCAGGCCAAGCTTGTTGCAGATGGATACGGCCTGCTCAGCCATCGCTACTCCCCTTTTCTCCCAATAATTCGGATGCGATATGCATGTGCTGCCGTCCAGATTCCTGCGCTTTGCGCGCCAGCAGGTGCAGATCGCGCATCGTTTGACGCAGGCTGGCAGCCTTGACCAGCATCGGAAGATTGAAGCCCGAGAGGACCTCTACCTGATGTTCTCGCATGCAGGCCAGCGCCAGATTGCAAGGTGTGCCACCGAACATATCGGCAAACAGCAGCACTCCGTCACCGCTATCACAGCGTTTGATCAGTTTGCCAAGGCGGCTTCTTAGTTCGCTCATGTCTGCATCAATATCAGCATCCACACCGATGCTAAGCGACGCTGTCAGGGATTGCGGACCCATCACATGATCGAGTGCCGCGAGCATGGCCTCGCCTATTTGATCGTGAGCTACAACAACGAGACCAATCAATGTTCTGACCCCTTCTTTGTGGGCATTTCACGGTGCCGAATGAGTGGCTCTACCCCCATGTCCTGACGCACAAACTGCGCCATCTGCTCGGTCATATATACCGAACGATGCCTCCCGCCGCTACAGCCGAAAGCCAGTGTGAAATAGCGCTTTCTTTCCCTGAGCATTTGCGGCCATATAAAGCGTAGCCACTCCTGTAGTCTTTGAATGGCCTCATCAACTTCGTCATGGCTTTGCAGGAAATCGATAACCGGCGCATCGCAGCCGGTCAGGGCGGCCATCCCATTTTCGTAGTGGGGGTTGGGCAGAAAGCGCATATCAATAACCATGTCCGCATCCGGCGGAAGGCCAAAGCGGTAGCTGAATGACATGAGAGTGAGCGTCATGCTGGAGCCTTTATCATCCTTTTGCATTTGCTGCTGTCTCCAGAATGTCTCCACCCTGTCGGCCAGTTCATAGGGGTTTAATGCGGTGGTGTTGAGTACCAAATCGGCGCTATCACGCAGTGCTAGCAAGGAGCTTCTTTCCAGGCTGATCGCTTGCGGCAAATCCTCCTGTGGGGCGAAAGGGTGGCGACGACGTACAGTGGAGAAGCGACGTTGCAGGGCAGCATCATCCGCTTCAAGGAATAGTAGCTGCCAGTCGGGATTGTTTTTGCGCAGCTGGACAAGCTCGTCATGTAGTGCTTGCGGCGAGGCGCTGCGTACATCGGCGCATACTGCCATCTGCTTTCCCTGGCGTTGCACAGCCTCGGCCCATCCGCCAAGTAGGGTTAGCGGCAGATTGTCGGTACAAAAACAGCCGACATCCTCCAGCGCATGCAGGGCAGTGCTTTTTCCCGATCCGGACAGGCCGGTGATGATTATTCCCATAGGCTTACATCCACAAAAGGCCCGGCAAGCCCTTAGCCCTGTCCTTGCTGAATGCGGTTTTCAAGTTCCTGCATGAAGGCCTTGCCGCTTTCGATGCCGCGTTGTTTGAGCAACTGATTGCGTGCGGCGACCTCGACCAGTACTGCAAGTGAGCGGCCCGGGCTGACTGGCAGCAGTCCTTTGGGGATGTGAACCTCGTGTAATACGATACTGGAGTCCTCGCCGATCAGGCGCATTTGTTCGGACATATCATCCCATGGCACAACTTCCAGCACCAAGCCCACGCGTTTGGCATCGGTAATGGCCGCAGCACCGAATAGATCACGAATGTTGAGTATGCCGATGCCGCGGATTTCCATATGATACTTCAGGGCCTCGGGGCTTCGTCCGACTAGCACATCGGTGCCAACGCGCGACAGCTCAACCATGTCGTCGGCAATCAGCCGATGACCGCGCGATATCAGTTCAAGGGCAATTTCGCTTTTGCCGATGCCGGAGCTGCCAGTCAGCAATACACCAAGACCAAATATGTCCATATATACGCCATGCTGAAAGGTGCGAGGTGCCAACCTTCGACTCAGATACAGCATCATATTGGTCATAAATGTTTGGGAATCCAGCGGGGTTGATATCAGGGGAGTATCGGTGCGTTTAGCCGCCTCCAGCACAATGTCCGGCACATTCATGCCATACGTGACGACCACAGCTGCCAGGCGTAAATCGAATACGGCATCCACAGCCTTCTTTCTCTCTGTTTCCGGGCGGGTGGCTAGATAGCCGAGCTCCGATTTTCCCACGACCTGCAGGCGGAAGTCGTTTAGCTTTTCAACATAGCCGGCAAAGGCCAGTGATGGCTTCTCAACGCGTGGATGATCAATGCATCGCCCCAGCCCGCCCTCGCCACCAATCACCGACATTTTAAGCACTTCAGCCTGTTCTTTGAGCAGGTCGGCAATGGAAACGCGGCTATAGTCTTTGTGCATGATGACTATCCTGGCGAAGCGGCCTGAACGGCGAACAAGGCAGAAACCTCTTCGGCGGTTTCAGCCCCCATGACTGCACCTCGCACCGATTCCTTTTGCAGGGCCCGAGCCAATCCGGCGAGCAGTTCAAGGTGTGAACGATCTTCATCCTTTGGAGCCAGAAGCACGACCACGATATGCACCGGCTGGCCGTCGATGGCATCGAAATCGATGCCATCGGCATGCCGAACCAATGCAGTAATCGGCGTCTCAAGATCAGGTAGACGGCCATGAGGGATGGCTATCCCATGTCCGATGCCTGTGCTACCAAGCTTTTCCCGCTCCATGATGACAGCCATGGCTGCATCAAGGTCTACCGAAGGCAGGGCCGCAAGCACCTCCGCGATGATGGCTGTTTTGCTGCCTGATTCGGAATGCAGCAGTACGGCATCAGCGGGGATTAGGGACATGGATTCAGTCACGTCTGTTCAGGGGCAATCCAGCCCAGCTTGCCATCATGCCGACGATACAGCACATTCATGCTGTTGGTTTCCTCATTGGTGAATACCAGTAGTGGCTGACGCTCCGAGAGCTCCAATTGCATGACGGCCTCATCAACACTCATCGGCTTGACCGACATATGCTCTTGTTCCAGCACGCCCGGAATATGATCGGCAGGAATTTCATCTTCGTGCGCAGCCATCTCCAGCACTTTGTGCGAAACGGAAATGGAAGCCTCGTTGAGCGGAACGCCTTGATGTTTGCGCATCTTGGCCTTGTAGCGCTTGAGCTGACGGTTGAGCTTGTCCACGACACCATCAATTGAGGCATACATATCCTCGGTTTCATGGCTGCCATGAACGGTCAACCGATTGGCCTGAATGGTCACCTCGCAACGCTGACGGAATTTCTCGACGCTCAACACGACGTGAACATCCACCACTTGATCGAAGGAGTGCTTCAGATGCAACAGCTTCTCTTTGGTGTATACCTTAAGCGGTTCAGTTAATTCGACATGCCTTCCTGTAATCGATACCTGCATTTACTACCTCCTGGTGTGTCGTGTTGTGCCAGTCTTTTTACGGCGCTGGCTGGTGGGTGGAATGCCCAAATTCTCTCTATATTTCGCTACTGTGCGACGAGCGATTTCTATGCCTTCGGCGCCAAGTCGATCCGCAATCGCCTGATCTGAAATAGGCTTGCCTGCCGGTTCGGATTCGATCAGTGACTTGACCCTGAGTTGAACCCGGTGGACCGAAATAGCACCTCCACCGCGGGTCGGTAGACCAGCGGAAAAGAAACGGCGCATCTCGATCAGACCCAGCGGTGTTTCAGCGAATTTGCCATTGGTGACGCGTGAGATGGTCGACTCGTGCAAGCCAACATCCATGGCCACATCCTGCAAGGTTAGTGGCTTCAGGCCAAGTAGGCCGTATTCAAGAAAGGCCCGCTGGCGATCGGCCAGACAAGTCGCCACCTTGTGCAGGGTTTCACGCCGCTGATCCAGCGCGTGCAGCAGCCACTTCGCTTCGCGTGTGGCGTTGTTGATAAATTCGCGATCTGTGCCCTGCCAGCTACGCCCCTGCCATTGATCGTTCATGCGAACGCCCTGCCAGCTATAACCCGGTACCTCGATATGGATGTCGCCTTGAGGCGTGCGGCGGAAGATAATTTCGGGGCGGACATAGATGTTTTCCTGACCGCGTAGGCTATGTCCGGGGTAGGGGTCGAGTCTTCGTAGCCGGGCTCGCGCCCCGGTAATGGCCAATTCGCTGCAATCGACAAGCTTGGCCAAGGTGGCATCGCTCTCTTGCAGTGAGTCATGAAAATGTAGTAATAGCTGGCGGGCCAATGCATCACTGGCTTCATCCAGTTGCAGCAGCAGGCATTCGGTTAAATCCCGAGCACCAATGCCTGGTGGATCAAGTTCGTGAATCACCCCGTGCAGGGCCTGTTCCAGACCTGCGGCCGAATAACCCAGATCGGTGGCTGTTTCATCAAGATCGACGCGCAGGTAGCCGTCATCATCAAGCATATCGATCAGGGCATGAGCCATGTTACGCATGTCGTCCGCCATCGGCTGCTGATCAACCTGCTCGTGCAGGGATTGCACAACTGTCTGTTCCTCCTGCCAATGCAGCTCACGCATGTCTGGGTTGTCACTGCCGGCAGATTGGGAATACAGTGATTCCCAGCGGTTGTCTCCAGACTCACGCCATTCAGCTTGCGCGTCGGCCTCCTCAGCGCTTGCCTCGCGTTCAGTTTTCCCCGTGTCCGTTGTGTTTTCGGCGATCTCCAATACCGGGTTGCTCTCAAGGCATTCGTCGATATAGCTGTCCAGATCCATGGCGTTCATGGCAAGCACATTGAGGCTTTGCGCCATCTGCGGGGTTAAAGCCAGATGCTGGCCAAGTTTCGTTGCCAGTTTAGTTTGCATGTGCAGGTCTGATCCTTATCAGGGTGTCGGGGATTGCCGAAGCGGCAGTTTCAACGGAGAACATCATCGTTAGCTTATTTATAAACCAGCGAGCACTATTACACAAGTTATTTGTTCCGCCTGTGGCTCAGCTTTCCTGAGTCGGCCGGAGCGGCGCGAGCAGCGTCTCCAGCTCTCCGTTGGTGGCCATTTCGCTTATAATGTCACAGCCGCCGATGAATTCCCCTTTGATATATAGTTGCGGGATCGTAGGCCAGTCGGCATAAGTTTTTATGCCCTCACGAACGGCAGAGTCCAGCAGGACATTCACTGCGGCGTATGGCACTGATGTATGACTCAGAATGGTCGCCACGCGCTGCGAAAAGCCGCATTGTGGAAATTCGGGCGTACCCTTCATGAAAAGCACCACGTCGTTGGCCTTTACTAGATTGTCGATACCCTGCTGAATCGGATCGAGCTGTGTTGAGTCGGTCATGTTCTCTCCTGTCATTACTATTGCGGCGCGCTGGTTGTAAGAGCCAGTGCATGTACGCGCTGGCGCATATGATCACCTAAGGCTGCATAAACCATCTTGTGCTGTGCTACGCGGCTTTTCCCCTCGAAGGCGGCAGAAGTCACGCGCATCTCAAAATGGTCGTCACCCGAGAAGAGCCCGACTTCAACCTGCGCATCCGGAATGTGCCGTCGTACGAGCTCAGCCAGCTGCTCCGGCTTCGGAATGGTATTGTCCGATGAATCATGATTCATGCGGCGCACCCTAACCGGATGTGCGCAACAGGAATACATTGGCAGTGTGCGGTCATTGTATCGACGAAGTTGCAGGGATTGTCGGCATCTGGCAAAGGGAATATTATATCTCGATGTGTGATACAGATCACAAAAAATGACAATATCATTTCATGACACCAGTCTTTTTTCATCTTCGCTTCAGGTTTGTTTTCAAGCTTTCCGCCTGAGCTTTAAGGATAAGCTGACTTTAGCATATTAAAGGAGTTTGCATGTTTTCAATGTTACGAATTTGCAGCGCACTGCTGATCATCGCTTTTACAACGACGCCTGCATTGGCGGCACGCATGCAGGCCAAGCCTGCACTATATCCGGTAAGCAGCGTTGTGGCTGACAAGCATGCCGATATTATTTATCCCTCGATTGCTGGTCACAGCCTTGTTTATAACGTACGCACCTCCGATGCATACAGTGTCGTGCAGGCAGATGTGTCCAACCCGGCCAGCGAGGTGAGTCGTATAAAGCCGCGTTATCTGAAAGAAGCCTTCCGTTTTGGTGTTGCCTTGCAGGGCGGTGCCATCGGTTATGTTAGCAATCGCATGGGGCCTGTTTCCGCATGGATGCGTCAGGCGCGTGGTGATGGCCATGTCATGATCGCAAACATGGGCAGCTACTTCGGTGGTATGGTGCCGATGAATCTGCATGCCTCCTACGACGGCAGCGTGTGGTGTTTCGACACAACTATGGAGAAGGTGTTACAGACTCGTGCTATCCAAAAGTTCGACGAACTGGGCGTGCATCAGGAATTGATCGGTCAGACTTGGCGCTATTACGATTCGAATAATTTCGAACACAAGATGGGTTACAAAGCCACCGAGGGCGGCGTGCTGAGTAAATTCGAGCATCCATCGTTGTTCATCTTCGAGCGTGGCAAAGGGCAATTGACCATGATCCCCAATGCTTTGAGTGGAGCCATTTCTCCAGATGGCAAGCGCGTTGCTTTTGTGCGCAACATCGGCGGCAACTACGATATCTGGATGCAGGATGTCGATGGCAGTGATCTGATGCAGCTCACCGATAATGAGTTCGGTGATTTTGAACCGGCCTGGAGTCCGGATGGCAAGCGTATTGCCTTCGTTTCCAACCGGCACAGTAAAGGCGAGGTGCTTGAGACCTCCATCTATGTGGTGGATGTGCAAAGCGGGCAGGTGCAGCGCCTGACCAATGCGCCACGTGCGACCGATGGCGCACCGGCTTGGAAGGACAGCCACGCCATTATGTTCCATTCCAATCGTGATCTGACCGACCCACAGGGTGACACGGGTTCCCGCTGGGGTCTGTGGCAGGTTGGGTTTTAATAAATTATTTAATTATAAGAAACTAAGGAGATGAATCATGCGTAAATCAATGTTTATGATTGCAGTCCTGTTGGCCTGGAGTGTTCCGGCGCAGGCTGCTGGCATGATGGACTGGCTTGAATCGAAGGGCGTGACCGCGCCGACAGGGGCAGCCGGTCAGAAGGCTGAGGTGGCGGCAGATGCCGCCGTACTGCTCACATTGGAGCCGGGCGAGAATGAAATGTATGCCAAGCCATCACCGGATGGGCGGCACCTGATGGCCGTGGTTAGCAAAGGAAAGCAGACTTGGGTATCTCGCCGTTTTGTAGAAAATGGTGATCCGGAAAACGTGATTACCGAAGACTTGCACGCTTTTGATTCCATCAATTGGCGCGATGCGGGTCATGTCTATTTCCTTTCAGGCCGGGCCGGTGGCCTTGGTCTGTGGGAGAAAATTTCCGACGGCGAGGGTATGCAGCGTAGGCTGATGGAAATGCGTGGCATCTTCACAGAGCCCGTATTGTTACCCGATGCTTCGGTGCTTGCTGTTCATCTAAGTAACACAACGCCCGCAGGAAAGCATCAGTCTGGCCGCCATGTGAAAAGCGACGGCTTTGATAATTGGACCTTGGCCGGTTACCGCGCTGAACTGGTGAAGATCAGTACTGATGGAGAGTTCAGGACGCTAGGCGAAGGTGTGAATCCAGCCCTCTCTCCTGATGGTCAATGGATTGTGTATTCCATGCCGGTGGGGCGCAGCTACCATCTTTTTCGCATGCATCCGGATGGTTCTGATCTCATTCAGATCACTGATGCCAGGAGTGTGGATGTGCAGCCTTCATGGAGCCCGGACGGGAAGTGGATTGTGTTCACTTCCAATCGCGAGCATGCTGATTTGCGTCATAAGAAGGGTAATAACTGGGACGTCTGGGCGATTGATCCTAAGGGGCGTAACTTGACCCAGCTTACCATGGATGAGGCGCGTGATGGCGGGGCACGGGTTGGTGTGGATGGACGGGTATATTTCCATTCCGACCGAAAGGTGGAAAAAGAACAAGCTAATGCGCGTGACGTCAGCCGTGTTCAGCGGGGTTTTCACATCTGGACCTTGCCGCTGCCACCGGTTGCAGTGACAGGTAATTGATAGGTTTGTGAAGGAGGCGCACATGGATGCTATGGGTATGGATGGCGAAAAGCCGGTGAACATGTGCGCCTGCCTGAATCGGCGCTTTAGCGATCTTAAGAAACTGGGCAGCCTCGAGGCTGCCCATGCGGCTGGCGCCGGTGTGGAATGCAGCGGGTGTGTTCCCTATCTCAAACTGGTGTTCGAGACTGGCGAGACCGAATTCGCCATCGATGATCCGCGCATCCCCGAAGAAGACTTTGGCGTCTAACAGGAGGGGTATGTACACCACCATTGTTCATGTTCATGTCAAACCCGATTGCCTCGATGCCTTCATCGAGGCCTGCCGGCTCAACCATGAGGCCTCGATTACTGAATCGGGCAACCATCGTTTCGATGTGTTGCAATCTTCCGATGACGAAGCACGTTTCGTGCTCTACGAGGCTTATGCCACAGCTGAGGATGCAGCAGCCCACAAGCAGACGGTGCATTATCAAGCGTGGCGCGACAGCGTGGCCGATCTGATGGCCGAGCCCCGGCGCGGCGATCCCTATCAGAGCTTGTTCCCCGTCGGCTGAGCCAAACCAATCTGCTTCGCCCGGATATTCCTCAGCAAAACCCCTTGCGCCTCCCATAGTTTCAGAGTCTATTTTCAGCCGATGAAGGCCTGTTTATTCGAGGCTGGATGGGTGCAAGTGAACACCTAAACTCAAGCCTGTAGGGGGGCGAATTTATTCAATGAATGCCTAATTTCGATTCCAATCACAATCCATGCTTGAGTTTCCGTGAATGACCCGTAAGATGCGCCGCCCCGCAGGCCGGTGTAGCTCAGTTGGTAGAGCAGCTGATTTGTAATCAGCAGGTCGCAGGTTCGACTCCTGTCGCCGGCTCCATTTTGGGTCGGCAAGGGCATTGAAAAGTTGACAGCGGGGCGTGATTGAGGACAATCGCGCGCCTTCCGAAACCGGCGCATCCGGGGATGGGATGGGAAATGGAGAGGTTCCAGAGTGGTTAAATGGGGCAGACTGTAAATCTGCTGGCTCAGCCTACGCTGGTTCGAATCCAGCCCTCTCCACCAGTTTGCCGCCTGTTGGAAAAGGTTAGATGGGCTTGATTGAGACGGCTTTGAATGCGGGTGTGGTACAATGGTAGAACCTCAGCCTTCCAAGCTGATGATGCGGGTTCGATTCCCGCCACCCGCTCCAGCCGGATGGCCGGAAGCAAAGAAGTGCAAGGCCTTGCAGGCCCAAGTAGCTCAGGGGTAGAGCACTTCCTTGGTAAGGAAGAGGTCACGGGTTCAATTCCCGTCTTGGGCTCCACTTTGAGAGTGGCGAGAGAGTTGAGTATAACCCCGGTGTAAGCCGGAAAATTTGAAAAAAGCAGATTGTAAAATCTGAGTTGCAAAGGAGCAGAAAATGGCTAAAGCAAAATTTGAGCGGACCAAACCGCACGTCAATATTGGAACGATTGGTCACGTTGACCATGGCAAGACGACACTGACGGCAGCAATCACCAAGGTATTGTCATTGACCGGCGGCG
>Ga0316187_10001447_pt1 | contig 20489 bp, 16 predicted proteins | sample CroRivburrow1_MG_FD_204927 | JGI IMG/M metagenome (GOLD analysis project Ga0316187, IMG submission 204927) | Coastal sediment microbial communities from Maine, United States - Cross River worm burrow 1 | ecosystem: Environmental > Aquatic > Marine > Coastal > Sediment | place: USA: Maine...
AATCAGTAATCAGTAATCAGGGAGCAGGGAGCAGGGAGCAGGGAGCAGGGAGTTCTGTTCATAATCAGATGCGCAACTCTTCTGCAACAGCTTCAGTCATAGCTGTCAGTAAGCTGTTTAGCTCTTCATCATTGATGATATAGGGGGGCATGACATAAACGAGTTTGCCGAAGGGACGAACCCAGACGCCTTTGTCGACAAAGCGCCTGGTGATGGAAGGCATGTCCACAGGTTGTTCCAGTTCCAGAACTCCGATCCCGCCTTTGATGCGGACATCTGCTACACCATCCCAATCCTGACAGGGCTGCAGGTGCTCAAAGAAAGTCTCACTCATTCTGGCAATGCGCTCTTGCCACGGGCTATCTAGCAGCAGGTCAATGCTGGCATTGGCGGTGGCGCAGGCCAGCGGATTGGCCATGAAGGTCGGACCATGCATGAACGCTTTTGGAGCGTTGCGTGAAATGGCCTGGCTGATCTCGGAGGTCGTCAAGGTTGCCGCCAGAGACATGTAGCCACCGGTTATAGCTTTGCCCAGGCACATGATGTCCGGAACAATTTCTGCCTGCTCACAGGCAAAGAGGGTGCCTGTCCGGCCAAAGCCGGTGGCGATTTCATCAGCGATCAGCAGGACATCGTAGCTGTCGCAGAGCGATCTCACCTGGCGCAGATACTCTGGAGCGTAAAAACGCATGCCGCCAGCCCCTTGAACAAGCGGCTCAAGGATTACGGCAGCTATTTCGCTATGGTTCTGTTTGATCAGATTACGAAAGTCAGCGATATCTTCATCGCGCCAGTCGGCATCCTTTGTCACCGTTGGAGCCTCGGCAAAGAGATGCTTCGGGAGAGTCTCGGCAAAGAGATGGTGCATGCCTGTTTCCGGATCACAGACCGCCATGGCTCCGCAGGTGTCACCATGGTAGCCGCGCCGGATTGTCAACATCCGCTGTTTGCCGGGCTGTCCCTTTGAGTGCCAGTACTGGATAGCCATCTTGATAGCAACTTCGACGCTGACTGACCCTGAGTCGCAAAAGAATACGCGCGTAAGAGGCTCCGGCGTCAAAGTGATCAGACGTGCGGCAAGTTCTGCCGCCGGGCGATGAGTCAGACCACCGAACATAACGTGTGACATCTCATCAAGCTGCGCCTTAGCGGCCGCATTGATGACCGGATGATTGTAACCATGAATGACCGACCACCAGGACGACATGCCATCGATTAATTGACGACCGTCCTCAAGGGTTAAATGGACCCCTTGCGCGTTTTTGACGGGGTAGGGTGGGAGAGCCCCCTCCAGGGGTGCATAGGGATGCCAGACGTGATTTTTTTCGAATTCGAGCCAGTTGCTGTCATCCAGGAGGTTGGGCATGACTGTTGGTCCTTAAAACTTGATCAGGGGAGTTTCCTGTAGCTTAGCGGAAAAATAAGGCCTGAACAAGGAATGTATGAGGAATGTATGAGGTTAGGGAGCTTTCAGGACGAACTGTCCTCTTCATGCTTGGCACTGTGCTGGTACTGCTGGGGTAATAGCTTGCGTCGCAGCCACGTCAGCAACAGGCAGGCAACGAGTGCCAATGCTACCAACAGGCCCAGCCGTCCGGTTAAGGTCTCGGCGCGCTGCCAGCTGCTGCCGCCGAGAAAGCCGAGCCCCGGATAGCTGATTCCCCAGAGGATGCCGCTTATAATTGAGTAGAGTGTGAAGGTCACAGGACGCATCTGACTGGCTCCGGCAACAAAAGGAACCAACCCGCGAATCGGGCCGAGGAAGCGACCGAAGAACACGCTCTTGCCACCATGCTCAATAAAGAATATCTCAGTCATGCGCAGTAGGCTTTGGCGTTTTTTCAGGAGCCGCCATTTCCAGAGATGAATGCCGAAGCGTGCTCCCAGCCAGTAGCTTAAGAGGTCTCCAGCCAGGGCGCCGCATGCTGCAGCGGTCATGACCGCCTCAATCGGGGCCTTGCCCTGGAAGGCCAGCCATCCGCTGAAGACCGTTAACACACTGCCCGGCATGATCAGCCCGACTCCGACAAGAGCTTCAAAAAAGGCGATTAAAAAGACCGCGGCGATGAATAACCCTCCGCCCGGTAACAGATTGAATATCTCTTGCAGCCAATGTTCCATCGCGCCCGCTCTATTTGAGGATTCAGGGTTGGAACTTCTGGTGCCACCGGTTAAAAATATCCACCTTCTTGTTGTCAAAACGAGCTAAAGAAGAGCGAACTTTTTCAGCCGTACGTTTGCCCGGCGCTGTTTTGGAGTAGAAGAGGTCGGCATAAGCGACAATCTTCTCTTCCAGAGTCTGTGGGCTCATGTCGCGATGTGGTAACGGAAGCTCTTGTTCCCTGATGTCTTCCACGCTTAAGCCGACTCCGATGTGGCGTTCGCACACCAGCGCATGACGCGGGAGCCCTTCTTTGTGTAGCAACTCAGCGCCAATAATTCCGTGACAGATATAGGGCTTGTCGCCGAAGCAAGCCAACTTCGGAGTGTCGGTATAGAGCATGCCAATATCGTGTAGCAACGCTGCCTGCTCGACAAATTCGATATCGACAGCTTCTGTTCGTTCGACATGAGTCGCTACACTTACAGCCAGTTTGGCAACCTGGGTACTGTGTGCCAGAAGGATCTTTCTGGCCTCTTGGTTGCCACCGTAATATTTATCAATTAAAGCAAGTGGTTGCAAATTATTGCCTAAAGTTAAATATAGCTCTTGTTGTGTTGGTTTGCAGTTGAGTATCCCATAAAAATGTTTGACGCAAAGTCGCAAAGAGCGCAGAGAAAAATCTCTTAAATCAAAAATTTGGTCTTATTCCCCGCAGCTTACTGCGTTGTTTAATTTTAAAGCGACAACCTTTCTTTGGCCGCGATGAAAGTCTATTAAGATCTATGGTTAGAACCAAAACCTAGGGCATCACTTTTTAGCTTGTACAGATTTTCATAGATTCTGATCGCGGCTAAAAATAGTTTCAGATTGTGCTGACAACAAAAGTTACAGGTTGTTGATATCTCGTCTCTTGATGCGAGTTATTCATTTTATGAAAAATGGTTTGAGCCTGAAAACTCCTCTCTGCAGCTTTGCACCTTTGCGTTTAAGTCTGTTTTGGCTTTGCTTGGATTGTAGCTCCTTGGATTCATTGAAGAACCTGGAACGTATGAATCACTTTATCCATAACCCCTGAGTAAAGCTTTGTGTTCTCTTTCAGTATTGTCAGGGAGATCAGGTAGCTGCGGTTGGCATTTGAGAATTGATAACTTTCTAAATGCTTTTCTGCCGTAACTCCGACAATGTGTGTGGCATCGCCGGCTTGCAGCGCGACCTGCTCTTCCAGTGAAATTTCCAGATCTGTAAACTCCTGGTACAGTCGAGCTATTTGCTGCTCCGGTTCGATCATCTTCCGTTCCTGAGATATGAGCCTCAGAAGTGTGCCGTCAGCCTGGGGAGGCTTCCAGCGGAGCTCGCCACTTTTACTGCCGTAGGTGAGACGACGGTCCTTGGCCCACAAAAGGGGGTATTCGATAGCACACTCGAGTACTGCGTCGATATACATACCGGTTTTGATCTTTGATCCGCTCTCCTGCATGGCGGCACAGCCCTGGAGCAGAAGACTGCAGGCGAGCAACAAGGCAGGAAACGAGATAAATGTCAGGTATGGTCGGATCATGGCCCTGCCAGAGTTTGAAGTTTGACTTCTCCTCCAATTATACACAGCGTCAAGAAAGTGTGTAACTCCTTGTATTTTTCTGCAGTCGCCTTGTTCAACTGCTCCAGACGGTTTTTGTGTGTTTTATAAACGGCCAGATGAGAACGGCAACAAGCAGAACCTGTGTGATAAGAAGAATCGTGAAACAAAAGCTGAGACCAGAACGATCGGCCATCATTCCGACCAAGGGGGCGGTGATCACAAAGCCGAGCCTGAAGGTTAGTGATTTCAGAGAAAGAATGCTGGCGCGTTCATGCCGATCACTCTGCTTTTGCAGAGCGAGGCGCAGAAAAGGCCCTTGAATACCGCGCATGATCGTGAGCAGGAAGTAGAAGGCGAAGCCCCAGATAAGCTGGTTGAAGGCCAGGCCTGTATAGCCAATGGCGATCAGTGATAAAAGGAGAATTGGTGTCCCTCTTGCCCCCAGGTGATATTGAATGCGATGGCTTAAGAGCGAGCCGAATGAAACACAGAGGTTGGCAACGGCCCAGATCGGGCCGAACCAGGCCAGAGGAACATTGATCGATTGCATGTAAGGTTGAATCAGCCAGACTGGATAAAAGGATGCCAGCCCCAGCATAGCGGCGAGCAGGATACTGTAACGCAGGCCAGGTTTAAGTAAGAAGGCTTTGTGCGCAATTCCCAGGGCTTCGCGCAGATGGGAAGCTGTATGTCGTTTTGCTGCAGGGATTTCCTTCAGATTGCGGCAGACAAACAAGGCGGAAATCCAGACACCTATCTGCAGCAGGAAGGGCAGGAGGGGAAACCAGGCGTAGAGCGCTCCTGCGCCGATCGCGCCAGCGGCCTCCCCGGCCTGCGCCCAGGCTGTCATGCGACCATCATGTTTCGCGTATTCCTCTTCCTTGCCTTCATGCCGGAGTGTTTCGTAGAGCAGGGCGCTATCTGCTCCGCTGATAAACGCATATGAGATGCCAAGCTGTATCTCGGCAACGAGCACGCCGGCAAATGAGCCGGCGAAGGTATAGGTTGCCCAGCCGGTGATGCCGAACAGACAAGCGAGGTTGAGGGCAAACCGATAACCCAGACGGTCACTCAGGTAGCCTGACGGAAACTCCATGATCAGGGTTGCCAGGGAAAAGAGGGCTTGCAGTATGAGGATCTCAGAAAGGCTTAAGCCGATCTGATCCTTCCAGAAAAGAGTGATGATGGCCATGGGCAGCAGGGCCATCTTCAGGCTGGCAAAGATGTTGAGAAGGAGGATGTTTTTGGAGAAGCCGGTACGCGGCACGAGGAACGTGGGGCGAGGTAAGGACAAGGTTAAATCCCTGGAGCTCTGTTAATCGTGGACGATGGTTTTGCCTGGTGTTGCTTGCGCGGGTTCGTTTTTTTTTTTGGCGAGGGGCGTCAAGGTCTTCGCGTACCTCGCGCCGCCTCACTCGTCCCTGGTTTAAACCCAATAAATACAGGCCGAAGGACAATTGTCCATGGCGGATTCTATCTTGGCTTCCGGGGCGCCGGTAGGGTTGTGAACGACAGCTTTCTCGTGAGCGTGTCCGTTGTGACTGTCTTGCATGCTGAAGACCTCAGGGCAGATCTGGGTACAGACTTCACAGCCAATACAGCATTCGGGGTCAATCGCAGGTGTGCGTGACATGTGTGTGCTCCTGGTTAACGAAATGTGATCAGAGGCGTTAGCTTACTGCAAAAGAAAAATCTTGGCTAGGAGATTGTCGACTATTTCGTGACTTCCTTGTATAGCGAACATACGAGGATTGTTTTGGGCCCGTTTATCAACATGCAACAGCTATAGGCTCCATTAGATTGACTGCAATCTTATAACATAATTGTTGAACGATGAGAGGCTACAAGCCGTTCGAGTCGTGCGTGGGGACCGTTCTTGACTCGACCAAAATGTATGATTTTTCCCATCATTCAGGCGGGATTTATAGTAAACAATTCTTTGTGTTACACTTCGGAGAATTAAAGGGTTTATTCCTATCACTACAAGGAGATCACAATGGTGACAACTCTGGCATTTGATGTGTACGGGACACTTATTGATACGCACGGTGTCGTGACATTACTGGAAGAACTGGTCGGCGACAAAGCAAAAGAATTTTCGAGGACCTGGCGTGACAAGCAGCTGGAGTATTCGTTTCGCAAAGGGCTGATGCAGAACTACGAAACCTTTGCCGTCTGTACCAGCCAGGCCCTTGATTACACCTGCGCCTCTTATGGAGCCACTCTGAGCGCTGAACAGAAAAAGGAATTGATGGCCATCTATCGTGTCCTGCCGGCTTTTGATGACGCGACAGAAGGTCTGACCCGATTGAAAGATACAGGAAACCGCCTCTTCGCTTTTTCCAATGGCGCAGCAGATGCCCTTGAAATACTGCTTAACAACGCAGGCATCCGCGAGTTGTTTCTTGGTGTTGTCAGTGTCGATGACATCAAGTCATTCAAACCGAATCCGGCTGTTTATAGTCACTTCCTTCGGAAGTCAGGGGCGACCGGGGGAGAATCGTGGTTGATCTCCAGCAACCCGTTTGATGTGATCGGTGCGATATCTGCGGGCATGAAATCAGCTTGGGTTCGTCGATCCCCGGAGGCCATTTTCGACCCTTGGGGAATCGAGCCAACGATTACGGTCAGCAGTCTGGTTGAGCTTGACGATAAAATTGCTCGAAGTTGATTTATCTTCTCCTCCCAGTGGCCATTGCCGTCCGGTTCAGAAAGCCATTCTTGACTTGAACTACGACTTTACTTTTCTCAGATGTCACCATCTATAAGACACAAAATGGCTCGCCCTTTCTGGGCAGGCCATTCTTACATTGTAGGGTCAGCAAGAATTTCACATTTCAGTCAATCTAAGCACACCACAACAATGCAGCAGGATAAATAGGGCACATTGCCGTCAGTTGTGTGTTGCTTCGACCTTCTGGTATGTTTCCGAAAAGTTCCTAAAGTTAATATATCTATGGGCTTGACAGAACCTCTCTTCGCGGTAACTTAGGATAAGGTTGTCGAATGAACTACCTCGCAGCAAGCTGCGAGGTATCACTAGCCTGCAACCTTTGTAAAATCGCGCAGCAATCTGCGGGGAATTAGACCCACTCTTGATTATTAAATAGGAGGCTCATTCTATGCTTATTCCTGTAGTACTTAAAGATGGTCACGAAGAGTTGGTTAGCAATAACGAGTTGCATTTTCTCATGTCTAATAAGCAGGTCATGTTTTTTAAACGTTCTGACGGATGGGTTGTTCTTGGTCGAGATAAAATGCGTGAACTGAAAGTTCCATACAATGGGGTGGAGCGACGACAACACAATGTGTTTTCGCTGGACCACTGATTGTACGAACTCTTCCGATGATTATATTATTTTTAAGATGAATCTCAGAGGCCACTTCGATTACAAAATCGGGTGGCTTTTATTATATTGCAGGATTTACAGGAGAACCAATGTTTGTGAGGGTTTGACTAAGAAATTCTATGGTCTAGGTTATTAGAGGACATTGGACTGTTTTTAAAATGAGGCTGTTATGGAGCACGGACTGACTAAGAGGCTTTCATTTCTTGACCGCTATCTAACACTCTGGATATTCCTTGCGATGTTCTTAGGTGTTGGTTTGGGTTGGATAGCCCCTGGTATCAAGGATTTTGTTAATGCCTTCTCAGTCGGCACAACCAACATTCCGATCGCGATCGGCCTGATTCTTATGATGTACCCGCCATTGGCCAAGGTCCGCTACGAGGAATTGGGAGAGGTCTTTCAGAACAAGAAAATTCTAGGCATCTCGTTAGTTCAAAATTGGGTGATCGGTCCAATATTGATGTTCATACTAGCTATTGTTTTCCTGCATGGCTATCCGGAATATATGGTCGGACTGATCATGATAGGTCTTGCTCGTTGCATTGCCATGGTCATTGTTTGGAATGAACTGGCCGAAGGCAACACTGACTATTGCGCAGGTCTAGTCGCCTTCAACTCAATCTTCCAGGTGTTCTTCTATTCGATCTATGCATGGTTCTTCGTAACGGTACTCCCGCCACTGTTCGGTCTAGAGGGCGCTGTTGTAGAAGTCTCCATCGCCCAGATCGCTGAAAGCGTCGCCATCTATCTTGGCATACCATTTCTCGCTGGCATGATCACACGATTTGTCTTGTTGAAGAGCCGAGGACGTGACTGGTATGAGAATAAGTTTATTCCTAAAATCAGTCCAATCACCTTGGTGGCATTGCTCTTTACCATCGTTGTTATGTTCAGCCTCAAGGGGGAACTCATCGTTTCCATCCCGCTCGACGTGGTACGCATTGCCATCCCTCTGTTGATCTACTTTGTAATAATGTTTTTGGTTAGCTTTTGGATGGGAGTCAAGGTAGGCGCAGACTATTCCAAAACAGTTACTGTAGCCTTCACTGCCTCCGGTAATAATTTTGAACTGGCAATTGCCGTATCCGTTGCTGTCTTCGGTCTTGATTCGGCTGTTGCGTTTACTGCTGTTATCGGCCCGTTGGTTGAGGTGCCTGCGTTGATCGGATTGGTCCATGTCGCCTTCTGGCTTCAGAAAAAGTTTTTCATCAAAGAGGCTTCAACAGTAATCACTTAACTGTTTTATAACTTACCATTTATAAAACACGAAACCCTCGATCTCCGGATCGGAGGTTTTTTTACGTTGCAGGATCAGTAAAAAGAATGATTATAGGACTCATCGTAAGCTCTTGAGTCTTCTCTATCCGGCATGCAACTGATAAGGCAAAGCCAGGAGAAGTGATTATAGAAACCTCACGTTGCTTATTTCTAATGGCATAGCGGTCAGAAAGAGTGTCAAGCGACAGTGGCAGCAATAGCTGAAATTGAAGATGTGGCTTGTCTCTAGTATCCAGGCGCATAATGCATTACATAAAGGGATGACAATTGGATACATTGAAAATGGGTCAATTGAGAAGATCAAAGAGTGATGAGTATCGGCGTCTCAGAAACCACGGTTCTCAGCAAAAAAAGCCCCAACCTGATCACGAGGTATTCTCTTATAAGTATTCCGGCAAGTCATTCTTACATGGCCTTAGGATTTATAGTGCGTAGGATTAGGTGAAAGCTTGGTACGCTCTCTGTACGCTAGGCCGCCCAAAAGTGCCATAAAACACCAATGGTGGCGACAGGTAAAAATGCGTAAGCATCTGTTTTTATGATGGTTGTTATCTGTTATGTTTTGTGATGACTTGTATGAATAGGATCGTTAATCTGTTGTTCTGTGACTACTGATAAAAACAACCCCTCCATCAATTCAATACGGTGCTTGTCAACAACCTAAAACGGCCTGACAGGTCTGCCAGGCCGTTATGGAAAATGTCGCACCTCTCGGATGCGTCTTACTTGGCGGAAGCTTCTTGCTGGTAGAGATGGACATCGCGCTGAGGGTAGGGGATGCCAATACCTTCTTCATCAAAGCGTGTTTTCACCGCGGCGTGCAGGTCGAAATGGACCCCCCAGTAGTCCTCTGCTTTCACCCATGGGCGAAAGGCGAAGTTGACACTGTTGTCGGCCAGGGCAAGTACCCCGATCGTCGGGGCCGGATCTTCAAGTATCCGGCTTTCTTTGGCGAGGATATCTTCAAGGACCTTCTTTACTTGGCTTAAGTCAGCTTTGTAACTGACGCCAACAACCATGTCGATGCGCCGGGTCGGTTTGGTCGAATAGTTGATAATGTTATCGCCGATCAACTTGCCGTTTGGAACGTAGACTGTCTTGTTGTCAGCTGTTTTTAGTTGGGTAGAGAAGACGTTGAGGGTTTCGACGACACCGAGAACACCTGCAGCTTCAATAAAGTCGCCAGCTTTGAACTGTTTGAAAATCAGAATCATAACGCCTGCGGCGAAGTTGCCGAGCGAATCTTTCAGAGCCAGACCAATAGCCAGGCCGGCGGCACCAACAACGGCGATCAGCGAAGTGGTTTGTATGCCCAACTTGTTTAGTGCCGCGATCACGGCAAAGGTTACGACGAGTGCGTTAATCAGGTTTCCGACAAAGCCGGTCAAAGCCCGGTCGGTATCACGGCGTTCCATCAGGCCTTTGACCAGTCGGGCAAGCATCTTGGCGCCCCAAAAGCCGATAGCGAGAATAATGATAGCGTAAGCGATGTTCGTAAACATTTGTGTCGCCACTGAAACCTCCTGTGTCATCTTGAACTCCTTAACTGAAAGTCGATGGAATTGTTGATTAAATAAATTGTCTGCAATTTTGTCGGAATAAAAACCTCGTCTTATTACATATCGTAACGTTTGATTTTTTCAACCAGGGTCGTGCGATTAAGGTTCAGCAGGGCGGCGGCGCGGGCCTTGATGTTTCTCGATTTATCCATCGCCTGTTTGATTAAGGTTCGTTCGACCTTTTCCATGGTTTCTGCGAGGTCGAGTCCTTCTTCGGGGATATGCAAGATCGGGAGGTTGTCCTTTCCCTCCGCAGTGCCGCTGATTCTTGAAGGGAGGTCGTTTTGGCCGATCACGTCGCCGTCATTCAAGGCGATAGCGCGCTCAATGACATTCTCCATCTCGCGAACATTTCCCGGCCAACCGTAGTTTTCCAGGTCTCGAATGGCCTCAGCGGTCAACTCCAATTGTGGCCGGTTCATGTCAATGCATATCTTTTTCAGAAAATGCTTGGCTAACAGTGGAATGTCCTCACGGCGGTCCCGGAGTGGTGGCAGGAGGATGGGGATAACGTTTAGGCGGTAGTAAAGGTCTTCCCGGAACTGACCCGATTTGACACGTTCCTCAAGGTCTGAGTTGGTTGCTGAAATGACACGGACGTTCAGGCTGACTTTACGTGAAGATCCGACCCGTTCCACCTCCTGTTCCTGGAGGACTCGCAGCAGCTTCATCTGCAGATGGAGAGGCATGGTGCCAATCTCGTCGAGAAAAATCGTGCCCTTGTTAGCGACCTCGAACTTCCCCGGCTTGTCGGCGATGGCGCCGGTGAAGGAGCCACGGACATGACCGAAGAGTTCGCTTTCCAGCAGGTCTGCCGGAATGGCTCCACAGTTGATGTCGATAAACGGTTTCTCTCTGCGCGTGCCGTTAAAATGAATAGCGCGCGCGACCAGCTCTTTACCTGTCCCTGACTCACCGAGGATCAGGACTGTCGAGTCGGTGTGGAGCATCTTCTCCATTCGGGAAAAGACCGGCTGGATGGCCGGACTGTTGCCAATGATGTTGTCGAACTTGTATTTGCCGCGTAATTGCTGGCGAAGATAAAGGTTCTCAGCGACCAGTCTGCTCTGCTTGACGGCCTTGGCGATCAGAACTTTTAATTTCTCAAAGTTGAGAGGTTTGGTGATGTAGTCAAAGGCTCCTTCTTTCATCGCCTCGACTGCTGTTTCAGCTGACGCATTGCCCGTGATGAGAATGACGTTACTGGGAATGGCGTGCTCTTTGACGTGCTTGAGGATGTCTATACCACTGACGCCTGGCAGGAAAAGATCGGTAATGATGACATCATAGCCCTTTACCGAGAGTAAACTCAGCGCATCTTCGCCCGCGCCGACAGCGTCTACTCGATAGCTCTCGCGTTCCAGCAGCAGGGTGAGACTTTCGCGGCTGCCTGCTTCGTCGTCTATGAAGAGAATCTTTGCCGAATCGCTCATAATCTTTAAAGCGTTCCCTTTGCTGATCTCTTGTGAAAGGGCGTCATGAATTTGACGTTGATGGCAAACTATCATGGAGATTAAGGGTTTGCAAGAATATTTGAGCACGCCTGATGATTAACCTTTTGTGGTTATCTACTTCACTCAACTAACTTATCGAGGTTAGCAGACAACCATTTTATCCTTACAAATCAAGAGGCTTTAAGGTCAAAAGAAATATTAATAACAGTGATAGGCAGGATAAGAAGGATAAAGTCAAAATCTTCGGAGTGCGGAAAAATCACTCATGTTTGGTTCTTATGGTTTTATCCTATACATCCTGTATATCCCTGTTCAAAAAAAGGTTAAGACCCTATGGCTATTGGTGGAGCGAAGTAGATAACCAGATAACCTTTTTTCAAAAGAGAAGGGCAACGCCTGGTTCGCTACGTCAAGATCCCTAACCTGACAGGTTTGTCAGGTCCCCTGTTGTTCACTGTCACTGAATAACTTACTTTCGAATCAAGGTATTTTTTATCAGTTATTTCAGAGGCTTGAAAATAGAACGGTTTTTTGCTTGACATGCGCCCTTGCGTTTTGCTTAGATTACGCCACCGGAGAATGACGTAAGTATTTAAATTCATTGAAAAATTTTATTCATACTAAATATTTAGCATGGCTATATATTTTTAGTTTACTTAAATGGCCCGTGCTTGAATCCCTTCAGGAGAGTAATCGATATGCCTATTAAAAAATTCCGTAAGGTTATGGCTGCAAACCGTGGTGAAATTGCAATCCGGATCTTCCGTGCGTGTACGGAACTTGGTATCAATACGGTGGCTATCTATTCAGAAGAAGACAAACTGTCTCTGCATCGTTACAAGGCTGATGAGGCCTACCAGATCGGCAAGGGCAAGGGGCCGATCGATGCCTATCTGAGCATTGACGAAATTATCGATCTGGCGCGAAAGAAAGATGTTGATGCGATCCATCCCGGCTATGGCTTCCTTTCAGAAAATGCTGAATTTGCTGAAGCATGTGAGCGCGCCGGTATCGTCTTTATTGGTCCTACTCCGGAAATCCAGCGTCGTGTCGGAGATAAAATCTCCGGTCGTAAGGTTGCCGTGGATGCCGGGGTTCCCGTTGTTCCAGGAACAGATGATCCGATCAAGAGCGAAGAAGAGGCATTGATCTTTGCCAAATCTGTCGGTTACCCGGTTATCGTCAAGGCGAGTTCAGGTGGTGGTGGTCGCGGTATGCGCGTGGCGCAGAATCAGAAAGAACTTCTTGATGGACTCAAGTCGGCTGCCTCAGAGGCCAAGGCGGCATTTGGTGATGCCACGATCTTCCTGGAGAAGTTTGTCGAGGATCCAAAGCATGTTGAAGTGCAGATTCTCGGTGATAACCACGGCAATATCGTTCATTTCTACGAGCGGGATTGCTCCATTCAGAGGCGCCATCAGAAGGTTATTGAGATTGCGCCTTCACTCTACCTTAACAACAAGAAACGCAAAGAGGTCTGCGATTACGCTCTGGCTCTGGCCAACCACGTTGGCTATCGCAACGCCGGTACCGTTGAGTTCCTCATGGATAAGAAGGGCAACTTCTACTTCATCGAAGTGAATCCGCGCATCCAGGTTGAGCATACTGTTACAGAGTTGGTCACCATGCGCAACCTCGTGCAAGCCCAGATTCGTATTGCCCAGGGCCATAAGCTCTCGGATCCGGAGCTTGGCATCAAGAGCCAGAAAGATATTGAGCTGCGCGGCTACGCAATTCAAAGCCGGATCACAACTGAAGATCCAACCAACAATTTTGCTCCTGATTTTGGCACGATCAAGGCTTATCGTACGGCGGCCGGTTTTGGCGTGCGTCTCGATGCTGCCGCCGGTTACGCCGGGGCGATCATCTCTCCCCATTATGATTCCCTGCTGGTCAAGATCTCTACCTGGGGGCTGACCTTTCCGGATGCCTCCAGAACAATGCATCGCGCACTGCAGGAATTCCGTATCCGCGGCGTTAAGACCAATATCGGCTTCCTTGAGAAGGTCATCACTCACCCGGTCTTCCTCGCAGGCAACTGTGATACCTCGTTTCTGGATCAGCATCCCGAAGTCTTTCAGCTCCCGGTTAAAAAGGACCGCGCCAACAAGATTCTCAGCTATATCGGCCACACCACGGTCAATGGTTACCCGGGGATCACACCGGAGAAGCGCCTTAAGTTCTCCGATCTGCGCGAGCCAGAAATCCCGGAAGTCGAATATGGGCAGCAACACCCGCGCGGAACCCGCGACATCCTGCTCGACAAGGGGCCGGAAGGTCTGGCCAAATGGGCGCTCAAGAACCGGCAATTGATGATTACCGACACCACCTGGCGTGATGCACACCAGTCATTGATGGCGACGCGTTTTCGGACTCATGATCTTGATCTGATCGCCGAAGCAACCGCACATCTGGGTGGCGGTCTTTTCTCCCTCGAAATGTGGGGTGGGGCGACCTACGACGTGGCCATGCGCTTTTTGACTGAGGACCCATGGGAGCGTCTCGAACGTCTGCGTAAAAAAGTTCCGAATATCCTGTTCCAAATGTTGCTGCGCGGCTCCAACGCGGTGGGCTATACCAACTATCCTGACAACGTGGTTCAGGAGTTCACGGTCAAGGCGGCTGAAAGCGGTATCGATGTTTTCCGGATCTTCGACTCCCTGAACTGGACCAAGGGCATGCAGATAGCCATGGAGGCCGTACGCGAGCGTACCAATTCGGTTTGCGAAGCCTCCATGTGTTACACCGGAGATATCCTCGACCCCAAACGCGACAAGTACCCTCTGGAGTACTACGTTAATCTGGCTAAAGAACTGGAGAAGATGGGCGCCCATATTCTGGCGATCAAAGATATGGCCGGACTGCTCAAGCCCTTTGCTGCAGAAAAGCTGGTCAAAGCCTTGAAGAACGAGATTGGCATTCCGATTCACCTCCACACTCATGATACTTCGAGCAATGGCGGCTCCATGTTGATGATGGCTGCGCAGGCCGGCGTTGATATTGTAGACGTTGCGCTTTCGTCTGTGTCGGGTCTGACTGCACAGCCGAACATGAATGCCTTGCTCGCGACTCTCGAAGGCTCTATCTGGGATCCGCAGCTGGATCAGGGGGGTATGCAGAAACTGGCGAACTACTGGGAGACAGTACGTACCTATTATGAGCCTTTTGAGTCTGAGTTGCGCAGCGGAACCGCGCAGGTTTACCATCACGAAATTCCCGGTGGTCAATATTCCAATTACAAGCCGCAGGTCGAAGGCCTCGGTCTTGGTCATCGTTGGGAAGAGTGCAAAGAAATGTATCGCAAGGTCAACGACCTCTTTGGTGATGTCATCAAGGTCACCCCGTCGTCCAAAATCGTTGGTGATATGGCGATGTTCCTGGTGCAGAACAACCTCGAGCCGGAAGATGTCTTTACCAAGGGGGCAGATCTGGCCTTCCCACAGGGTGTGGTCGATTTTTTCAAAGGCATGATCGGGCAACCGGTTGGCGGCTTCCCTCCGGAATTGCAGAAGATTATCCTCAAGGGAGAGCAGCCTCTCACCTGTCGGCCAGGTGAATTGCTCGAACCTGTTGATTTCGCCGCCAAGCAGGAGGAGCTGCAGACCAAGCTCGGCCATAATGTCAGCGAGCGCGATGTCCTCTCGGCCGTACTCTATCCGGGTGTTTTTGAAGAGTATGATCGGTTTCGCCAGGAATACAGCGATACCTCTTTCCTGCCGACTCCGGTCTTCTTCTACGGGCTGGATGTCGGTGATGAGGTCAGCATAGACATCGAGGCCGGCAAGACCCTGATTATCAAGTTAAACGCTGTTGGCAGAGTCCATGAAGACGGTACGCGTAATATCTATTTTGAGCTGAATGGTGAGCCACGCGTGGTGAAGGTCAAGGACTTGTCCGCTGAGACTGATGTCGTCAGCCATGAAAAAGCTGATCCTGCCAATGTTAAACATGTTGGGGCGCCCATGCCGGGAAAACTCTTCAAAATCATGGCTGTTGTTGGAGAAAAAGTTTCAGCAGGGGAGACTTTGCTCACCACTGAAGCGATGAAGATGGAAACCAACGTCAAGGCCAAGGTTGATGGAGTGGTCGCGGAAATTCGATTTGGTGAAGCTGATCAGGTTGACCAGGGCGACCTATTGGTTATTCTTGAATAGCGCGAGCCCTCGAATCGGGGGAGGGAAGTGTGGTGAAAATCTTCACTTCCCTCATTCGAGAAAAAATGATATTTCTTGTGGCTGATAAACTTTAGAATAACTTGAAATTATCATGATGCGGGGATGGATCTTATGTCAATAAACTGGCTGCTTCTGGGTGGACACCAATCACAAAAACGCGAGGTGATTCCTGACCAGGATGAGCAGAAAACTGAAGTGGTCACCGAGTGCTATTGTCCCAATGGTCATTCGATCCTTTCCGATGGGCACAAATTCCAGGGCCATCCGGGACTCTCACTCATGCTTAAGAGCAAAATGAGTGAAGGTTTGCTCATCATCAGTCCGGTCCTTGGTGACCGGGATAGAAACTTCGTAGGCTTTGAAAGAAAAGCCGGCGAGGTTGTCGATATCTGTTGTCCTACCTGTTCGGAAGCTTTTCCAATCTACAACCAGTGCCCCTGCGGTGCCCACCTTGTCGCCCTTTTTACGTCACCCAAGGCTCATTTTGCTCAGTGCATCGGTATTTGCCAGCGCCTTGGTTGTCTGCACTCGGAGCTGCTCAGCGAGCGTGATCTTCGTCTTTACAGCCGGCAGGATTATCTCTAATCTGTCGGTTTCCTCTGTGACTTGCGACAATCCATAGTACAAAAAGTTGTTTGGATACATTTTCATTCTGCACTCGCCTTAATTCCTCCAAGAGTATTCACCCCGTTACGATTCGTCCTTGATTGCTCCGATTAAATCTTGACCCGTGCGGGTCTATCCCTTATAACAAAATACTATTGATTTGGTCTGGAATCTGGGTTCGTTGAACTTCTGACGTTTTCAGGTTAAACAACATGTTGATTTTCTAAAGGAGGCAGTATGCGTAAGACAGTACTCAAAAAGCTTGTCCTGGTTGCTCTGTTAAGCATGGTTGTTCCCGCAACAGGTTTTGCTGCGGATACCATTAAGATTGGTGTAGCTGGTCCTCATACGGGCGATCTTGCCCCTTACGGTATCCCGACCAAGGAAGCTGCCGAGATGGTTGCTGACCAGGTCAACGCTGCTGGCGGTGTTCTTGGTATGCAGGTCGAAGTTATGCCGATGGACGATCAGTGCAAGCCTGAGATTGCGACCAATGCTGCGACCAAGCTGGTTTCCCAGGGTGTTGACGTGGTTATCGGTCACGTTTGCTCCGGTGCTACCAAGGCTGCTCTCGGTATCTACAAAGAAGCTAACATCATTGCCGTTTCCCCTTCGGCAACCAACCCACCTCTGACCCAGAGCGGCGACTATCCCAACTTCTACCGCACAATTGCTCCTGATGATGATCAGGGTAAGCTTGCTGCAGAATTTGCGACCAACAAGCTTGGCGCCAAGAAGATTGCTATCCTTCACGACAAAGGAGACTACGGCAAAGGTTTTGCCGATTTCTCCAAGCAGTTCGTAGAAGCCGGTGGCAAAGCTGAGGTTGTTCTGTTTGAAGGTGTCACTCCCGGTGCCATGGATTACTCAGCTGTCGTACAAAAAGTTCGTCGTGAGGGTGCTGATGCGGTTATTTTCGGCGGCTACCATCCTGAGGCCTCCAAGCTGGTTTCTCAGATGAACAAGAAGCGCATGGAAATTCCTTTCATCGGTCCCGACGGTGTTAAGGGCAACGGTTTCCTCGAAATCGCTGGCAAAGACGCTGAAGGCGTTTACGCGACGGGTCCGATGGACGTTTCTGCCTATGCTGAAAACCAGCAGGCAAAAGCTGATTACACCAGCAAATATGGCAAAGAGCCTGGTACCTTCTTTGATCAGGGTTATGCTGCTATGCAGGTGATTCTGAATGCAATTGAAGTTTCCGGTGGCACCGACTATGCCGGTCTGGAAAAAGCTCTTAAGAGTTCTTCTGTTGACACTGCCGTTGGTAAGATTAAGTTTGATGCTAAGGGTGATGCCGAAGGCGTTGGCTTCTCTGTCTTCCAGGTACAAGGTGGTCAGTTCGTTGAGCTGAAATAGTCGGCTGGATGTGAAGTGTTTAAAGCGGGGGATAGGCTTAGCCTGTCCCCCAGTTTTTTGTGTTATAACTAAGCAACAAGAAGTAACAAGTAAAAGCAACTGAGTCGTCGGTTGTCATCTCACCTTTAAGGACAGTGGAAAACATCGATGGAATATTTTCTTGAACTCTCAAGTAGCGGTTTGGTCCGAGGCAGTATCTACGCCCTGATCGCGCTGGGTTACACGATGGTTTACGGCATCATCCAGCTGATAAACTTCGCCCATGGCGAAATTTACATGATTGGTGCTTTCGTTGCCCTGATCGTTTCCGGAGTATTGACGATCTATGGCTTTTCCGGAGTCTCTATTCTTATCCTTGCGGCCCTGATCGCAGCGATTTATGCGGCGGCTTATGGCTATACCCTGGAAAAGATCGCATATCGGCCTTTGCGAAATGCCCCACGACTCTCGCCATTGATCAGTGCTATCGGTATGTCGCTGTTTCTGCAGAATTATGTTCTTCTCGCACAAACCCCCGACTTCCTGCCGTTTCCTGCGCTCATCCCGGATTTCGATTTTATGGAGCCGATTGCGCATATCATGGGTTCGCCTGAGTTGGTGATTCTGGTGACCAGTGCTGTCAGCATGGTGGCCTTGACTGTGCTCATCAAATATACCCGCATCGGTAAAGCAATGCGGGCGACACAGCAGGATATGACCATGGCTCGCCTGGTTGGTGTCAATGTCGACAATGTCATTTCAATGACCTTTATTATCGGCTCTGTCCTGGCGGCAATCGGTGGTGTCCTGGTTGGTTCTTACATCGGCCAGATCAACTTCTATATCGGTTTTATGGCGGGCGTGAAAGCCTTTACAGCCGCGGTTCTTGGCGGTATTGGCAACATCCCCGGGGCCGTTCTTGGTGCCCTGGTTCTGGGCCTTACCGAGGCGTATGCCGCTGGCTATATCTCGAGCGCCTACGAAGATGTCTTTGCCTTTGGCGTCCTGGTGCTGATCCTGATTTTGCGACCTTCCGGGCTGCTTGGGAAAGCCGTTAAACTGAAGGTCTGATCCTAAAAAGATGGTGTGAATACAATGCTGAATAATGTTAAACAATCTGTCCTGATCGCACTCTGGTTTGTGTTCCTGACCTTCCCATTGCTGGTGGTCAAGGTTAATACACTCAAGAATATTGTTGAGTGGCGCTGGTTAAATATGCTCTGGGTTGCTATTGGCGCTTTTGTGCTGTCCATCATATGGCGCTGGGCAATGGCTCAGCGACAACTCAAAAACAAAAAAGCCGAAATCGGTGAAGAGGAACTTGTCAAGCCTGGTATTGGGCAGCGGTTACTGGAAGATCCTAAAATCTTCAAGCCTACTCTTGCTGTGATTGCTCTGGCGACCCTCGTGTTCCCGTTAGTCGTCGATATCTACCAGACCAATATCATGGTTCTGGCCCTGATTTTTGTTGTCCTCGGCCTTGGACTTAACGTCACAGTTGGTCTCGCTGGCTTGCTCGACCTCGGTTATGTTGCCTTCTTTGCTGTTGGTGCTTACACCTATGGCGTCTTAAACAGCTTCTTTGGCTTTGGCTTCTGGATAAGTCTGCCGATCGGTGGCTTGATGGGAGCTTTGTTCGGAATCGCACTCGGTTTCCCGATATTACGCCTGCGCGGTGATTACCTGGCAATCGTGACCCTTGGCTTCGGTTCCATCGCCAAGATTGTGATTGAAAACTGGGAAGAGGTCTTTAACGGTGCCAAGGGCATAGCCAATATCCCTCGCCCAGGGTTCTTCGGTGCGGAAATGACCATAACTGCCGCAACGACCTACACCTATTACTTGATGATCCTGATGGTCATCTTCGCCATCTTTATAACCAATCGACTCAAAGACTCACGTATCGGGCGGGCCTGGATGGCCTTGCGCGAGGATGAAATCGCCTGCGTGGCCATGGGCGTTGATATGGCAAAAACCAAGTTGGGTGCCTATGCCTTCGGTGCTTTCTGGGCTGGCCTCGCTGGTGTTATCTTTGCTTCGCGAAATACCTACATCAACCCCAACAGTTTCACCTTCATGGAATCAGCTCTGGTTCTTTCCATTGTTGTCATGGGCGGCATGGGGTCAATCGTCGGTGTTATTATCGCGGCCTTGGTGCTGATCCTGATGCCTGAATATTTAAGAGCCTTCGCTGAATACCGGATGCTGATGTTTGGTGCGGTGATGGTGCTGATGATGATCTTCCGTCCCGAAGGGTTGATTGCCAACGTGCGCCGGAAATACACAGGTCGCAAGGTGACGACGGAGGGTGCCAATGTCTGAAATGAATAACACGTTGCTCGAGGTCAATGACCTGACTATGGACTTTGGCGGCTTGCGTGCTGTCGATTCTGTTTCGCTGAATGTCTGTGGGGGTGAGATTGTCGCCCTGATCGGCCCCAACGGTGCCGGCAAGACGACTTTTTTTAATTGCGTTACCGGGATTTATAAACCAACCCAAGGTGATGTCCTGGTCCATCCACCCGAAAAGAAATCGCAGAAGATCAATGGCTACAAGTCGAATCGGGTGACAACGATCGGCATGGCGAGAACGTTTCAGAACATTCGTCTTTTCCAGAATATGACAGTTCTTGAGAACGTTATGATTGGCCGTCATTGTCGGACCACAACGAATATTATTGGTGCTGTTTTACGTGGCAAGAAGACCATGCGTCAGGAACGGGAAACCGTCGAACGAAGTTATGACCTTCTCGAGAAGGTCGGTCTGCTTGATGATGCCGATGAGTTCGCCAAGAACCTGCCATACGGTGCCCAGCGTCGTCTCGAAATTGCCCGTGCCATGGCGACCGATCCTTTCCTTTTATTACTGGATGAGCCTGCTGCAGGCATGAACCCGCAGGAGACCAAGGACCTCGACGAACTGATTGTGCGCATACGCGACACTGAGAAAATTGCGATCCTGCTCATTGAACACGATATGAAACTGGTTATGAATATTTCTGATCGAATTTACGTTATGGAATACGGCAAGGAAATTGCGCAAGGG
>Ga0316187_10001450_pt1 | contig 20468 bp, 22 predicted proteins | sample CroRivburrow1_MG_FD_204927 | JGI IMG/M metagenome (GOLD analysis project Ga0316187, IMG submission 204927) | Coastal sediment microbial communities from Maine, United States - Cross River worm burrow 1 | ecosystem: Environmental > Aquatic > Marine > Coastal > Sediment | place: USA: Maine...
CAATAACGCCTTGGAAATCAAAAATATCAAAGGAAAAATAACGTCGGCTTGTAAATCAAATAACAAGGCTTTAAGTAAACAATTACTAATTCAATGGGGGAGACACGCATTTCCAGAAGACTCACCTAATAGTCTGGGACGGCTCAGTATGTTTTGTGATGAACCACTAAAAAGCCAACTCACCCTATTAAATTCGGCACTCTATGGCACTAGACCAACTGAAAATTGGGATGGAGAATTGTTGCTAAAAGCATTCCTTGAGTGTTATAACACTAAAAATAAAAAGTCAACAAACACCCAGCCAGTGATAAAACCACTGCATTACAAGGTTGCCAGTTAAAATGAATAATGAAAGCAGTAATAAGAATAACAAAGCGCCCGCATTGCCAGAACAGTGGATAGTACCAATAAAGCTGTTGATATATATTGTTATTGCAGCTTGCTCTGCGTACGTCTATTTTAATTACCGTGATTTGGAAACAACCCACTTTTTTATTTTATTGCCGGTTGTAATTGTTGCCGCAATGGTGTTAATGGATTGCAAGGTAAGTGAACGCTACTGGCAATCCAACAAAAAAGGTCTGGATTAGGCGACAAGTGGGTAGATACAGACCACCCCAAAAACCAGGGTCAAAATACATTACACCCGAAGGCCACGCTAGTTTAACAACTGAACTCGATAACTTATGGCGTAAACGCCGGCCAGCGGTAACCAAGGCCTTGTCAGAGGCAGCAGCGGAGGGTGATCGTTCGGAAAATGCAGAGTACATATATCGGAAAAAGGAATTACGGGAAATTGATTCACGTGTAAGGTTTTTACGTAAACGACTCGAAAACATCGTTATTGTGGACAACAAGCCGGCTGATACCAATAAGATATATTTTGGCGCTAATATTACTTTAGAAGATGATCAAAGTGCTGAAGAGACGAGTTATCGTATTGTTGGCCCCGATGAAACCGACGCTAAGAAAAACCATATCAGTATGGATTCTCCCCTTGGCAAAGCCTTGTTGGGTAAGCAACTGGATGATGAAATACGGGTTCAAACACCCAAAGGAGAAATGTGTTATTTTATTGTGGAAATAGACTACGAAAATTAAATCACTTTTCAAGCTCTTCGAATCGAAACATAAGCAGGGACTAAGCTAGATCTTACTTAGGTAAGTATGCTGGTATAACGCTTGAACTAAAGGAAGGTACTGTTATACAATAGTCACATATGTATATTTAAATTAGTGCTATTGGATGCAGTTAGTAGAGATAAATACGTAACTTATTAATATATATTAAGTAATTAGTTAATTGAAGTCCAAAATAAGACAATTATTGTTTTATTAAGCGTGACACATTAGTGATTTTTGTATTATAGGATCATATATAATATGTGGCACGATATTGGCAACCTGTTTTGATGATGTTGTAAGTAAAGGTTTTATCAGTATTATCCTGCGTAAGTAGCAGGTGAAAAGGTTGTAAGTCATTCTCTGTTGTAACGCCAGCTTACCCTGGGCTTTACGAGTTGTTTGATATCTATCTGTACTATGATTGGTTAACGATGTTGGAACCTGACGTGTTTCATTAATCGCATCAACAACCAATGCCTTAGAAAATCAATAATCACTACCTAGCGGGTATGTCGAGTCAACGCTTGGGTTCTTCCATATGTGGAGCTTTTTTGTATGCGCATTTTTTTATGCCTGTTTGTAATACTGATCTTTTTACCGTTAAATAGTACTGCACAAACCAGTACTGCCGTTACCCCAGAGTTTGAAGAGCAACATCGTCGAGCAGTGGATTTTGCGCATAAAGATCAGCATGATAAAAGTTTAAGCATGTTGCGTAAGTTGCTTAAAACCCATCCTACCTATTATCCCGTTTTAAGAGACTATGTCATTATTTCCACTTGGAATAATGATTGTGATGATGCCCTGAAATATTACAAAAAAATCGCTAAGTATCCTGATCAGGAGTCCTATTTGATTATTCCTGTTAGTGAATGTATGGTCGAAGCGGGACAACTGGAAGAAGCCAAAAAGCTATTGCAGCGTGGCTATTTGAAATATCCAAATGATAAGGACCTTAAAGAAGCACTAAACGAGGTTCAAGACGCTATTGATGAGTATCATCAGGGGATATTAAACGTTGATTTGGTAAACGATAATCCCGATGGATCAAACATAGAGTGGCGCTTCCAGACTAAATATACACAGTCATTTACAAAAGCCTTTGCTCTGTATGGTAGATACTTTTATGCACACTCTTCAGACGAAGAATTTCCTACAGAAGATATGGATCGACTTGGTATTGGTGCAGTTTTTGGATTGCATCGAAGATTAACTCTTGATCAAGAGTTTTCCACAGATATCAAAGACAGTGACAAATACGGTAGTACCACCAAGTTAAATTACGATCCACATGAATTATGGGATATGAATTTTGTCTATTCCACTTATTGGGAAGATCTTTCGTTACGCGCAGTGGAACAAGGTGTGAAAGCCAAGGGTTGGAATTATAATGTTTACTTTCATACAGGGGATTATCGTTGGGAGTGGTTCGCAGCGGTAGGGGATTATCAGTACACTGATGGTAACGACAGGGCCAGTATTTATACTGAAGGTGGCTACGCCTTTGAATTAACACCAAAACGTGAACAAAGAGTGATTTTGGAACTAAACGTGGGTAAAAATTCGGTTATTCCTACGGCCGCTTATTTTAATCCGGAAAGAAGTTCGACTATCGCTTTAGCTTACAAGCTTGATATGGTGCTTGATACTAAATATAGACGGCATGTTGATACGCTATATGTAAATGCTGGTGTTTATAGTCAAAAAGATTACGATTCCAAAATGATTAGTAGTATTTTTTACCAACAAGACTACGATCTTAATAAGACTACCTTTTTCAATTGGGGCTTAGGTGTTGGTAGCAAAGTATACGATGGAGAAAGGGAAACGAATCTGTTAGCCAAACTCAATTTTGAGAAGCGGTTTTAAATTATTATGCGGAGTTTAATCCTACTATTACTGGTCTTGTTCGCTTCATCGGTAAATGGACAAACCATTAGTGTATTAACCTACCACGATATCGTATCTGATGCTAAAGACTCAATTTATTCTGTAACTCGCTCAAACCTAGTGGCACAATTGGATTATCTTGAAGCAAACGGTTATGAACCCGTTAGTCTTTCCTTGTTGGATAAAGTGAGGAACGGACGTGCTAAGTTGCCAAAAAAACCAGTATTACTGACATTCGATGACGGCTTGGCAAGTTATTATAATTTTGTCAGACCTTTGTTAAAGATATATGGTTACCCATCTGTTGTCAGCGTGGTGTCTGCCTGGATTGATGGTAAAGAAGTGCCACCGGAATATCTGGGTAAAATGATGAAATGGGCGCAGCTAAAAGAATTGGCGAATGATAAACATGTTGAGGTAATTTCTCATACTCACAACCTGCACCGAGGTATATTATCTAATCCCCAAGGCAATGTTGCTGCTGCATCACTTACCCGTCAATATTTTCCAGTCGAAAATACCTACGAATCAGAAAAAGCCTATCGTGACAGAATTTACGATGATCTGGCATTTTCAGTTGAACGATTTAACCAGATGTTAGATATTTCACCACGAGCAATAGCCTGGCCTTATGGATTTTACGACAGCGTATTGGTTGAGGAAGCGGCTAAACTTGGCATGAATATCCATTTAACTTTGGATGACAAACCTGCAACTGACGCTCTTCTCCCAAAGATTAATCGTCGATTGATACTAAATTCTCCTAATATAGAAGATTTCATTGCCGAGCTTGAATACGTTCCCCGGCCAGAAAGACGACGTTTTGTGGAGCTTAGTCTTGATGAGTTTTCTGGTAAATCGCTCAAGGACCAAGAGCCCATTCTGTCAGAAATATTGGATAAGCTAGTTGACCTAGAAGTTGATATGGTGGTGGTTAATCCCTTCAATAGTAAAAATACCAAGGCCTTTTTTGTATCGGATCAAATCAAGCTGGATGTCGATGTATTAAACAGGGTATTACACCAAATTAAATACAGAGCCGATATACAACATATCTATATAAATATTCCAAGTGACGTCTCTGCAACGAATAAATCCAAATTATATGCAGACCTGGCCAGGCTCAATCGATTTAATGGCATAATATTTGATAGTAAAATAAATGTATCAGAGCTTAAAATGGTCGTTAAACAGATTAAACGCCACCTGCCCAGAATACGGGTTGGTGTAAAAAATAAACCGGGTATTGACTATGATTTCGAATTTGTCGTGTCTAGTGTCGACTTCAATGCCACTGCCCAAGAAATACAATCGGAATTATCCAAGCTAAGTGGAATACCATTGCCCGTTTATGTATCGTTACACAGCTCAAATCATAACGATACTGAAAAATTGTTTGAAACAATTGAGTCTGTAAAGGCCATGGGCGTACAAAATTATGGATTTGATTTGGGCAATATGTTAACGCAATCTGACAATATACTGATTCAGATTGCTAAAGAGATTCTTGAGAGAGGCGAGTAGTAGTGGAAATCATTTTATACGTGTTTATATTTTTCTATCCGCTTTTTATGGCGGTTTATTGGATGACAGGTGCCATCTTGTTTTTTAACAGATTGGAAAGTCGAGGCCAGAAACCACCGAAGCTCAAGAATCATCCCAAAATTTCCATTGTTGTACCTTGCCATAATGAACAAACCAGTATTCGTGATGCTATAGGCCAACTTGATAAAAACAACTATCCAGATTTTGAAATTATTGCGGTTAATGATGGTAGTACAGATTCCACAGGTGAGATCTTATATAACCTCAGCCAAAAAATGGATCGACTAAAAGTCGTAAATCTTACCCAGAACTGTGGTAAAGCAATGGCCTTAAAATCTGGTGTCTTAGCCAGTTCCGCTGAATTTATTATGTGCATAGATGCCGATGCATTGCTGGACCAAGATGCCTTGTTTTGGATGATACGTCATTTTCAAAATGGCCCAAGAGTTGGTGCGGTTACGGGTAATCCCAGAGTTATTAACAAAACGAATTTATTATCGCGCATTCAGATCGGTGAGTTCTCCGCCATTATTGGCATGATTAAGCGAACACAAAGAGAAATCGGTAGAATATTTACGGTGTCAGGTGTAAACGCGTGTTTTAGAAAATCAGCATTACACGATGTTGGTTATTGGTCCTCAGAAACAGTCACTGAAGACATTGACATCAGTTGGAAATTACAACTGCGTTATTGGGATATTCGCTACGAGCCTCAAGCGCTTACCTGGATACTGGTTCCCGATACCATTAAGACCCTTTGGGCACAACGTTTACGATGGGCGCAGGGAGGGTTTGAGGCGGCTACCAAATATTGGCGTGACATACTTAAATGGAAAAACCGTCGCATGTGGATTGTCAGCCTAGAATATTGGGTGACCTTATTGTGGTGTTACGCTTTAGGTTTTACCTTTATCTGTTTCGCCGGCACACATTTGGCTCCAGAAGGATCGTGGCCTGAGGTCTTGCGTATTCAATCTATGATTCCAGGCTGGACAGGTGTGGCTCTGGCCGTAGTGTGTTTGATTCAGTTTACGGTAGGCCTGTTTCTTGATGGCCTTTATGAAAGGCGTGGTTTATTTCGCTATTTATTTTGGGCTATTTGGTACCCCGTCGTATTTTGGCTGATAGCAGCGGCCACTAACATAGTGGCAGTGCCCAAAGGCTTAATGAAAAAAGGCAAAACACGTCGTGCTGTGTGGGTGAGCCCTACACGTAAATTATTATATCAGCCTGTTAGTTTGGGCGACTTACGAAAAAAGAATCAACACCGTCATTTTTTCAGACAGATTATTCCGAAAACAAAAAAAGTGTTCGAAGCCACTATAACAATTATATCGTGGAGTTTGTGGGTGTATTTAGTGACACCATTAGTAAGTTTGGGTGTGTGGGGTTTAAGTGCCTGGTTGTTCATGGACCGCATGATAACACCTGGCAGTTACGAGACGTTTGCGAAAGCAGCAAACTATACTGCCATAATTCTAACTATGTGGCTTTTGTTGGCTGTATGGATTCTATGGAACCGGCAACGTTATGGTAGACGTAACCGTAACCGACGCAAAAATTCTTTACCTGATGTTACAGCAAAACAATTAAGCGAGGCCATGGGTGTTTCTATCGATGACATTACTAGCATTAAACTGCATAACAATGTTTATCTGCATTATGACGAAAATGATGCCATCGTCGTAGAAAATTTGGAAAACAGCTACGAAGAAGAAAATGTTGTCGCAATGAATCGATAATTCATATCCCTCATTCCTACGCAGAGCAACCATATTGTGCCCACGCAGAGCAACATCTCGTTCCCACGCAGAGCAACATCTCGTTCCCACGCTCTGCGTGGGAATGCATACCTAACCTGAATAATTACAGCTACCAAAGTGCTTCGACTAACATCCGTATACACTCCCACGCAAAGCATCAGTGGTGTCCGGTAAAAATTTAATGATCCCAAATCATTCGGCATAGCAAAACCGTAGCGTGCGCCGTGCGCACGAGGGCGACCATTTCGCACCGCAAATTCCATCAAAACGGTGGCAAAACGTGCGCACGGCGCACGCTACGTTTGGTGTCCTACTACTTTAACCAATAATGTTTGCGCACTGGTACCATCACTTCCCAGGTACATGACAAACCCTTGGCAAACGTCACCAAATCCCCTTCAGTAATCTCAACGGGTTCTCCATCTTTAGGAGTAACCACAGCTTCACCTTCGAGAATATAACAGACCTCATTTTGTTCATAACTCCAATCAAAGGTCGAAATCTCTTTTTCCCAAATTGGCCACGACTCAACGTCCATTTGATCGAGCTTAACAGGGGAGGCGTTGTGTTCAACAGTAATGTCACTCATGAAATATTTCCCTCAATTTGGCTACTGATAGACGATTATTATAGCATGGTATAAACCTATAATATACAGTGGCTTATAATTAGATTCCGGTTTGAATAGGTCGTGTTTGCCAAAAGTACGCAATCGGACTATACTGTTAATGAAGTCCAAATATACACAAGTATCGACAAATATTTTTTGATTTGGAAATAGTTGTAATAGGAGAAGCATTATGGGTGCACCACGTTACGACGCACTGTCACCTTTTGAAAATACAGATAATTCGGCCATATCAAGACAAGAAATGGCAGAAGCAGGTCTGCTGGCCTATTTCTCGATTGTGAACGAATGGGATTTAAAAACCGACGAACAACGAAAGCTTCTCGGTAATCCTGGCCGCAGTCGGTTTTTTGATCTCAAGGCGGGTAAATCACATTCTGTATCCGATGATGAGCTAGATCGATTGGCGTATGTTACGGGCATTTATTCGGCGCTTAATATTTTGTATAGTCCTGAGAATACCTTATTGTGGTTGAAAAATTCTAGTGAGTCAGCTTCCATATGGCGTGGCCAATCTCCTCTAGAATATTTATTGACGGGTAAAATGATGGCGCTAATTGACGTCTACCGCTATCTAAATGGTCTTAGAGGCGCAGCGTGAAGACGTTTAAGCTTCCACCACAAATTCCTATAAGATGGCAAAAACAGTATCGAATTATTGCAACAAAATACCCACCTATTGATTTGTTTGAACGTTTGGATATTCCTGACAACAAAAAGAGGGCTTTATGGGCACTACAAGCTCGCGTTAATGCGCGTTTGTTGCAAAGTACAGGTAACCTTAGCCTCGTGCGTGAAGAAGATATGTTGTCCGGTGCCAATGCCAGTATTGTAATGGCCGCATTCACACATATCGGTTTTGCGTCTCGCTTCACCAATGGAGATTTTGGTGTCTATTACGCCTCACGCAAACAGGAAACAGCGATCCGAGAAACCGTATTTCACCGTCAGTGTGATGCCCAAGAACGCAAACTGCTTGCGCAAGAGTTTGATATGCGCGCCTACATCGGTAGGGTGTGTAAACCGCTATATGATGTGCGCAGCAGTGGATATGAATATCTACACGACCCAGATCCAGGTAATTATTCAATTTCCCAGACATTCAGTAAAAAATTACTAATACATGATACAAATAGTTGGGGAATGGTTTTTCGTAGTGTACGTCATCAAGGCGGAGAGTGTATTGCCGCCTTGCGACCGCCAGCGGTGTCCTTACCCATTAATGGCCCACTATTGACTTATGTTTGGGACGGAAAAAGGGTAAAATCGGTTTATGAAAAATCAGAACCATTATTGGAATTTAGCTAGACAAAAGATTATGTTGAATATAAAACCCAATGTCTATAGACCGCTCGTTTTACGGTCACTCCTGGCGAGCTTGTTCTTATTTGTAGGTTATATTGTTGTTGCCAACGCAGCGGATTCCACTACACTCGGCAATATTTCACAAGCAAATCTAACCCCTGAAATACTAAAAGCCAAAATCAAAGAAGTCGATGCCACTGCTGAACTGGATGTTGAAACAAAGGCCAAGCTGACAGAACTTTATCGAAAGGCACTTAGCAACCTTGAAGCAGAACATTCACATAAGGCATCAGAGATGGCCTTTATACAGGCACGAAAAGAGGCCCTAGGTCAGGCTAAGAGCATCCGTATAAAACTTGAAAAGGCGGAGAAAGAATCGCCCAAAGTAGAGTTACAGATTAACAAGAAAACGGCAACCGCTGAAATTGAACAGATGTTACTAAGCGAAAAAGCGAATTTCGCCGCTGTCGACGCTAAGCTGACTGACCTTGAAAATAAATTGACCTTCGAGACGGAACGTCCCAACACAGCGCGGCAACGGATCACGGTTGCCAACAACCGGCTAGAGGCCGTTGCTTCAGAGCTAAAATTACCAGTGGCGCAGGACCAATTACAAGTATTAACCGAAGCCACGCAGTGGGTATTAAAATCCGAGACTCTGTCACTGAATGCAGAGCTCAAGTCGCTCGATAAAGAACTATTAAGTCAACCCATGCGGGTGGAGTTGCTTAAAGCTCAAAGGGATAAAACGACGCGTACTTTAAAACGTATAGATTCACGTGTTCATCTGTTGGAAGAAAAAGTGAATGAACGCAGGCGTGCTGAAGCCAAAGAGGCCGTAGCGGAGACCGACGCGGCTACGCAGGAGGCCGAAGGTAAACACCCCCTTATTCAAAAAACCGCCCAGGAAAATGCTGAATTAAGTGAAGAGTTAAGCTCTCTGGCCAATTCAAGGCAAGGGGTGACGGATGGAGTAGATGCCGCAAATAAGGAGGCTAAACAGATCAACGCGGATTTCCAAAGCGCTCAGCAGAAACTGGAAATCGCTGGTTTGGGTCAAGTGCTTGGCCAAGTCTTACAGGAACAAAGGCGTGCTCTGCCCGATCTTCGGTTGTATCGTAAAAAGGCCAAGGAACGCGAAGAATTGAGTGTCAAATCCGGTTTACGCTTGCTACGAAATAAGGAAGAGCGCAGACATCTGCAAGATATGGAAGCCTATATCGATCGACTAACCAAAGATCTTTCTAAAGAAGAAATCGAGCAGGTCGATGCCGAACTTGTCACTCTCTTGAATAGTAGAATACAAATCCTAGACAAAATTATAGCTGCGGATAACGCCTACCTACGGGAACTAACCGAACTTGATGTGGCGCAACTCAAGGTGTTGAATTCAGCCGAGGCCTATGCTGAATTCCTTGCCGAACGTCTGTTGTGGTTGCGTAGCACGCCACCCATTAATTTGGAGGCATTTCGAGCCCTACCTGGTGAAATTAGCCGGCTATTTTCACCAAGTGGATGGGCTGGAGTGCTTACTACTGTGGTCTACCAATTAACTCACTCATTGACATTTGGTCTACTTCTTACCCTGTTTGGGACGCTTATATGGTACAAGAAAAAACTCAAACAAGCGCTTGTTGACACATCAATGTATTTGGGTAAAACCTCCACAGATAAATTTGTTTACACTTTACAGGCTCTAGGTTATACAGTTTTACTGGCCATACCTTGGCCATTAATTATGCTTACTATTGGCTGGCAGTTGAAAGTATCACTGGAGGCCACAGAGTTTCCCAGGGCGGTTGGCGCTGCTTTCGTTTATGGAGCGTTTCCATTCTATTCTCTCAGAGTGTTTCGCATACTGTGTTTGCCCAAAGGATTGGCGGCGGCGCATTTCCGGTGGTCAGATGCCAGTATCAAATTGTTACGTCGTGAATTAAACCGTTTATTGGCTGTATTCTTACCCACCTATATTATTGCCATGGCGGCGGCTAAGTTGGATCCAATTACATTGGGAGGCACCGTAGTCAAACTGGCTTTTGTCGTTTCTGTTGGGGCTTTGGCTTTATTTCTGTTTCGTGTGCTACACCCTAAAAAAGGAGCCTTGCACAGCCTATTTGATCACCAACCGAATCATCTGGCATACCGCTTGCGATTTTTATGGTTTCCGGTGCTAGTAGCGGTGCCTTTAGTGTTTGTAGGTCTTTCCCTTGCGGGTTATGTTTATACCGCCGGTACTCTAACAGGTCTTTTATTTGTCACTTTGAGGCTCTTCCTTTTTCTTCTTTTGCTCGAACAAATGACAAAACGCGGGTTATTATTAACCCGCCGCAAGTTGGCTTTAAAAGCAGCACTCGAGAGACGGGCCGCTGCTAGGGTAGCAGCAGAAGCCAAAGAGACAGCTGTGCCGACAGAAGACAAGCTTGGCATTGATGTGGAGGAACCCCCTGTAGATCTGATGGCGTTGAGCGAAGAAAGCCGCAAGCTGATGAATACCGCACTAGTCATTATCGGATTAGTGGGTCTTGCCATTATCTGGTCAAAGGTTTTACCTGCTTTTGGAATATTATCCAATGTTTCACTGTGGCATCATACCGTCGTAGTTGACGGTGTTGAACAACTCGAGCCCATTACATTAGCCCATCTTGGTCTGGCTTTTCTGATAGGTTTTTTCACTGTGGTCCTCGCTAAGAGTTTACCGGCATTGCAGGAAATCGTGTTGTTACGGCGTCTTGATATGTCTTCGGGTAGTCGTTACGCAATTACGACGTTATCGGGCTATGCCATAGCAGCGACCGGCATAATATTGGTTTGGAATACCATCGGTGGTGAGTGGAAACAAATCCAGTGGCTCGCCGCTGCCCTAAGTCTTGGTATAGGCTTTGGCTTGCAGGAGATCGTGGCAAATTTTATCAGTGGTATCATTATTCTTTTTGAACGTCCTATACGTGTCGGCGATGTAGTCACTGTGGGCGATACCGACGGCGTTGTTACGCGCATTCAAATTCGGGCGACGACGATACGAAATTGGGACAGAAAAGAACTGTTGGTACCCAACAAAGAATTTATCACGGGGCGGCTGCTCAACTGGACGCTATCAGATCAGGTAACCCGAGTTATAGTAACTGTTGGCGTTGCCTATGGCAGCGACGTGGATAAGGCAATGAATTTAATGTTAGAAGCCGCGACAGAACAAGAGCATGTTTTGGAAGATCCCGAACCACGTGTCACTTTTGAACAATTTGGTGACAGTGCCTTAATCCTGCGTCTGCGCGCTTATCTGCCCTCAATAGACTATCGCATTTCGACAATTAGCGGACTGCATAAAACCATAAATCGTAAATTCAATGAGGCCGATATCTGTATCGCATTTCCGCAAATGGATGTTCACTTTGATACAAGCAAACCCGTTGATTTGAAGCGATTAGAGGCGGATACAGATCTTGCTCAATATCCAATAAAATAATGTTTTTTATTTTATAATAAGGCTAGAATACGCGCTCTAATTAACAATGTGACAAGGATCCCTGACCTTTATGACCATTCGAACCCGTTTTGCTCCCAGCCCTACCGGTTATCTACACATCGGGGGTGCTCGAACAGCGTTGTTTTCCTGGCTATACGCCAGAAAGCATGGCGGCAAATTTATTCTCAGAATTGAAGACACAGACAGAGAAAGGTCTACACAAGAGTCGGTAAATGCCATCTTGGAAGGCATGACCTGGTTAGGCCTGGAATACGACGAAGGCCCCTTCTATCAAACTCAACGTTTCGATCGTTACGATGAAGTCATACAGCAGTTACTGAACGAAGGTAAGGCCTACCATTGTTATTGTTCAAAAGAACAGCTGGAGACACTCCGTGCTAAGCAAATGGCAAAAAAACAAAAGCCGAGATACGACGGTCGATGTCGCCTGAATCGAGAGCCAAAACCAGGGATTGATCCTGTCATACGCTTTAAAAACCCGACCGAAGGTCATGTGGTCATTGATGATTGTATTAAGGGTAAGGTTGTCATTCAGAATAGCGAGTTGGACGATCTAATCATTGCCAGGAGTGACGGAACACCTACCTATAACCTAACGGTATTGGTTGACGATATGGATATGGGCATCACCCATGTGATACGCGGTGACGACCACTTAAACAACACACCAAGACAAATCAATATTCTAAAGGCACTGGGTGCACAACCGCCTATCTACGCCCATGCTCCCATGATATTGGGTGACGATGGTAAGCGATTATCAAAACGCCATGGTGCTGTGAGTGTCATGCAGTATCGCAACGATGGATTTTTGCCTGAGGCGTTGCTCAATTATTTGGTACGTTTGGGTTGGTCGCATGGTGACCAGGAAGTCTTTAGCCTGGACGAAATGATCGAGCTGTTTGACATAAAAGATGTCAACAGCGCCGCCTCAGCGTTTAATACGGACAAATTATTATGGCTTAATCAACAATATATTATAAAAAGCGATCCTGCTCATATTGCCCACCACCTGAGTTGGCATTTGGGACAATTGGATATCGATCCTTGTAATGGCCCCGATCTTATCGAAGTAATAAAAGCCCTGCAGGAGCGCTCCAAGACTCTGGTTGAAATGGCCCAAGCTAGTCAAATATTTTATCAAGAAAACAATGAGATAGACGAGGGTGCTGCTAAAAAACATCTACGACCCGTGGTTCAAGAGCCCCTTGCCACCCTCAAAGAACGCTTCGAAGCACTATCTGATTGGAACAAAGAGGACATCCATCAATGTATTATTGAGGTAGCAGAGTCCTTTGAAATAAAATTGGGTAAAATTGGCCAACCCTTACGTGTAGCCGTTACTGGGGGCTCAACCTCGCCACCCATTGACGTTACCGTTGAATTATTAGGTAAGGATCGCGTCTTAAAAGGCATGGAGCGGGCACTGAAATATATAGAAGCCAGGAATTCATAACAAATTCCCATACTTCCCCTTGACGCCAACCACTTGGCCTCGTAAAATGCGCCCTTCGCTTGGGAAAGGGGCTATAGCTCAGCTGGGAGAGCGCTGCAATGGCATTGCAGAGGTCGGCGGTTCGATCCCGCCTAGCTCCACCACTAAGTACTAGAAACTAGATGCTAGACGAAAAAGCATCTTTAAGTAGTTGAAATTAAAAAGATGTTTTTCATCTAGCTTCTAGTATTTAGCTATTCGTTTTAAGTGAAGCGTTTGTAAAAACGTCCCCATCGTCTAGAGGCCTAGGACACTGCCCTTTCACGGCGGCAACAGGGGTTCGAATCCCCTTGGGGACGCCATATAAAACAAAGGGTTAGCAGGATTTCTTGTTAACCCTTTTTTATTTGTCAATATATTGTCAATAGTAGCTTTTTCTTTTACGGACAAAAATAAAGAATTGTTTTGTTAATATATTGTCATATATTTTGGTGATAATTGCATTTTTGTGGCGTGATTTGTGCCTTACAATACAAAATATATCAAGCATCAGTCAAATTTGTACGATATACTAATAGTACAAGAACGAATTATAATTCGATTGTAATTAAGTTATTTTAGACTAGCTGAAATTAATATCATTTTTAGCTGTTTTTAGGAGGAAGTATATGGGTTGCCATATGACAAATTTAGGCACGATTCGCCACTATTGTGATTCTATGTCTAATTCAAGTAAGGCTGACTTGGGACTTTTAAAAGCAATCGATAGGACTGTTGATTGGCTTGCTGGCGTACAAGAAAAAGCTGCAGGTGAATTAAAAATTCTAGAGAATATTATTGAAGAACTTATTGCATGTGACCCAGAAACTCCAATTGACTCAGACGATACTATATGCGACTCAATAGAGAATTGGGGAAATGCACTTAAAGAATCTATATCAATCTTGGAAAGCAAAAGATTTTCAGCATACAATGATCCTAAGCTAAATGGGGAACATGAAGAAAGTGTAACTTCTGAATATGAGTTGACTATTGGAACTTATCAAAAATTACATGATGCGACTGTCAAATTGCGCTGGACAATAATGGAGCATGACGCTGAAATTTCACCTGTAATTGCCACTTTTGATAACGCTAAAGACTTGATCGCGGAACTCAGAAGGGCGTAGTTTTAGTGACGGTTGTTAACGCTGGTGGTGTTATTATCCGTCATACCGAACTAACAAAGAAATTCAAAAAAGATTATAGAAAATTATCAAACAGTCTGCAGGATAATGTGGATACAAAGCTTGAAGACCTCTTAAAATATCCGCGACCATCTAGCCTTCGCTTTGAACACTTACAGGGCTATCACAATCCAAAAGTATATTCTATTCATGTTACCGGTAACTATAAAATCTCATTTGAAATTATTGGTGATACTGCAAAACTAAGACGTGTTGGTAATCACGACCTTATTGATCGTTGTCCTTAGATATTTAGTTCCAATTATAGAAATACTATCTCTATACATCGTTGTATCGTGAAATTTTAGTGCATTCATACTTATTATTTCTGCGGATCATTGGAAGATTTCTCAAGTTTAAATTTTCCTAGGGTAAAGAACCCCCAGCCAATTGCTCCTAAAATACAAACAAAAATCCAATTGAAAAATTGTGAAATCAAACCGGGAGCAAATATTGCACCTGGCCAGAATGGATTAACATCTGGATAACCGAAAGTGAGCCACTGAATAAATGCTAGAAGCAAAAATCCAATTCCGATAATTTTAGATGCAATTTTCAGAATATCTCTAAACATGTTTATAGCTCTAACGCGACAATAATCGGAGACGTTTTTTACCGTCCGTTCTATTTAATAGTTAAGCACCAATTAGTTGATGCTTATCTAACCGTGAAATCCTAGGCAGCATTAGCTCGAAATACTCCTTTTTACTAATATTATTTAAATCCATACCTGCTTCCAGTTGAAGCCTTTTTTGCTCGCCAGTAAACGTAAAAATATCAGGGTAACTAGCCATAAACCAATAATAAAATAGTTGCAATACGCTTGTGTTTTCCCCTGCAATAACCGCATAAAGAGTTACTGCATCCCACAACATATATTCTGTTTGTTTTGAATTAAATTCTAGGTATTCATATGGATCTTTATCAGCATGTTTAAAAAAATTCTCTGCTTCTCTGATTTTATTAATTACGTGTTTCTCAGACCCTTCTTTCACGCGTTTTAGAAATACGCTGCGGAGTGTTTTAATATCTCTACCATCATTTGTTGACATATCTTGTAAGATATTAAATGCTGCCGCAGTAAGCGTGTGAATTGACACTACATCTCGATCATAAAAAAATAGATTTATTGCTGTCTCTAACTGCCTCCTTGCTATATCTATTTTTCCTATTTTTATGCTCATTTGTTTTGGCGCTTAATCTTGATTTTCATTCTCTAATGATTATTAAGTGTATATCGATTAAATATACAATCCAGTGTATACCAAACCGAGTTATATTTGGTGAAAAAATCAGTAAAGAAAACGTTGAAAATTTAGAGCCTCGTATAAGCGATGCTTTTGGCTATCCGCTGGATGTGATTGTGGTGTAATTTACATATAGGGGTCTCGATTTGCTTTGTTTCTACTACGATTTTCAAACTCTTGCGATTTCCTTTTTTGCTCTGCGTCTCTACTCTTTAGTTCATTTTCTGAAATAGGATCGACAGGCAATGCAAGCGGGACCTGAAAACTAATACGATTAGTAGATGAACTTTTATTTTCGGAGTCACCACCTACACCAAGCGACAAGAAACTGGCAACTTTTAACTTTGCTTCAGCACCAGTTCCGGCTTTATCATCTACTGTGATAGCAACATCAAAATCAATGAGAAATACATTACTTCCGTTTGGCATACTAGCGAAATGTGTATTGTTAGAAATTTTAGTATTTGTTCTTGTCGCAGGATTTACATAGCCGCCGGAGTCCCTAACTGACTCTAGTGATTCTTCTACACCTGCTGCAATTTGCGTGAGTGTTTTTTTTACAAACTCTTTAAGTTCCATTTTTCTATCCTATTTGATGGCCTTACTTTGTTTTGTGTTTCTTATATGATAGATCATATCGTATCGTTGTAACATATTATCATGCGGAAACCAATGGAAACGCAAGAGACGAATAGATTCAAAATCAAGTTCAGGGCGCATAACCAACCTGGATAGAGATGTGCTCAAAACTCTGCGAATTTGTTTACTGTCTCAGTTTCAATTTGTAAACCAGCACGCCCACTCGGATTCAAGCCTAACTTGCCTAGTTCGGCACATAATCTAGTTACCCGGCTGATTTCCATAGCGCCTTTTTTTTCTCTAAACTCCGATAATAAACAAGCGGCAATTTCCACCTGTACTGAGTCACTAGCGGTTAAAACACCGGCTGGTACTTTGGATATTAACTCATGCCAACACACTATTTGCGCGTCACTGAGGTAGCTTTTAGGAGTGTTATCAAAGCCTGGTTGACCCGCTGGTTCTAGGGTACGCTTACGTTCAGGGTGGGCCTTGAATGCGTTTTTTAGTTCTAAAATCGTAGTTGCTGTTTTATGTCTGCCCATATCGTTTACCTTGAAAATACGGTAGATGTGTGAAGAAACCCGGGTCAGATCCCAGATTTCTCTAATATACAAAATAAGGTAGACTAACGATATTCGTATTGAGTAGAACAAACCTTGTAGTATCTATTCACAAGGAGGTGAATCATGCCAAGAAAACCACGTTTTGTGCTTCCGGGTGTACCTCAGCATGTTATTCAACGCGGCAATAACCGAGAAGCCTGTTTTTACGCTGAGAAAGATTACACACGCTATTTACATTTTCTGAAAGAGGCCATGCAGGCTAACAACTGCGTTTTGCACGCCTATGTTTTAATGACGAACCATGTTCATCTATTGGTTACTCCGTTTAGTGAACATGGATTGTCCCACATGATGCAAGATTTAGGGCGTAAGTATGTTCGTTATATAAATTATAATTACAAACGAAGTGGCACGTTATGGGAAGGGCGTTTCAAAGCCAGCCTAGTTGACTCAGAGGCCTACTTGCTAACCTGTATGCACTATATAGAGCTTAATCCGTTGCGTGCCAAAATGGTTAACCACCCCAGTGAATATCGCTGGTCAAGTTATGCCGACAATGCTCAAGGTAACTCATCAGATCTAATTACACCACATCCAATATATCTTGCGTTGGAAAACGATGATAAATGTCGTCAACGGGCTTACCAGGAGCTGTTTCTTAATCACTTGGAATACACAGCGCTGCAAGAAATCCGAGATGCACTTAATCAGGAACTGGTTCTTGGCCGGGGAGACTTCAAAGATAAAATCGAACAAATGACAAAACGCCAAACTCGACGTGGCAAGGATGGACGACCACGAATTGAGGAAGAAGTAGCTGATTACTTGGTTTTATAAATGAGGGTATATTAGCGAATACTGGGATCTGACCCGGGTTTCCCAAGGATGTGCGGAGTAATCCCCTTGGGGACGCCATATATTAAAAAAGGCCCTACCGGTTTTTTCGGTACGGCCTTTTTTTATATGTGAACTTCTATTAGACCACTATAAGAACTCCTGGCTGGGATTACTGTGTATCCGAAAAGTGACCCAGCCGTGAATCGTTGATGCAATTTGTACGTTAGTACCGACATACATGCTGGATGTTGTCTGGTTTGACAGGATTGGAAATTGAAACCTGATATAAGCAAGAAAATTCGGAGATGAATACAAGAATCAGTTGATTTAACTAGCCTGTTTTTCTTGAGTTTTTGAGAGTGCGGATTCCTGTTACGTCGTAGAGAATACAGTATGAAAACAAAGCAGATATTATTGCCATAGAGCCTATAACAGTCAATATTACAGTAGAGAGTTCGTCCGAGGTTATGATTTCGAAAACAGGCCCAAGTAAAATTAATGACAGGCCTATAATGATACGAAACCCTCTGTCCAGATTATTCATGTTAGGTCTAAAGCTGATTATCATTCTGGTATCTCCTGTAAAGTTTGCTATTAACTCAATGCTACTAAAAAAATTTTGAATCCTAGATTGCCGCAGACTTGGTCTCTTTTATTTCTCCTTCGTACTCAAACATGGATATACCGCCACCTTCCGATTTTATGGCATACATTGCCTGGTCAGCGTGACGCATGAGGGTTTCCATATTGTCGCCATGCACGGCATAGATCGATACGCCAATACTGGCACCGACAGTAACATTCTTATCTAATAAGTTATATGGTTTAGCAAGTATCGTCAGGATTCGAATAAAAGCAGCGTGCCATGCATTTTCATCTATGCCACTTAACAATACAATAAATTCATCTCCACCAAGACGTGCGGCAGTATCTGACTCACGCAATACACTCTCAAGACGTTTCGATGCTTGTTGTAATATTTCATCACCGTATGCATGGCCAAGTCTGTCATTAATTGCCTTGAATCCATCCAGGTCGATCATCGAACAGGCAAATTTGGTGTTGTTACGGAGGTTTGTTTGAATCAGTTTATTAAACCTATCTTCCATTAAAGTGCGGTTAGGCAGACCGGTCAGAGCATCATGCAACGCCATGTGTTTCATCTGATTCTGCCGGGCCTTAAGTTTCTGTAGCAGGTGGTTGAAAATAAGTGTTACCCAGACCATCAACCAGATATAAAAGAACACAGGGATAATCATCCTCTGCCTGTAAACATGCATCAGTGCGTTGTTTCCAGTACTTTTGAATTCATGTGCCACGAGCAAGTGATTGTTGCTGATGTTGCTCTTGATCTTGACCCAGGTGTGGATTTTGCCGTCGACTTCATAATATCCTCCACGAGGATTAACTCGCGTAGATTCAAGGTCATTATATTTAGGGAAACGGTGTGATTTTCGGCCAGTGTCGCTTTGTTTTGGTTGGATATCGTTATCGGAAATTACAAAAAATTCGTAAGTAGAATTACTATAATCTGGATTGCTCTCCCCCTGTATCAACCTTTCTATCCATTCCTTGCCAAGGATGGAGCGAATTATTTCGCTCATTTTGTCTACTTCGTGAATTATTTCCAGTTCCTGAGAAGCACGAAAAACGGAAAAAGTGATTAAAAAAATACCTATGAGGGATGTGATAACAAAAACACCAAGGAACTTTGGTTTTTTATCAAAAATTGTGCTGTCTATTAAGTTTGTCATTCTGGGGTGACTAGCAAGAAAAATGAAATCGGTTTTGTGTTCGTCTTAGTGCTAAAATAACCATTTATATCTACTAGATTATCGTCCATTTGCTCACAATCTTGAGGAAAATCTCCTGAGTTTTCTCCGGCTTCGTTGAGGGAAATGTAATATAAGTCAGTGGGTTTGTAAATTTGGAGTTATGCGCTGCGAAGGGTGCAATTCTTCCATACCCCACAGGCAACACAGCGTACACCTATTATGTATGAACCCGGAGTTGTACTCATATCTCAGGGAAGTAAAACGACATACCTAGCGTATAAGGTGTATCACTATGATGCTAATCAGTACTTACTGCTAACGGTACCCGTGCCTATAGAATGTCAAACTATGGCCAACAAAGAAGAGCCACTGATAGGCTTATTTATTGAATTTGACATAAACAAATTGAGTGAGTTAGTTCATGTACTTACTACCGGGCAAACAATGACATTCAAGCAGGAAGCTGGCGTATCGAACTCTATTGGCTCAGGCACTTATGATAATATTGTACTGGATGTCATTCACAGATTACTCAATAGTCTGCATTCAACAATCGATACGAAAGTTTTGGGACAAGCACTCGTGAGTGAATTATATTATCGATTATTGTGCGGGAAAAATGCTACAACGCTTTACGCCTTAACTTTACATGATGGGCATTATGCCAGAATTGCTAAGATTCTCGACAAAATTAACAATGACTATGCGGTACTAACGACGGTGGAGGAATATGCAAAACAAGCTCGTATGAGTGTGTCAGCGTTTCATCGAGAGTTTAAACGTTTGTTTAGTGTTACACCCAGTCAGTCAAAAAACGTTGGGTATTCAGAACTGAGATAAAATAATTATTCGATGCCGGGAGTAGGAGAATATATCCAAAATTTACTGATACAGTTTTTAGCGAAAATATACGCATCTACTGATACGGTTTAATATAAAGCGAAATACTAATATAGATTATAAAAACAGTAGGATAGACCATAAAGCCAGAAAACGGTAAAAAAGAGGGTTCGACAAAAACGCCGGGAGCGTTTTTGAACAGCCGCAGTTTTAATTCAATTTG